>Ga0181379_1000390_pt1 | contig 22206 bp, 31 predicted proteins | sample 2SPOviralmetaG_FD_130115 | JGI IMG/M metagenome (GOLD analysis project Ga0181379, IMG submission 130115) | Marine viral communities from the oligotrophic San Pedro Time Series (SPOT) site, San Pedro Channel, CA, USA - 2 SPOT_SRF_2009-07-10 | ecosystem: Environmental > Aquatic > Marine > Strait... | reverse complement strand
ACGTTTCGCCTTCAGCAATGGCTAAACCTCTTCGGCCTGCTTTTGCTCGTAACGCTTGTTCGATTACTTCTATGTCTCTAACAGAGAGATTAAATTTTGTATTTGGTTTTACCAAAGCCCTAAGGCCCTTCCGTTTCCTGCTATGATCATACAACATGTAAACACATGTAATACAATCCAAAAGGTACGAAAAGCCAGTGCCTTCTTTACATCTCTTTGTGTAATTGGAAGGAACTCTGGCTTGTCGTTATCGTCAATGCCTACTGGCATGCCAACAGTTCTAGCCCATACTTTAAGCCATCGCCGTTGTCCGCTCATTACATTGCGTTCTTTTTATCTTGAATTTCTGCTCTACGTGCCTTAGTAAGTTTACCAAGATCGCCTAGTGCTTTTCTTGCTCTTGTTGCCGCGGCTTTAACACTTTTATCTTCGAATGTCTCTGATTCTGTAAGATAGTTATTAAATGCCTGCACAATTTGTTCGTGATTTGTCATAGTTTTCTCCTATTTAAATGTTTATTATATATTACTTTTTAGTAGTTGTCAACCACTATTGTAGTGCAATGCCAGTAGTACGTTCAATGTACTGCTTTGCAATGCCCGTTTCGGTCTTTGCGATACAACTAACTGACGTTGCAGTTAAATTGAATTTGCCGTCTGGTGGTACACTAAACATGAACGGTGCTAGACCTAGTCCTTGTTGTTGTGCAATAATTACCATTGGCTTGTTAAGAAGATAAGATTTGTCAGACTCTGAATCAAGTCTAGCAACAATCTCTTCTCCACTACTTAATTTAAAAGATACGGTATCCCCTACCTTATATGGTGCTTCAATTAACATATTATAATGTGTGTCCTGTTCCTGTATAGTTAGTATCTTCAACGTATCTCACAAACTGTTCATAGCCGCCAACTTTATTAGAGCCTACTACAATTTGTGGAAATGTTTTTGCGTTTGGAAAAGTTTCAAATACTTCTTCTCTGGTAAAGTCTTTACCTAGTTCTATGTATTGAAATTGGAATTCATTCTTTTCACAAAACGCTTTTGCTTTCATGCAACTTGGACATGCGGGTTTACCCCAGATAGTTATCATAAACTAAATCCTTTTAGTGCGTCCTTATCCACATCTTGTTTAATTCCACCAATGATGTATGATTCAACTTCAGTCTCCTGAGGTGCAACTTGCAATCCAGATGAACTTAGCCAATGTTGTGTCCAAGGCAATGGGTTAGTATTCACTGGAGCATCAAATATAGCATTTAATCCCAGTGCTTTTAGTCGACGGTTTGCAATGTATTCTACATACTGATGTAGTAGTGTGGTATTCAAACCAATCATACTGCCGTCTTTGAACAAGTATTCAGCCCAGTCTTTTTCTTCTGCGACACATTCGCGCCATAAGTCATATACATCTTCTTGACACTCTTTAGCAATCTTAGCCATGTCTGGATCGTCTTTGCCTTGTGCCCACAGTTTTAATACGTGTGTGCTTAGTGCCAAATGTTGTGCTTCATCTCTAGCAATCAACGAAATAATTTTTGCTGAGCCTTCCATTAGTTTTAATTCACCAAAACCAAATGTACAAGCGAAAGAAACATAAAAACGTAATCCTTCTAAGATGTTTACAGTCTGCATTGCCATATAAAGTTTTTTCTTAACTTCATACATACTGCCTTCTTTACGATGTGTAAAAGCATCAGCGGCTTCTGTAAATGCATCATAGTGTTTAGTAACACTTTCTGCTCTTGCAATAATTTTCTCATCATCAAGAATAGTGTCAAACACTTCTCCTGGATCAGCATAAACATTTTTCATAATGTGTGTATAACTACGACTATGAATCGTTTCAAAAAAGTCCCAAGTAACAATACAACCTTCTAGTTCTGGAATAGATACGTGTGGCAAAAATGCTAGACACGGACCACGCCCTTGAACTGAGTCAAGTAATGTTTGATACTTTAGGTTAGCAGTAAAAATATGTTTCTGCTCTGGACGGAACTGTGCGAAGTCTGCTCTGTCTTTTTGTAAACTAACTTCCTCTGGTCTCCAAAAATAACCTAACATAGTTTGGTTAAGTTTATCAAATACAGGAAATTTAAACACATCATAACGTTGTGTATTTTGATCTGCTCCAAAAAACATATTTTGTTTAGTGAAATCTACTTTGTCTTTATTAAAAACAGTCTTTGCCATCTTGGTTCCTTTTACTTCTTCTACAATAACTATACATTCATATTACTTGTGTGTCAACCTAAATTGCACATGCATCACAATATTCTTCATACTCCTCGTCGGAGCCATTAAACTCTGTACGCTCAACTGGAGATTCTTTTACATTGTCGTGCCATCCTACATTGTGTGCTGGCTCGTCAATTAGTTCGCTTGGATCAGTTTTATAATCATAAGTGTTTTGATAGTAACTAGTCTTCCAACCTAACTTGTAGGTATTTAGCAGGTCTTGAATCATTTGACTCATTGGAACTTCATTATTTTCAAAGTGTGTTGGATTATATGACCAATTACCACTAATTGCTTGATCAAAAAACTTTTGCATTACTGCTACTGTTTTAATATAGCCTTCATTACTTGGCATATCCCATAGTAGCGTATAATGTTGCTTTAGCGTAGTATATTGTGGAACAATCTGCTTAAGAGGCCCTTTTTTGCTTTTCTTAACGGACAAGTAGCCTCTAGGTGGTTCGATTCCATTGGTTGCGTTCGACACAACGGAACTACTCTCTGAAGGCATTTGTGCGGACAATGTGCTGTGCCTAAGACCGTGCTGTCGTATGTCATTGCGTAAAGTATCCCAATCATATTTTAATTTTACCTTAACTACTTCATCAACTTCTTTCTTGTATGTATCAATAGGAAGTATCCCGTCACTGTATTTAGTGCGGTTAAAGTATTCACAAGCACCGCGTTCTTTTGCTAATTCGTTACTTGCTTTAAGCAAATAATATTGAAACGCTTCTGTAAGTTCGTGTACAAGTTTCCATGCTTTTGGATCATCATACTTAACTTTGTTCTTAGCAAGATAATGTGCAAGACCAATATAGCCTACACCTAATGAACGTCTTGCTTTTGTACTTTTCTCTGCCGCTTTAATTGGATAGCGTTGATAGTCAATAATTTCTTCTAATGCTCTTACTGCTAGTTCACATAGTTCTTCTAAGTCGTCAACTGATCTAATTGTTCCTACATTAATTGCACTAAGAATACATAATGCAATTTCACCTTCTTCATCATCAATATGATTAAGTGGTTTAGTTGGCAATGTAATCTCTTGACACAAGTTACTCATGTATACTTTGTCTTTAAAAGAACTGTGTGTATTACAGTGATCAACATTCATAATATAAATGCGTCCTGTTTCTGCACGTTCTTTGATCAACGCACTAAACAATTCCATTGCTGATACTTTTGTCTTTTTAATACTTGTCTTACGTTCATAAGATTCATACAGTTCTTTAAATTTATCTGCATCACCAAAGTATGCTTCATACAATCCTGGCACATCGTGTGGCGAGAAAAGAGTAATGTCGCCACCGGCTAACAGTCTTTCATACATAGTTTTGTTAAGTTGAATTGAATAATCTAATTTACGTACACGATTGTCTTCAGTACCTTTGTTGTTCTTTAGCACAAGGATGTCATTAATCTCTTGATGCCAAAACGGGAAGTGTGTAGTTGCACTGCCACCACGTACACCATTCTGTGTACAACAACGTACTGTTGCTTCAAACTTTTTAAGGAAAGGAATAATACCTGTGTGTGCTACTTCTCCGCCTCTGATTTTTGCATTGACGCCTCTGATTCTTCCTGCGTTGATTCCGATGCCTGCCCTTTGCGCCGTATAGCGTCCAATAGACATATCGCTGGCAAAGATGCTATCAAGAGTGTCGTCGCTGTCAACAAGAACACAACTTGCAAACTGCCTGACAGGGGTCCGGACGCCTGCCATGACCGGCGTTGGGATATTGATTTTAAATAATGAGGTCGCATCGTAGTATCTCCTTACATAATACATTCTATCTTCTTTAGGATATTGTGCAAACAATGTTGCCGCAATCATCATATACATGAACTGAGGAGTCTCAAAAATTTCACCTGATGAACGATCCTGAACAAGATATTTGTCTGCAACCTGACGCAAGCCTGCGTAGGTAAAGTTTTCATCACGTTTGTGTTTAATGTATGCATCTAATGAAGCAATTTCAGTATCAGTATACGATTCTAATATTGCAGGATCATACACACCGCGATCGATATTTTTTTGAATCATTTCTTTGAACGGAATATTTTCGTAACGACCAAAAACTTGTTTGTTAATACCATAAGATAATAAACGTGCCGCGGCATACTGATAGTTAGGTGCATCTAATGAAATTAAATCATTAGCACTTCTAATTAAAATTTCTTGTATTTCGCTAGTACTCATACCATCGTAAAATTGTAAGTTTGCATTCATTTCTATTTGACTTGCACTTATACCTGCTAACCCTTCACATGCTTCTTGCACTACAAAGTGTATTTTATCTATGTTTAGTGGTTCTTTTTTACCAGTTCGTTTTACAATCATGGTACCGTTTGTCATCTGTCTGTCTCCGTTCTTTTGTTTCATTATCTATTCTATGTGGTATTTAGTTTAGGGGTGGCATGTGATGAATCTGTTGCGGTTCTAAGTCTTTGAGAACCTTATCTACATGCTCATGCGTTGAATGTGTAAATCCTAGCACCCTATCTCCTACCACTAACAGATAATAATGCTTTGATCTTTTGTTGTCTATACCAATATGTATCTCAAATTTCTCCTGTGAAAAACGATCAGTTAACTGTAAAGAATAACACATTCCTAGTACACGACAAAAGTCGCAATACATGTTCTCGTTAACTAGTTCCCAAGGTCCAGGCCAAGTACTTGGCGTGTACGGATCTGTTTGGATACTTACCGTAGGTATCTTGTTGTAATAATTGATTACATCTTGCAAAGGATCATCAGAGAGTTCTAACGTTTCTCTAAATGCCGACCATCCAGAGAGCCTTTGCTCATAATTTAATTCATTCATTTATTACCGTTTTGATCTTACGTGGAACTTGAAGGTCCCAGCGTCAGTTGCTGTTGCATTACTTACTTTAATCTCTACTGTATCTTTAGTTGCATCTGCATTTTCATCAACTAAGGCCGCAGAAAGTTCAAAGTTAGTAACAAGTCCTGTAGAACCAGTAAAGTCGAACTGGTCCTTCACAATTATGTTATCGTTGTCATAGTCAACACTGATATAAAGTATACCTGAACGGTGTGCTTGAAAGGCAGTGCTATGATAAACATAATCAATTTCGTAATTTGTATTTGAATCGCCTGGTAGTCTAAAGTATCTGTTTGCTACTGATTGGAATACAACTTCTAAACTTGATGTACCATTCATGTCAAACTGACAACTACCTTCGATTAATGGTGTAAACTTTTGATTTACAATATACTGTTGTTCAAATGATAGTGCTTCAAAACGTTTGAAGAAATCATTTTGACTTGTGTTACCTGTTGTATCATATTTGATAACAGAGTAACTACTGTTTGCTTCAGTGCCGTTATTATTACCTACACTATTATAAGTATTACCTACACTAGCAGTTCCTAACCCTTCTTTAACCCAAATAGCATTACGTGCTACTTCGTCAAATGTACTATTTTGTACTTTAGAGTTTTTAGGACCTGTTTCTTGACCTAATTGTCCTAGTGTTGTATTCTCTCCTAGTGCAATACCATAGCCCAATTCATCAAATGTGCTGTTTCTAATTAATGAATCATTAATAGCAAAGTCACTGTATATACCATAAGACCAACCTTTAATAGTTAGGTTATCAAATGTATTATTGTTACTCATTACAGCGGCACTGTCTCCTATTAGACTAAATGCTTTCTGTCCAGCAATTAATGCATCGCCTGAAGACCAACTACCAATAATTTTCATATCTTTAAAGTTACTATCTCTAACACTGTGCATATCAAACATTACGCCTGCTACACTTTGATTTATAGTCATGTTAGACATTAAAATACTTTTGGCTTGGTTTATAAAACTGTTTGTACTTGTTGCGGCATACGAACCAGGAGTACTATCGCCGTTAACAAATGTAAATGCTTCAGTAGCACTTGTATTTAAAATTGTACTATCTACACCTGAGCCAACAATTTTAGCATATGGCGGAACATTAATTGTTGCAGTTAATTTGTAAGTACCAGGTAACATTACTAATGTTACTCTACTAGATGGATTAGTTTTGTTTGTATTAATATAAAGTTGATCAATGGCTCTTTGAAATGCTATAGTATCATCGGTTGTTCCGTTTCCAACTATGCCAAAGTCTGCACTACTTACTTGATCATCAAAGCGTGATTGCAATGTTCTTTGTATTGGTTGTGTTGAACTTGGTCCAGTTGTTATTCCACTATCATTTCTATATGTGTACTGCCCTGCTAATGCAAAAATATTATCATGTTCTGTAAGAACTTTTGTATTACCAACAGCAGGTGCACCTTCTGAAACGCTACCGTTACCAACGTAAAATTCTTGTGTGTCGATTGCCCATCCAAGTTCACCTGAAGCAAGTTGTGGTAGATTATCTACACCTTTTTTGCCTCGTCTAACTTGTATACGACTGATTTGTACTACTGCCATATTTGTCTCCTGTTATACATATTTATCCGTGTTTCTCATAATATGTATATACTCTATTATACCATTCAGTACGCCAGTCGTCATATTCATGTGGCCATACATCAAATTGCTGATATGTTTCGCCGCCTAGTATCATACCGTCATCTCCTCGGCTACACATAAAAATGTGCCCTTCACGTATATTTGTACCGTAAAGTTCGTTATGTGCTTCAGCATATGCTACTAACTGTAAAAAGTAGTTCTGTACGTATTCTAATTTTTTAGGTTTGTTTGTTTGCTTAAAATCCATAATACACGGATTGCCTTTATACTGTCCTACTAAGTCAGTAGTACCGGCATACATTTGTGGAATATAAAGAGCAACTTCTGATCCCCAAATTTCGTCAACATCATTTAAAGCATTGTCACGTACCTGAGTAGCCATTGCGTGTGCTTTTTTAGCAAACGGATTACCGCCTGGAGTAGGCCATTCGCCAAACTCGATATAGTCTTCAAGATACTTGTGCATTCTTGTTCCTACACCTGCGGCTTCTGTAGTAATTTCTCTTGCTTTAGTTTCACCTACTCGCTTGCGCCAAGCAATAAGTCCTGTCTTGTCGCTAGTGGCGTCTAAGATTGTTGTAACGCTTGCTACAGCGCCACCATCTGGTGTCATGTACTTGCGCTTACCATCTACTTGCTTACGCGAAATAGGTTTATAATCAAATTTATTTGTTATTAGAGTCATCGACTTCGTCCCAATCATGTTGCATAGAAAATGGATCACTGTAGAAAGGATCTACTTCACTGTATCCATCTTGGGCTTCTACTGAAACTATCTCTGGCACGTAATGTTTGATCATGTTTTCGACACCCATCTTTAATGTAATAGTACTACCTGAGCAACCTGAACAGGCTCCTTGTAGTTCTAGTAATAGATGTCCGTCTTTGTAATTTAAGAATTCAATGTTTCCACCGTGTTGAGCAACACCTGGTTTAACATGTGATTCGATTAATTTTTTGACTTCTGTGATGATTTGTTCATCAGTTCTTGTTGTCATAAAGTATGCTCCTAATTTAAGTTAATTATACTAGAAGTATTGCCTATTGTCAACCTAAATCTGTGGCTCTTTTTGCCATTGATGAAACTGTTTTATCTGCACTTGGTTCTTTAGCATCTTGTGGGATGTTGTCCATTGCATCACTTTTAAAAGTAAGTTTTTCTTTGTCAAAGTTTTTGATAAGTGCTTGTACTGCTGGATCAGTATCGTATGCTGTTTTGAATACATCATAACTAAACTGAGATTTACCAACATTTTGCATTAGTTGGTCTAACTGATCAAATGTAAATGTTTTTTGGTCTTTGTTACTGAGGACGGTTAAGACCTTTTTCAACACTTGCGTGTCGACGTTCTCAGTTACGACTTTTTTCCTGCTAGTAACGATCCAATCTTGCGTGAACGTTCTACACTCTCACGTGTTTCACGTCCTGCTTCTTCTTCGCCACCTGCGGCCGCCGCGTCTGCGCCAAAGTCATCTTCTGCTTCGCCTGTTGCTGGATCTACTGCTGGTTCTTCTGCGTCTACAGTTGGCTCCATTGCTGGATCTTCTGCTGGATCTTCAGCACCCATTGCATCTGGCATATCACCTTCGCCTGTTACAATGCCCACACCATTAGTTAATGCTTCGCGTGTTGATTCCATTGCAGTGTACATTGCTTCTAATGAAGGTTTAACTGCGTTAGTAAATGCTTCTGATTTTTCTGAACCTAGTTCGTCTCTGATAGCATCTGCAAGTTCTAACATTGACTCTGTTTGCATTTCTGCTGTGTCTTCCATCCAACCAGTAACTCTATCTACCATGTCTTTAGAAGCCATAACTAATTCTGCGTTATCTTCTGCACCTTCTTTGATAACTGATTCTTTCATTTCTGCTTTGCAATCTTTGCACATTTCTTTAAGTTTTGCTTGATCACAATCTGGATACTTTTTGCAAATTTCTGCTTCGCTCATGCCTTCTTTGCAATGTTTCTCAACTACTGCTTTTGATGGCATTTTGCCTTCTTCTGCTTCAACAATCGCTGGCGTTTCTTTAATTGCTTGATTAAGAACATCTAAAAATAATTTAGACTTTTGATAACTTTCGCTTTTTACTGAATCAAAACTTTCGTTAGTTTCAATATCTTTTAGCATAGTACGTATTTTGTTACGTGCATCTTCTAATTGTGGTAATGTAAATTTGGCAACATCAATTTTGGTGCCATATCTTTTCGCAAGACTCTCATTAAGTGTTGCGGCTGTAATAGGTGTTTTAATTTCTCTAATGTTCATGTTTCATATCCTTGCAGAATTTGTTATAGTTATTTATCATTCTAATTGTATATATAGTCCTCAAGTCGACTTCGACCTCGGTCAATCTTGCTTGTAGCAATATCTAGCCTACATTCTAGCACTTCTTTACGCATTTCATCGTCAGTTACTTTGTAACTATGCTGGAAAAATAATGCATCATTGTAATTCTTTTCAATTTCATAATCAATGTTTAATACTTCAGTGACTACGTTATGACCTTCAGCATGTTTTTTAGCGATAGCAACTGCGGCAGTTTTACTGAATGTTTGTGCTATTTCGCTCTTATGCTTCATATCAAATACAAAACAGCCTTTTTTACCTGATCTAACTATTATGTTACCTATACGAACACTATTCCCTTTTACATACGGAAAAGGAACATCTTCAAGACCTTGCTCAATCAAGGCTTTTAGTTCATTTATTAAGGCTTTCGTCATTTGCAACCACCAAGATATTACCATTATTATGTACTTTACTTACTAAACTCTTACGTATTAACCCTTCAAGAACGAATTGTTCTCTTTCGTCAAATCCCTCAAACGGCATTACACCCTTAATTGTTTTAAGTAAAGACGCTTCTTCATTACTCATTGCAATAGTAAACTGTGTAATTAGTTCATTTAGTTTCATTTCATACCTTGTAGTTGCTTTTTCAGCATGTCAAGTTCGGCTTTTTTAGCCTTAATTTGTTTTTGTGCAACATCCTTCTGCATTTTTTGCATCTTGGCTTGTTGTGCTTGTGCTTTTGGATCAGTTGGATCTGCTCCTGGTTGGCTTGCGGCCGCTTGTGATTGCGTAGGTCCTGGACCTGCGACTTGGTTTGGTGCTACTGCTGTCATGCCTGGACTGCCTGTTGCACCTTGTGGTAAATTTGGTGTGTCTATTTGATCTGCGGCATCTTTTTTGCCTGCTCCACCTGCTCCGCCTCGACCTCCTAGAGCCGCTATGCCTAATGCTCCTAATGCTCCTAGTCCTATACCTGTACCTATTCCGCCACGTCCTTTAACTTTAGGAGCCGCTGTAGTTCCTGCACCTGTTCTTGACTTAACACCTGGTGCTTGCTTTGGCTTAGGTACTTGTTTAGGATTGGTACGTGCTTGTGGTTTAGGTGTTGTTTGTGGTTTTGGTATTGATGTTCCTGGTTTAGGTTGTGCCAATCTTGGTGGCGGTTGCGTATTAGGTTTAGGTGCTGTTGCACTTGCTGGTGGCTTAGGTGTTGCCAATGCCGGTGGTTGTCCTGGTTGCTTAGGTGCTTGTGGATTTATTCTAGGTGCCGGTGTACCAGGGTTTACTTTAGGTGCTTGTCCTGGCTTTGGTTGTTGTATTCTTGGTGGTGCTGAAATCTTTGGTGCTCCACCTGCGGCTGGTGCTGGTGCCGGAGTACTACTTGGTGCTGTTGGTGTTGGTGGTTGCTTAGGTGCTGTAGTTGTTACATTAGGTGGACTTGACTTTGGACCTGTTCTAGCATTGTTACGTCCGCCACTAGTATTTTTAGGATCACGCTTAAATAATTCTTTACCTTTTTTAATTAAATCTTTTACAACAGGAGTGCCACGCTTGACTAGTTCCTTTGCACCTTTTTTAACAACAGGTGCCGCTACTTTAGCCGCTCCTCTTGCTAGTGCTCCTATTGCTGGTGCTACTACTGCTAATGGATTCTCATTAATGATTAGGTCTAGTCTTTCGCCTTTGTCATTTTTATTAAATTCGTCAAACCTCATGAAGTTTTCCTTCTGCCTGCAAACCTTTTCTTAGGTCTTACATTAATACGCTTCAGTCTACGACTTGCTGGATTTGAACGCTTGGTTTTGCTTGTAGCAATTTTAATTTTGTTAGGCTTTTTACGTTTTGTTTTTGAAAGAGTTAGTTTTGCTTTTTGGTTAATAGGACTATTGCATGTTGCCGCTCTAGCAACAATACGTCCTTTACGTATTCCACTTGTGCAACGATACTTACGTACTTGCTTACTACCGCTTTTACTCCAGATAGCCCGTACTGCTTCATCTAACTCGTGATGGTCACCTATCATGTAAAATTCACGTAGCAACATTTAACGTCTCGCTTTGTTCATTGCTTTAATTCTTCTACTAACTGGATTCATACGCTTAGTACGTTTAGATTTACGAGCAATACGTTTACCCATTCTAGCCTGAGTACGCTTTAGCGTAAATCGTGCTTTCATGTTAATAGGTTTAAAACAAGCACTCGGTGATGAAACAATGCGTCCATGCCGAATGCCTCCGGAACATCTGTACTTACGTACGGCTTTGTTTCCTTTTCGTCCCCATATTTGCTTTTCATCTAGGTCAAATGTTTCGTCCAAAGATTCAATCACGGGGTCAGCAATGAGTTCTCTTAAGTTCATACTGTATTTATGTTTAGGAAAGGTTTAGTAAAATAACTACGATTGTAGATAGCAAGCCTGCAACTATAGTTCCGCTTGCTCCAATAATGACTTTTGTCATTGATTGTTGGCCTTTAGTAATATCATCGTGAATGTGATGGACTTTTGTCTCGATTTTATCTAAACGTCCTTCGAGATTTTTATATCTCTGTTCACATAAGTCTACATGTGCTTCTAGGTTTTCACGTTCTAAGGCAGTTGCCATTACATTCTCCATTTTTTCCCTTGCTCAAAGGGTATTAGTAAACTCTAAGTTAGCCTATAAATGTTGTTTGGTGTTTGCCTTATATAGAGTATTTATCATCTATAGGCAAAATCTTAAACAAGATATTACACTTTTTGGTGTCTGATGTCCAAAAGACTGCTTCTTTTAAATTAAGGGTTTCATTTAGATCTCTAATAACAGGGATTAAATTAAAGTCTTGTTCCATCATTTCAACACTGTGTGATTCATCTTGTTCAACAGTAATAGTACAACGCCATACGTTTAGGTTCTTTGTTGCATAGTCACTGCCAAAGCCAACGGCTTTTTGTTTTTTAAATAGTGGGTCTGAAACTTCTACATTAGATCTAAGTCCAAGTGTTTGTACAACACTCATATAGTTTTGTTGCTGTCCGTATGCTAGTTTATCTTCGCCACGGCGTGCATTTGTTTTTGTGATGTCTACTAACGTAGTTAATTCAAATCGGTTCATGTTAGTACTTATCGGTCATAAAAAAAGGCCCAGTAAAAACTGAGCCTTTTAATATTTAAATTATACCAACTATTAAGTTGCTACAAATCCGTCTAAGTCACGTGCTGTTACTGTTGCACTTGAAAGATCGATACTGTCTACTGTACCCATGTTCTGTAGGCGTACTTGCATTGAAGCCGCTGATTGACCATGTCCGTGTACGATCATAAAGATCTTACCTGCTGTACCTGTTGACTTGTACATAACTGGTGAAAATTCACCAACTATTTGTGCTAAACATCCGTCGATACCATCTTTTGCACTGATATCTACGATTGCGTCGATTTCCATACCAACTAGGTCTGCTGTGTTGTATTGAACGCCGTGATCACGACCGTCTTGATTTACTCTTGCTACTGCTGACATTTTATTCTCCTATTTTCTCTAATGTCCAATTTCGTTTTCTCTAACGAAGTTGTTATATGTATTTACCAAAGAGGAGAAAAAACGCCTATTTACGGCTCTTTTTTGCTCTCTGATGCAGTGCTCTTAGGAGATTTATGTATGCAGGACCTGCTTTTACTATATCATCTAGCATTTTAACCGCCGGAACGTAGCCTTGTACGAACTGACCTGGTACACTTTTACCTTGTTTTGCTAGATTTAAGAAGTTTTTAGTACGCATTACATTTTCTGTGCCTACTATATAACGATATAAACTTATATCACGTGCATCTGTAGTAATATCTGGTACACTTACTGTAGGTTCGTTATCTGCTACTCTTGCTGTTTCTAAGTCGTTGGTTGCAGATAGTTTTCCAAGATCGTCTACTAAATCACTCGTACGTAGTTTTGCTCTTGCGGCAATTAGTAATCTTGTAATAGTATTTTGTTTGTCTTTGGTGCTTAGGCTTTTGTATCTTGTAAGATTTCTACGTACAATTTTATAGTCAGCATTAGTAATATTCAACGCACCTTCAAGTTTGATAAGGAATTGTGAAGTTTGGGTGTATTGATGATTACTTGCAATACTTTTCAGCCAACCATTAAGTTGCATCAAAGGAAGAAACGTTCTTTGTCTCATTGCTTTTGCGGCACTAGGATCTTTTAGTTTGTTCATAGCCTCGTCATTACCATTTACAAAATAAGCAAAGTTATACAAATCTGTACCACTCATTCTATATGCTTTGAACGTGTCATATCCTGTAGTTCTTCTAGCATACTCTCCTGCGGTTCGTCTAAAATAAGCATATTGATTAAGTGCTTCTAATACCAATACACTTAGATACAAACGTTCACAACAATCTGTATACGTTAAACTTTTGACTGTGCCGGCTTGGCGAGTCATACGTGCTTCGTGCATGTCTTTTATAAAAGAAAACTGTGCTTGTTTAGGAGTGTCCAAACTATGGCCTCCTTCCATGGTTGCCCATTCAGTTGCTGTATACTTTTCAGCCATTAATACTATTCTTCTTTGCCGTTTACTGCACTATACAGATCTTCTGCAAATTCTGCTACTTTGTCAACAGCATAATTTACTTTTAATTTGTCTGCTAGGTCTATTGCTTTGAACACTGCGTCTGCTAGATCTTTATCAGATAAGTTAACACTTTCTTGAACTGATTCTTCTTCTGGATCTTCTGGCTCTGGGTCTTTTACCCCTGCGCCTGGTTTTACATCTGCGCCTTTGACTTTAGCAATAATTGCTTTTGCCATTTCAATATCTACGTTAGCATCTTTCAATGCTTCGCCTGGTGTCTTAGGTCCAAATGATGATCCTAGTTTTCCAAATGACGAGCCTAATGCCGCCGCTTTGTTAAACTCTACATCTTCCCATTCGATACCACTTCCTGGCTCTAATGCTGAAGCAATCTTTTGCCCCATTCTTACATACGGCATAAGTTTTGGATCTACATCGTATGGTCCTTCTTGTAAGTCTGTAATTTTCATTTTGTTTTCCTTATCTTTCTACTGCTCTATTTGCGGCAGAGAATGTTTTACGTGGTACTAACTTAATGTCGCCTCCAGGATGTGCTAACACATATCCTTCACCACCCGGCTTGTCACCTATTGACTGTTTGACATCTCCGCCCTGACTGTCAAACTTAGCAATAATATCGTCTTTTGCTTTTTGTATTGCACTTACAACTTTCCACATTGCTTTGAAATGTCCCATGTGCTCTTTTATATATGCAAGAACATTTGCTTTCTTCTTTTCACTAATCTTTGCTGATTGTAGCCAATTAGCAAAGTCTCCACCTAAGTTATCTAATCCTGTGTCAACTTTACTGTTGATGTATGCATAAAATATTTTAGGTAAATCTGTCATTTGCTTCGCTCTTAGGCTAGGCTCATCAAGCATTGCATCTAGTCCTTGTGCGTTTTGTTTTACAACGGCTTCTGTTTGGTCTAATATAGATGTATCAACTTCAACTGGTGCTACAGTTGTAACACTTGGAACTACAAATACATCATTGCCTTGGAATATATCTTTGTTTTTAAATGGACCTTCACTACCTTCAGCATCAACTTCTCTATGTATTACAATACCTGTTGTGCTTTTACCAATGCGTTTACCTAAGTCACTCTTAACGTCAATATTATATGTAACTGTTTGTGGCTTAAATGTATAATGTCCGTCTTTTACTTCAGGTGTTGTATAATATAACAAGTCACCTTTGAAGTATCCTCTATAATCTTTTGGCACTGCTTTTTCATACAAACTAAAAATTGTTGCCATCTTATCTGCGAATGCTATACGGCCCGGATCATCTCTGAGTTTGCCACCTGAACGACCGAGCAACTCTTGCTTAATCGCATCTGGACTTTTGGTTCTTCCGACTCCGCCTTTTTTGCCGAAACCTGATTTGTCTGTAAATATAAACTCTCCATTTTCATCGCGGCCAAAAATGAGCGCGGGAGATCCGTCCCATTTGAGTGTAACATTTTTATGCTCTCCTCCTGCCATGTCGCGTAATGATTTAAGGACACGCATTGCGCCTTTACTACCTTCCCAAAATATTACATCTTCAGCATGATCAATACGAGCACCTTCTCTAAGAGTTTCGCCTACAAGTTTTCCTCTTGCTGGATGTGGAGTTTCATTACCGCCAGGTTTACTTTTCTTCTTAATGGCGTCTTTGCCTTTAAGTTGTCCTGCCTTACCTTTTTTATATTCTTTAAATTCTACGTAACGCATTCACTATCTCATTTTCTTGTGTTTGAATTTTCTTTTTATTCCAAGCACTGTTTGGATCTGCTTCTTGGCGATCTACAATTTCTTTTGCACTTGGCATTTTTGCTAGAATACTTTCTACTGATCCTAAGTCACCTGCTGTTGCATTAGGACCTATCAACTGTTTTGCAATATTTTCTAAGTCATTACTTACAAGTTCGTTTGTATCTCTGTTGACTAAACCTTTATAGGGGCTCCATTTGAATCCTTTTTCTTTTGCAAGGTCAGCAAGCATAATTTGTTTATGAATACCTTTGTACGGAGAACCTTTAGGCAAATCGTGTACATGAAACTTACTTGCAGTTTCTCCATTGTCAACTACCATAATGTCAACTTGCTGTGGAGTGTCTCCTACTGTAGTTTTTACGTGTACAATCTGTCCTGTCTTTTTAGTTTCAAATCCTGCTTGTTGAAACATCTTTTCTAATTCTACTTTAGCAGTCTTTACGTCAGGTGCTTTGAATCTCTTTATAAGTTGTCCTGCATCTGCAATCATATCTAAGTCGCCACTCATCTTACCTGGTGTAGGAGTTGCGCCTGATCCAATTGGTAATGCTTTAACACCTGCTTTGGTCATTACACCATTAATCTGTTTCATCATATCAGGAATAATCTTTTGATCAAAGTCTGCTGTTCCTTGGAAAATATTACCACCTTCTGTAATAATACTTTCTTTTACATAGTAACGTTGCCCACTAGGTAATTGATTATATCTCAATGCACCTTCCTTACCAGTAAGTGGTTGTGATCCATCATTTGGTATCCATAAGTCTTTATCTGGAGCATACTGATAACCAATTTCATTATTGTCTTTGAAGCCTGCTATCTGTGGAATTTGACTTGGATTAATTTTATCGTTTCTACTTTGCACTGGCTTTTTAGCATCTGGCTTTTTCTTAACTACTTTTTTCTTTACTGTTTTTGTTTTCTTTTTTATTTGATCAATTGAAGGCTTTTCATCAGGTCCTGGTTTACCAGTTGTTCCCTGCATTGTTTGTATTGCTTTCATAGGAAAACTAGTACGAACCCAATCGTCTGCTTTTTTAACCCAACTATCGTCATCTTTACTAACGGTTTTCATAGATTTGGATTTTTTAGGTCCTTCGTTTAGTAGATCATTTATCTTCATTTTTTGCTTCCATTACTTTTGACATTACTCTTTTAAATTTACGTGGATCTCCAGTTCTAATAGAATTTAAGAACCTACGTTCTAATTCGTTTGCGGTAGCATCATCATAATTTTCAGCAATTCTATTCAAAAGATTAATCGCACTTTCAATAATATTATTGCCAGTGGCTTCAATTAGATGGTCGTTATTCTTCTTTGAACGTCCAACTGTATTCAATTCTTGCAATATGCTTCTAGTACGTTTTTTCATTAGTTACTCCGATACAGTATTTAGCGTTAGAATAAATATAGATGTAAACTTAGGAGATGGGCATATGTCAATTAACGAATTGAATTTCAAAGAACGATCCCTATTATTTGCTAAACTTTCAAGTATTGCTTATAGTAACATAAAAGAAGCAAAAGGTCAAGTAAAGAAATTAGGGTTTACAACTGTGGAATTCTACAATAAAGATGGGGCGCAAGCATATCGTTTTATGAATAAGACTGATATAGTAATTGCATGTCGTGGAACACAACCGACAGAATTTAATGATTTAAAAGCAGATTTGAAGGCAACACCAGTAATGGCTGAAACTGTAAGTAGGGTACACAGAGGATTTAAGCAAGAAGTAGATGATCTTTGGCCTGATGTGCAAGAAGATTTATTACGAAAAGTAAATGTTAAAAAGACATTATGGTTTTGTGGACACAGTCTAGGTGCGGCAATGGCTACTATTATGGCAAGTCGTTGTATGCATGAGGATAGATTAAATGATCCTGTTGAACTATACACCTTTGGTTCTCCAAGAGTAGGCTGGAGAGGCTATTGTAAAAGTTTGGCTGTAACACATCATCGTTGGAAAAATAACAATGATATAGTTACTACTGTTCCTCTTTGGATTATGGGATATGTGCATCACGGCACACAACATTATCTAAATGCATACGGTAAGTATAGAAAACCTACAGGCTGGCAGATGTTTAAGGATAGATGGCGCGGCATGTGGATGGGCATTAAAAAAGGCAAAATAGATAACTTTGGTGATCACTCTATGGCAGAGTATATCAAACACATATCTAACCTTGACTAATTAATTCTTCCAAAGTTTCTAAAACATTACTGCTATCGTCAGCGGCCCCTAAGTCGATAGCAGTCTTAACACAATTACGAGTAAACTCTAAATCAAAGCGTTTTCCATTTGTATCCATTCCTGTGTTAATCAAATATACTTTACAATCGTTAGCATGAACTTTTTGCATTAGCAAATTGCTATACTCTTTTACTTCGCGTGGCATAAACGGTGATCCGTAGCAAGGACTAAACAAAGGTTTGATTTCGTTTGTTCCTGCTTCAGTGCCTGGCATCTGACTTGTGTATCCTGTTTCAAAGAAACGCCTCACTGTGTCTCCGCTTATCCTACTCAATGGAGGAAACACACCTTTAGCATCCATAGTAAGGAAGAATATATTTTTAGGATGTTCAAACAATACAGACTTATGATATGCATTTTCTACACAATCTATTGGATAACTTAAACGTGCATTAGATGCATTAGGATTTTCTATTACAAGTGTGTTGCGTTCTTTTGCAAGTTCGACAGCATCAAAGATTGTTTTATGTGTTTCAGGCGATAGTCCTTCTGACTTTGCATAGCAACCTGTTTCAATCATTTGAATGCCTTCTTGTTCCCATATCACTTCGTCATCACTAATAAGTTGATAGTCAGGATCACTACTAAGTGTAGTTTTACCTGTGCCAGATAACCCAAACATTAAATTAGTTGTATCTTGATAAGTGAACGCTGAACAATGCATAGGTAAAATACCGTTAGCAGGTGTTTCAAAACTTACAATACCAAACACACCTTTTTTAATCTCACCCAAAAACGTTGTGCCTGCAATCAACATTACTTGTTCATCAAGGTGTACATAAATTTTAGGCTCAGGTATTTCTAAGTCAGTGTTGTGAAGTATTGTCCAATCTGCTGTGTGTTCTAATCCGTTCTCTTCTACAGTAAACATGTTACGGACAAACTGTGCATGCCTATCATCATTTGTTTCTACTCTAAAACAAAACCCGCATGTATAAAAAACTAGATTATGATTGTATTCTAGTTCGTACATTATATTATGAAAGTCTTTGAAGTCTTCTTCAACTCCTATCTTGTTATACTTAGGTCTAGACATATCTAAATGTTTTGTTCTATTGCCAAAGAAGAATTTGTTTTCGGGGCTTCGGCCAGTAGGCGAGGTAGTGATGTTGATGTTCATTTTACAAGGTTCCTATGTAAGCGGCTGTGTCAGCCATGCGACAACTAAATGCCCATTCGTTATCATACCAGCCTAATACTCGACCCATATGATTATCTATAACTTTAGTTTGGTCTGCGGCTATGATACAACTTTCCGCAGTGTGATTGTAATCAATACTAACTAATGGTTGTGTTTCATATCCCAACACACCATTTAAAAAGAGACCAGCATAACTTTCAAATGCTAAATTAACTTCGTCTACATCAATAGGAGTTTCACTTTCAAATGTAAAGTCAACACAACTAACATTTGCAGTAGGAACTCTAATAGCACTTCCAGTTAGTTTACCTTGTAGTTCAGGAATAATTAATCCTATGTTCTTAGTTGCGCCTGTGCTTGTAGGTATCATACTCATACCTGCTGTTCTTGCTCTATAGGGATCTTTATGTCGTCTATCAACTGTGCTTTGATCTCCTGTGTAACTATGAACAGTTGTCATTACTCCTCTTTTAATTCCAAACTCTTTCTGTAACACCATTGCCATAGGAGCAAGGCAATTTGTTGTACAACTAGCATTACTAACAACAAAGTCTGTTGATTCTAATTCGTGATGATTAACACCGTAAACTGTTGTGAAGTCTACATTCTTTGCAGGCGCACTAATTAATACTCTAGTTGCACCATTATCTATATGTTTACTTGCAACCTTTCCATCATTAAACGCACCAGTACATTCTAAAACTACATCTACATCATTCCATTTAAGTTGTGTGATGTCACGTTCATGAGTCCATTCAATGTCGTTGCTAACATGACCGGGGTTACGTCCATGTATACTATCAAACTTTAATAAATGCAAATTACTTTCTTTGTCGCCACTTGCATTTATTTTTACTAGTTCTAAGTCGTTACGTTCATTTATAATGTGCCGGGCAACACATCGACCTATACGACCAAATCCGTTTATACCAACCCGTACCATTTAGACAAACAGGCTACTAACGGATTCTTCGTTAGTAACTCTACGCATTGCTTCTCCAAATAGTGGTGCAACACTTACTTGTCTTGTTTTCTTACAGTTCTTTGGACATCGATCGGCAATTGAATCAGTAACTACTAATTCATCTAATACACTTTTCTCAACCTTCTGACAGGCATCGTCGGACAGTACACCGTGTGTGATATATGCTCTAACACTTAAAGCACCTTGATCCATGATTGCTTTGGCCGCATTGCATAGTGTTCCGCCTGAGTCTACAATGTCATCAACAAGGATAGCATGTTTGCCTTTGACATCTCCAATTAGATTCATTACTTCTGACTTGCCTGCTTCAGGACGCATCTTGTCTACAATAGCAATGTCTCCATTAAACATATCAGCAAACTTTCTAGCACGAACAACTCCGCCTGCGTCCGGTGAAACAAAAACAGTCTTTGCTTGTTCTACATCTGGTTCGTCGATAATACCAATTGAACGTTTTATATCTTTTGCAAATACTACACGGCTTGTTAAATCATCCACTGGGATATCAAAGAAGCCTTGTATCTGTCCTGCATGTAGATCCATTGTAAGGATCCTATCTGCACCTGCTGTAACTAACAAGTTGGCAACTAGTTTTGCTGTAATAGGAGTACGACTTGCACTCTTACGATCTTGTCTTGCATAACCAAAGTAAGGAATGACTGCTGTAATTCTACTTGCACTTGATCTACGTGCCGCATCAATCATAATCAACAGTTCCATAAGACTATCATTAACAGGCGTACATGTACTTTGTACTATAAACACATCTTCACCGCGAATGTTTTCGTTAAACTCTACACTAGATTCTCCATCTGCAAACGTGCTGACGTTTGCTGGAACAAGACTAGCAAAACAGTGTTCTGCTATCTCTTGTGCTAATTTAGGATTAGCATTTCCTGTAATGATTTTCATCTTCAAGTTGGGTCCTTTCTAACCTGTTGGTTGTAATTGTCTGCTTCTTCAAGTATAGTTATACGTCCTCCTGCGACCTGAGCAGACCTTATGGTTGCAGTAACGTCTTTAGGAAAACAATGTCCTCCATAGCCACGTGCATTACGTGATACTAAACTATGGCTAGCATTGATTCGCTTGTCGTCTGTAATAACTTTTCTAACTGTTTCAAAGTCTATTTCTTGTGCATCACAAAAGTCTTTTACTTGATTAAAGTAAGTAACCTTTAGTGCTAAGAAACTATTTCTTAATTGCTTGGCGGCAATAAGTTCTTTAGGATCTGCTGGAGTAACGCTAATTGAACCTAGTGCATCTATAAACAATTCTGCCCAAAAATTTGTATCTCCTCCGCCTACATACATATGATCATTTAATCTAAAATCAGTTTTCCAATGTGCCGCACGTAGGAACTCTGGAGAGTAACTAACATTTTTATTCTTACAACAATCTGTTACTAACTTCCAGCCTTCTATACTCATTGTACTTTTAATTAAGTAAGGAACATTAGGACCATCATCAAGGACATCACCTACATTGGTTACATCACAATGACCATTACTACTTCCTGGTGTGCTGACACAAATAATAATTGCATCTGCATGACGTAAGTCTCCGTAGTGGCCTTGTGCAGGGTCGCTAATAATAATATCGTGGTAAGGTTCAAGCATTAATTCGTGTGCTTTACCTACGTATCCGTATCCTGCTATTCCTATTTTCATCCTATCATCCAATTATAAACTGCTCTCATTGCAAGTAACATATACATAAGTTCCATCATTGCTCGTGGAATGTCTTTGTCTTTGACTGCAAAGTAAATCCACATCAAACAACTAACACAAGCCATTACCCAACCTACTGCTTGAGTATCAGGATTAGCATCTGATAAAACATAAGCGGCGGCAATGGCTATTAGAAATCCAATCCATCTACCTTTGTCTAGTTTTTGATAGAACCTTATTTTCATATTGTTATTATACTTTCTTTACTTTATATTGTCAAATAAAAAAGGCAGTGCCGTCGAACACTACCTTTCCATTTTAATATCCGTTAGGTACAATAACATAGTGTATCATTAACACTACGCCTACTGAAGCACCTAGTCCTATCATCATCTTGATGAAGTCTTTGGTAACCAACGGAAACACTGTCTTGAATTTTTCTTTGCCTGTCATAGTTGCCATAGCAAGTTCTCGTCCACATAACAATCCTACGAACACCCATGTTGTTGACATTGGAATATCATTTAGTTCTTTAAAGAACCAAAGTATAAGAAAGTATACTGCATCAATTATTGTAGCACTACGAACATATCTTGTGTTGTGCTTTTCAATAACAATATTTTGTATCTTACCTCCACCCTCTTTGAACATAAAGCCTAAGCCTACAATAAACACAAGTGAAATCATTACCATTAGATCCCAAGGTATCTCTCTAGGCAGGAACACAGCAATGTTTGCCATGTCATGGCTTAACCAAGTGAACCATAGGAAGCCTGTGGTTACCCACTGTCCTATTCTCCACCATCGTTTGTGTTCTTCTTT
>Ga0181379_1000389_pt1 | contig 22217 bp, 26 predicted proteins | sample 2SPOviralmetaG_FD_130115 | JGI IMG/M metagenome (GOLD analysis project Ga0181379, IMG submission 130115) | Marine viral communities from the oligotrophic San Pedro Time Series (SPOT) site, San Pedro Channel, CA, USA - 2 SPOT_SRF_2009-07-10 | ecosystem: Environmental > Aquatic > Marine > Strait... | reverse complement strand
TTTTATGTTTACAAAACAATATGACAAAAGAAGAGATATAAACTTTGTAAAAATTTTTCCTGAGTACGAACAATTTTTGGAGATTTGTAAACATGTATGATATAGTCTTTATAAGTTACTTTGAGCCAAATGCGGAACAAAATTTTGACGATTTGTACAATAGATTTAATACTGTTGGAGTATTTGGTGATAGAGTAAAGCGTGTTACCAATGTCAAAGGTATACACAATGCTCATGTTGAAGCGGCTAAACTTGTAAAAACTAGTTACTTCTATGTAGTTGATGGTGACGCAAAGGTCGTACAAGACTTCAAATTTGCTCATACAGCAGAGGAAAGAGATGTAGTGCATGTTTATCGTAGTGCTAATCCTATCAATAATTTAACGTATGGATACGGCGGCGTAAAACTATTGCCTACTACACTTACACGTAATATGGATATAACAACTAATGATATGACCACAAGCATTAGTGATAAATTTAAAGTAATGAATGAAGTTAGTAACATTACAGCATTTGATACAGATGCATTTAGCACTTGGAAAAGTGCTTTTAGAGAATGTGCTAAATTAGCAAGTAAAACAATAGACAGACAAGACGAGGAGGAAACAAATGAACGACTTAAAACTTGGACTACTTATGCTACTGGAAGTTATAAGCGAGATGCGTTACGAGGTGCTAATGCTGGCATGCAGTTTGGCCTTTCTAACAGCTCTAATCTTAACTTAATAAACAACTTTGATTGGTTAAAGGAACAGTTTAATGATTGAATGGAAAAACGATAACGATATATTTGGAAGAATGTTAGTACTAACTAAAAATCCTGTATTTAATAATCTTCGTAATGCTGTTGACAATCATGATGCTGATCTTAGCGATGCTCTTAGTTGGGGACAATTAAAAAGTAAACGATGGTTAGTAGATGAATTAGAAAAGATAGATTTACCATTAGGAACTATATTTTTATGTGCAGGCTGGTATGCTACTTTAGCCGCAATGCTTTTTCAAAGTAAATGTTCAATAAATAAAATTAGAAGTTTTGATATAGATGAAAACTGTGCTACTATTGCTGAAACAGTAAACAGAAACTATACTAAAAAAGACTGGCGCTTTAAAGCATCTACAGCAGATATACACAACATAGAATACACAGATTATACGTATAAAACAAAACGATTTAACCGAACAGTATGTGAGATTACAGATACTGCTGAAACTGTAATTAATACAAGTTGTGAACATATAGTAGACTTTGATAAATGGTATTCTAAAATTCCTAATCAAACTATTGTTGTGCTTCAAAGTAATAACTATTTTGAAATTGACGATCATATTAATTGTTCAAAAAATATTTTAGAATTTGCTGAACAGACACCGATGAATAATTGTTTATACAGTGGTGTATTAGAATTACCTAAATATACAAGATATATGAGAATAGGAGTAAAATAATGAAAGTGATACATAACTCACATGTTTCAAAAATTATTCATGATACAGAGAAAAATATTGTTATAAAAACTTTAAAAAGAAATAAAGTAGATCATTATGCTTTTGAACTATATCAAACACTGCAACAAAAATCAGATCATGTTGTAAAAGTATTAGATATAGTAGGAACTAATACATATACAATGGAATATGTTCCGGGTATTATAGATGATTATGATGAATATTCTCAAGCACACAACAAAGAAAACAAAAGTAGCATGACAAAACAAGAGATGATAAGATTATATAAGATATTAAATCTTGTTTGGATACATGCTTTAGAGATATCTAGTGATTTACCAACTGATCATTTCTTTGTACATAGCGATTTAAAAATGTCCAATGTTGCTGTAATAAAAAATAGAACAGGTATAAACTTTAAAATAATGGATCCAGATTCTTGGGGTCCCTGGAAAGGCTATGCAGGAATAGATACATTTTACCAGTATCAGTTAAAACTTGCACTAACAATGCAAAGGCTTGTGATATAAATGTATTCATACGATGACATTAGATCAATTCATCTTGAAGTTACACAAAACTGTCAAGCGGCTTGTCCTATGTGTGATCGTAATTGCAACGGTGAAGGAGTTAACCCACATATCAAACTTGACGAGCTTACATTAGAAGATTGTAAGCGTATTTTTTCTCCTAGTTTTATTGCACAATTAAACACAATGTATATGTGTGGTAATTTAGGTGATCCTATTGTTGCAAAAGATACATTAGAAATATTTCGTTATTTTAGAAAACACAATTCTCAAATGTGGTTAAGTATGAATACAAATGCAGGTGCTCAAAACGAAACGTGGTGGGCTGAACTGGCCAACATATTTGGACGTATGGGTAGTGTTATTTTTAGTGTAGATGGATTAGAAGATACTAATCATTTATATAGACAAGGTGTTAGCTGGAAAGCCGTAGAGCGTAGCATGGATGCCTTTATTGAAGCAGGCGGTAGAGCTCGTTGGGATTTTTTAATTTTTGAACATAATCAACATCAAGTAGAAGAAGCAAAAGCGTTAAGCGAGCAAAAAGGGTTTGAAAAATTTACTGCTAAAAAGACAGGACGCTTTATCACAACTAATAGTGAAAAGAAAGAATCACACCAAGCTGTAAGCCGTAAAGGAAAACAAACAACAGAACTTAAAAAGCCAGATGCAAAATATCAAAACAAAGCATTACAAAAACAAGATATAATTATTAACAAATATGGTAGTATGGACAATTACTATGACGAGGCTCCTATAGTATGTAAAGTGAAAAAGGAAAATAGTTTATATATTACAGCAGAAGGACTAGCATTACCTTGTTGTTGGACAGCTGGACGTATGTACAAATGGTGGCATAAAGATCCTTACGTAGAACAGATATGGGAGCATATTGATATTGCCGGAGGCAAAGAAGCTATAAATGCAAAAAACGGGTTACGTGAAGTTTTTGATACAGGAATATTTAATACAATACAGCGTAGTTGGAAATATGAAAGTTGTAATTTGGGAAAACTTAAAGTCTGTGCAATGAAGTGCGGAGCAGAGTTTGATCCATTTGCAGAGCAGTTTAAATGATAGATAACATTAAAATAATAGAATTAGAAATTACAAGTGATTGTAATGCCGCATGTCCTGGTTGTGCAAGAACGCTCAACAGAGATATATTAGAAGTAACAGATTTTTCACTTGATGATTTAAAACGTATTCTTCCAAATGAAAGTTACATTAAAGATCGAGATATAAGACTGTGTGGTGTTTTAGGAGATCCTATGATACATCCTCAGGTAGTTGATATTACTGAATATTTACTATCAAACGGTGGTAAAGTTACTATTAGCACTAATACTGGTGTAGGAACTGAAGATATGTATTATCAATTAGGACTTCTAAGCAAACAGTATACAAATAACTTTATTCTACAGGCGTGTATTGACGGGCATAGTGAAACAAATCATATTTACAGAGTGCATACTAAATTCAAAATAATTGAAAGAAATTTAAATGCATTTGCAAAAAACTGTTTCAAGGACAAAAACAAATGGGTGTTTATAGTATTCGATCACAATGAACACGAAATTGAAAAAGCAAAAGAACATGCTGAAAGTCTTGGACTAAAATTTTTTACTCGCACAGGAATGCGTAACACTTACCATAATTGGGTTGCACAAATAGGTAAAAAAAATAACAAACAACAAAAAGTAATTACTACTACAGGATCTAAAGAACATAAGCGTAAAGATGAAGTATTTAAACTAGACGAGATTATTGCTAACAAAAAAGTAGATGACGAAGTAATTAAAACAATAGTATGCAAGTATGTACATGAAGGGGAAATATTTATTAATTCAAAGCAAGAAATGTGGCCTTGCTGTTTTCTATGGGACAGTGCTTTTAAAAATAAAGAAAATATATTAGGAAAGCTCAGTGAATATCAAACAGGATGGAATAGTTTGAAAACAAATTCAATTCAGGAAGTTATGCAACATCCTTACTATGATAAGGTATTAGCAGAAAGTTGGAATCCTGAACATAACAAGCATCTGCAACGTTGTATTAGAACCTGTGCAAAAAACAAAGCATATCAAAATGTAATGGTTGAACAAAAATGAGTTGGCAAGCAAAAGCAAAAGATGTAAAAAAATTGCAAGTAGAAATAACAAACTACTGTCAAGCTCGTTGTCCAGAATGTGCAAGAGAAAAAATATTCTTGAATGGTGTCGACGAATCAACACCATATATTTTTGAAATAAACAATTCTTATGTTACCAAAGATACTTTTGTAAGTTGGTTAGATAAAGATGACTGGAGTAGTTTACAACTTATTGACATATGTGGAAACTATGACGAACCTTGTACAAATCCAGAATTACTGGATATTGTAGAATGGATTGTTTCTAGTAATATTTTTAACAAAGATTTAGAGGTTAATATAGCAACTAATGGCGGAGTACGAAACACAAAGTTTTGGACAGACTTAGGCAACCTTACACAGCTATATCGTAAGTCAGGAGGTGGTCCACGTATTAGAGTAGTTTGGGGTATAGACGGATTAGAAGATACTAATCATTTGTATAGACGTAATGTTAAGTGGGACAAGCTACAAGAAAACTTTAGAGCGTATATTGCGGCAAAAGGTAATGCGTATTGGCAATTTATATATTTTAAGCACAATGAACACCAAGACGAACTTGCAAAGCAACGCAGTATGCAAGAAGGATTTAAAGGAATAAAATGGCGAGGCGCAAAGTCTAGGCCATATGAAGCTAATAGTATAAAGCCAGCAGACATGGGCAAGTATGAAAAGGCTAATGCTGAACCTATACTAGAAGTTAGATGCAAAGCACTTAAACGTTTAGACTATCACGGACTTGACACAGGATTATATATAACTCATCAAGGTTGGTTGTTACCATGTTGTTGGTGGGGTACAAAATTTACAATGCGAGAAGTATACGAAAAATACGGATACAAATATGATGTACAAAGTCATAAATTGCACGGAAATAACAGTATTCAAGATGCACTAGACGGAGATTGGTTTAGTAATTTACATGGTGAAATAGTACAAGACATTTTTTCACAATGTTCTTTGCACTGTAAAGAAAACGTAATTAGTACAATCAGTACTGAATTAAACACTAGTTTAACAGGTTAAATATACATATGAGCAAAGTATCAGAAACATTTTGTATCTTACCCTGGGTACACCTAAGCACAAGACCAGATGGAAGTATGCGTGTATGTTGTACCGCAAACGCAAGTAGTGTTGGTCCTACTAACGATAAAGAGCATGGCGGACAAGTTGGTATTCTTAAAGATGAAGAAGGAAGACCTAACAATCTAAATGTAAGTGATTTTGAAACAGCATGGAACAGTACCTATATGCGTAATGTTCGAAAACAAATGCTTAACGGTGAAGTTCCTCCTAGTTGTATTAAATGCTTTAAAGAAGAAGCCGCAGGACATAATTCAAAACGTATGTGGGAAACAGCATATTGGAGTAAGCGTGTCGATGTAGATACATTACTAGAAAATACAAAAGAAGATGGTAGCGTACCTCCGCAACTAGCATATATTGATTTACGCTTTGGTACTAAATGTCAGTTAGCATGTGTTATGTGTAGTCCGCATGATAGTTCGGGATGGATTAAAGATTATAAGAAAATATTTCCTGAAGTAAAAAATGAATCACTAAAAGAAACAATGCAATGGCAGGACAAAGGCAGTACCAACGGAAGTAGTTATAATTGGCACAAACAAAATCCTACATTTTGGAAACAGTTTTATGAGCAGATGCCTAGTATGCAACAGATTTATTTTGCAGGCGGAGAAAGTTTAATTATTGAAGAACACTACGAAATACTTGAACATGCAATTAAAATGGGTTATGCAAAAAATTTAGAACTAAGATATAATAGTAATGGTGTTGAATGGCGAGAAGACTTATTTGACTTATGGAAAGAATTTAAACTTGTACGTTTCCATTATAGTATTGACAGCATTAAAGAAATGAACAGTTACATACGCTATCCTAGTGACTGGAAGCGTCAAGAAGAAGTTTTCCATATACTAGATAATGATACACCTAACAATACAGAAGTTACTGTAGCATGTGCTGTTCAAGCACTTAATATTTATTACATACCAGACTTTATTAAATGGAAACTTACACAAGGCTTTAAGAAAATTAACATGTGGCCTTTTGGAGCAGGCGGAGTCAACTATCATTTTGTTTATCATCCACCACACTTAAATGTAAAAGTTTTACCTGCTTGGTTTAAAGCTGAGTGTCGTAAGAAGTATGAAGAATTTTATCCTTGGTGGGAAGAAAATTGGGAACTAGGTGTTCCTAGTTGGCACAAAGGTAAAGTTACTAAGGACGATTTCATGCAAGCAGGCTACGGAATCAAAAGATTAAAAGGTATGCTCAGTTTTATGGAAAGTGAAGATTGGAGTAGACGTCTACCAGAAATGCAAGAATTTTTACAAAGGTGTGACACTCAACGTGGCAATACTTTTGCAGAAACATTTCCGGAGATGAAGGACATCTTTAATGAGCTTTGACACAGTTGACTTACTTACAGGAAACAATTTCCAAGTAACATGGGACTTAGGACGCAGGTGTAATTACGATTGTAGTTATTGTCCTGTAACACGACACGACAACTTTAGTAAACATGCAACATTAGATGAATTAAAAGCAAACGTTAATTTTTTGTTTGATTACATAGATGTATATTTTCAACATCGTACTTTTAAAGAAGTAAGCATAAGTTTCACTGGAGGAGAACCTACAGTCAACCCAAACTTTATTCCATTTGCAAAGTATTTGCGTGAACAGTATGAGCAAAGATACAAAGATAAATGGTATGCTAGTTTTAGTCTAACAACTAACGGAGCAATGGGAGAAGTTATTGCAAAATCTGTTTTAGAAAACTTTCAATATTGTACATTAAGTTATCATGCAGAAGCAGATAAAAAAATGAAAGAACGTATCAAACGTAGAATGTTACAGTTCCAAAAACATACAAGTCCTAGTTTCCAATTCAAAGTTAATGTAATGTTCCATGCACAATATTTTGATGAATGTAAAGATATGTGCGACTGGTTAACCGAACACGGTATAAAGTTTGTACCCAGACTAATAGGTGAAGAAGCAGATAGTAAACCTAGTTTTGCACATGTATATGATAATGAACAAATAGATTGGATGAAAAAATATTGGGGTTTAAATGCTCCACGCAAAGAAGGCAAACAACTAGGAGCAAGTATAGGACGTCCATGTTGTGGTGCAAGAGAAATGTGTCTAAGTAATGCTAAGGAAAGTAGGAAAAGCACCTTTGTTGACTTTAGAGATTTCAAAGGTTGGCACTGTAGCGTCAATTGGTTTTTCTTACATCTAGAACAACAGACAGATAGCGTTTTCCACCACCAAACATGTCAAGCACGTTTTGACGGGACTAGGGGTCCAATAGGTAAGATCAGTGAAGGGGCAAAACTTGTTGCAGATTTGAAAAAACGTTTTGATACAAAAACAATGCCTACAATAGTTTGTCCGAAACAAACATGCAGTTGCGGATTGTGTGCGCCTAAAAGCAAATACAAAGAAAAATATTTAGAAACAGTAAAAACACATTTTGATACAGGAGTTCTAAATGTATAAATGTTTACACTCCATCAATAGTTTATATGTGGAAAAAACTGAACTAGGTTATAATGCTACTCCTTGTTGTCTTTACAAAGAAAAGAACACCAGCCATGTGCCTAACATACAAGACTTACTTGACAATCCTACAATAAATGAGATACGTGAAGGTTTTAAAGGTGATTGGAAAAGACCAGAATGTATGGATTGTATTATGAAAGAAGAACTAGGTGTCACTAGTAAACGGCAAAGTAGTTTACAAAGACGAGACGATATAATTACACATTGGGATATACGTCCTGGAAACACTTGTAACCTAAAATGTGCTATGTGTAATCCTTGGAACAGTAGTAAATGGTATGAAGACATAGATATTTTTAAGAAATATAGCAATTATGTAATTAACGAAAAAAACAGACAGGCAAGGGAAACAATTGATTGGGATTGGATATATGAAAAGTGTATAGATAAAGCAGAAAAAATTTATATAGCAGGTGGTGAACCATTTTATATGAAAGGCGTACATAAGTTTATAAAAAAACTTTCGGAAAATGAATGGAACTGCAAAAACACAGAAGTTCAAATACAAACTAATGGAGTTAGTAATACACCGGCATTATTAAATAGTCTTAGTTATTTTAAACGCTTGTCATTTAGTATTAGTGTAGACGGTTGGGGTAGTGTAAATGATCTTATACGTTTTCCTACACAACACAGTGATTTCTTAAAAAACACGCAAGAACTTGTAGATCTTAATTGTATGCATTTATTTTTTAACATTACTGTGCAGGCAATGAATTTACCTAATATTGACAAGTTAGTTATAAAACTTAAAGAAAATTGGAACGGAATATACGATATTCATAAACTTACAGCACCAAATCATTTGTCAGTAAACTGCCTTAGGCCTAGAATTGTAAAGCAAATATTACTTGAAACAAAAGTTCCTGAATTAAAAACATTTTATGCAGATTATAAATTTGATAAAGAAGGTAATGCAAGAATGAAAAAATATTTGTTAGACCTAGACACTGCAAGAGGAACAGATAGTAAAAAAATTATACCATGGTGTTTTGAATAATGTGGACAACAGATACATTAGAATGGATTGATATAGAACTTACAAGTTTTTGTAATATTCGTTGCAAAGGCTGTTTCCGTGTCATATCAGATCATGCTGATAAAATATTAAACAAAACTTATTTAGATCTTGATACTATTAAACAAAAGTTCCAAAAAGAAATGTTCCCTAATATTAAAATTATTAATTTTTGTGGGAGTGTAGATGAGCCGTGTAGCCATCCTCAGTTTCATCAAATCATAGAACATTTTGCAGACTGGAACGCACATATTAATATTGCTACAAACGGAAGTTTACGTACAACAAAATGGTGGGAAAAATTAGCAGGCGTACTTCCGGCATCACATAGAGTTACATGGGGTATAGATGGCAGTGATGAGTTATCAGAAGTATATAGAGAAGGATCAAACTTTAAAAAAGTACAGCAAAATTATAGAGCATTTATTGCCGCCGGCGGCCAAAGTGATTGGCAGTTTATTAGTTTTGAGCATAATGAACATCAATTAGAAACTGCAAGACAAATGGCTAAGGACGAAGGATTTAAAAAATTTAGAACTATTATAAGTCATAGAAAAGATACTGACAAAGTAACACATAAGAAGATAGAAGTAGAAGAGTCTAACTGTATCAGTTGTAAGTATGCTAATCAAAAACGTATTTTTGTAAATCATATGGGTAATGTAATACCTTGCTGTCATTTGAATTCTAAGATGCTAGAATACCCTGTTAGCGGAAACAAACATGATAAGTTTGAAGATATACTAGAACATCAAGATTACATGTCAGATATCAATTTATCTAATGTAAGTATTGAACAAGCTATGAATGGAAGAGTTTGGACTGATATTAAAAACAGTTGGACATCAGATAACAAGATTCCACGTTGTGAACAAGTATGTAAACAAAATAAAAGAGATACATTTATTAAGGAAAAACTATGATATTTAAAAACAGTCAAGAGGATATTTTTATACGCATACCCGATCGTGTAAAAACAGTATCTCTTAAAATATCTGGCGGCGCAGATAGTGCTATAGTAGGATACATGTTGTGTAAGTACGTAACAGAAGAACGTCCTGACATAAAAATTGTTCCTGTTACAACTATTCATCCAGGAAAACCATTCCAAGAAATTTATTCGAAGCGTGTGTTAGAGTTTTTAAAAAATAAATTTGGTAATGTATTTGAGAAACATTGTGTTAACACAGCTAACAATGGAGATGATTATTCATCTGCACAGGACAGACTTTTTAAACAATCTGGGACAGAAACTGTACAACGAAATTTTTCTGGTGTTACTGCTAACCCACCTAAAGAAGTATACAAACAATGGTTACCACATGCAGGTCCTGCAGATAACAGAGATGGAAAAAATTTCCCACAGAGAGAAAAAGATTCTTATAGACATTTAGTTAATATAGACAAAAAAGGTGTAGCAGAATTATACGTAACACTTGGAGTAATGGAAACACTATTTCCAATAACTCGCAGTTGCGAAGCATTAGCCAACTCACCAGAATATAACATTGACAAGCATTGCGAACAGTGCTGGTGGTGTAACGAAAGATATTGGGGGTTTGGTAGATATGAGTAATATTAAACAACTAGCAGAAGATATTGTTGTTTGCCAACGTAATTGGGATGAAAACTTTTCTATGCCCAAAGAGCATATAGATTATATAATGGACTGTTGCACTACAGTACCTACTAAACAACAAGAAGAGATTTATAGTATTGTAGCAATTACAAATAGAAAAGTTATTAATAAACTTTTTACGCATACCTATGATAAATTAGAAAAAACTAAAACAAAAAATAAAAACTCGCAAGTGTTAGCAAACCTACTACTACTTTATATACCTGGATCTATAAACAAATCTTCGTTCAGCTACGGGATTGGTGTTGGTATGTCAGCTAATGCGGCCGCACTAGCAGGCGCAGAATTAGGATATAAAACAGGATTCTGCAAATGTTTAGATACACCAGGTATTAAGCAAGTTATTGAAAAGTTCAGTAATGTTAAAATTAACGTAGATTCAATGATGCTTATGTTAGGTATAGGAAAGCCAGATGACAATTTTGATCCTCGTGATGTTGTAGTTGAAGGCAAAAGATTACTTACACAACCTTCGTATGGTACAAAAGACATTAAGGTTAATTGGTTGACATGATAAGAAAAAGGTGCTATAATTAAATATGAATGAAGACTTAAAATGGAGTAATTACGATTTTACAAAGATACCGCTAGATGATATTGTTAGTGTGGGTCAACGTACTTTGCTCTATCGTGATATATTTACGGTAAGTTGGTTGCTTGGTCGTTTTTGCAACTATAACTGTAGCTACTGTTGGCCTTATGCTAGAAGCAGTAAAAAAGATCATAGACCAACTGAACTTTGCTTATCAACTATTGACGAAATCAAAAGACAAGCTCGTGAAAACGGATTTAATAGTTTCCATTTTAGTCTAAGTGGCGGCGAACCTACTTTTCATCCAGGGTATTTAGACATTCTTAAATACCTAGCTGATGATGTAGAAAACACAAACTATACAAGTATACACATGACTTCAAATTGTAGTCGTAAAATAAAGTGGTTTGGAACTTATGTAGAGTATGCAAAAGCATTTCATAGGGCAAGTATAACAGCAAGCCTACATACAGAATCTGTAAACACACCGGTTAAGATGCAAGAGTTTGCAGACAAGTTAATATTCTGTCAAGAGCATGATGTACAAGTTACAATTAACATGGTTATGGTACCTGATTGGTTTGAACGTGATTGGGAAAATGCATTATTCTTTCATGAGCAAGGTATCAATGTTACATTAAAGCCACAGAGTGATCCTACAGCAAGTTTTGTTGTAGATGGATATACAGAAGAACAACTAGCAAAATTACATAACGGAATGCCGCAACGGGCATATACAGAAAGCAAACGTAAGTGGGCAGACCGCCCTAAAGCAATTTGGAAAAGCTGGAAAGACTTTAACACTAAAGAATCTATTCCTCCGCATTTCCAAATAGAAATGGAAGATTCAAAGGGTGATAAGTATTATATGGATCAAGCAGAACGTTTTAATGCTTTTGAATTTAATAAATTTAAAGGTTGGAACTGTAATGCAGGTTACAGTGGTATAATTATACGTGAACCAGACGGAAGCATTAAACGTAGCTACAGTTGTCGAGATGTACCGTTAGGAAATATTGAAACAGGATTTCAGTTATTTAATAAGCCTATGCCTTGTATTACTGACAGTTGTGTTAGTTCTGCAGATAGTAAAATACCAAAAAGGAAATATAGTGGAGTGGAATAAATTAATACAAGAAAGACATACTTCATTTGCGTGGAAAGAAGAAGTACCATCTGAAGAAATTATATTAGAAACATTACAAGAAGTGTACGAAAATATACCAAGTAAAAATTTGATGTTTCCTTATCAGGTAAGATTGTTACGTAACAACGATCCTATAACACTAAAAGAAATATTTTCAATTTGTCATAGGAATGCTGATCTTGATGCTACAAACGATCCTGGCAATCCGCAAGTGTTAGCACCTTGGTTATTAAGTTTCAGTCCGAGAAGCACTAAAGATTTAGAATCACGATACGAAAAAACTGTTAAACCAAGTGACGATCAAATTCCAGATATTGAAATAGGAATATTTTGTGCTTACATGATGCTGTCGTTAGCAAATAAAGGAATACAAACAGGAAACTGTCGTTGTATAAGAAATTTTGATCGGCTTGATGAAATTTTTAAAGTAGACAATATAAGATTTATAATGGGTATAGGATATGCTAAGGATAGTAAAGTAAGATATAATTATTTTGATCCACGAGTTGAAAAAGAAAAACCTATTCCATTTGCACCGATTGATGCAGAAGTAGTTTATCCACGTCCTAAGTTTAATGACGTAATAAGAGTAATTAAGGAGAATTAGAATGGACTTAAAGAAAACAGATAAAAATGGGAACCCGTTGAACTTAACACCAAAAGGTAATCGTTCGCAAACAGACTATTATAGCTATTGGAAGGATGACCCTGCAAGTTTAGAACCTACACAAGAAGATATCAAGTGTGAACTACAACTACAAGCACTTGGTGACTTTGAATTATTACATTTCCCGTTTGACGTTCCATTATTCTACAAGCAAATACAAGAACAAAGTTTTGTTCCTTATCTTAGACGAGAAGGTATAAGCAATGATAGAGAAGGTTTACTATTAGTAGGTTTAGAAGGTGACAAACCAACAGACAGTTTGAGTAGACCAGAGGCAATTAAACGTGCAGGCCGTATGCTATACGAAAAAGATTTTACATATCCAACACAAGCATATAAAGACTTAACTAGTTTACACCCTATTTTAGATTACTGGGGACAGCTAGGACGCACAATGATTATTAAAAGTAACAAAGGTGGATGGTTCCCTCCTCATAGAGACAGTCCTCATCTAGTAAGAGATTGTTTTAGGATAGTAACATTTTTAGGTAATCAATCAGGAATGAATAGTTATGAATGGTGGCTTGGCGATAAGAGAGTGAACATTGTTGCTAATAAAACTTATTTTGTTGACACAAGAAAAGTACATAGAACACATAGTTGGGACGATGATAGTTTACATTTAATTCTAAATATTCCTAAAACTTGGGAAAATGTTATGAAACTAATGAGTTGTGTAGAATGGTACTGATATGCGTACACAAGAACAAATACAAAAAATAAAACAAGGACAAGGCGATCCTTATTCAATAAGAGATGTAGTAGACGTTGATAGTCTATACAATTACTATGAACTTAACGAAGAACAAGCAATACAGAAAAATACAGGACCTAAAGTACTAAAGGTAGATCCTAATGAAAAAGTATTTGAACCTTTAATTACATCTTTAAAGCAACAAGTGGGCGAGTTTGATATTAGATACATTCATTACTTTGATGTTACAGACCCACATATTATACATAATGACGATGAATTTGAATATCCAACTTGTTATAAAGCATTTACTATTCCTTTGCGTATATATGGTAATAGTAATGATGTCAAGTTAATTGTTTTTGATCAATATTATTATGGTGGACCTGCTAAGTTTGTTAATGGTAGTGACATGTCTGACTATCCTGTTTATTATAATACTTTTCTAACTGACTATAAAGATGTCGAAGACCAATCCATTGCTGGATTGAATGATATAGAATTAAGTTATCTTACACATTTGCAACCTAATTGGTTAAAAGGATTAAGCATTAATAAAATGCTTGATTGGCGAATCGGAGATGCACTATGCTTCGATAGTTTAGCATTACATTGTAGTTCTGATTTCAGAAGTAAAGGAATAGAACGTAAGATTGGGTTAAGTATATTTACAACTAGAGATTGATGATGAATTGGTATAAAAGATATAAGGCAGATATGCCAAAAGATTTTAAACAAATATGTGAGGATTATACAAAAAAATATAGTCCTGAACCTGCGTATAGATATAAATCTGTTGAAGACTCAAGCATGTGGACTATACCACCTCTTGGTGAAAATAGGGTTAGACTAGATGTTCCCGAATCAACTCAAATAAATCATGTTATTAAATATGTTTCAAACGTTACAGAACTAAACCTAGAACATGATATGCCTTTTACATGTATCTGGCGGTTTGATGACAATTTTAAAAAATGCCCTGTACATGTAGATAACGGAGGCGAACACACTGGATCTGTAGTAACTTGCATATCTGGAAAGTTCAAACTACATTTACATGAGCAAGAGGATAATGATAGTGATATAATTGAAACTATTGATATAGACGAAACAACTTTAATAGCATTAAACAATACTAAATTTCCTCATAGTGTTGAAGGGAAAGGTGATTTAGTTGTGTTTGGCCCTGACAAAAAAATTAAACCAGAGGAATATTTTGCAGATGAATAATTGGTGCAAAACATGGGAGCAGGATATATCTAAATATGATTTAGTAAAATATATCAATCAACGCATGACGTCATCAGATGGTTCTTGGTGGAACTTATATGAAGAAAAAGAAGATTTTGCCGATTATACTGCTGAGCTTAGAAAAGAACTAGAACATAAAGTAAATGATAAATTAGTTTATATGGGAGTTTGGGATTATTACCCTGGATATGTAGATGATTTAGGTCCACATATAGATAATGGCGGCAAAGAAAATGCAGTTATTTTTGTTGTACCTAAAGGTGAATTGACAGTTACTTTGCATAATACAGACACAAAACAAGTTATAGAATCGAAAAAAATATCTGGAAATACAGCAATGGCATTACATCATACAAAATTTATGCATGATATTAACGGCCAAGGGTTATTAGTCGTATTCGGTATTAGTAAGAATTTTGATGCTGAAGAATATTTTAATAAGGATGTTATATCATGATAAAAGATCTAGCTGAATATGTTGACGTAAATCCGAATACAAATTTACTTAAAGAACTTTATAAATTTTGCGAAGAAGACGTTAACACGTTTGGTAAGACACAATGGCATAGTTTTGCTTTAGAACAAAGAGAAGGCGGTGATACAAAATACATTGAAAGTTTTGAACCTATACTATCTATTCATAGAGCAGTACATCCGGATATGCAAAAACGTTCAACTGGATTTAATCTAAGCACAAGTACACAGCATGACTTGTATGCACACACAGATCTTGACTTAGGTCAAGAACACCCAAACTATTACAATCTAGTTATACCTGTGTATGGCGAAAGCACTATTGAATATTTTGAAACAAATGAAGATGAAATACAATATGGAACTAGGAACGGCAAACCAGATCTTAATTGTCATGGTGAAATTTATTATCACGAATTTAAGAATAGAACACACGAAGGATATGAAGAATTTTTACAAGAACGCAAATTTGCTGAATGTAAAATAGACAAGCCATTGTTAATCGACACAAACACAATGCATCGTGTTACAGTCCAGGAAGCACCGAGAGTTGCTTGGGTAACTAGATGGCGAAATATACCAAAGGAAATAGATTTTTACACATTCAAAGATATGGTTGAATCTATTCTAAAATAGGAGGGAATATGCATAAAAAAGATTTACCAACAATAGCTGATCTAGGGTTAGACGTTGATCTAGATAAATTGAGAGTAGAAACAGATAAACTCGCAGAAAAGTTTGTTGATGTACGTACTGCAAATCCGATGCTATGTATGAATCACGAAGAATTAGTTAAAGATGTATACGACAACTTTGAACAAATAAACCTTACTACGCCAAGTGAAATTTTACCCCACACAGCCAGCATTAAGGAGCGTCTAAGACGCCGAGAAGAACATTTGTATAATGTACCTACTGAAGATTATCCGGGCAGTTACTTTGAAGAAATTGTAACACAATGCAAAGCACCAGCAAGTCGTATTAGAATTACAAAACTAGCACCAGGTAAAATGATTCCATGGCATGTTGATTATGATGTAAATTATGCAGTACGTTGTATTGTTCCTATTTACGGTGGTAGTAATGTAGTAAATTTATTTAAAAGAGACGGCAAGCTAGAAGCATATAATCTAGCAGATGGAACAGCAAATTTTCTTAACATTGGTTATGCTCATGCAGTTGTTAATATGAGTGATAAGCCACGTATAGCATTAATGTTTAGTTTGGACGGAACAGATGACATCGCAAGTTTATAATTATAATGATACAGAATTAAGAGACCTTGTAAAGAAAATACAAACACAAGGACTGTCAATACATCACGAGCAACAGTTTACTGAAGCACAGATTATAGAATTCTTTAAACGTATAGGAGAGTGCGAATCACCTGGATTGTTTATGAATCCTAAAGAGCATCCAGAATTATTTTTAGTTTCTGATCGTAAAGATGAGCAAGGAAACAAATTAGGAATGTTTGGCGGCGGCGAATTAGGTTGGCATTCAAACGGTAATAGTAGACACTTGATAGATAAAATTTTAATTGCTCTTTATTGTATAAAAGGAGATGTCAATACAACTTTAAGTATCTGTAACACAAGTGATCCTTTTTACGACTTATCAAAAGACGAACAAGAGTATTGGAAAAGTATAACAATAAGATTAAAATTTCAGAATGATACAATGTATCATCTTGATGATGACGATCCTGAATTAGAATTTATGAGTAAAAATAAAGGAAGTATAAGACCACTAGTAGGACAACACCCACATACAGGTGCCGACTATTTTTACTTTCCTTATCATTTTATAATAAAAGCATGGGAAGGAAAAACGCAAGTTGATCATGAACAAATAGTAGAAAAATTAAAACCTATTATTTTCAAAAGTAAATACCAACGCCATCACGTATTTCAAGAAGGCGATTTATTAATGATGGATCAATTTACAACACTACATAGACGCACACCTGTAATGGGTGATAGATTGCTATGGAGAGTGGCTTGCGACTACAAAAGAGTATGCAATTAGAAATTAAACAACAATTAAGAAAAAATGCTTACATAGATGTCCCCTGCCATAAAGATGTTTTAGATGTATTAAAAAAACAATTAGTCAGCGACACATATTTTAAACGTGGCAGTGGTGAAGCAACAAAAGAATTTGAATCAGTAGAAGCACAACATAGAGAATGGGTCAAAGATATTATTGATCTATCTGACTTTAAGTTTTGTTATTTTACGTATGGTGCTACTGATGCAATACATCATTGGCAACTTACAGAGAAAAGACCTTGGCAGAAACTAGAAGGTGAATATGAATATGCAGAAACTATAGGAACAAAACCTACTGTTTGTTGTGATGTGCCAGAACAATATATGAATGACCAAGGGCGTTCTGCTTTAGGAAGAATAGTAGATCCTAATAAGCCTATGTTTTTAAGTATACCATCTGCGGCTGACGGAAATTACTTTAATGTTGAATTAAAAAGTCAACTTGAATGTCCAGTAATATTAGATTGCACATATGTAAGCTCAACAGACAAACAAAGAATAAATGTGCCAAAAAATACAGAACAGGTATTTTTTAGTTTTTCAAAAGGATTCGGATTAGTAGGTGAACGTTTAGGTTTAGTTTACACAAAGGAACCACATGCTTCATTACACTTGTTAAAAGAATTTGAAAATTGGAATTACACTGGTGTCGGAACAATGCAATTGATAATGAAAAATTTTGCTGTTGATGAGATGTGGAATAGGCACAGAGATAAACAAGTACAAATATGCAAGGATTACGATCTTTCAGCTTCAGATTGTTTTTATATTGCTACAAGCAGAGATAAATTTTGGACACGTAGAAGACGTATGCGTTGGAATGATACTGCTAGAATATGCATAACAAGTTTATTTGACGATTATCTATAGGAGAGTATAATGATAGAAAAACAAATATTAGATTACACAGATGACGACTTTCAAAAATTAGTTGCAAAAATTGTTGACAACGGAAGTGCAGTATTACATGATCAAGATTTAACAAGACAACAACTTGCTGAAGTTTGTGCAAGAATGGGAGAAGTTGAAGAATTAGATTATTTTATGAATCCTAAAGATTCGCCACAAATTAGTATTGTGTCAGGAGCAATCAAGGATGGTAAAGCTATTGGTATGTTTGGTCCTACAGAACTAGAATGGCATGCTAATGGAACAGGCAGATATAATTTTAAAGAAATTTGTGTAGGCTTGTATTGCGAAACAGAATGTGTTGACACAGTACTTTCTATTGTTGACCAATGCAAAGCATTTGAAGAATTATCTAAAGAAGATAAAGAATATTATCGTAATATAGATATACATCTTAATAATGAAAAAGGAGTAGCCCCGCCTATTTGGAGAGATGACGGTGTTTATTCTAAAGCATATCAAACAGCAGGAGAAGAAAATTTTAGACAAGGAAAAGAGTTTTATAATGAAACTATAGATAGACGTCCTCTTGTTGCAAAACATCCTGTAAGTGGTAGAGAGTATCTATATCCAATGTTTATATATTTGTACAACGCATATTATAAAGATGGAAAACCATTAGAAGATTTTGATTTTTTTAAAGACAAATTATATGCTGATATCACTCGTTCTAAATATATGTTTCATCATGTGTTTAGGAAAGGCGACTTATTGTTTATGGATCAGCTAACAACAAGCCATAGAAGATCTGCTATAAAAAATAAAGAAAGACAGTTGTGGAGAACTGCATTTGATTATTCAAAAGCAGTAATTGATTACACCCCGGTAGTATTTGAATGAACATAGTTGGTGTTAGTTTTAGTTATGCAGATAATAGTTTACAAACCCGTGGACTAAAATTATTACAAGAAAAATTAGACATTCAAGTATGTGATATGCTTGACTATAATATGCCTATATGTAATAGTAACAAGAGTGATGGACAAGTTCCTGACAGCGTAAATTCATTTTGCAATGTTTTAGAAAGTGCAGATATTCTTGTTTTTGCTATAAGTGAAGCAACTAGCCATTATAGTGCTGGATTCAAAAATGCAATGGACTGGTTAGTAGTAAAGTCAAAATTCAATGCAAAACTTGGTACAGATTATGCTATCACTAATAAGCCTATATTTGTAGTAACTTTCACACCAACTTCTAAGGAACCAAACGGAGCAAGACATTTTGATATTACAAAACAGTTGTTAACCAAACTAGGCGCCAATGTAGTAGATTGTATTGCTGTAAATGATGCTTGGAAAACAGTTATTCCTGGCGGTTTAAACGCTGTACAAAGCGTCTACAGTGCTATTAAAGACTTTATGCACAGTTATACTCCTAGTTTAAATAATCCACCAAATAAAGAAGATTATAGCAGTCCTGAGTGGTTAAAAGCATATAATGAATGGAATATGGCTTGGAAATATGAAATGAAACCAATACATAAAGTAAATGGTATTCCGTGGCCTCGTATTAATGATAGAGAAAAGCAAATTGTTGAGGTTCCATTAAAGGAAGATTATAAATTACGTAGTATGGACTATTTAGATACTAGTGAAGCAAGGCCTATATTTGAAAAACAAGCAGACCTTATTATTGAAAATAAAATTGAAGGCATTGTTGATGTTGGTTGTAGGATAGGTATTATTAATAATATCTTACAAGAACGTGGTTATACAAGTTATCGATATATGGGTTACGATACTTCTAACCAACCAATAGAGTATGCACAAGAACTTTGGGCAGGTTATAATAATATAGAATATAGAGTTGCAAGTATGCATGATCAAAACCCTGTAGACTTTGATGTTGATTGCGTAATATGGAGTGGAGTGTTATTATATGATCCTGAAAATCATATGCAATTATTTAAAGATGTTACATTTAATCAGTATGGAGCAAAACATGCTATTATTCAAGAACCGTGCAAAGATCAAGATAAAGATAAGTGGTTACCAAATATGAAACTAAACACTATCGAACAAGATTTGTACAAATATGCAGAACAATATAATTACAAAGACTGGGTAGTAGAAGCAAATGTATTTTCAGGTAGAAGAAGGATAGCCCACGTATGGATTTAAAAATTATTCCTTACATTATAGATGGCAAAGAAAATGCACATCTTCCCGGCTTAGATTTAATTAATGCAAAACAAGCAATTAAACTTATGAAAGAAGAAAGCAAGTCAGACCGCCTAGCAGACAATTACGACAAGTGGTTAAAATTAGATACTATGGCAATGTACTGTGTTGTTTGGGATAACAAAACAAATCGTCCGATAATGACTAGCGGTGCTCAACATATGAGCAAAAATTGTTGTAGATTGTTTAGTAGATATTATTTGTTTAATGATTATAGGACTAAACATAGTGATAATTTATATGCAAAAGTAGATGACTTTCAAACAGATATGTATATGCTTGAACAACTTAAAGACAAATATAAATTATTCTTTTGGAGTCGAGATAAAGGTACAGGATTTTTTAAACGTATTAAAAGTGCTAGACAAGATATTTTTAAAGACTGGACTGTACACAACAAACCTGTAGAGATACTTTGGCAAGATAATATACAAGGTATTATCTATACAGGCGATATAAATTATATTAAAGAATTAGCTTTTAACAAATAGCTTTTCAGCAATCCAACCAGCAGTATCGTACTTGTGTAATCTTACTTTGCGGAAATTTTTATGATGCTGTCTATGGTATCCTTCACCTGCAATAAAAAAGTTAAGCCACGGAACATCTGCTCCACCCTCAACCTTATGTCCTACAGTATTAAGTAAACCAAATCCAATCTTAGCAAATATAAACGGAGTTGCACAGAATGCAATCCAAAAGTAAGGACTAATAATAAAGCTAATAATATTTACAGCAATTAATATTTTTAACCAATGCTTATGACAAAATACAAGTCTTGGATTAGCATACAAATCACGTGCATACTTCATTGGTATTTTAGGAATATCCCATGTAGTTAGAAGCACCTTCCAATAACCTACATGCTTGGCCGCATGCGGATCATGTTCAGTATCACTGTGTGCATGATGCATTCTATGACTAGCAATCCATCCAATAGGCGTACGAATACAAGCTACCATTAGCATTGCTAACCCTATAGTTTCAAACCATACTGGTACTTTAAATTGTTTATGACAATAGTATCTGTGTAATAGTATACTTGCACCCCAATGACTTATCACCTGGCTCCATATAATACCGATTAGAATTGCGATTAAAATTTCCATTTGTACTCCTACAAATGTATTTATTTCTTAATAAGTGGAGATTAAACTAAGTTGACCCAAGCGCCGTTTTCATAGCCTTGGAATTTATTATCTGAAGAATTATAGATCATCATACCATTAGCCGCTGTTAATGCATCACGTTGAGCAGTAGTCATGCTACCTAATAATAGTTCTTTAGCATCAGTAATATGTACGTTACCATAAACTTCTAGATCAGCAGTTGGTTCTCTTTCCCAACCATCATAACCACTTCCACCAGCTTCGCCGCCTACTTGTACTCTACCACTTTTAAATACTTGTAAAAATTTTGTAGGATCTCCTGTTCCAGTTGGGTTAGGAGCAATGTTAAAGTAATTTTTTGAAACACCAACTGTCCAGTATGGTGTGTTTTGATTTTCTCTAAATAATATTCTACCAACACTTGCATTATCAGCTAGTGCAGAAGTGCTTGTGTTTTGCACTGTTATAAGGCCGTTTGCCGCAGTTCCTTCAGCAATTACACTTGGTGAATTTACTACTGTAGCTCTAACTAATGGAGCATTAATTTCACTATTGACAGCATCTACTAGCATTGTTGAATCGTCACCAAATATAGATCCGTTTACATCTCCGTCAACATTACCATTAACATTTCCAAAGTGTGTTCCTGTTGTGTTACCAACAACATTACCAGTTACAGAACCTGTTACGTCACCTGTTAAGTTACCAACTACATTAGTTGCTGTAACTGAGCTTGTAACTACTGGTCCTACAATTTTTCCGTTTATAGCATCAACTAGGAGCGTTGAGTCATCACCATAAATGTTACCACGTATGTCAATTTGTGGATTGTCAGT
>Ga0181379_1000386_pt1 | contig 22297 bp, 30 predicted proteins | sample 2SPOviralmetaG_FD_130115 | JGI IMG/M metagenome (GOLD analysis project Ga0181379, IMG submission 130115) | Marine viral communities from the oligotrophic San Pedro Time Series (SPOT) site, San Pedro Channel, CA, USA - 2 SPOT_SRF_2009-07-10 | ecosystem: Environmental > Aquatic > Marine > Strait... | reverse complement strand
ACTAGAAACGTCTCTGGCGTTGCAACATACGCTGCACAGGGTCTCTCGACTATCTCCGCTGCTGGTCCGCTGGTCCTGATCGGGGTTCCAATTCTCCTCAACTGATGGCTTGACAAGACCCCTGAAACAGTGTAGAATGACTCTGTTGGGTTTCAAAGGACCGCTTTATGATCGTTCTCGAACGAGTCGTTGTTGACATGTCTGCTCGTACAGTGCATCTGTATGGGGAAGATGGTGAGTATGAGTCTGTCTCATGCGATTTTGATGATGAAGGTACAGAACAATTTGGTAGGATTGTTCGACAGTGCCAGGATCAACTGCCTACTGAATTTGCTACTTATGTCGTATGAACAATCCACTTTTTCCTAGAATCACTGTCCAAGAAGCACAAGACAATTTTGATTTTGTTATGGCACTTGTTGAACGTGGTACGTCTTTCTACATTGAAGAACCAGATACAAAGAAAACATGCATTCTTATGCCTGTAAATGATCCTGTGGCGCAAATTGCATTGCAACAACCAGACATCTCAGAGGATGTTGATGATGTAGTAAGAGAGTTATATTCTACTGGTCCTGGTAGTGACTGAAGCCTAAATAAAATAGGTTAAGGAGGGCGAGGTGGCCCATGAAAAATCAGTACAAAATATCATCTGGATATCGATTTCTAATTGAAGAACAAACAGTAGTAAAGGTTTACTTTCTTGAAGGTTTACCTTTTACCTGGGATCCTATTGAGATCACACCTTCGATGATTCATGAGTCAGCTTTACACCCGCCGTTATCCTTAGAAACTATTTTAAATTATACTGGATATATGCTTGCAGAAGGAATGCATCCACTTCTTGATGACATCGAGTTCACTGAAGATAGTGACATTCCAGATGCAGTAGAAAATCCTGCTTCACAATTCTGGGACTGGTAAATGGAAGTTAATGACTGTGTGCAATATCTAGGTTGTTCACGCGAACAAATTAATTGGGGCAGTAATGATGATCCTTCTAAGTATTGTGAAGAAGGATTTGTATATCATGTAAGTCATGTAGATGTTAGATCATCTCATACAAAGATAATGTTAAAAGGGATTCCTGGTAAATTTAACTCAATCTGTTTTCAAAAAGTAACATGACCTCACCAACAGTAATTTACACTAACGGTAGTCAAGAGTGTGAAAGACTCACGGCACTGTTTAAATCAATAGATACTGAATTTCTAGAGTATCGTTTAGACTCTCATTTTACAAAAAGATCATTTGAACAAGAGTTTGGACCTGAGGCAACATATCCACAGGTTGCAATTGGCGCCAAACATATTGGAAACTTGAAAGAAACTTTGCATCATCTTAAACAACTTGGAGAAATTCAATGAAAGATCAGAACACTATCTCAGATGATGAATCTAAAAGAGTCAAATGGAATCGTGGACTAGATATTTTTATCGAGTCTGTAATTGAACCTGATCCATCACTTCGGTCTTGCGCTCATAATCAAAAGTGTTATACTGAACTGATGGATGTTCGCCAAGATGTCCTAAACTATCTTAAAACATTAAGATGGTATGAAAACAACTGAAACCAATTACTAATCACACTGAAAACCACCACATCATGAGTTTTACTTGCACCTCTACTGCTTTGTACGATAGGCACAAGTATCGTTTAGTTTTCAAAAACAAAAAGAGTATAGTATTTGATGATTATGAGGTATTGAGATCAGCATGGTTTCAGTATTCAAGTTCAGGAACCCTTGATCATGTTGAAATTCTTGACGCTAAAGAATCAAAGGGGTTTCAATGAAATTTGAATTAACAATGGAAGACTACACTATCATCCTCAATGCTTTGCATTATTATAAGAAGGTAGAGAAGTACCCTGAGTTCGCTCATTATACCCCAGAACGTATCAATGAACTAAGAGATAACTTAGCACAACAACTTGTACCTTCACCTAATATCCTCATAAATAATCAAAAACCATGAATATCAAACTGTGGTATAGTATGGATATGCAACAATGGCGTTGGACTCTTACTGAAGAGGAAGATAGTAAGATTCAAGAATCTGGTCAACGTCCATATCTTCGTGATGCCATGAATGATGTTGCAACAACTGTAGAATATTATTTGGATACTAAAAAAACATGACTTATTGCCCAATCTTTGAACCATTTTATCTGAAGTATACTCTGCCAGAGAATCATCAACAAGCGATGATTGATAAACTGAATGTATACTGTGATAATAAACTAGCTCAAGGTGAGGGCATTCCTGAGCGTCCTAATGGTTGGGCATGTGAAGTTGAAACTTCTTTTGCTGAACAGAATGTAGGAAGAAGATCACCAGCAAGTACTCATCCACATTCAGATGATTTGAAGGTTAATGAAATCCTTCAACATTATATTTTTTATTCGATGAGAGAGATGGGGTGGCCAGTTAGTAACTATACTATTGGAACTTGGTACAATTCATATGGAAAAGATCATTATCAAGAAACTCATAGTCATATAGGATCTGAATTGTCTGGAGTATACTTTCTATCTTATGATAGAGAGGTTCATGGTTCATTTAGATTTATCAATCCATTTGAGGATATGTTATTCATGGCATATCCAAAAATTGCTGAGAATGAACATTCAGGACTTCCAAGTTTCTTTAAAGCAGAAGAAGAACCAATAGTCAATAGTGGAGATCTTATTATATTTCCATCTTGGATGAAGCATAGAGTATTAAGACCATTTCCTCCAGAACAACCTAAGATGGAAATGTTTACTGATGAAACTTATCCCAAGAGAATTACTATTTCTTTTAATGTTAATATATTTGATTGGTTTGAACAATCACCTAGCACTATCCGAAATATTGCAAATGTATGAAAATTTTAACATATAAACATGAAGATCATGATTCTAACTTTTGTTATTATGATGGTCAAACTGTTAGATATTTTCAACCAGAAAGAAAACATGGAATCAAGCATTATGGATACTATCCTATGCTTGAAATTAAATCAGATCCATATGAACCAACAGAAATATTTGATGAATTTGATATTAATCCAGATGAGTTAGATTTAATTGTAGAAGTTGTTGATGATCCTACTAATGTTCGTATTTTTCTAGATGAAAAAGTTCTATCATATGAGTCTGGTCAAAATATTTTTGGTCTACCTGTAAAAACTATATGGGTAGAACATCATTGGGCACATGCAAATAGTATATGGCCTGTATCTAAACCTACAGAGTATTCTGTTGTTTATGATGGTGTTGGTAATGGTGGAGTTCATGCCTCTATCTTTCATAATGATAAGAGAATAGTAAAACTCAGTAGATACGACTGTGAAAGTGTTTGTTTAGAGTTTGAAGGTCTTGGTAAATTTTGTGGTATCCATGCTGCAAATGGTTTAGACATTGCAGGCAAAGTAATGGGATTCCAGTCATTTGGAAGTGCAGAACGTTCTAAAGAAATTTATGAACTTCTTTATGCTGGATATACTTTAGATACATGTCCTTCAATAGAACATGTTTTGGAACATCTTGATGGTTATAAACCAGTTGATATTGCAATGGCATTTCAAGAATGGGTAGAGTCTGCGTTTATAGACTGGGTATTAAAATATGTACCAATAGATGCGACAGTAAGTTTTACTGGTGGACTGGCGCAGAATGTATTATTAAATTATAAATTATCAAAAGTATATAATAATCTTGTAATTCCACCACATGCAAATGATTGTGGGTTATCTATTGGTGCTCTTGGAGTTGTATCTAATGAGTTTAAGTTTGAGAACTTTCCTTTTTCTCAGTCTGATGAATCACCAATAGAAACACCAACAAAGGAAACACTAAAAACTATTGCATCTTTGTTATCGAAAGGTAAAATTGTTGCTATGTACCAAGGTAATGGAGAAGTTGGTCCAAGAGCATTAGGTAATAGATCTATTCTTATGGATCCCACTATATGGAATGGAAAGGATATTCTTAATGAGAGAGTTAAGAAGAGAGAGAACTATAGACCATTTGGTGCAGCAGTCATGTTAGAACATGTCTCAGATTATTTTTATTGGGAGACTGAAACTCCATACATGTTACATGCCGTACCAGTAAAGGATAAATCAATTGAATCTGTAACTCATGTTGATGGAACTTGTCGTATTCAAACAGTAAAAGATGGTATGCTTTATAGTCTGTTAAAAGAGTTTTATAATATTACAGATGTACCTGTTTTATTGAACACATCCCTCAATCTTGCAGGTAAACCTATTGCTGGGACTATTAGTGAGGCAAAAAAATTATTTGATGATGTTGACATCGATATTCTGTGCTATGGCAATACTATCCTTTATAAATAAAGGAGTAAGGAAATTCAATTAGAGGATTCGCGTGGCAAATCAGATTAAATTTTCTCAGTTGGATGCAATTCAGAACTCTGATGTTAATGCTGATATCTTTTTCCCATGTGTTCTTGAATCTGATCCTCTGAACAAAAATAGAAAGCTAACTGTTAGTCAGGTATTCCTTGGCATCAGTTCTGGCACTAAAGATGCTCCTGGAATGGTTTTTTCTGGTGCATCTAAAACTGGATTTTATAGGAAGGCTGTAGGTGATACTGAGTATATCGGACTCTCGTTCGATGACTTTGGTCTTGAGGCGCATGGTACTGGTACTAGTGAAACAGGGTTCCAGATTAATGTAGCACCAATTATTGGTGGAGTAAATCCACCAGCAACATATGATTTAGTATTCAATACACCTATTGGTGGTAGAGTTAGATTTGGTGCTACTACCACTCTAACAGTACAAGATAACTTATTTGATATTAAGAATAATACTGACAGTCTTGTTACTGCTCGTATTGATGCTGGATTGATTGAGTCTGATGGAACTAATGCAGTTCTAAAGACATTCAATCTACCAATTATTACTTCATCATCAGATGAATTAGTATCTGAAACATCACTTCAGTCACTGACAAACAAGACCATCACGATTGAAGATGATGATCTGATTCTGTATTCAAATAATCAAGGTATTAGTAGCACATTAATTCGTGCATCTATTCTTGTTAATGAGTCACAACAAGAGAGGACAACTACTGCCTTTAAGTTCTATCTACCAGAAACAAATGATGGTGATTCTCAGTCAGAATTGCTTGATGATAGAACTGCTGGACAGGCAATTAAGAATAAGTTTATTCAAGTTGAAGGTGCAGACAAAAGTATATTTACAGAGACTGCATCTGGTGATGTAAACTTCAGTATTGAATTTTATAATACTGATATTAATAATGTAGATAAAGGTGTTGTCTGGAGCAATGCAGATGACTCTAGAAACTTTATTATTGGTCTTGCTGATGGAGATGATTTTGCTGGAAGAGTAACATCACAGGATATTTTAAACAAGTCCTTTGGTAATTGTTCATTCGGTCTTTATTCTGTTACTGATGGTATTCCTCAGGTACAACAGAACGCAGTAAACATTGTTGGTATTGACCTACCATCTGCCGCTGCGTATGTAACATTCCCAACTACAACACAGAGTATTTCAACTAACTCAGTTGATCCTTCTGTTCTTGTAATGGAAGAAACTACACAGGAGTGTTCAAATAAAACTCTTGCTGATGTTATTCTTTCAAATACACTCGGTGGTACTCAAAAGGTCGATTTTGATTACTCCAATATTCCTGCTGATACTACGATCACACTTAAGTTCCCTGAACTAAAAAATGCTGACGTATCTTCAACTCTTATCTCTTTAGATAATGATGAAGATCTTGACTTGTTGACAAGCAGGATTAAACAACCTACACTAGTTAATGTTGGAAAGACATTCACTACAGAACTCAACTTAACAGAACTTACTGCTAATAGAGTTAATAAATTGCCTGATCATACTGGGGTATTGATCACTGGTTCTGCAGAAGATACGAGTGGTAATGTCACTCTTGATGGTGCATTACATTCTACTCTTGGTGATGCAACATTTGCTAAGATAGTTACTCTTGATTGGACATATGCTGAGGCGGCAAGAACATTTATTGTTCCCACTGATGGTGGAGCACTTGCTGCAGTAGATCAATCAAATCAACTGTTCTTTAAAGATTATGTAAATAGTAAGAGAGTTAATTTTAACCTTGATTATCTTGCTAATTCTTCAACACGTACATTAAAAGTTCGTGATGAAGATATAACTATTATAGGAACAAATGAGGCTACCAACCTCGCAACCATCAGTTCTAATGTAAAAGTTGATGGTAGTGTCGATGCTAAGTCCTTGAAGGGTGGTATTCGATTAAGAAGTTATTTTTACAGTTCATTCAATTAAGAGGAGATTAAAGACAAATGTCTGGTATTCTTGGTCAGTCAGTACCATCTGACAATACGGTTCTATACAAAGCACCGATAGATAAACTTGCTTCATGTTCATTGATAGCAAACAATAATAATGCATCTAGTGCTGATACCTATGATGTAGCAGTTCGTGATTATGATAGAGTAGTAACTCTTTCATCAAATATAGGAAATGATGGTAATTTTAACAATGTAGTTGGTAAAATTCTTACCGATTCTTTCATTACATTAACAACATCTAGTGGCAATTTAGATACAGACGTTGCTGCAGATGATACTGTAACTTTTCTTCTGAACGGTACATCTACTCCTACTGGAATTACTGCAAAAGTTGCAAAGGTTTTTGAATCATATACTACTAATTCATTTATTTTAGACCAACGATCCGTAGATAAAATTACAGTATCTACTTTTGCTGCTGGTGCTATTGAAATTGACGATCAGTTGGCAGATGCTAATGGTGATAACGGTACTGTTAAAGGTATTAGCGATCCTGGTAGTTCGGCCGATATTACTTTGGTTCTGGAAATGACTTCTGGAAACTTTACCGCTGCAGAATCATTAGATAACTCAACAAAGGGAACTAGTGCTGTTGCAACTGTCGCTGCAGTAACTGTTACTGCTGCTCCTGCATTATTTGATAACACGACCAACCAACTATTTGAAGGTTTTACTACTGGAGATGGAAACCTTTTAGTCATCGATATTAGTGATTCTACTATTACTAACGGATTTGATATCTACACTGATCCTAGTTTGATTGGTGATAATCTGGATACTACCAGTGTTTTAAGAGTTGGTACAGCAGGAAGTGATGGTAAAATATACCTTGGTATTAATAGTTCAAGTTCTGATACTTATTACTTTGGTGCTTCAGCATATACAGGTAATATCAGTAATGTCCTTAGTACTACTGGAAGTTCAACATTTACTGGAACAAATAATGCACTGCTTCTATATGATGTTCAGGGAGGATCACTTCCTACCACGAACAATGAACTCAGTTTGAATGGTAATACTTTCACGATTAGTGAAGTTACTGGGTCTAGTATTAGTGCAAAAACTATTGGTAAGTTTTCAGATCCAGTATTGAAAGTTTTAGAATTTGATTCGCTTAATACTGTTGCTCCTGATACTTTACTATATAATAACAGTAATCAAGATTTTGCTCTTGCCACTGTTACATCTGTAGTTTCCAATGAAAGTTATATATTCAAGGCAAATGCACTTGCTGCTGCATCCTCTGAAAAATTCTCTGGAATTATTCTTGGTCCAGAACAAAGTGTACTTGTAAACTCTGCTAGTACGACAGATATCGCATTTACTCTCCTCGGATTTGAAGAAGCACTCTAATTAAAAGCTATGTCACTTACAAGACTTAAAAATATAATTACGTCCAGAACTGGACGTATTATTTACGTCAACCCAGATGATTTCGATGCTTCTGATGCTGTTGACAATAGAGGTAATTCGCCTCTAAGACCTTTCAAATCACTTCAGAGAGCACTTCTTGAAGTGGCAAGATTCTCTTACCGTGGTGGTAGAGGAAATGATGAATTTGATGCCTTTACTATTCTTCTTCATCCCTCAGAGTATATCATTGATAATCGTCCAGGTAGAGCAGAAGATGTTCTTAATACAGAAGTTCCTGTCCTGAGTGATTCATCAAACTTTGATATCTTAGATCCTTCAAATGATCTTTATAAGTACAACTCTGTTGACGGAGGAGTTATTGTTCCTAGAGGTTGTTCCATCGTTGGTATGGATCTAAGGCGAACAAAACTTATTCCTAAGTTTGTTCCTTATCCATATGCAAATACGGATGCTGGAATCACTGAACAAAATAAAACTGCAATCTTCAGAGTAACTGGTGGTTGTTATTTCTGGCAGTTCTCATTCTTTGATGGTCATAGTATTGGTGTATACTATGATGCTAGTATTTCTACAACTATTCAACCACAGTATTCACACCATAAACTGACATGCTTTGAGTATGCAGATCTACCAGATTTAGAACTCTATTATAAAAAGATTTCTATTGCCTTTACTGATATTCCTGATACTACTGGTACAACATCTACTGACCAGTTGCAACCAAGAATCGAAGAAAACAGAATTGTTGGTCCTATCTCTGATACATTCCAAGTTTCCAGAATTACTAGGAGTGGTAAACGTGCAACAGTTGCCATTGTTGACACGCAAGGATTGCCACTAAATCATGGATTCTCAGTTGGTACAGTTGTTAACGTTTCTGGTGCTAGAGAAGGTTCTGCCTCTGTTGACTCTGATCTGTATAATGGTTCCTTTGTTGTTACAAGTTCAAACGCAGATGTTTTCTCATATGAAATGAGGGCAGTTCCTGCTGCTGATGCTACAAATACTGGTATTCAATCAAGAGTTGAAATTGATACAGTTGATTCTGCATCACCATACATGTTTAACCTGACGTTGAGATCAACGTGGGGCATCAATGGTATGCACGCCGATGGATCTAAGGCAACTGGATTTAAGTCCATGGTTGTTGCTCAGTTTACGGGCATCTCTCTTCAAAAAGATGATAAAGTATTCGTAAAATGGGATGGTACATCATACGTTAATGCTGGACAAGATGCACACCTGAAGGGTTCATCTCGTTTCAAGAAAGGGATGAGAACGGCACATATCCGTGCTTCTAATGATGCCTTTATCCAGGCAGTTTCGGTGTTTGCTGTTGGTTTCGCAGATCACTTCTTATGTGAGTCTGGTGGCGATATGTCAATTACCAACTCTAACTCTAACTTTGGTAATACTGCTATTCGTTCTATTGGATTTAAGTCAGAACCATTTACTAAAGACTCTCAAGGTAAGATTGTTGGTGTTATTCCACCTAAGAACATTGATGCCGTTGAAGAACTAAATCTGAACTATTTGTCTCTTGATCTAGAGAAAACCATTGAGAATAATGGTACAACTGGAACATGGAGTAATGGTACTGGATTGTCCCCAAGTGGTACATTTGTAAAACTGTATCTTTATGGATACACAGATGCAGCATCTCCACCACCATCAAAAGTTCAAGGTTACACGATTGGTGCTAGAAAAGATGAAGATGAGACACCTGATAAGTTGTTTCTAAATCTTGTTAACTATGCAGGTAGTAGTGTCACCACAACTGCAAAAGTTACGCCATCGTATAGCACTACAGTAATTGAAGATAATCAAAATGTAACTAAACTGATTGTTGATAACCCTCCAACATCTACAGGTACAATCAACCCAATCCAATGGGATGCTACCATTAATAATTGGTTTATTAAGACTGAATCAACAGATAATACTCTGTTTACTACACTGATTAATAACTCAAATAATTATACAAATATTGTTGCTGGTTCATTAGTTGATGCTAGAACTGGAGTTTCATTCTCTGGATCTTCATTTATTAAGAGACGCCCTGACCTCAGAACTCTGAGAGATAGAATCTATAGATTGAAGTATGTTATCCCAAATAATGTAAGCATTGTACCTAGAGATCCTATCGGTGGATATGTTCTAAAACCAAGAAAGACCTCAGTTGCTTCTGGTAACTCATGGACAGATAACGCTGATAATATCTTCTATGTCTATGAGATTGAAAAAATTCAACAATGGGAACAGAATAAGACTGATGGTGTTTATTACTTGACAGTTCTCATAGCATCTGTTACGCCTACAGATAGTCAGGTAGATGATAGAAAGATGTCACAAACTGTCTTGGATGTTTATCCTGTATTTGACAGAGATAACCCAAGATCTAATCCACTTGAGGCAACATCTTTTGCAGATAATATTGAGATTGGTGTAGTTAGATCTACAGAAGGTGATGCTAATTATACTACAAATAGACAAAGAAGTATTACTAGGGAGTCTATTGGTAAGTTGTTGGTTGACATCTATGGGACTGGTGGTTTAACCACCGACCTTAAGATGGTTTCAAGTATATTGACAGATAGTAATGGCGATATTGCTAATACTACTACAAACTATGCTGCAAATGGTGCTGGTGAGATTGAATCAAGGATCATTCCTTTGGTCAGTGATCAACAAAAAGATATTGAACTTCGCCGTCCATCAACAGTTAGATCTGGTAATCACACGTTTGAATATCTTGGATTCGGTCCAGGTAACTATTCAACTGCATTCCCATCTTCACAGGAAGAGACACTCACAGATAACCAAGTTAAATACTCTCAGTCTATTAAAGAACAGGCAGGAGTTGCTTTCTATTCTGGTCTGAACTCTAATGGTGAACTATTCATCGGTAATAGTAAGATTGACCCTGTTACTGGTGCAGTTACGAATGAAGATGTTGCTCAACTTAATGTTGTAGGTGAGGCAGATGCATCTATTCAAACATTTGGTGAACTAGTTGTTGAGGATCGTTTAACTGTCACTGGTGGATCTAATAACACACTGCAATCATTCTTCTCTGGTCCTGTTACCTTTGAGAATACTATCAGTGCTAATAATGAGATTCTTGCTAAGAAACTCTCTTACTTCTGGACATCACCAGGTGCTGGAACAGATACCCAAACAAGATCAACATTCCTTGTTAAAGAAGCAACTGGTCTGGCGTCAGGATCTGCTCCACAACCTGATTTTACTACAACATATGCTAATGCAAACCTTCTGACATTTAATGATGGAGATATTGCATACAATATTGATCTTGAGGATACATTTACCAATAGATTTGGTACACTTGGTTGGGTAAGACTTAATTCACAGTGGATTCCATTTGGTGCAGTTGGTTCAGATGTATTTAAGGTCAAAGAATTTGGTGCAGACCAGGCAAATACTAATAAAAGAGTTGCTGTTGGTGATACAGATCCTGATACTAGTTTTGCTTTCAAAGTTGGTGGTTCTGAGTATGTAACTGAAGATCTTCAGGTCGATGGCAAACATGGCATGTTGAGACCATATGACCATACAAGTCATGTTCCTGCTGCTATTGCTAATAGGGGTGATGCATCTGCTATTGCTGCAAATGCTATCACACAAAGATATATAAATCGTAGATTTATAGTTGCTGCAGGATCTGGTGGTGCTCAAAACTATACTATTTCACCTAATCATACGGCAGAATCTGTTCTTGTTTTTGTGAATGGTGTCCGTCAGGTTCCACATGGTAACTATTCAGTTACTAATGATCAAGTGGCGATCACACTGCCAACTACACTTGATATTGAAACATTCGTCGATATTCTAGAACTACCTCTCTAACAGAAAACCATGGCAATTACACAGATTGGGGGTCTGAATATTGACTCCAACTCAGATATTACAGTCGATACTCTACTCTCAACAGAGTTTATTACTGGTCCTAGATATAGGATTAACCAGTCAGTAACTGATGAAGCAACTGACTCACAGATTTTTACTTCTAATGCAAGTGGTGATGACCAGGCCTCTGTTGCTTTAAATATTGCATCTGGTAAATCAACTGGTACTGCTCATCCAGGCACTATCAATTTTAAACTATCTGATGCAGGTAGTGCTGGTAATACTGGTAATGATTATCAGATCAAAGGTGCATTTCAACCAAACCAGACAGTACAGACAGTAACAACACAAAATGTGTTCGCTCTTCTGAACTCTACTGCTTTAGTTGTTCGTAGTAATACATCGGCAGATGTATTCTCTGTTAAAGGTGATAGTGGTAACACTTTAATTGCTGGTACTCTAGAGGTAGATAGTGCATCAACATTTGATGGTACTGCAACATTTAATGACTCAGTATCAATTAGTGGAACAAATACACTGACAGTTGGCACTGGTGTAGTTACTATTGATAGTACAGTATTCCCAAGAAAGAAAACTGCAACTATTACTGCTGCTGCAACTCTTGCACTAAATACTATTACATATGTCAATCAAGCTGCACCACTTACATTAACTTTACCTACTGCAAGTGCAGGTGATTTTGTATATATTGTAAGTAATGCGTCAACTGCATATAATAATTTGACACTTTCAGGTAAAGTTCTTGGTGATACAGGCGGTTTGATTCTTGATACTACATTTGCAACTGCTCAGTTAGTTTACTTAGACGCAACCGTAGGTTGGGTAGCACTTAACACTTGATCTAATATGGCACTTAGACTTAAAAAAATAGGTGATAGTCCACCAGGTACTATTGTTAGTACTATTAAATCTATGACGGAGGATCCTGAATCACAGTATTCATCTCAGAATAGGTGGTTACTATGTGATGGACAGACTCTAGATATTGGTAGCAATCCAGAATATACTGCACTGTTTAATGTTATTGGCACTAAATATGGTGGATCTGGATCAGGTGATTTCAAGGTTCCTAATTTACATAACATTGCTGGTAGTAAAAATAATGCACTTGTAGCTGGACCTGCAAGTAATGTTGATAATGTTGCAGTATTGAGAGGTGCAACCTCTGCTAATTGGTCACAGTTGAGTAATGCAGACGAAACTGCTAGTAGAAATAATAGTAAAAATGGTAATCTTACTGGTAATTTTGCTTCAGTTTCTGGAAACCTAGAGACATCTGTTGATACAAATGGGTTAGTAAATACCTCCTATAGTGGAAGACCTGGTTTAAATAATACTCCTGCTATTTCTGCCATGCAAATGACAATGCGTCAATGGCCTCGACATGATCACGGACAGGCAAGAGTTGCAAGAAATAGACAAAATAATGGTGGTTATAGATCATCAGGTGGTAGTGGAGTAAGACAATATAGAAGTTGGACTTGGAGTGGTGATTCTGGTGGCACTTCTGGAGTTTCTAAGAAAGGTGGTAACACTGCTCATAATCATTCCAACAGCACAACAATACAAAATGTTAGTGGAAATATTGTTGTCAATACATCGTTAGGATCTAGTGCAAATCATGATTTTCGAGTAAATGTAAATGGAACTCCTAGTTTAGCTACCAGTATTGATAAACATTCCCAATTAAGATTTTATATCAAGTATTAACATGAAAACTAGTACTAACCACGTTTATAATCCTATAGGGACAATTATCGTAGTAACTGGAGATATTCCTTCAGGTTATCTTGAATGTGATGGATCTTTAGTAAGTCAAGTTACTTACAAAGCACTGTATGAAACGTTAACTAATGATGGAAATACATTTCCATATGGTGCAAACTCTGGATCAGATTTTAAATTACCAGATCTACAAGGAAGAACGCCAGTTGGTGGCACACAAGGAACTTTAGGTCAAACTAGTGGTAATGAAAATTCTGGAGATCAAGCATTAACTTTGAGTGTAGTATCTAATGTTTCCTGTAATCATAGTATTACTGCAAATTATAATGCAGGTCCTGGTAATTTTGATATTAATGCAGATTCAAACACTGGTAATCATACTATAAGTAGTGCAAATGTACCTGCACATGCTCACCGAATTGTTAGTCACAATATTGATACTCATAGTGGCAATCAAAGAATTAATGCAACATTATCTAGAACACGAAGAAATAGTACAAACAGTCTTTATATTAGTCAAAATGCTAACAGGAATGACTATAGAAGAAGACAAGCAGGTAATGGTAACTCAATTAGAAATGATTCGGTAAGAAGATATAGAGGACAAGTTTCTGGTGACGCTAGTAGAGTTCCTAGACAAGGCAATACCATGAGACATAATGAATGGCCAAATAGGGGTAATAATTCTATTATTTGGGGAGAAGCGGCCAGAAGACAATTGGGAGGTTCTCATGGACATTCTTCTGCAAATGCCTATGCAAATGCTAACATCACCCAGTCCAACCTGGCTGCATCTAGAAACAGCGCAGGCGGTGCTTATATAAGTGTAAATGGACATAACTTTTCCGTTTCCGCTAATGCTATTTCTGTAGATTATGGTAACTTGGAAGGGAAACAAGTTCTAGTAAGGTACGCAATTAAATTCTAAAATGAAAATCTCTAACTTAAAAGATAGAACTGATCTAGGTACAATTATTGCCTTCGCTGGACATAACTTACCTGAGGGATATTTAGAATGCAATGGCACTCAGTATAATATCACTGATCAGTTACCATTATTCTTAACTATTGGTCTAACATATGGTGGTAATCTTACTGGATTACCAGCAAATTTAGATTGGATGACAACGGATACAGTAACTGTTATTTCTAAATCAGCTAATTCAATTATATTAAGATTGCATCGTGAGAGAGGATTGCTGGGACTTCCTACAATTGCTACATCCACTGGTATATCAGTCAATCTTGGCGGTGATTCTGGTAGTAGCACTGGTTATGATAGAGAGGATATGAACACAGGTGTTATTACAGTTAATAACATATTTGGTACTGGATGGGAAGCTTCATCATGGTATGCCTCTATGCCAAGTTCAGGTACATATAGTGCATCAAATTTTGTAACATTCGTTAATAGTGGTGCCACTATTAGTAATACTGGTTTTGCAGGAACATTTAATGTCCCTAATCTGAATAATGGACAAGTTATTGCTGCAGGATCTAGTAATACTATCAGTTCAAATATTGGTACTAGAAATGAATCTATTGGTACAAATACCCATACTGTTGGTGGATTAGTTGTTGGTGCAAGTGGATCAGCAAGCATTAATGGTAATGGTAGTATTAGTAATAATACTGTAACAAGTACTGTAAATAAAAATCCAACTGTTAATGCAAATTTGTCGCAAATTACTCATAGTATCAATATGATGGCACCACATCAACACATGCACTTACTTGCAGGTATTCAGCACCAAGTGAGGGGTAGAAATAGTAATAATTCTAATAGAAATGAGAGTAAAGTATCTGTAAGAAGAAATAATTCTAACAATCAAACTGATCAATTGCATGATAGCGATGGTATTGGATCAAATAACAATAATAAACATAATCATAGTCTGGGTATAAATAGGTCAGGCTCTCTTGATTGCAATATCAACACTGGCAATTGGTCAGGTAACACAAGCGGTTCTATCAATGCTGACCGTGATGCCCTTAGTTTATCTGTACAAACCAGACAGATAGTCGTAAAATATTTAATTAAGTCTGTATAAAAATGTCCCACACCAACTACGAAATCACTTCAATTAATGCTATCCCATGGGATAATCAATGGGAAATTAATGACCAAGTATATGATTTATCAGATGAATTATTTGACGATGAGTCATCATTCATGTATAATGGAGAGGAAATTCAAGTACTTAGATGGAACTCTGTAACTAATACAATCGATTATGAATTAGGTGAACATTATGAAAATGGAGTTACTTCATTAGGTAATGCTGAAGAAGAAGGAGTTACTAATCCTAGAACTCATCCTATTCTATCAAGAGTGATATATCACTTTGAAAATGCATATTTGAATTTCATTTATGAACAACAATCACAAATGATTGAAGATGTTAGGGAAGCATGTGAAGATGATATTCTTAATGGATTTAACTTTACAACTATTAAAGTAGATTTTCTTACTCTTAGTGATTGGTTCTTTGTTTCTGATAGTGGTATGTCTGAAGAAACTAAACAGGAATGGATGGCATGGAGACAAAGAATTAGAGATTGGCAAGAACCATCTGAGGATAGTGAAGAATCAGTCAGGAATCTAACAGTTCCTGTTCCACCATCTACAACAGATAAGTTTGGTAAGAGTCTATTTGACGCCTTCGATAACTTTAACTTTTATAAGAACTCTTTAAGAAAACTAGAGAGTGCTAGGACTTTGAATTTTACAAAAACTGACGTGACTAAAGAGGAGTATTTAGAAAATGGACCAATCACAAATGAAGTCTTGGGAGAAACAGTTCTTTCCCAAGACGAATTTCTCAGTAAATACTCCATACAACCAGACTGAATGTATTGGAGAATATAAAGAATTTGTAGGAGTTTATAAGAATAGACTCCCTGTAGCAAATTGTAATACAATCATTGAAGGGTTTAATCGTTCAATGAGACCATTCTATGAAGATAAACAATTTTCTGAAGGTAGTTCTGGTAGATTTGATACAGCATTTGACTTAAATCTCCTCATGTTTGAGGATGAAGATCAACAAGTTCATATTGTTAGAGAGTTTTTGAACCAAGCACTTGCTGAGTATGGTTCAGTATTTTCTGGTGCTAATGTACCTCAGTGGTATACTACTTTGAAGATGCAAAAGACACCTCCAGGAGGTGGTTATCATGTCTGGCATTGCGAGAATAATGGTGCTGAGAGTGCTAATAGATGTCTGGTTTGGATGATGTATCTCAACGATGTTCATGAAGGAGGTGAGACAGAGTTCTTATATCAGTCACAAAGGATAAAACCAACTGCTGGTACTATTGTTATATGGCCTTCTGGATTTACTCACATGCACAGAGGAAACCCGCCATTATCGGAAGATAAGTATGTCTTAACTGGTTGGACGTATTTCCATCCAGATACATAAAAAATACTTATCGATGGGGGGTTGACAGACCCCCCTTTTTCATGTATATTACTTATGTCGGACGGATTCAGATCCACGATGACACAAACCCCACACTCCGAGGAGTATTATCATGACTAGCAATGTTCAGAAGATTAAAGAGATTGCCGCGAACGAGTTGAAGACACGTAAGGTAATGCAAAAGTCCATTAATTTTGCATCACTTAAAAATTTTCACCGTATGATTCTAAAAACTGGTCGCGATTGTACTGTTCAACGTGAATCAGTTTGGAGAAATATCACTGGTAAACAGTCAAAGTATATGAGTGCTATTGCACAAGGTTACTCCGATACTTCTACTTTTCACCTTATCAACCTCTCTAAATCTGTCCAGTATCTTGAACCTCTTGCAAAGTCTTCTGGTAATGACCAAGAGATGCAATTCGTTGATCATATTAAGACCTTCATCGTAAAAGGTTATGATTATATTCACATTGATGGTGGCAATCGTTCTGACACTATCATCGACTGGTATGACAATAAGATTGCATTAGAGTGTGGTAATTATGTTGTTCCAATTAATGATGAATTAGTTCGATTTACTTTGAACAAAGAGAATCATTACACTTATGATACTATAGTTGAAGAGTTTCCTGAGTTTGCTAACTTTATCGACAGTCAGACTATCAATATGATTGAGTATGTTGGACTCAATCGTGAGGAACGACGCGACCTATTCCGTCGTCTGAATGACAACGAAAACCTCAATACTGAAGAACTTCGTAACTGTAGCACCTCTGATATTTGCACTTGGATTCGTAACCTTAACTACAAGTATCGCGACTTGTTTGTTAAGACTAACGAGAAAAAGACATTTGTTCTTGAGTCAAATGCAATTCGCTACAAGTTCTGTGCATATCTTGCATCTCTGAATAACTACTACGCATATCAAGGTGTTGTAGATGCGTTCACACCTAAAACATTAGATGCAGATTATGAATCTAATTCTATTGCTGAACAATCGTTCAAAGACTTCAATAAATTCTTTGAGTCTACTTTTGTTCCTTTCGTGAAGTCTATGGGTGACTTCAGTAAACTAGGTGGTGCAAGAAATCGTGTCATTGATCTATACTGTGCTATGGTAGATATCTACAAAGATGGTGGTGAACTTCGTCGTTTTAAGAACAACAAACTCGATTACAAATCATATTTTGAGACCTATCTTGAGATGATTGGTAAGTATTGGGGAGATGAAGTTACAATGTATGAAACTGGTCGTTCTTCTTGTAAGTTCAAGGATCTCTACGGTGCAAATACCAACTACAAAATGAAGCATCGCCTTGACTTTCTCCGTGGTGAGTTCATTCCTCTCCTAGAACAACGTGGTTTGATTATTACTAAGGATAAGACTCGTTTCTTTCCTTCTGAGTGGAGACGACAACTATGGAGTGATCAAAGTGGTAAATGTGCAATCAGTGGTAAAGAAATCAGTATCACTGATGTAGAGAATGGTGAGATTGCCCATATCGATCACATTGTTCCCCACTCAAAAGGTGGATTAACTGTCTACGAAAATGCACAACTTGTTCTTGTAAAATACAACCTTGAGAAGTCCAATAAATATGTCGCTGCATAAGATTCTATGACTATCAAAATAGATGAACATGAAGATGGATCGTTCTCAATTTCTTGGGACGAGAACGATCCTAATGAATCTTTATTCAACAACTGGACCAAAGAAGACTTTATTGAACTACTAACAAAAGGACCAGATGACTACTTCAAGGAACATGGAGCAGACTAAAGGACTGCGTGCTGAGTATCAAGGAAGAACAGGATTTATCCGATTCGTTGATACTCAGTATGTTGTGTTACAGTTAGACACTGGCAATCCAGATCCACAAAGATCAGTTGGATTGTGCATTTACCAACCTTATTGGGATCAAATTAATTTTGCAGAAGAAAACCATGGACTTTGATTACAAAGAGACTTATTCATCACAAAGAAAAAATAGAATGGGTGATGCCCTTCTTGATTATATCAATGATGATGACATAACATCAAACAGAGTATATGATGAGATCCTATCTGAGGTTGATGAGATGGTTGAATACCATCAAAAACAACTCAATAAATCAAGAGAACTCAAGTCATTGTTAATGGGCAATAGACCTGATAGTTTAGCTGCCTTGGCCAAGGCAACAGATACGATGTTACTTAATGAAGATGCTTGGAGTGACTTTCCCACACAACCTGGCGACTACATTAAAAGTTTGAGTGACGACATTCTTGCACTATGACTATGAAACTGCCTGTCGATATGCAACTCTATCTCAATGCATTTGAGTGTGGTGAGTTACCACCAGAAGAACAAGTTGAACTGTTTCAGTTCTTATTGGACACAGATTTGCATTTAGATTTAGAAGGTCCAGACTATAATCCTAATCTTTATATTGATATGGCAGAATATTATATTGCAGAAGGTTTATGTTATTTTGTACCAACGCTATAAGTTAAACTTATCACTCACATAGTCAACCCTTATCATTCAGGGGTTGACTTTTGTCTTGTTTGATGCGATACTATAAGAGTCAAAGGAAAACAACTCATGACAGTCATCAACCAACCTCGCAAGATCAACAACACAATGTACGATATGCCCACGGTTGATGGTCTTGATCGGTGTGAAATTAACACCAAACTTCACTACTTAAACGTAGAAATGGACAAACTCAAGTTACAACAATCTGCATTAGTTTCCATGCGTGATCAACTTGATCGTCATGCAGAAATGCAAGAGATTGATGACCTGGCACAACAACTATTCGGAGGTTGATTATGTTTTCTAAAGAAGATCATGAGTTCATTGACTTTCTCTTTGGAAAGTTGACTTGTCTAACTGATACTGATATGATTGATTTGCATGATGATGATACTGCTGGAATTGATAAACTGGAATTTGAGGAACTAGTAAACGATGAGTCTAATTAAACAACATCTCTACAACAAAACCATTTCCATGAACAATTATCGAATCATTGACATTGAGTTTGACTTTGAAGATTCAGAGGGTATATTACCTTATGATGAGCAAGTTGCACTAGTTGATGATGTTTTACAGACAACATGGGAAGCAACTGACTCTGAAGATCTTGTAGAAGAGATTACTTCTTCCACTGGATTCACTGTTATTAACTTTGATTACTGTTACGTTCTTTGATGACTACTACCAAACGATTGCCTACACTCCAAGACTCTCTTGGTTCTAATCCTACGATTGAGAAAGATATTCCACAAAATGTTCAGTGGATTGATGATGCCTTCTACGTCAAGAAGACTAGATTTGGATTGTATACTAGTGTGCTTAAATTACCATTAGGTGCTAACTTTATTACTGGTGCGACGGAAGATGGTGTTGCTCAAATAACAAGATGGCATCTTAAATGTCTACAAGATGGGACACTTAATGATTATACTTATGTGACCTCAGTTTCAATGGGAGTTAAACTATAAAATCAATTGACTAACTGGCACAACACCCCTTGATTTTCACCCGAATCTGTGCAATGATTAGATCATGAAAAACACTCATCTCGAACACCCTGAGGACATGATCCTCAATAGTAAGCAATCTGCAAAACAGGTTATCAACTATCTGTTGCAATCAGGATCGAGTGAGTATCTTGCATCTATCAAATATGATGGTGCCCCTGCAATCGTATGGGGTTACAATCCAGAAAACAATCTATTCTTTGTTGGTACTAAGAGTGTATTCAACAAATGTAAGATTAAGATCAATTATTCACACCATGACATTGAAGTTAATCATGGTGATAGACCACAAGTTGCATCAATCCTTCACGTTTGCTTCGACAACTTACCAAGAGTTCCTGGTGTATATCAAGGTGACTTCATCGGATTCGGTGGCACAGATACATTTAGACCAAACACTATTACTTACAAGTTTCAACAAGATGTAGTTGAGAATGTTATTATCGCTGCACATACTTCATATCGTGGTAAGTCTATGAAGACCATGACTGCACATTTTGAACGTGACTTAGGTGCAAAATTTGTTGCATGGACTCATAGCAATACTAAGTGTAAGTTTGTAAATACCTCTGCACGGTTTGCTACTCGTAGTTCTAAGACTGATTTCCTACTTGGTGTTGCAAGTTCACTTGTTAACTTCATCAGATATCCTGACAAGAAACAATCAGATCAGTATCGTATTGCAGTCAATAAATGTATCCGTGAACAGAGAGATATTGACTGTCTCCCTGGTTTATTGGGTATCACTTATAAACTTATCATCAAGGCAAAAGAACAGATAATGACAAATGTTCAGACACCTGATGAGGTTCAGTGTATGGTCAATGATGAACAGTGTGATCATGAAGGTTATGTTCACACCAATCAATATGGTACGCATAAATTCATCTATCGAAGACAATTCTCATACTATAACTTTACTTTATCTAAGCAATGGTAATTGATTAGAGACACTAATGGTCCAGGGGGTTGACTTCTGGACCATTTTCGCATATCATTACTATATCAACAAACGACACCCGCACTTTGATTCAGTTTCGTCCGCATCAAATTCGTGCTCTCGATGCAATCAAAACTCACAAACGTGGTTCTATTATCATCCCCACGGGTGGTGGTAAAACATATGTTATGATTGCAGATGCAATGCGTCGTATGGATGAATCTAACCGTCCATTGACATTTGTTATTGTTGCTCCTCGCATTCTCCTTGCAAACCAACTCTGTGAGGAGTTCTTTGAGTTTCCTGGTGTTCATCGTCCTGATCTTGTTCCCGCACACGTTCATAGTGGAGAGACTAAACATTTCAAGACTACTAAACCTGAACGGATCACAATGTTTGACACAATGTGTGAGCAAATGGTCTGTCATCGTATGATCTTCACTACATACCATTCTCTGCATCGTATCATTGAGTCTGGTATTGATGTTGATGTTATGTATTGTGATGAGGCACATAACTCCACTCAAACACATCATTTCAGGAAGATTGAGACGATGGCAATGTGTATCAGTGAGTTCAATTACTTCTTTACTGCTACACCTAAACGTGCAAAGGGTAATGGTAAGAATGGAATGGACAATACTACCATTTACGGTGGTGTTATCTGTAGCGTTCCCGCACCAGAATTGATTGAGTCTGGTTCTATCATTCCCCCACAGATTCATGCACACGAGACAGATCTTGTTCGTTGCAAAGATACTGCCGCGACGATTGATGCAAAAACTGTTGTTGAGATCCTTGAATCCTTGACAGAGACACAATCTAGTAAAGTTCTGGTTGCTGCACCTTCCACCCGTGTAATGTGGAATATGTTGTCTAATACTGATATCATTGAAGAACTCACTAAACAGGGTTATGGTGTCATGCACATTACATCTAAACACGGTGCATATGTCAACAAAACTAAAGTCAACCGTGAACAATTCTTCGAGACTTTGCAACAGTGGGGACTGGATCGTAACAAGAAGTTTATCCTCTTTCACTACAGCATTTTGTCTGAAGGTATCAACGT
>Ga0181379_1000385_pt1 | contig 22316 bp, 23 predicted proteins | sample 2SPOviralmetaG_FD_130115 | JGI IMG/M metagenome (GOLD analysis project Ga0181379, IMG submission 130115) | Marine viral communities from the oligotrophic San Pedro Time Series (SPOT) site, San Pedro Channel, CA, USA - 2 SPOT_SRF_2009-07-10 | ecosystem: Environmental > Aquatic > Marine > Strait... | reverse complement strand
GGCCATTGTTTTTCTTTTATATTACAATCTTCTTTATACTTGTGTACATAAGGTCTTAAATGTAAATAAAGACCTTGCACCATAGCTTTCCAATCTTCATGTTGGTTTAGATTGATTTCTGTAAAGTGTCTATGGTTCTCTAAATCTGTGGAAACTTGTTGGTCTTTGTTTGCTTCAAACTTATCAATAAGAGTTTTGCATAAGTTAGGTTTTAAAATATCATCATACGTCTTAATATACTTTTTCATAACACCATTATATATTATTCCTTCCTAAAGTCAAGTCCAATATAAATAAAAATAAACTTCGTGTCTAAAAAGAAGAAAAGAAAACCTAAGAAAAAGCAACCTTGGGGATATCAACCAAATAGCCCTCTTACAAAGTATCTTTACCGTATTAAAGTCTTAGTAAATTAGAGTCAATTTATCTTTACAATTTATTGACTCGATTTACAAAATAGCTGTAAATTTTGTAAAGTTTGCTATATAAGTATTATTATGAGCGAAGAAGATAAAAAGTACCTACAAGAAAAACACAACAAGGGTTTAATTCTAAATGATGATGACCACGATTGGGGTGGTTGTCCTTCTACATACGAAGAAGAATCGGATAAATAATCCTATACGTTGAACTATTAAGTCGGAAGTAGGCAAATGCCGAAGCAACGCACCTAACTTTAACAAGGAGGGTGGTATGAATTTCAAATGGGATTTAAAATCATTGTTTAAGAAAAAACAACAAGAGATTTCTAAAAAGGCTCAATTGAGAGAAAGAAGTAAACAATCTTTAGCTAGACCTAAAGCAAAATCAAATATTACTTCTAAAGATCCAAGATTGCAGAATATCTAAAAATAAAAACCCCCTAGTATTATCTACTAGGGGGAAACAACAACAAAAAGGAACTGTTATCTTGTATATACGGCGAAAGTATCAGCCATATCCATGTGTATAAAAGATTGAGGTCTATCATAACCAGGTTTTGATTTACCTCTATATCTGTATCTCACATTCATAGCATTTTTAGATGCCGAAATTTCTTTAAAATATTTTAAATACTTAATTGGTATATTATAGGCTATACAAGGGCCTTTGTATTTAAAAGGGTCGACCATATATTTTGATAATAATGGCATTACAACTTTGTCAAAAACTTTTTTTCTTCTATTCATAGTATCTCCTATCTTAAATATAATGGACCAGTCCATTGAATTGCATAATTACCAGAAAGTACATTACCTCTTGGTGAGTTTAAAGCAGGTGCATTGTAGCCAGCAGCTTTCAATATATCACCTTTTTTAAAGTGTTTAAAATCTTCTTTTACAATAAAAGCAAATACACCGGTGTCTTGCACAATCTTAATGTACTTTTTACCTTGTGATACTTTTGTTTTATTATCCCAATTGTCAACTTGTTCTTTACAGTAACCAGTTAACTCTTTATCGCCGTGGGTAGACCATCTTTTATAATCTTCTTTAGCGCCTGCCATCATATTAGCTACGCCTTGTTCTAGTGTGTTTGCTGTTTGTTCAACTTTTATCATAGTGTTATTGTCCTTCTTTGTTCATTGTTAATACGGTAAGTATACCACAAATTAGCATGATTGTCAAGCAAATAAAAAACATTGTCCAGTTTTCATTTCCCATACAATGACCGCCACAATCCTCAATTGAACCGACAGCTAATATGGCAGATAATATAGTAGATATTGAAAAAAATGTAGTCATTAAGCATTACCCATTTCTATATCAAGTATTTCATCAATATTCCATTCGTCAATATCAATCAAGTCAAGGTTATCAACTTGCATGATTTTTGCTTTAGCAGCTTCTTTGCTAATAGATTGGTTTTTAAGTTCAAGTAATATTGCGTCAACAGCTTTTTCAGCTAAATCCCAATAGTAGTTTTTTGTTTTAGACATAGTGTTGTTCTCCTTTGTTGTTTGTTAATAATAGTATATCAAAGATTTGTAGCAGAGTCAAGCAATTTCTTTGCTTAGCTTCTAAAATTCTTTGTTTTAGTGTTTTTTTATCTTTTTTCATAATATACATATACTATACACTAAATATAAGCAATAGTCAAGCAAAAAATTCAATAAAATTAAAGAAAAAAGCGAGTAAAATCAACAATTTATGAACTATTTTGTTCTCATTTTGTTCTTTTTCACTATTTCCTGCTCTGGAATGCGTGAAAATTGCAAAATTAAACCAGATTTAGAGCGAATCGGCGAATCAGCTATAGAAAACGTAGAAAATTTAAGTGAAACTGAGTGGCGAGCCGCAAATGTAAAGTGTAATTACTAGTATAAATAGTTTTAACATGGAAAATTGTAAAAATTGCGGACATAAGTGTCATTGTGGAACATCCTGTACACAGGAACACAAAGATGGCGATAATAAAGACATTTTAATACTTTGTTGTAATCATTGCCGTTGTGATTCGTATATTGATGAAGAAAAATATAATATAGAAAGTTAAATCATGCCAAAAATGAGATTATTTAAGTTTTGGAACGCTGATGGCGTTGAAAAAGAAAAAGAAGATATAAGTTTAAAGAAAGCAGTAAGAGCTGTACAAGGTGATTTTAAAGATCAATCAATAAGTGTTGAATATATCAGTAAAAAAGGCAAAGAGATGTGCCATTCTATTGATATACCAATGGGTAGAAAAATAAGACAAGCTATAATATCAGAAAAAAATAGACTTGCTCAAAAAGCGAAATTAGAGGCTAATAGGCGATAATGGCCGGTGTTAGTAGAAGTGGTGATACAGCAGGTGGTGTAATGAGTAATACTCAATCAACTGTTAGTGTGAATGGTATCAAGGTTATCGTTGACGGTGATCCTGTAGCAGCACATGGTACTTTTCCACATATTGCTCAAGTAGTAAACTCTACAAATCAATCTACTGTAAAAATTGGTGGTGTAAAAGTTGTAGTTGTTGGAGATCCTGCTTCTATATGTGCTGAGCCAGCAACAGGTTCAAATAATGTGTCAATAGGTTCATAAAAACTGGATAAATATTACACATATGGCAAACTATGACGCTTCTATAAACAACGAGAGTAATAGATCAAGTAGAATCTACAAAGATTTAGATTTAGACTTTGGCCGTAATACTGTTACAAGTGACGTTAATAAATTAACAGATGTTGAAGCTGTAAAAAGAAGTGTTAGAAATTTAATTAATACCTCTCACTTTGAGAGACCATTTCATCCTGAGATAGGTTCTAATGTGAGAGCAATGTTGTTTGAATTGGTAACACCACTTACTGCTTTAAACTTACAAAGAAAAGTAGAAGAAGTATTAGTTAACTTTGAACCAAGAATTAAGTTAGTTCAAATAGTAGCTAGACCAAATATTGACGCTAATGCATATAATTTAACAATTAGTTTTTATGTAATAGGTACAACTCAACCTGTTACAGTTGAAACATTTTTAGAGAGATTAAGATAAAATGGCCAGTAACAAATTAGAAGTTTCACAATTAGACTTTGACGCAATCAAACAAAATTTAAAAACATTTTTACAAGATCAATCAGAATTTCAGGATTATGATTTTGAAGGATCAGGTTTTGCCGTTCTATTAGATGTTTTAGCTTACAATACACATTACCTAGGTTTCAATGCAAACATGCTGACTAATGAAATGTATTTAGATTCAGCAGACATAAGAAAAAATATTGTGTCATTAGCAAAGATGTTAGGTTATACACCAACAAGTGCAAAATCATCAACAGCTAATATTGACATTCTAGTAAACAATGCCTCAGGCACAGAAATAACAATGTCAAAAGGTACAGCGTTTACTACAACAAATAATAATATAACATATCAGTTTGTTACTAATGCTGATATAACAACAACGCCTGTGAATGGTGTTTACAGATTTAATAATGTATCGATACATGAAGGTTCTTTAGTTTCGTTTAATTACATTGTGGATAATTCAGATCCAGACCAAAGATTTACTATACCAAGTATAAATGCAGATACATCAACTTTAAAAGTAACAGTACAAAATTCTTCAAGTGATACAACAACATCAACGTATTCACTTGTTAGTTCATTATCAGAGTTAAACTCTACATCTAAAGTTTACTTTACACAAGAAAGTGAAGACGGTAAATTTGAAGTATATTTTGGTGACGGTGTTTTAGGAAAAACATTATCAAATGGTAACATTGTAAAATTACAATACATAGTTACAAATAAAGACGAAGCTAATGGTGCAAACGTATTTGCTTTATCTGGTTCTATTGGTGGTTTTTCAAATGTTTCTATAACAACTAATTCATCAGCACAAGGCGGATCAGAACCTCAATCTAAAGAGTCAATACGTTATAATGCTCCACTTCAATTCTCAGCACAAGACAGAGCAGTTACAACTGCTGATTATGAAACAAAAGTTTTACAAATATATCCTAATGCACAATCAGTAAGTGCTTGGGGTGGTGAAGATGATGAAACACCGGTTTATGGTCAAGTTAAGATTGCAATTAAGGCAGCTTCAGGTTCTACTTTAACAGCAACTACAAAATCAGATATCGTACAACAATTAAAAAGATATAATGTTGCTTCAGTAACACCAGTTATTGTTGATCCAGAAATTACAGATATTATATTAACATCTACTATAAAATATGATAATTCAGCTACAGATAAAAATTCAGAAACATTAAAATCAAATGTGATTACAACTTTAAATAATTACAACACAAATACACTAAATCAATTTGATGGTGTTTATAGATTTTCAAAAGTTTCAAAAGAAATTGATAATACAGATACCTCAATATTATCTAATATTACAACTTTAAAAATAAGAAAAACATTTATACCAACATTAAGTTCATCAACAAGATACGACATCTATTATAGAAATGCATTATACAATCCACATTCAGGACACAATTCAGCAATGGGTGGTATTTTGGAAACATCTGGTTTTAAAATAAGTGGTGATACAACTAATGTTTATTTCTTAGATGATGATGGCGAGGGAAATGTAAGAACATATTACTTAGTAGGTTCTGTAAGAACATATACTAATAATACACAAGGTACAATTAATTATGCAACTGGTCAAATTACAATTAATTCACTAAATGTAACAAGTATAGAAAATATTAGAGGTGCAACTTCTAATAAAATCGAATTAACGGTAAAACCAAAATCAAATGATGTGGTACCAGTAAGAGATCAAGTATTAAATATTGATACATCAAACTCATCAATTAATGTAGAGGCAGATACTTTTGTTGGCGGCTCATCGGACGCAGGCGTAGGTTATACAACAACAAGTAGCTATTAATAAATGGCGAAGTTTACTAAAAAAATATCCAAGTTAATAGGAGGCCAAACTCCTGATTTCGTACTTGCAGATCATCCTAAATTTGTAGAGTTTTTAAGATCATACTACACATTTATGGAATCAGCAGAGTTGTTGGTAACAAGTGTACAGACAACTGAAGGTATTTTATTAGAAACAGAAACAAACCAAAATAACGAATTACTTTTAGAAGGTACAAAATTATCAACTGACGGTCAAACACAAATTGACGAAAATGATAAAGTATTATTAGAAAGTTCTGTATATGGTAAATTTACAGTAGGCGAAACTATTACAGGTTCTACATCTGGTGCAACGGCAACTATATTAGCTGAAGACTTAGATAATGGTAGACTTTTTATTTCAGCACAAGATAAATTTAAAGACGGTGAAACTATAACAGGTAATTCATCAGCTGCTTCTGCTACGTTAAATGATTACAGACCAAATCCAGTTCAAAATATCCAAGACTTAGTAAACTTTAGAGATCCAGATAAAGTTATATCTAACTTCTTAACAAAATTTAGAAATGAGTTCTTAAATACTTTACCTGAAACTTTAGATAATAATGTAGATAAAAGAAAACTAATTAAAAATATCAAATCAGTTTACAGAGCAAAAGGTACTGCTAGAGGACATGAATTATTTTTTAAACTATTATTTAATTTAGGATCAGAATCAATTTATCCTAGAGAACAAATGTTAAAAACTTCAGACGGTAAGTTTGATACTAAAAAAATTATAAGAGCGATTGGTACTGAGGGCGAAACTTTAAAATTAGTTGGTCGTACAGTTACAGGTCAAACATCTCAGGCAACTGCTATAATTGAAAACGTATTTAAATTTCAAATAGGTGCAAATACAATATCTGAATTTATTTTAAATGATGATAGTATTTCTGGTAGTTTTGCAATAGGAGAAGAAATTAGAGGTACTGAAAATGATGATATTGATACTTTTATCAAAGCTAACATAACAGGTATTCCAACTTCACCAACAATTTCAAATGACGGTGCGTTACATTCTCCACAAGAATCAATTGCTGTAATAGGTGGCGGTCAAGGTGCAATCATGCAAGTTGAAGCTGTTGGTTCTGGTGGTATAACAGATTTCATTATTGATAACGCAGGTACAGGTTATTCAATAGGTGATGATTTAGTTTTTAATAATACAGATACAGGTGGTGGTTCTGCTGTTGCAAAAGTTTCAGTTGTCAACGGTGGTTTTACACAAGAAGAATCCACATCAACTGTTGACGATCATATAGTTTTAGAAGATGAAACCGTAAGAGGTGATATGTACACAGGTAATAAAGTTGTACAAGAAAACGGCAACGGTGATATTACAGATATAAGAATTATTAATAGTGGTAGTGGTTACAGTTCATTACCAACAATTACAGTTACAGGTGGATCAAATGCAAGTGTATTTTGTTTTGGTGATGAAATTGGTAAAGTACAGGCAATTAAAGTAATTGAAACTGGTGCTGAATATCAAAATTCTCCTTCGCCACCTACAGTATCTATGAGAACACACATTGTTTTAGGAAATGTATCAGGTGGTTTTTTAGCAAACGAAACTGTAACTTCGGTTGATAGTGCAAGTTCAACTATTACAGCTACAGTTGCAAGTTTTAATGGCAGTACAAATGTTTTAACTTTATCAAGTGCTACAGGTACTTTTGATGAAGATAGAGAATTAACTTCAAGTGGCGGTGGTACTGGTATAATTAAAAAAGTAGATTCTGCTACAGCGACAACTACAGTTGCTAGTGTTATTGATACAGACGGTACATATATTAATCAGGATGGTTTTATTTCAGAAACTACAATGAAAGTACAAGACAGTTTATATTACCAAGATTTTTCATACGTTATCAAAGTTGGTCGTACAATTAATGACTGGAGAGATTCATTTAAAAAGACAATGCATACAGGTGGTTTTTACTTTACAGGTCTTGTAAACATATCAACACAGGTAGACGCACAAATTCAAAGTATAACAGGTTTAAATTCTGGTGCTACTGGTACACCAATCAAAGATGTATTGAATACACTATACTCTAAACTTTTAGGTAGAAGATTAGGAACAACAGACGGTGGCACATCATTAGCTTCAAATCCAGAATTAGCAATAGATGTAGAAGCAGGCGATAGTGTTATCGCTTCATTAGGTGCAAATGAGAGAGATGTAACTTTATCACGTCACATGATAATTCGACAACAATCAAAAGCATTATCTACACATAGAGAAAATACAACTAAATTTGGTCTTGCAGTTGCAGGTCCGAGAATGAAATCAATAGATAAGTACGTTTTAGGTCTTAACATGGGTAGTCAAGTTAGATTAGATCAGATACAAGCAATTCGTATGGAAAGTCTTAAAAATACTTCACTATATAATATAGTACCAACTTTTGATGATTTTAACACAGATATAAAAATTAACTTTGCAATATCAACTGAAATTGGTGAGATAGATAGTAACTCATTTGATGAAACAAATATTACATTTGACCAGTCGAATTTGAAATTTGATGTCGCATAGTTGTATAAATAGTATTAGGAAAAAATAAAAGATATGGCAAAACAAACTATAGGTATCGGATCAACAGCTAATGACGGAAACGGAGATCCAATCAGAACCGGTGGTGATAAGATTAATGATAATTTTAATGAGTTGTACGCTTTTTTAGGTGGCAATACTCTACCATCAACAATTAAAATAGATTTCAGAACACCAGCAAATACAGGTCAAGCTGGCGACGGAGTAGGTCTAATAACACATGACAATACACATCTTTACATTTGTACAGGACCATACGATGGCTCTACTATAATTTGGAAAAGAGTAAGTTTAGGTTCATATTAACGTTATAAATATAGTTAAAGGAATAACAAATGGCAGCGATTATAACAAACAAATTTAGAATCCACAACTCAGAACAGTTTGTGGAATCATTTTCAGAGGCAGCCGCTAGTGTATATTATCTAGCAATGGGCAGACCTCAAGCTTTTGGTACAAAAACCAGAGGTGACAGTAGAACAAATAATGAGGGTACTGATACAGCACCTTTAACACCAGTAGATTCAATATCAGACGAGTTTTATTATTTTGATGATTTCTTAGCTGCAAAGAAAGTTCAAACAACAGACGTATCTTTTGTTATTCAAAGAAGAAACTGGACAACTGGTACAGTTTACGATTATTACAGACACGATTACGGAAATAGAATTACAGGTGGTACTACAACACAATCAGCAAATAGTGGTGCAACTACTTTATATGATAGTGCTTTCTATGTTATAAACAGTTCTTTTCAAGTTTACAAATGTTTAGATAATAATGGTAATGCAAATTCAACTGTAGAACCAACAGGAACAAATTCAACTATCTACTCATTAGGAGATGGTTACAAGTGGAAATATATGTACACATTAACTGCTGGTCAACAAACAAATTTCTTATCAACAGATTTTATGGCAGTTGCAACTGACTCAACAATATCATCAGCTGCTGTTGACGGTGCAATTAACATAGTAAAAATTAAATCTGCCGGTACAGGTGGTGCAGACGGTACACATGCAAATATTAATATTAGAGGTGATGGTACAGCTGGTAAAGTTTCAGTAACAGTAAGTTCAGGTGCCATTTCAGCAGTAACAGTTACAGCAAAAGGTTCAGGTTATACTTTTGGTTATATTAGACTTGCAGACATAGTAGCTGCAGGTGCGACAAACTTGACAGGTGCTGAATTAGATTGTATCATAGAACCAAAAGGCGGACACGGTTTTAATGCAGTAGAAGAATTAGGTGGTTTTTTTGTAATGTTAAACACTAACTTTGAAGGATCAGAAACTTCAAACTCTGGCGACTTTACAGTAGCAAACGATTTTAGAAGAGTTGCATTAGTTAGAGATCCAAAATCAGGTGGTTCAGCTGCTACAGCAAACACTTTAAGAGGAATGAAAGTAGTTAGATTTGCGGCTTCTCCAACTCCAGGCACATTTGTAATTGATGAAGAAATAAATCAAGCAACAACAGGTGCAGTAGGTAAAGTTGTAGAATGGGATCCGACAAACAGACTTTTATATTATGTACAAACAAGATACAATGACGAAGGTTTAGATACTAACGGTAACTTAACAGCTTTTTCTGGTGCAAATGTAATATCAGGTATTAACTCATCTGCTACAGGTACACCTTCAACATCAACTGAAACAGTAGATAATGTTTCTTTAACATCTGGTTATGCGTCTTCAGAATTAGACGCTGACGTTGGAGATGTTATGTATGTTGAAAATAGAGCACCTATTACAAGAGCTTCAGATCAAACTGAAAATGTTAAATTAATAATTGAATTTTAGAGGAAAGATAAATGCCAAGTCCAACAGACTTTAATCTTTCGCCTTATTTTGATGATTTCTCGGAAACCAAAAAGTTTCACCGAGTTTTGTTCAGACCAGCATTTGCTGTACAGGCGAGAGAATTAACACAATCACAGACTATCTTACAAAATCAGATCGAAAGAGTATCTGACCACCTTTTTGAAAAAGGTGCAATGATTATTCCTGGTGAAATAGGATATGACTTATACTACTACGCTATAAAACTTACCTCAAAGTCAGCTTCAAATGTAAGTGATTATGTTGGATCAACTTTAACAGGTGCTACATCTGGTGTAACTGCTACAGTTATAAATGCTGTGGCAACAGACGGTACTGATCCTGATACATTATTTGTTAAGTATATAAAAACTGCTACTACAGATAATTCACAAATTAATTTTACACATGGCGAAACAATTAACTCAAATGCAGCTGGTACACCAAGCGCTGTAGTTGCTTCTTGTCATACAGGTTCAGCTGCTGAAGTACAAGAAGGTATTTACTATATTAATGGTTTTCATGTAGAAGTAAATAATCAAACTTTAATATTAGACAAGTATACAAACACACCATCATACAGAGTAGGTTTAACTGTAACAGAAAGTTTTGAAACCTCAAATGATGACACAAGTTTAAATGACAATGCAGCTGGTTCATCAAACGTAAATGCTCCAGGTGCTCACAGATTTAAAATCCTATTAACATTAGCTAAGAAAACAATATCATCAACCGAAGATTCAAACTTCTACGAGTTAATGAGATTGAATAATGGTAACTTACAAAATAAAGTAAGAACAACTGAATATGCAGTATTAGAAGATACTTTAGCTCGTAGAACATTTGACGAATCAGGTGATTATACAGTAAGTAGATTTGATATCGATATTAGAGAACATTTAATATCAGGTACTAACAGAGGTATATTTACTTCAAGTAATGGTGGTTTAGAAAGTAAACTTGCCATAGGTCTTTCTCCTGGTAAAGCATATGTAAAAGGTTATGAAATAGAAAAAATTGCTACAACTTTTGTAGATGTAGATAAAGCTAGAGATTTTGAAACACAACAAAACTTTGGTACTAGATTTGATATAGGTAACTTTGTAAATGTAACAAATGTATTTAATACACCAGATATTACATTTGACGCTTCTAGTAGTACAGAGGCATTTAAAAAAGTAAGTTTACACTCTAAAGCTACATCTGCTAGAGGTACTATAGGTTCAGGTTCAGGCACAGCTTCTTTAGATGAAATTGGTCGTGCAAAAACTAGAGGTTTTGAATATAGTTCAGGTATAGCATCCAACTTTACATTTTCAAGTTCATCATTAACAAGTGCTATTTACAAACATTATCTTTTTGATATTACAATGTTTACACATGTTAACTCAGTTAAAGGTACAGCATTTACAACTGGAGAAACAATAACAGGTTCAACTTCAGCTGCAACTGCTACAGTAGAATCAATTTCTGCTGAAACAAGTAAAACAATTTCAGCAATTTCAAATACTGATAATCCTGGTATAACATCAACAGTATCATCAACAGCACATGGTTTAGAAGAAGGTCAACAAATTACAGTAGCAAGTGCTGGATGGAATGTAGACTCATCATCTATTAATGATAATACAATATTTACAGTTAGAAATCCTAGTGCAAATGCTTTTGATTTATTTGACGCAGACGGAACATCAGCAGTAAACGTAACATCATATTCTTCAGGTGGTACAATAAAACATGCTGTAGTAGTTTTATCAAACGTAAGAGGTGAGTTTGTCGCAGGTGAAACAATCACAGGCGGTACTTCTTCAGGTACAGACGTTATTCAATCAAACGTAGTAGGATTTAAAGCAGTTAGATCCTTTGATATGTCAAACGCTAAACAAATTTCAATGGCAGGTTCTCCGACATATACTGCCGATACATCACTTGCAACAGCAACAGGTGAAGTAACAACTATAACAGGTTCTTTAGACATAGCTGCAACTGCCAATTCACAAGTAACTGGTTCTGGTACAAGATTTACAACAGAATTAGAAATTGGTGACTCAATTACATTTACTAATAATAATGGTACATCTGAAACTCATATTGTTGAGGCAATTGTTTCTGATACACAAATAACATTAGAAAGTACACCAGCAGCTGCTTCTACAAAAACTATTGCAACTAGAAACAGATCAAAATTACAATCACCAGAAAAAAATATTTCTGTATTTTCATTACCATATGAAACTATCAAAACATTAAAAACTACATCAAACGGTGGTGTTACAGATACAAATTACAAATTTTCAAAACAATTTACATCTCAGTTATCAAACGGATCGTTACAGTTAACAGCAGGTAACAACGAAGTATTTACTGCCTTGACAGAGGGAGATTATGTAATCTCAATTAAAACTTTAGGTTCTGCTTCAACTGGTGCAGCTGGTGATGTTTTAAGTATTACAGGTAATAATGCAAATGGTTCAGCAATCTTTAGTAGATCAGGAAGTCCAACAGGTAAAATTTTAACATTAAACTTTGGTACTGCTTATGCAGACGCAACATTAAAAGTTGTTGCTACTATTAGTAAATCTATCGGAGATAGTAAATCAAAAGCTTTACAAGAAAATTCAACATTAGCAGTTGCAACTCAAGCTACTATTGAAAGTGGTACAATCAATTTAGGTAAGGCAGACATCTTCCAATTAAAATCAATTAAGATGGCAGCTGACTTTAGTACAAATGCACAATCAAGTGACACAGACATTACAGATAGATTTGATTTAGATAATGGTCAAAGAGATAACTTCTATGATGTTGGTAGAATAAAATTAAAAACTGGTGCATTAAATCCTACAGGTAGATTATTAATTACTTTTGACTTCTTTACACACGGTGCTGGAGATTACTTTGACGTAGACTCTTATGAGGGTGTTGTAACATATGAAAATATACCAAGTTATACATCTGTTAACTCTGGCGAAAGATTTGAATTAAGAGATTCATTAGACTTTAGACCACGTGTTGCTGATGATAGTACAATTAATTCTGGTTCACAAGATAGAGATTACGATACAACTGCTGGCGCAACTGTAACAAACGTTATTAAATTTAATACAGACGTTGCAGGTGATTTTGAATATTACTTACCAAGAATAGATAAAGTATTCTTAGATAAAAACGGTAGTTTTAAAATATTAAAAGGTGCTTCAGCATTATCACCGCAAGTTCCAGGAACTTTAGATAATGCAATGCATTTATACACATTGTTTTTGCCAAGTTATACATTAGATACTGCTGAGATAGGTATTGAATCAGTTGATAACAAACGATATACAATGAGAGATATTGGAAGAATAGAAAAGAGAATAGAAAATACAGAATACTATACTCAACTTTCAATGTTAGAACAAAATGCTCAATCATTACAAATACAAGACGCTGATGGTTTTGATAGATTTAAAAATGGATTTATCGTAGATAACTTTACAGGTCACGGTATCGGTGATGTAGGTAATAATGATTACAAAGCTTCAATCGATTATGCTGAAGGACAATTAAGACCATCATTCCACGAAGACGCAATACAACTTATTGAAAGAGATGATGACGGTTCAGCAATTGTAGCTGCAGATAGAACAGATTCAAACTATGCAAAAACAGGTGATTTAATTACTCTACCATTTACAGAGTCAACTTTAATAGATCAACCTTATGCAAGTAAATCAATCAACGTAAACCCTTTTGGTGTATTTACATGGATTGGTTCAATAGATTTAACACCACCAAGTGATGAATGGAAAGAAACAGAAAGAGCACCAGAATTAGTAATTAATAATCCAAACGGAAGTTGGGATAACTTAGTTAAGAATAACGGTAACTCTGGTCAATTATCTGAGTTTCCTATGTCAACTGTATGGAACGAATGGCAAGATACATGGACAGGTCGTCCAGTAGAAACCGAAAGAAGAAATTTAGGTACATACGAAAAAAGAGGTGGTCATGGTTGGAGAGTTATTGCTAGAGAAGAAGTAACAACATCACAAAGAGTTCAACAAGCACGTACAGGTATTAGAGCTGTTGCTGTTCCTGAAACAGTTAGAACATCAATGGGTGATAAAATTATTTCAGTTGCATTTGTACCTTTCATAAGATCAAAAACTTTAACATTCTCAGCAACAAGAATGAAACCAAACACAAGAGTTTACGCTTACTTTGATAACATCTTAATAACTTCATATGTAACACCAACTGGTGGTTCTTTAGGTGGTAATTTAATTACAGATACTAACGGTGCCATATCAGGTACATTTACAATACCTGATCCTAAAAATAATGCAAATCCAAGATGGAGAACAGGTAAGAGATTATTCAGATTAACAAGTTCAGCTTCAAATAGTCAAACTAATTCAGACGTTGATACAGCTGCTAATGCAGAATACACTGCTTCAGGTACAATTAATACAGTACAAGAAACAATAGTATCAAGTAGAGAATTTAAAGTTGAAATGAGAAGTGTAACAGATACACAAACGATCAATAGAACATCTACAAGAACGGAAGAAAGACAAGTAGGTTACCATGACCCACTAGCACAAACTTTCTTAATAGATGACGCTGGTGGCGTATTCTTATCAAGTGTTGATTTACACTTTAGTTCAAAAGACTCTGCTATACCAGTTACAGTACAAATTAGAGATGTTGTAAATGGTTATCCTGGACAAAAGATATTACCTTTCTCAGAGGTAACTTTAAATCCAAGTTCAGTAAATACAAGTTCAGATTCTTCATCAGCAACGACATTTAATTTCCCAAGTCCTGTTTACATACAAGAAAATGTTGAGTATTGTTTTGTAATTATGTCAAACTGTCAAAACTACAATGCTTATGTGGCAAGAATGGGTGAAACAAACTTATTATCAGATAGATCAATTTCATCACAACCATATGCTGGTGTTATGTTTAAATCACAAAACGGTACAACTTGGTCTGCTGAACAAAACGAAGATATTAAATTTAAATTAAAAAGATGTGAGTTTGAAAATGTTACAGGTACAGTTACGTTGGTTAATGATACTCTACCAAGTAGAACACTAAAAACAAATCCATTAAGAACAACAAGTGGATCTGCTGTAATCAGAGTATTTCATCCAAATCATGGTATGCATACAACATCAAACAACGTTACTATTTCTGGAATGCCTTCAGGTACAACACACAATATACCGGCAGCTGAAATTAATAAAACTCATACATCAATTTCAAATATTACTTTAGACAGTTACGATATAACTGTATCTACAAATGCTAATACTACTGGCGATATGGGTAGTGCAGCTATTATTGCAACACAAAACAGACATTATGATGTATTAAACTTATCAGGTGTTCAAACAATGCAAGTGCCAGGTACAACAATTAACCATTATGTAAGACCTACAAGTAGTACGTCTGTAAGTGGTAGTGAAACATCATTTGCTTTAACTAGTGGTACAAATAAAATTGCAGTTGTAGGTAATGATAATATTTCATTCACTTCTCCGAAGATGGTTGCTTCTGAAATAAATGAAACAAATGAAATTACAGGTTCATCAAAATCATTCTTTACAGTTTTAGAATTAGCTACAGCAAACACAAAATTATCACCTGTAATCGATACTCAAAGAATGAGTGCTTTTGTAATATCAAACAGATTAAATAGTCCACAAAGTGGCGATCCAGATTATGTTTCTGATATTACAAATACAGGTACATCATCAGCTGCTGTTTACTGTACAAAACCAATTATATTAGAAAATACATCAACTGCTTTAGATGTAAGACTAACAGCTAATGTTAGAGGTTCGTCTGAAATAGAAATGTATTACAGAGTAACAGGTCCACAAGACGAGTCAAGTGTAAAAGATTTATCTTGGATACCATTTAATACAAACGGTAATTCAGATGTCGCAGTTGCACCTGCTACAAATGATAGTACTTTCAATGAATTAAGATATACAGCAAGTAGTATAAATGAATTTACAACTTTCCAACTTAAAATAGTTATGAAAGGAACTAACTCATCATATCCACCTATTATTAGTGATATGAGAGGTATAGCATTAGCGGTATAATATGGCAAAAATAAAAGTTGAAAATTATAACAGTTTTGTAAGAGATACAAGATCAAGCGCTATTGTAAATACCAACACTATCAATTTCAAAGAATACATGCAGAAAAGAGCTGATAGACATAAACAACAAGATGAGATTAGATCAGCGGTAAAAGAAATAAATAGTTTAAAAGCTGAACTATTAGAAATAAAAAATATGATACAAGAGGTTATTAAAAAATAATGGCAATTAGAAGTGTAGCATCCACAGATACTTTAGGTACTTTAAGAACGACATTTAACAGTTTAGGTACAGACGTAGGCGATCTAGCTAACTTAACTACCTCTGATACTTCAAATATTGTATCAGCTTTGAATGAAGTTAGATCACAAACTAGTTCAATTTTTGTTGTTGACGAATCTTCAACGACTACAGAAATCGAATCAGGCGAAAGTCTAAATATCTCTGGTGGAACAAACTTAACAACAGCTTTAACAGGAGATAAGTTGGATATTACTCTAAATACTACAATTACAGGATTGACAAGTATAACTTCAACAACAGGTGTCTTTACTAACCTAACATTAGGTGGTATTGATGTTGCAACTAAACCCTTTGCTATAGCACAATCTATAGCTCTAGGATAAAAATAATTTTTAGATTATATCATTTTTTAGATATAATCTATTATAAATAAACATAAGAGGATAATTTAATGGCTAACGATTTTAAAAGATTTGCAAAAGCAGGTGTTAGTAACAACACAGGCGCTAGTGCTGACGCTTTGTACTCTGTTCCAGCAGGATCAGGATCAAGTGCGTTGGAATCAATCGTTATTGGTATTTCATTGGCAAATACATCTACATCAACAGATACAACCGTTTCGGTATTTTTAGATAACCATGACGGTACTAATGATGTACATGTAGTAAAGACAGTTTCTTTACCTGCTTCAACGCAGATTGAACTAATGACCGGTAACAAACTAGTTTTACAGAACACAGGTTCAGCAGGAGACGTGTTAAGAGTATTCGCTGCTAACGCTTCAATAGTTGATTGTACTGTTTCTGTATTAGAAGACGTATAATAGTTACTAATATTTAAGCTAAGAGAAGGAAATATAAATGAGGTATCTACCAATAGAAAGACAACCAACGTCTATCGTAAGAAGAACAGCTACAGGTAACGGTTCTACAACTGGTTTTACTGTATCTAATGGTCTTACTGCTGATAAAGTAGTTGTAGATGTAAACGGTATCGTCCAAATACCTACAACAAACTATACTGTTTCAGGAACTACGTTGACTTTTGATAGTGCTCCGGTTTCTGGACATGTAATACAAATAATCGAATTGCCTGTGTAATGAGAGAGGATAAATACTAATATGCCACGAAAAATACATTCAGATAACACAGATTTTAATACCGATACAGACTCACTCGGTATACCTAAGGGTACAACTGGTCAAAGGGATGCTCCATCAAATTCTGGTGCGATCAGACATAATACCACCGAAGGTGGAATTGAACAATGGACAGGTAGTGCATGGTCTGTAATTTATCCAGATCCAGTAATTACATCTGTTACATCCTCAACAGTTGGTCTTAACGAAGATGATGACGCTACTATAACTATAACAGGTTCATCTCTTATAAAAGTCAACAAAGTAGAATTTTTAAACAACTCAGGCGGTGCAGTATTATCAACAGCTGCTACAGTAACAGTAGTTAGTGGTACATCCGTTACTGCTACTTATGACGCTTCAGATTTTACAGCTGGTCAAACAATTAATATTAAAGTAACAACATCTACAAACCAAACAGCACAAGAAGATTCAGCATTTACAATATCTGCCGATCCAGTTTGGCAAACAAGTGCAGGTTCTTTAGGTACAGTTGCAGACGGAAGTAGATCAGGTTTCTCAACAACAGTATCAGCAACAACATCTGATTCAGTTGCAGTACAATATGAAATAGCTTCTGGTTCATTACCAGCAGGTGCTTCATTAAATGTAGTTACAGGTGTTATATCTGGTAACTTAACAGTTGTAGGTTCAAATACTACATCAACATTTACTTTAACTGCTGTCGCTCAAACATCAGATTCATCTGTAAGAAGAACAGATAGACAATTTACAATTACAGTTACACCACCAGTAGTTTCATTTACAAACTCAGGTTCATTAGGTACTTTAGCTAACTATGCTAGAAGTTCAGATAACTTAACATCAGGAGATTGTGGTGCTACAATTACATCAGGTTCAGTAGGAAGTTTCACAGTATCATCTGGTTCACTACCAGGTGGTTTATCACTTGATTCATCAAACGGTAATATTACAGGTACTGCTAACGCTGTAGGTTCAAACACTACATCTAACTTTACTGTACAACTTACTGCTTCAGGTGATTTTACAAGTTTCACCCAAACTGAAGATTTTTCTATTGTAGTTAATGGTCCAACAGCAACTACATACTCAAATTCAACATCATTCAACGCACCAGCAGGTATGACATCACTAGATGTACTAGTAGTTGCAGGTGGCGGCGGAGGTGGTAGTGCCGGTCAAAACCTTAACTCTGAAAAAGCTGGCGGCGGTGGTGGCGGTGGTCTAATTTACCGACCAGGCTTTCCAGTTTCTCCAGGTTCTAACTACACAGTTACAGTTGGAAATGGTGGTACTAATCCAGGAATTAAAACTACAGGTAACATTGGAGGAAACTCCGTGTTTGGTACACTAACTGCTATCGGCGGTGGTAGATCAAACGGTGGTTACGCAGGTGGTAACTTGAACGGTGGTTCAGGTGGCGGTGCAAAAGGTCACGGCGGTCACGGAAACGCTGAACAACCAGGTAGACCTGGAGATTCAGGTACTTACGGTTTCGGTCATCCAGGTGGCGGTTCATCAGGACAGCAACCAGGTGGTGGCGGAGGTGCCGGCGGTGGCGGTTCTCGTCCAAACGGTGGTTCTGGTAGAACATACTCAATCTCAGGTTCATCTATAACTTACGCTGGAGGCGGCGGAGGATACGGCGGATCAGGATCTGGTGGCGGTGGTTCATATAATGGTGGCGGCGGAACAGGTAACCGTGGAGGTGGCGGTGGCGGTGGTCACAACACTTCAGGTGGTTCTGGCGGTAAAGGTGTAGTAGTTATTTCTTACTAACACTTTTATATTAAATTAATTAAGTGAGGATATTATGATAGAACAGACGGACAACTTCGAGTCTAATTTTAACTACGACAATATAACTTTCGAACACAAAGAAGCTATCAAAGAAGTAATTACTATATTAAGGGATTCCGATCAAAAAGGAGTTCCTTTAAATATGATTATTCCTATGCTAAGAGTAAAGTTTGGTGTTGAAGATATTCCAGAAATGTCATTAGACGAAAGTAAAATGATAAAATTAGCAAGACAATTCCAAGAAAAAACAGGTCAATCAATCGGCGAAACTATACAAGGGTATACGCTTAAAAGCGATAATTACAAAGTACCTCATATAAGTTTTAGTTCTGATTTAGACATATTAGATGAATTTTTAAAATTTGTTAAGGAGAATAAAAATGATTAACAAAATAATCGAAACTATCTTTCCTTTTTGGTTTCCTAAAACTGTAGAAATACAACATAAAGAAGACTTAAAAGGTATAGAAAAAAAGACAAAAGCTGAATTAGAAAAATTAGGTAGAAAAATCGGTATAGAATTAGATAAAAGACTAACTAAAGATAAACTAATAAAAGCAATTAAAAAAGCAAATAAATAGTTATAAATAACTATAAAGGTGAATAATTATGGCAGATGATACAAGAACAATTACCATTGACGGTGTTGAATATAAAGAATCAGAGTTAAGTACTAGATTATTAAATATAATTTCAGTTCGTTCAGAAATTCAAGTTTCTAAAACAAGACACGAATTAGAATTAGAAAAGATTGACGTACTAACCAAATATTACAATGGGAAAATAAAAGAAGAGTTAGAACAACTAGATAAAAAAGATGGCGGCAGTAGCTAATTTAACAATAGACCAAGGTGCAACTTTCAGTTCGGATGTAACTGTAACTGATAGCGCCGGTGTCGCATTTAATCTTACAGATCATACTGTAACTGCTAAGATAGCCAAGGGTTATTCTTCAGCAAATACACGAACAGTTCTAACAACAGCTGTGTCAACACCTACAAATGGTGTTATAACACTTTCCCTTACAGCAGATCAAACAGCCGTCTTAGACGCTCCAGCAAGATATGTGTATGATGTAGAAATTCGTAGTTCAGATTCTACTGTTACCAGAGTAATCGAAGGCATAATAACTGTAAATCCTGGCGTAGTTGGTTAATTATTTAACTCTTTTCTCTTATAAATATAAGTATAAATATTAACAGGAGAGAACCATGGTCAGAGCAGTTATTAATAATACAGGCGGAACAAAAGCCACTATTAATTCCAATAACGGTAATGCTCCACAGCAAGTATCGGTTACACTACCAAGTGGAACAGGAAGTGCTGGTTCAATCCAAAAATTAAGTTCGTTAAGTGATGTAGATGTATCAAGCGTAGCAGACGGTGCTCTACTTCAATATAACGGATCAACACAAAAATTTACAGCAAAGAACGAGCTAGATACTACAACTGGAACATTAGTATTCAACGGCGGTTCTTTTTAGGAGCAAATTAAATGGCAACAGTAATACAGATAAAAAGAAGTTCTAATACCTCCGCTCCTTCAACGCTTAAACTAGGAGAAATGGCCTATACATTCGGTACAGGTTCACAATCAAACCTAGGAGATAGATTATTCATTGGTGAAGGTGGCGTAGATGGAAACGGTGACGCTAATAACGTTACAGTTATAGGCGGACAATATTTCACAGACATGTTAGATCATGTCGCAGGTACACTAACTGCTTCATCAGCAATGACAGTAGATAGTAACTCAGCAATAAGCACAATCAATATAGGTAACTCAGCCACAGTAGGTGGTACATTAAAATTTAATGAGGGTACAAACAATGGTGCTCATGCAGTATCATTAAAATCACCAAATGCATTATCTGATAACTTAGCATTAACTTTGCCAGGTGCTGACGGTTCTAACGGTAGTGTTTTAACAACAGACGGTTCGGGTAATTTATCATTTGCAGCTCCAGCAACTTCACTTACCCTTGTTGATGAAAGTTCCACATCAACTACTATAAACTTACTTACTGAAACATTAAAAATTACAGGTGGTAACGGTATAGCTACAGCATTATCTGGTGATACTATGACAGTATCTTTTGATGATGACGCTGTGTTTAACGGTATCGACATGAACGGTTCTGAATTATTTTTAGACGCAGATAAAGATACTTCAATTACTGCTGATACAGATGATAAAATAGATTTTAAAATTGGTGGCAATGATATACTTACAGTAACACCAGGTGTTATAGACCTTAAAAATGCAGGCACGGCTTCACAAATAAAATTATATTGTGAATCAAATAATGCTCATGCACAAACAGTTATAGGTGCGCCACACTCTGAGGGTGCTTCAAATACACTTACACTTCCAGGTACAGGTGGTGACGCTAGATTAGTTTCAACAGCTTCAACAGCAACACTTACAAATAAAACATTTGATTTAGGTGGAACTGGTAACAGTTTAACTGGATCATTAGCAGAATTTAATACTGCTTTACAAGGTGATAGTTTTGTTTCATTGACAGGTTCAGAAACACTTACAAATAAAACACTTACAACACCAATCGCAAACGCTGGAATACAGTTAAAGAATGGTTCAACAAGTGCAGGTTTCTTAGAGTTCTTTGAAGATTCTGATAACGGTACAAACAAAGTCACACTAATAGGACCAGCTTCTACTGGTGATGTTACAGTAACATTACCTGCCGCTGCTGATACTTTAGTAGGTAAGGCAACAACTGATACATTATCAAATAAAACTATTGACGCTGCTAGTAACACATTAGCAAACATTGGTAATTCATCACTTTCAAACTCTACAATTACTTTAGGTTCAACTACTTTAACATTAGGCGCAACATCAACAGCAATTGCAGGTGTAACTGAATTAACAGTTGATAATTTAAATATAAATGCTAATACTATTGCCTCTTCTAATACAAATGGTAATATCGTTTTAGATCCAAATGGTTCTGGTACAGTTGATGTAAATTCTAGTAGAATTACAAGTGTTACAGATCCATCAAGCGCTCAGGACGCAGCTACAAAAGCATATGTCGATAGTGTTGCAAATGGTTTAGATGTAAAAGAAAGTGTAAGATTGGCAACAGCAGCTGCATTAGCAGCCGTAACTTATAATAACGGTAACGGTACTTTAACTGCTGACGCTAACGGTGCATTAACAATTGACGGTGTTGCTACTGTAGCAGACGACAGAGTTCTAATTAAGAACCAGGCAAGTGCAGTACAAAACGGTATCTATAAAGTAACAACAATCGGTTCTGGTTCAGCGGCTTTCGTATTAACAAGAAGTCCTGACGCAGATACAGCTGC
>Ga0181379_1000384_pt1 | contig 22326 bp, 18 predicted proteins | sample 2SPOviralmetaG_FD_130115 | JGI IMG/M metagenome (GOLD analysis project Ga0181379, IMG submission 130115) | Marine viral communities from the oligotrophic San Pedro Time Series (SPOT) site, San Pedro Channel, CA, USA - 2 SPOT_SRF_2009-07-10 | ecosystem: Environmental > Aquatic > Marine > Strait... | reverse complement strand
CCAGTAATCCAGCTTTTCCCCACTCCACGGAAAGCTTGTATTTGAAGACGCTTAGGTCCATGCTGAAGATAGTCTGCGATTGCATATTGTGCACGTGTAGGGTTAGGTAGATCAAGCTCCGCCCACAAGGCTTGTAGGAAGAGCTTAAAATCACCTCTAAGGAGGTCTAGGGTGTTCATAAGTTATTTAGTAGAACGAACTTCTTTAATAAGGTCATCCAAAGGTTCCCAAACTTTAGCAGTATCTACATTATATGCTACATCAGAATCAAGCATATTACGCCAACGACGCATCAGTTCATTAACATCTTTAACATCCTTTAAAGACCGTACATAATCTGTTTTACCGAGTTCAGCGCCAGAAGCTCTGAGCATAGTATGTAATTCATTATGTGGGTCTTTTCGCATGTTAATCAGATTACTCTTAACGTCACCAGTTCGTTTACCTTGTGCAACAGCATACTCTGCCATCAAAATAAGATCATCTTTGTCTGCTTGCCCTTTGCTAATAAGGTCATCCATTCTACCAAAAAAAGCAGCACTAATACCTTTAGGAAATAAATGATGCTGCTCCAGGTAACCTTCAATACTACGTCTTACCTCTTCTTGTTTTTTAGCAACCAAACCCTCTTTACTTCTAAAGAAATTAGGATCAGTTTCGTCAAAAGGTAGGATGTTAGACTGCTGCCTGCTTAAAGATTCTTGAGCGCCGATACGACGTTCACGTAAACGGTTGGCAACTTTTTTTAATTGATCAGGTCTGCCTTCATACATACCCATAAGCTGTTCAACTTCTGGATTGTCGTTAAGGAAGAGACGTAAATTGTTAGGGTCACCCTGTAGCTCTAGTAGAGCATCTAACTGTACGTTAGTTTGTTCAATACTACCTTTAAGTCTGTCAATTTCAACATCACGTCTAATAAGACGCTTACCTTGAGTAGGGGTAACAAGTTTATCACCAGTTTTTACACCACCTCGTACAGCTTCCAAAGTTGGCTGATCAGTAGTAGTAACAGCTTTCATTACTACACCACCTTTTGTTATTTGTGGTGCTAGTTGAGTTGGAGCTGTCATACCACCAGCCATAGCAAGCTGTGGTGACATACCACCAGGAGGAAGTTTATCTACAACAGCTGCTGTTTTTTTAGCAACGGAGCCCAAACCAGCAGTAGCTAGTGTATCTACAAACTCACCACCGGCAAATGAACCAATCCTTGGATCAACACCGAGATTTTCTGCAAGATCACCAAAACCTTCTTCAGCAGCCGATCGTACATTTTTGTAAGTACGATAAACCATACCACCTAGTCCTTGGTCTTGGCTCATAACTTGGTCAACAGTTTTTACAGCGCCGCCAAAATATTGAAGTCCTACGCTAACTCCAGGAATTTTAGAAATCTGTTCACCTGCAGATTGTACAACATCTTCAACAGTATCAACAAATTCGGTCCCAATCATTGGTCCTTTTTGAATTCGTTCGTATGTTGCCACTGCTGCATCATATTGATCATAACCTTCTTGTGAAGAAAAATCATAATCTTTTTGATCAGGTTTTTCCATTAATTAATATACTCCATAATTAAGTGTTCACGGAGTTTATTAACTCCAAATTTAGCTCTCATCCATTCTAGGACGTAAGTACTTCCTTTTTCCTGATTACATTGAGTGCAGGCGCATACAACATTTGTTGTGACATTCCTTCCACCGCGAGAGCGAGGGTGAACATGATCGATAGATAAGTTACTAAGGTCATAAGTTTTTCCGCAATAGATACATGTATGGTCAAAGTGTTCCTTAATAGAGCGCCTCCACAGGCGCTTGGCTTCTGGAGAGGTCATAGCTATTAAGTTGTAAAGATAATCGTCAGGAGTTGGAAGTAATGGGGTCATGCTCGGCCTTTACGTGCGCGGTTTTTAGATGCTCTTTCAAGAAATGTTTTACCATTCTTTTTATGTGAGACATCTTTACCGTCACCATTGCCATAAGTTCCCCGTTTTCTATTTTCTTTGTTTAATGCAGATCGTTTCTTGATCTGTAGTTTAGATGAGTCGTACCGTTTTTGATACGACTTATAGTTACCGTTAGCGTATTTAGCACCGCTGTGTTTAGACGTGCGAGCCATGTAACCTCCGTTGTACAAGCTCAGGGTCTACTTGAGGCATTACCGCCGCTAGTTTAGACAGTGGGTTACCTTCCATAGCAACACCACTGATGTCGTTAGTTTTAAGCCAATCGCAAGCTGCTTTAAGATCAGCAGTAGAAGCCTCACCCGATTTAATACGGGCAAGAAACTCCTTAGTAACTAAATTATGCAGCTCGTTAAACTGGTCTTCAGTCGCCTTTTTCTTTGTCATTTACTGCTACAATGGGTACTACGTCATGACATAGAACTTCTACACGAGAACCAGGTCTAAACATAAACCCAGTTTTCATAATTTCAGTACATTTAAGTGCCCTTACAAGTTCGTAGTCAAGACGCATTTTTGCTTCGTGTTTTTTAGCTATACTTTTACATAGTTCAGTCATCCCACCATCCAGAGGTATACTAAAGTTAAGTTGTGCACCCCAATTGTTGCTTTTAACATAACCAGTATTCTCATAAGGGATAGTGTCATTACCCATGTAAAACGGGCTAAATTGCATCGTAGCGCCGTTACAACTGCTATTGGATGCAAAGTATTGCCGCGATGGTGCTCCATTGTTTTGGAATTGTACGGCTTGATTTGTTACATTACCCGTAGCCGCAGCTACTGGATTAGATGTATTTTTTACTGTAGGTTCTTCATTAGCAAATGCAGGATTTACTATTGAGAGAAGACCGACAAGGAAGTAGTAGTAGAAACTTGTTGAATTGTTTCGGTTAACAGGCTGTCTTCGATCACACCGGCTGATCGGTTGACAATTTCCAGTTGAAACTGTTCCCCGGCATCTTTGATTGTGTAAGTTGTAGCTGAGTCCGTGATGTCTCCGCTGGCTGTTACGTTTGTTCCCGCCCATGATGAATAGGTACCACCATATACATTTGACTCAATCGTACGATCGATGTCCACAGTGGTAGTCGTGGTGGATTGCATACTACCCTGTGTAAAATTAGGAGTAATTTGATTTGCTGCAGCTGGAGAAGCCAAAAAGAGAAGTAGTAAAAGTTTTTTCATGATTCTTTTTTCTTAGGATCGTTGTCAGTCTTAGTGTTTCTATTATTAGAAGTGTTCAAACCAAAAGTAGCTAAGGCACCAGTAAAAACAGAGGCAACAAATGTTATGTCACCACCGCTTTGACCTTTTTTAATCATAGGTATGTCGACATAATTTAGAGTGATAATAAAACCACTCCAAACAACAACACCTAGTCGGACAAAAGTTCCGAGGATCTCAATATCCTTCTCAGCGTGGTCCTTTACTTTTTTAAGGAAGGGTTCTTTTTCTTTGTTAGTTTGCTCCATGTTTGTTTGAATACTGGTTTAAGTACCATTACAATGTATTTGAACAAAGACGTTGCAGTTAGGGTGGCTCCGACAGAAATAAATGCTGTCGTAGCTGCAGTGGTCATGATAGTAGCTGTAGGCATAGGAAACTCAATATCCGTAAACGGAATTTCTACTATCTGTGCTTCCTGTGGAATGTTAGCGTTAAGTTTATTAGAAGGTTTAGATCCTTTTTTAGGAGCTTCTTCCCCAACGTCCACTCCTTCTATACCAGGTGGTGGTCTAAGGGTGTTAGGAGGTACTACAATGGGTGTGTAACTAGGTATCTGTGCCCTTGGTACCTCTAGCACTCTAGGAGGCATCTGAGGTGTTTCTGGTAGGACTAAGGTAGGAAGTTTAGGTGGGTTAGCCCATTCCATTATTTAACGGGAAAAAGACCATTTTTAATAAACTTAACCGCAGCATCATCTACGTCATTGTCTGTAGACTCTGCAAGCTTTGTTAAAAGATCAACAATTAATTTTTTAACTTGATTAGATTGTAAAAAAGCAAAAAGAATTGGACGGATAAGAGTAATCATGATTGTTAAGAAGGTTCAGTAGGCCAAGTCACAGAGTCAGGGAACCCTGTTTGAGTAGGGATATCCCGTAGTGCTTGACGGTAAGTTCCCCACACAGTGGCAGGAGCAGAGCTATCAGCCAGTTGGGTCCAATCGGTGTCAGCAAGTTTTTTGTTACGTGTTGATCTAACATCAGCAGCTTTAGCATCAGCAATCTGTTTCAGTTCAGTTGAATCAAGATTAACAACGTTCCATGCTTGTTTCCATGTACCATCTACAAGAGCAGGGGTACCTTCTTCAAGTCGTTGGGTTTCTACGTTAACTGACGGTTGATCAGCATCGATAACTGTTACAACACCAAAACTAGAAAGATCTACACCATCCAGAGGTTTAGGAAAACTAGTTTCAGGAAACTTACGTCGAATTTCTACTGACCCTACAGGGTATTTTGTAATTGAATTGTTTTTTGTAAAAGCAAAAGCCATTAGTTTAAAGGTCAGAAAGGTTATTATAATTCAATATTTTCTTCACCATTACGGGTAAAATTATAGCTAGTTGTATCAGAATCAGCCGCAGTTAAGGACGAATTAGAAACACTTGCAGTATGTGCGTAGTCCGTGTTAGCACTTGGTGTTGATGCTGAAATTGAAGAAGTTTCATAGACAACATTACCAAAATCAGTGGTGCTGTACGTTCCAGTCAATGAACCATCGTCAGGTATTTTACCAACAAAATCTGAGAGCCCGTGTCCATCAATTTTACCAGTGACGTAAAGACTGTCTCCAGAATGTAAAATATGCCTGCCAAAAATACCATTACCTTCTGAACCACTAATTTTTCTTTTCCATTGCACTGTTCCAGATGAATCAAACTTAATGATGTTCATAAAATTTGTCCCATTACTTGTTGTTTTACCAGTAACGTAAGAATTGCCTGAGCTGTCAACCGCAAGACTTCCATCAGAGCTAGAGTTGTCTGTAAATTCACGTTCCCATTGCAAAGTGCCAGATGAGTTATATTTAATCAGACGACTATTGGCAGAGCCAAAAGCACTTACTCTTACATATACGTTTCCAGATGAATCCGCTCCAATACCTCTACCCATAGGCTCTGAACCACTTAGGGCATATGCTCTTGACCATTGAACAGCTAAAGAGCTATTTAGCTTTACGGTAACAGCGGCATCGATAGAAAATCCAGAAAAGTTATGGGCAGAAAATCCAGTAAGGTAAAAGTTACCAGAGCTATCTATTGCAAGACCTTGACTTTCGCTGTTCATTGAACTGCTACCAGTAATTCGTTTTTGAAATTGCACTACTCCGGACGTGTTATATTTTACAAGAAAATACCCACGATCTCCTGATGCTGTTTCACGGGCATGACCAAAAGCAAAAATGTTGTCATTACTATCTATAGCAATGTCGGAAAAATGAGCAACATTTGAATTAGAAATACCTATTTGTTTATGCCATTGACGCGTACCAGAATTATTATACTTAATAATCCAAGCTCCACCAAAATCAACCGCTCCGTTAACAAGTCGAAGAGGTTGATCAGCTGTAATGTAAACATTATCGTTACTATCAGTAGCTACAGCCGCAAAACGTTCAGTTATGCCAGTAAGAAAATCACTTGCTGCGTTTTTCCTTGAAAATTGATAATTACCGTCACTGTCATATTTATTAAGCATTAAACCATGCTGATTGGTCATGTTTGTGTTACTAGCTGAGGCGTACGCAGTTCCAGTCGTAAATACATTTCCAGATGAATCAGCAGCTGGTGCTTGAATTTTTGAGGGACTCTGGTTTGTTTCATATGAAATTGTAAACCAGTAGCTTTCTGCACCCCCAGCGCCAGCAGCACCGAGGGTAATTGTGTTGGTAATTGGATCCATAATTAGTTCACGTAATCAACAAGAGCTGCACCACGGTAACGTCCGCCGTTATTATCAGTTACAAATAGGAATAGGTGAGTTTTGCCCGCGGTCAAAGTTGGTGCGGTATCAGCATTAAATTTAACGCTAGCAGGCCAAGTAACAGTCCCAGATGTATGAGTTAACTCAAGAGTAAAAGAACCAACAGTACCGGTTGCAGGTGGGTTAGAGAAGGTAAACGTTGAGTTACCGTTAATAGTTTTGGTAAAATAATTACCATCACTAAGATCAATGTCAAGTGCAGTAACTACTTCTGCAACTTGTTTATAAGGTCCGTTAACTGTAAGACCACCGTTAAGTGTTTGTGCAACACTAAAGGTGTTAGTTACGTCGTTTTTAGTGGTATCAACATCATAACCTTGAACAGTTACACCGATATCTGATCCTGTTAATCCACCAGCACTAGAAGAGTCTACATAAGCTTTAGTAGCAGCATCAGTGTTAGCTGTTGGTGTAGCAAGGTTTACAATTTTATTATTTAATGCATCTAATTCACCACCAAGTTGTGGTGTTAAATCAGACAACAAATTAAAGGCAATAGAACCTTCAGGAATTGTAATAAAACCAAGTTGCTGATCTACTTCAAAAAATGGGTCATCTGTTTGATTACCACCAACACTAAATTTACCGTTTTGGTCAGTAATAGCAGTCCAGATTTTACCGTTTTCTAGTTCAATTTTTTGGTTAGCGTCAGTAGGTACACCACCATTTTCAGGCAATGCACGGTAGTCAGTACCGCTACCAACGTATTCCATAGTATGACCGCTAGAAGCAATCATTGACCTTAGGAAGAACTGCACAGCAGCCCCATCGGCAATGGCACCGTTAAGACCAAGGTTAGTGCTACGGTTGCTTGGACTAGGACGGCTAATTGTCACAGTCCATCCAGAACCATTAGCAGTAGCAGATAAGATTGGATAGGTAATACTATTCACAATCACCAACATGTTGCCAGCAGGGCGTGTAGCAGAGCCATGCCACCCAGAAGCAGCAGTAGGTGCATCAATATTAAAAGTAGTAGAACCACTACTCTTAGCACCATCTACAGTCGAAGTAAAGATTGCAGTAGTAGATTTACCGCTAGCAATTAAACCGTAACGACCAAAATCACTTGTAGATGCAGCAAGGTTTGCTTGACCACCATTAATACAAGTAATGTGAGCATGGTTAAAGAACGCATAGCTACTAGTACATTGGGTGTAACCGTTGTTAGTAACAAAGATACCAGGAGCATCTAGACCAGTATGGGTATAGCTATCGCAAACAATAGAACGCAACGGTGAATCATCATGTGGTACAGAACCGTCAACCAACAAACCACCACCAGTTGGTGCAGAATTAAGGTCACCAGCACGTCCCTTATCAGCAGTCCCTGCATAAAAAGCCAGGTTAGTATTATCAATCTCAGAATCAGAGAAGTTAGTACAGTTTTGGATGTATGGAGATTTATAGATGTAAGCGTTATTATAAAAAGCTACATTCCAACCTTGTGTAGGAGGTAAACCATAAGTAGCGTTTTCCCACAATGAACCTGATGCACCACGTGTACCGCTAGCTTTCATGCCAGTAAACGTCAGGTTTTTAAGGTACGTACCACTGTTTACCTCAAACATTGTTGTAGTTTCAGTAGCAGCAGTTGGATGGATTACACACTGACGCACAGAGGTACCAACAATAGCAACATCACGTTTTTGGATTTGAATAGGACATGCTTCTTGATACACACCAGGTGCTACTACAACAATACTACCATCACCATAGGTAGAATCACCATTAATTTGGGTAACAGCAGCTTTAATAGTTTTTTTAGGACCACTAATACGGTGACCACTGTTAGAATCATCACCAGCAGTAGAATCAACATAAACAACTTTAGGTTGATTAGTAAAGGTACCGCCAGAGGTAACCCCTAGCCAATTACTACCATTCCAAACTGACAATGTTTTATCTATATCATTTTGTATCCAAGTCTTACCGGTTTCCCAGTCAGAACCACTTGGTGTACCTGTTTGTACTAGTGTGTCAAATCTACGTGCAGCAGCCGACGCAGTAAAAATGTTTGTATCTGCAGCAGCAGGAGAACCCGCATTTTGCTCTGCATACGTAATCTTATCTGCGTCTTTAATCTTATCTAAATCTACACCATTATTACTAAGACCAACTGTAATTGTACCATCACCATCATTAGTAATAGATACACCGTCAGAGCCAGCAATATCGTTAGTGATAGCTGTGTCAATACGGTTATCAATAGCAGCAGTGCTGGCAATGGTGGTGTCATTATCAGGCCATGTTTCAGTGCTAAGGATAGTTTCACTGGCTTCATCCTGGAAACGTGCATCTAGTGCAGCAGTCGTAGCAATTTTAGCATCACTACTAACCCATGATTCTGTAGAATAAACAGTTTTGTCAAAGTTATTCCAATAATAGTTTTTCAGGTAAGCATCGACATCATCAGGAATACCAGCACAATTAGCCTCCTGAAGAGCATACCGCAATTGCTCAAAGTTTTTGTTTAGGTCATCAGAACGAATAGCTGAACCAGGGTTAAACAAAGCCCGGATGTCGTCAACTTTAGTATTCCTACGTATCTTAACGTTGTCAACAGTAGGCTCACCTGGATCAGTTGGAGCAGTAGGTGCAGGAGGCGCAGTACCAGTAAACTCTACAATAGTAGGGTTAGCATCAGTAATGCGCCACGGATAGGTGCCATCTGTCGTAAGTTTTTCGTCGTATTCTTTTGTAACCACGTTCCAAAAATAAACGTGGATTTCAGATTTAAAAATGTACGGGAAATCAAAAGAGAACTGTGTCTTTGACCCGTTTCCAGCTTGAATTGTTTGTACGTCAGAGCACGCCATGTTTTTTAATAACGAGTGTTAAGAATTGGAGAAAGACCTTGTTCAGCACGTTGTCCATTAATTTTTTTCAACTGAATACGTTGCTCAATAGCATCACGAATGTTAGAATCAAGAGCATCAAATGCAAAACCTTCGGCTTTTTTTTGTGCCTCTCTAAGCATCATATGAATTTGATCGTATTTACCAATAGGTACTTCATCTGAACCAATAAATTGACGACGCATAGTCCTCAATTCTTTAATGGTATTTCGAGCTTCAGCTGTCTTAGAAATACGTGCAATTTCTGATCTAAAGAAACCTTGGCGTCCCATTTCAGCATTTAAATTATTACGCTCTGAAGCATCTAATGTAACACCTTCACGTTTTTTAAATGCAGTAGATACATCATATTCAATATCATGTAAAAACTTTTCTTCCTTTGTCATAGCTGGATGGACTTTTACAGGAGAATAAGCGTTGTAGATACGTTGTAGCATACTATATTTGTTAGGAGCTTCACCACTAATAGGGCTAATAACAGTAGGCATACGGTTAGTTTGATCAACAAGACCAATCATTCGGTTACGGTTGCTTAACTGGCTGATAATATCATTGTTAAGATCCTTTAAACCACCGTCAAGAATCTTACCAAATTCGTTACGCATACCAGCAAGTGGACCAATAGAGTTAATTTGACCAGCAACAAAACGATTAGCAGCAAATTTATTACCACTTAATACTTCGGTTAAAGTACGGATTGCAGACAGACCACCTGCTTCACCAACTGATGCACCAACAATAAATGCTAGCTTTTCAAATGCATTTTGAGTAGCTGCTTCACCAAGCATGTCAAAATTATCAGACACGTTAGCTACAGCTGCAACCCAATTAGCTAGACCAGGTCCAAGTAATTTTTCATACTCAAATCTAGTACCATCAGGTCCAATTACTGAACGAGGTTTAAAATTACTATTTTTCATTCGGGCAGTGTTAAGTTGACGGTCAACAGAACCATCACCAGTTACGCTAAACAAACCATCACCAAACAATTTATCTTTAACAACACTACCAATTGCCAAAGAAGTTAAAAAACTACCAATGTATTTTCGACCAAGTGTACGATTTTTTAAATCAATCAAAGCGTTAAGTTTAGCAGTCTCATCTAGTTCGGCAATGTTATGACCACGGCTAGCAAGAATAGTATCAATACGTTCTGGGTTTTCCATAAAAGTTTGCACAGAAGTATATGCAAGCTCATTAATATCCTTCTGGAAAGACCTAAGAGGTGCAGGAGCATAGTCATCTGCAACCCTAATTAAATTCATCATCGTTGTAGGAAACGTAAGAAATGGGGTCAAACCAGGAATAGTTTTAAGAAGACCATCTACTTGTTTACTAAGACCAGTGTCAAGGTTAAGTGCAATATCAGCATTTTGATATTTAACTACTTTATCTTTAATAAGACCACCAGCATCAAACATACTGTTATATTCAGTAGTTGCTAGTTCTTTAATTCGAGCAGGTGTAGCAGCCTCACCTAACCGTTCTAGCTCATCCATAGCACGAAAACGTGCCTGAGAATTGGCAAGAGTAGCACCACCCCAACCATCAAAACCTGTAAATAAATTAGGTGTTAAACGGAACACGGGATCAGCAGCCATGCCAATTTGGTCTTCATATACTTTAAGTAAGAATTTAAAACCATTTCTACCACGTGCTGCTTCTTGTTCAGCAATGTATCGGAATTGATCTAATTTTCCTTCTTGTTTAATAACAAGGTCAAGACGTGTCTGTCCTTTAACAGAATTAGGGTTTTGTGATGCTTTTGTAAATAGTTTGCCCGCATAAGGCAGGGCTTTTTGTTGAGTGTCAAAAACTGAGCTGTAAGCCATCCAACCACGTTGCAGTGATTTCATATCACCACGGGCTACAGAACCTGCAAAATACGCAATAGGTTCAGCCACAATACCACCAATGTTACCAATAATAGCACTAGCTGCTGTACCAGGTGCAGACAACAAACTATTATAATAGTTAGATCTTACAGCCTGTGCAATAAGATTAGGTTTATCAGGATCAAGGTCAAAAACAAAGCGGAAATCTGTAAAACTTTTAAGAATGTCATCATTTATCTTAGCAATGGTATTAATTTTACCATCACTCATCTCATACAATTCTAAGAATGAATCTAGGATGTCAGGACGATTCTCTTGTAAATACATCCAGTTTTCAGTAAATTTATCACTTTCAGACTGGATTTGACGTAATGCAACAGGGTAACCTTCTTTAATGTCGTCAGCAATTTGTTGAGGAGATTTAAACAGGTTTTTAGCACGCTCTCCAAGAGCAGCAATCCCTTTCTTTTGAGTAGTAAAATAACGAGTAGAACCTGTTAGTTGTTGTAAAAAATTAATTTTATCAAGGATCTGCTCTTGAGCATTTTCAATAGAAATAGATCCACTGTTAAGACGCATACCTTCAGAAAGGTCTGCAATCTGTCCCGCCATAGAAGTTGCAGTGTAAGCTTGAGCACGGGCAATATCCATGCCTTTAAATTCTTTTACTAAAGAATTAACAGAGCTAAGTGCATCTGCATAACCATCTTTACTTAAAATTTCAACACCAAATTCATTTTTAGTAATCTGTGGATCCAGCATTCGCCGCATATCTTCAATATTAGCAGAAGGATCAAATAACTCTAGAACAAGTTTGTCACCAGCTTCAGTTACTTCATCTGCAGATACTACAAAATCATCGGCAGTCATACCTACTTTGTCAGCTTCTTTAAGCTGTTTAGTCAAACCAAGTGTAATTTCTTCAACACCACCAGGTGTTTCAGCACCGTACTTAAGAGCAGGACCGCTAATAAAATTACCAAGCCGACCGTAAACAGTACCTTTATTACCTTGGATACGTGCAGCATCAATACTAGCACCAACAATACCAAGGTCATCTACGGTACGTATACCAGTCTCACGGAACTCATATAGGTCATGCACACCTTTAAGAGGTATATTAGGATCATCTGTTTTACTTGTGTTGTAATAACCAAGTTCATCCAGTGCCTCGTCTTGCTTAGCTTTGTATTCAAGCAGAGCTTCTTCAGGTACTTCACTGGTAGGTTTTGATCTGTTAGCTGCAAGGTACTTAACAGCTTGATCACTTTCACCAATAATTTTAGGTGCGTTTTTAAATACGTCTTTAACTTCGCTAACAGCAGAGATAAACTTACCAGCAAATCCAACCATAGGAATCATAAATCCCAGGGCTAGATCTTCGTTAATATTCTTTTGCCGTTTCAGGTCAGGGGATTCACCTGCAAGGGTTGCCCAACTGTCAGGAATAAAATCAAATGTTTCAGGAAAATTCTGCTTAATTTGACCAGCAAGGTTGTCGCCTTCATATTCAGAAGATATACCACCTACAGCAAGAGAAGCACCAGCTTCGATACCACGGGCACCTACAAACTTCATAAAAGCTGTGTTACCCAATTGGTTAATCTTAGCAGATGCTCCAAGTTTGCTAATAGTTAAAGCCTGTGCTTTACTAGCAAGACCCATACCAGCACCTTGAAAAAGCATGGTAGGAATCACAACAGACGTGATACTTCTAACAGTAGAAGCTACTTTGTTTTCATATTTTGTAGCCTTAGGTACTTCTGGAATACCATCAGGCAGGAAAAAATTAATGGCATCAGCTGCAAAATCAGCGACACCAGTAATTGCTGCCATATCAAGTTCACTACCTTCCTTGCTAATCTGTTCTAAATCAATGTTGCCAGCGGCATCTCTGTAAGGACCTTCCATAGAAGGTGCAGGAGCCTCTACCTGTGGTGCGGGTTGTGCTGTCGTAACAGCTTGTGTAGGTTGAGCTTGAGGCGTCATTAGCTCCTCTTGAGGTGCCTCCATTCTCTGTCGAATTTCTTCGATTTGTTCATTAGAGAGTGTAGTTTGACGCTCTTGCTCGTCCAGCACAAAATCCTCACCTACATTAGAGTATTCTGAAGGATGTTTCATTGTTTATCGGGTAATAAGTTCTTCCCGTGCAGCCAGTAAAGCAGCACGTACTTGATCACGACTAATACTAGCCTTATTCACACCATCGTTATAGTAACTACGTCCATTTTTATATTCAATAGAAGCGAATTCTTGTGCCATTTCATCAATAGCTGCCTCTATGTTATCACCCGTTCCTTGTAAAAACCTTGAAACATTTTCTCTTCCAGGTTTATTCAACAAAGTTCCTAAAAACATTTTAAGTTGATTTTCAGGTGTAAACTTATCATTCATTGAAAGTCCAGCACGTTGAGCCACTCGTTCAGGATATAGGAATTGATAAGCACCTACTGCTGCAGAAGACCGCCCATCACGTAGTTTTTCTTTTTGAAAATTTACAACTTCTCCAATTGTCATGTCAAGCATTTCTGGATAGGTCTCGCCTGGGAACATTGCAGCCGGATTCCCTTCACCAGAACTAACTAAATCTGCTAAACCTTTTACACCAGGAGGTCTCATACTAGGCCGTAAGTTTTGTGCTACACGATCACTTCCTCTAATAGCCCCACGTCCAATTATAGTAGGATTATCAGATTGAAGTTCTTTTCTTTGTATAGCACTTGCATTATCAAGCAGTTCAACAACAGGACCAGTAAGTAAAGGGATATTAGAACCATCAATTGCATTAGCAGCTTTAATCTGCTCATTGATCAGTTCACTAGGTTTCATATTATACATATCAGCCATTGTTTGAACATGATATGGATATTTAAAACCTCTTCCAGCAGCAGCAGCTGTAGAAACTTTTTCTAGTTCATTTTTATCTGCCAACAAATATGGCGTTAAAGCAATTTCACCTAAAGTTTTTTTACTGGCTAAATTTAGAAGGTAGGTGTTATACTCCTTTTGTTCTTTTATTTCTGTTGTGTTTACAGCACCGATGTTTGCAAAAACTCGACGACCACCAACGACCTTGTATGAAAAGGGATTAGTTCCAGAGTCAGCATCAGAAGCATTGGCAACCAACTTATCAAGTTTATCGATCGTAACATTAGAATTTTGTGTAATTTTTAAATCTTCTGCCGCCCATTCCCTCATAAAAATTTTAATCTGCTCTGTTTTTGTGCTAGTTGCACCAGGAGTTTGAGAGGAAAAAGCAGCTAATTTTTTAGAATAAGTATCAATACCAGATAAAAGTGAAGAATAATTTTCACCGTATTTTCTAATTTGTTGAGATTTAAATAGTTTTTTTCCTTCACTTTGCAACCCTGCGTCATCAAGTGCGTTAACAAAAGAAAGGTCCAATATATTTTTACTTGCTAACTGATTCAGCAATGAAAGGCTATTGGCTTTGTTATTTTTTAAAGCACTTGAGTACATTCTAGTAATAGCAGGTGAAACTATTAAACCTTGAGAAAGTGCGTGGCTTTCTAGTTTAGAATAGGTAGCATCTGGATTTACCTGCATTTCTTGGTAAATTTCAGGAATTCGATTATTAATTTCAGTGTTGTAGGCAGACCGCTTTTGACGTAGTTCAAACTCTTCTTGTTGAACTACTTTTGTCTCTCTCCTTTTGGTAAAAGAATCCCACCGGTTTTTTTGTTGTACGGAGTAGGGTTTACCATCACCTCTTGAATCAAAATCTCGTACTGCTTCCTCAGGAATAGCAAGATTGTCAGCTAGCTTTTCCACCCAATCATGTGCTGCAACATTACCATCTATGGTTTTTATACGCTGAAAGGCTATTCCTACTGCCTTAGCAGTACCAGCAGATGCAATAGTATTAGCTCCATCCCTTATTTCAATTTTATTTTGTTTTATCCCAGCGGCTTCTGCAGATTTTACATAAGCTCCGGTAATTTTAGTAATTTCTTTATTAGCTTTTTCAAGGTATAGAGGGTTAGTAAACCCCATAAAAGATGATACATCTTTCCTTGTTTTATTGTGAAGATCTACCATCAACTCTGGATCACTCAGAGCTTGTATAGCTGTATACGTTTTACCATTAGCAGATGTATAAGTTTCTTCTGTGTTTTGAAGACGTTTAAATAAGGTGTTGTTAAAAGCTTGAACAGCAACTATATTATCATTTTCTCTTGCTGCAATACCATTAAAACCATGGTTACTTGCATAACCTTTTGTGGTTTCATAAAGGTTTTCGTTTTGCAGAACTCCGTTAATTGTTGATTCAGTGTCTAGACGGATAGCACCTTGAGCCTGAATGTTTATTGCGTCCTTATACGTCTCAACAGCATCAGCAGAAATGTTTTGAACATCAGCAGAAAGACCAATGCTCTGTTGATCTTTAATCATCTTTGCTGTACGACGTTCAGCAATGCCAGCAGCAGTTCTACTAAAATTAGTTAACGCACTAATTGAATTATTAATAGCGTTAAACGTATTTGCATTGTTTTGATAATCAGCTTCAATGTTCTGTATTTCTTGATTCCTTTCGTTTTCAAGGTTTTTGATTACAGTACGCTGATTTTCTCGTGTAATCCTTTCAGTGTAAGCAGCATCTTCTTTTAATGCTTGTAGTTCACGCTCGCGTTGTTCTTTTTCAGCACGGCGTGCTTTCTCCATTCCTTCAACAATTCGGTTACTTTCTTCACGTAACCGGGAGATGCCTGCTGTACTTAATTGTTCTGGGTTAAATCCCCTGCTACGTCCAGCAGGTTGGTATGAAATACGTGCCATAATTTAATTAAGTTATAAATCTGTTTGATATAGATGGTATTAAGACAACATCTTGCCAGCAGCACCATTAGCAGCTTTACCAGCAGCGCCAAGATTACCAATAGAGCTATATAAATCTACACCAGTCATCGCCAGACTTGCATAGCTACTTACTGTGTTTACACCTGCTACAAATAGATTTTCTTTTTGCGCTGGTGGTACAAATCCTGGAGTAGCCTTCATACGTTTAACAAATTCCTGTTCTGGTGGTAGTTCAGGTTCTGATATGTAAGGTATCATTTCTGGTTCAATCAGCCTAGATTCTACAGTATTTAAATCAGCAGTTTGTTTTTGCATATTAATTTGTGATAAATTAATCATAGATGCTTGCATAGAACTATTCATATTAGCTTGAAGAACCTCACTGTTATATTGATAATCACGTCTAGCTTGATCAATTGCATTATTAATACCTATTTGATTAAGAGTATTATACCCTCTTTCAATACCAATACTAGCTTGTGCAATATCAATACGCCTACCTTGTAAGTCAAGACCAGCTTCTTCAAGACCAATACGGTCGGATTGAATACCAAGTTCACCTCGATTAAGTCCAACCCGCATGGCTTGAATACCCAACCCTTGCTTTTGTAGACCGATCTGTTGACCTTGAATACCAATACCTGCTTGTTGTAGGCCAATTTGCTTACCTTGGAGACCAATACCTGCTTGCTGTAGACCAATTTGCTGACCTTGAAGACCTATACCTGCTTGCTGTAACCCAATTTGTTGACCTTGAAGTCCAATCAAACCTTCTTCAATACCAATACGGTTACCTTGTAAGTCAAGACCAGCTTCTTCAAGACCAATACGCTGCAGATTAAGCCCAACCTGCGTTTTTTGTAGGCTGGCATCAGCGTTAAGTTCCGCCATTTGAATTGCAGCTTGTTTATGCTTACCAGACATTTCAATGTCCATCGACATTAAACCACGATGTAATTCAGCCATAACAGCATGTTGTAGTTTAGCTGTTGATTTACCAGCTTGACCAAGTTCAGCCTTACCTAAAGCAGCTAAACTTTTAACCATTGCGGTTTCTTTTTGTAATGCATTTCTAGTTAACAGCTGTCCAATGGTGTTTTGGATAGACATGTTACCAAACTGCTGTTTATTTTCTATACCTTGCAACTGTACATTCTGAGCCTGCCGGTCAAGACCTTTGGACAACCGAGCAAAACCTAAAGCTTGTTTATCAGCTTGCTTAGATAGAAGATTAAAACCTAATGCCTTTTTATCTAATCCTTTAGAGGCTAAATTAATACCTAGGTTTTTTAAATCTAAATCTTTAGATGCGGAATCAAGACCCAGTTTTTTTAAATCTAAATTTTTAGATGCGGCATCAAGACCCAATGATCCTAATTCTAAATCTTTAGAAGATGCTGAAATAGCTAATTGTTCTAAATCATATCCAGTACCAATTACCTTTAATCCTAGTGATTCTCTATCAGATATTTTTGACATACTATCTAGACCAATATTTAACCTATCAACCTCTTTAGAGGCATCTTGTAGGTTCAACCCTAGGCTAGCTAAAGTTGTAGATTGGCTTTTTATAGCCTGTTCAGCAAAAATATCTTGAACAGAACTTAGATTATTTTGATGTGCAAATGTAAAGTTAGTAAAAGCATCATTTAAAGCACCTTGTTCAGCAGAAATAGCTTGACGTTGTGCTGCAGAATTTAACCTAAGTTGTTGATTACTAATAGTTTGGCTTTTTTCATACTCTTTTACGGCCTGATTAAATTGATACTCATGGATTACTTTACCATATTCCCAATCTTTAACTGCAGTTTGATGGGCATGATCTCGAGCAGCATTATAATTAGCGACCTCAGCGGCATCTAATTTATCGAAGTAGATATTTTGTTCATGTGCAATCTTTTTATTATAATCGTTTGCCGCGTCTTCAGCGTCTTCAGCTGCCTCATTCCGGCTGTGTGCACCACCAGTAACAAAATCCAGGACGCCATCAAAAAAGCCATTTAGCTCGATACCAGATGTTGCAAGCTGCTCTTCTAATAGATTATATTTTGGATTAAACATTAAGCTCTCCTATAAAATCGTGGGGAATAGTTACCTTCCCACATCATTGATACCAACGATACAGGGTATGGAAAATTACTTGTCACTTTAAGTTCAAAATTAGTATTACGTTGATGGATGGGTATGATAAATTGACGTTCATTTTTTACTGGATTAGTGTCAGCAGAATAGGTGTCACCAATTGTTGTGTGTTCTACATTTTTCCATTCATTAGATCCATCTGCTTTTAGTTTAAACCGGATAGCACCAGTTCTACCAACAGAAAATTTAACTCTAGAAATAGTTAATGTAGCAGTATAATCAGTTTTATTTTCTTCAGGGCGATAGTAAAATTTAGGTAGAGTTATTTCAAAATCATAACCATAACCTACAATAATACCATCTGCATAATCTGTAAATTTACCTTTGACTTCAAAATACCTATAACCAGTTCCAGTTTCTACACGTTCGATAGCAGAAGCATAGTAACCAATGTCTGAATCAATAGCAGAATTAGTACCTACATCTGCTGTGGGAACAGCTAAAAACATTACAGCATTTTTATCATTAATCGGTGTGTAAGGTACATAAATTTTAGTGATGTCATTAGTCTCATCATACACTACTGCTTCAACAGAAGCATGTGGTTTGACAGGACGTGTAGCCATATCTAAACATGGGTTACCAGTCATACCACTAGCAGTTGCTGTAACATTTCCAGTAGGAATTTGATCTAGTGTAATCTTACCAAGTGTATATTGATCTTCTTGCTGAGAAACAATAATTACATCGTCATCAATAATATCTGCAGCTTGGATTAAACTAACTAGCTGCCACTTTACCCATGCTTGGAAAAGATCCCTTTCACCATTGTTATAAAATCTGTAAAGGTACATGTAAGATGAGTCACGATCAGTCAGCATGATTACAGAATTTTGTGGACTAACTGCAAGGCTATCTACAGTATCAGGTATCCACTCTAACACAACTTTACTGATGTCTACCACTAGTGGACTCTGTTCAATATCACGTAGTTGCAAGTTAAACAGTTTACCGTATCCAGGTACAGTATTAACAAAAGCAGTGGTAGTACCTACATCTACAGGTGAAATGGTTGAAGACATCTCATAACTTGAGATGGATTTAATAACAGCTGTACTAGGTGTCAAGGTATTAGCACTAGCAGCATATACTTGAAACTGTTGTCTAGCACTAAACAGCATCAAACCTTGAGGAGAAGGTAGCACGTCGTTTAGTACAACAGGACGTACACTTGACACATTTAGATCAACAGGATCTGAGTCAACTTGAGTAAGCCCTGATTTTACAAAGAAGTTAAATGAATCATTAGCTACACCAAAGAAAACATTATCCTCTGACAATACACCAAATCTGTTGGCATAAAAAAATGAACATGTAAGTTTAAATCCAATAAAAGAAGGTGGTGCATTACTATTATCATCACCAACCTGCCTAGCTTTCCAAGGAATTTCTTTAAATGTAAATGTAGTAGGACCAGTATTCTCTAGCTGATACGGCATAGTCGCAGCATTAAAACCAGGAGATACATCTCTGGCTAAAGCTTCCTTCCAATACCCCTTACCACGGATACCATCAAATGCTTCAAACTTAAGATAATAATCATCATCTGTAGAGTCTGTATTTACAACTTTAACATGATGTCCGTCAAAAGATTCAACTGGAAGATCAGAAGAGTTACTAACATTGTCTTGAAAAACATCAATACCGATATTACCTAAACCACCTTTTGCTGAAATTGTAAAAGCTAAAGGGGTTCCAGTTGGTTGAGTGTAATTTGATACAAAGGCATTAGTACCAGCGGTACGTTTAATGACAAGGCTATTAGTATATGCTTCTACAGACCAAACACCATCAAAGTCTGAATTGCCTGCATTGTGTTGTGCGTCAATATGGTATTTAATTTTATCAATTAAATGGTGGTTAGTGTTTATACTAGAGGAATTATAGACAAGAAATTCATCAAATGTTGTAGTGGCTTGTGCAGTAACATTAACATTAATACCTTGCAATTGAACATTATAATCATTTGCAGAAAGCTCGTTAAGGTTTATGCAAGCGACAGAGTTAGATACATATGTTGCGTTAGCCTGCATGGCTGTTGTTACAGTTTTGTTAGTGATAACTGTAACGTCTTGTACACTACGAAAGTGATAGTCAGATTGTTTGGTACCAGTTAAATATGATGCACCATTATTAGTTACAGTACAAAAAGTACCATCATCTTTAGTCCAAACATAGATGTTAGTACCTTTAATTGCACCGATGTAAGAACCAGCATCATCACGGTCAATAAAAAACCATGCAGCATCAGCTAACTCTGTTTTACTAAACGCGGTACCATTTGCCTTTTTAAGTACATTAATGTGCTCCATACCAGGTCGTTTTAGAAGACCATAGGTAGGATCAGGGTAGCCATTAATGCACTCAGTTACCTGATTAGAAAGTTTTTTGTCGTCATTTTGGCGGGATACACCACCTAAAAAGTTAGGAGTTGTTTGAGTGATTGCTGGCATTAGCGTTGCAAAGTATGGAACGGCTTGTAAGGACGATAGAAGTTACCACCATCAGGTGAACCAAAGAAGGAATAATCTCCTTGACTACACTCATACTCCATAGCCTGAGAGCGAGTAATACCTTCTTTTTGTTGTAGCATTTGATATTGATTAGAATCACCAATAATACGGCTAGACACAACAGCTGCAGCACGTGCAACAATGTGAGCTTGGATAGGAGCAGGGATACTATCCCATTCAAAATACCAAAGAATATCTACGTAAACAGTCTCTGCAGTCCATTCGTAAGAGTGCTTTTTCTTATCGTAAAGTTTACCTCCACGAAAGATGGCATCTTTTTCAATGTTTTCAGGATACTTTTGGTTAAGGTCCATTTGAAGAACATTGTCTGCAATTTTAATTTCGTTATTAGAATCAGGTGTAATTTTATAATCGTATTCTGTATTGAAGGACCAGCCTTCAGATTGTACTTCACGTGACACTTCTCTCAGGGTGCTGAGTGCAATCGCAACGTCCGGGTTGGTTTGGGTTTCAACTCTGGTTGTAACCTCATTACGAGTTAATGTACGTGATGATACGGTCTGTGAAATGTTTACAGTGTAATCATACGTAACAGGGTCAGTAGCTGGAGTAGCTTCCACACCAGCAACAGCAATAGACGTACCATCTGTAACACCAGTACCACCGATATAAGTACCGACAGGGATGTTAGCAGTTTCAGTAGTCAACGTGGTGCTAGAAATAGAGCCAGTAAACCGGCTGACCTCACTAATAATAAGGGTTTCTTCAGTCGTCAACGTGGTTACAGGAGCCTGACCAACTGACGCCAGGATCTGATTAACAGCTTTAAGCTCAGTGGAGCCAGTAGATAGGTAAGGCATAATTGATAATGAGTTTTATTCTCAATAAGAACTAAAAAAAAGGAGCCCTCGAAAGGACTCCCGTATAAAAAATATTAGAATCCGGAAGGCTTGGTAGCCGTTCCAGCAAACAGTTCCACCGCAGCGGCGGGGTTCAGGTAGTCAGCACCCATGGCGAGACGACCTAGGATCACATCACCTTGGTAGATGGTGGACACGTCGCCACTGGTGACTTGCACCTGAGGAGCGATAGCTTCCACACAACCAGCGGCTTCACGCTGGAAGACGAGACCACAGCTGTTAGCGAATTCGGTTTCTTCACCGTACTCGTTGTTGATGCCAGTAACGTCGGCAGCAGCATCTTCAATAGCTTCAGACACAAAAGAACCAGTGTTACCAGGATCGGTTACACCGGGGTTCGTGGCAGAACCAGTACCATACTTGGTGCCGTATTGAGAGAAGAACGGAATGTTCATTGACTTGAAGATCTTGATACCAGCGATCTCCACAACACCGTCACCGCCTTGCAGCGCAGTGCCTTGGGCATCACGGTTTACCAGTCCGTTAGAACCGATGTCTTGGATCAGTGCATAGTACTGACGGGGGTTAAGTACACCCACACGTCCATCTTGAGATACACCTTTTTCATCGAGTGCAGCAGCTGCATCGTAGAAAGCGGTAACAAGCTTAGCAGCATTATATGCATCAGAAGCTGCAGTACCGGAAGAACCAACACGGATCTGAGTACCACCTGGCTCAACATAGCCAGACTTAGTGATCGGAGAAGCAGCACGTGCACCACGAGTGATGGCACGGAAGATCAGACGGTCATACTTTTGTGCAAGAGCGTAGCCGATCTTACGGCTGATCTCAGAACGCATGTCATAGTGAGACAGGGTTTCATCAAGATCATAAAGGAAAGCAGAACTGATCAACAGGTCATCGACCGTGATGGTCTTCTCAGCCACCGGAGGTGCATTATTGGTATCACCCAAGATGCTGTTTCCAGGAGTATGAAATTCAGCTTTTGTATGACCGGTGTAGATGAACTGGAGAGATTTACCATTGGTCAACGTACGACGCATAACCAAATCACGGGCAATAGCATTATGCTGAAACCCTTTAAACATTTCACCTGAAAAAAGCTTCAGATAAAGAGCACGGGCATCACCCGTCGCGTTAGATTGACCCGGTCGCGTAAGTTGCGCGGGGTTAGTAGAAGATTGAAAAGCCATTTCTATGGATAAAAATTATTTAGACAAGCTTCAAACGTTTGAAAATTTTTGTGGTCTATTCCCACCGTCTAGACGGCTAGAGGTATCGGCGTACCGGCTCTAACCAATGCAAGGGAGGTCCTACTCTGAGGTGCCTCCCAAGCTATTACAAAAGACCTTTAAGGCACT
>Ga0181379_1000382_pt1 | contig 22415 bp, 19 predicted proteins | sample 2SPOviralmetaG_FD_130115 | JGI IMG/M metagenome (GOLD analysis project Ga0181379, IMG submission 130115) | Marine viral communities from the oligotrophic San Pedro Time Series (SPOT) site, San Pedro Channel, CA, USA - 2 SPOT_SRF_2009-07-10 | ecosystem: Environmental > Aquatic > Marine > Strait... | reverse complement strand
AGGAGTGATATTATATGACAGACGTACAAGTTAGAGGAAAAAAGATAGCACTCCTTGATAGTAGTGATAATATCATTTACACTCTTCCTGACTCAGCAGGAACTGCTGGTGATGCGATGGTTACTGATGGAGCAGGAAAATTATTCTTTGGTGGAATAAATTTAAATTCAGTTTTGACTGCAGGTGATTCATCTAATTTAAATGCAACTATATTAGGTAATGTGAGACTTGGAGATACAATTGTAAATCAACTCGCTTTCGCTAGACCTGGAGAGTTCGCAACTCATGGATATGCAGTAGGAGGTAGCACTGGTCCAGCAGAACCAACGAATGTAAGCACTGCTGATAGATATCCATTTGCATCAGATACAATAACGTCTTCTCAGCCATTGAATGCACTCAGTCGTGCATTAAGAAATATTGGATCTAATGCATCCACAACGCATGCTTATTCAACAGGAGCGACTCATGTATCTAATCCAAATACAGTTTCTAGTGCCATTGAAAAATTTTCATTAGGTTCAAATGCTTTTCAATCCGATGTTGGAAATTTATCGCAAGTTCGAGTTTTCATGAGAGATGCAACTCAATCTCTAACTCATGGATACCAAGCAGGAGGTCAAGTAGGAGAACCTCCTGCTTCAAGTTTTTCAAATGTAATAGATAAATTTCCTTTTAGTTCTGATACAAACGCATCAGATGTCGGAGACTTAACACAAGGTAGAGATGGGATTACATCACCAGGATCCGCAACTCACGGATATGCTGTGGGTGGTAGAGCATTCCCAGGAGGTACTAATTCTGGTGTCAATATAATTGAAAAATATCCATTCGTTTCCGATGGAAATGGAGCAGACGTAGGAGATTTAACAGTCACCAGAAGATTTGGTTCATCTAGTCAGAGTTCTTCAACGCATGGTTATTCATCAGCAGGAAGATCTGGGCCACCTGGAGGACATCAAGATGATATACAAAAATTTCCATTCGCGACTGATGAAAACTCAGCTAATGTTGGAAATATAAGTTATAACAGATATTATGGCGCAGGAAGTTCTTCTCAAGATAAAGGTTATCATCATGGTGGTGGATCATTCCCTCCATTTGCTACTGCTGATGATATAAGTTCATTCCCCTTTTCAACAGATACAGCTAGTGCAAATCCAGCTGCATTATCAGTTAATAGGTTTGTTGTTGGAGGAACACAAGGTTGATAAATCATTATAAATACTCCAAAGGATTTTAAAAGATGCCAACAAAAGCATACTCAGTAGAAGATGGAAATTTATCAACGAGACCTATAGTTACATCTAGATCTCGAGATTATAAAGATATTGATCTTTCTTTTAAAAAGAGAACGACAGGAGAAGTTTTCAAAAAAACTGATGCAGCTGCTGTAAAACAGGCAATTAAAAATTTATTATTAACTAATAAAACAGAAAAACCATTCAGTCCATTTTTCGGAGGAAGTTTAAATCGTTTTTTATTTTCACTCGATACAGAGTTTGATGAAGACGATATCAGGGACACGATTAATAATGCAGTATATAATTTTGAACCGAGAGTTCTTTTACAAGATGTAAAAGTTGTTCTTTCTCCAGATGAAAATGATATTCGAATCACAATCAAATTTCAAGTTATAAGTACAGAGGAAACTGATACACTAAATGTATCTCTTACAAGGTTAAGATAATGGCAACTATTCAATCATCTGATCTCGATTTTGACACCATTAAAACGAGTCTAAAAAATTTTTTAAAACAAAAATCTGAGTTCACTGATTACGATTTTGAAGCAAGTGGACTTTCTAACATACTTGATGTTCTTGCATTCAATACGCATCTAAATGGACTTGTCGCTAATTTTGGCGTGAACGAATCATTTTTGAGTTCTGCTCAATTAAGATCTTCAGTTGTTTCTCATGCTGAAAATTTAGGTTATTATCCAAAGTCAAAGTCTGGATCATCCGCAACAATTACTTTATCAGTATCGAGCACCGACACATCAACTTCCTCTTTGACTCTTCCGAAGTTTTCAGGATTTACTGCTGATGTAGATGGAACAACTTTTACATTTAGAACGACAGAAGTTCATACTGCAACCAATGATGGTACAGGAGCATTTTCTTTCCTGACTTCTGCGGGATCAACTTCAATACCTATTACTGAAGGAACTTTAAAAACTAAAACATTCCTTGTAGGTGAAACAGTTGACTCTCAGGTTTATGTGATACCTGATGAGAATATCGACACAACAACGATAACTGTGAGTGTCTTTGATACACCTACATCAGCAACATTTACTTCTTTCACGAATGTAAATGATGCCATTCGAATTAATGCTGACTCAACTGTTTTCATTTTAAGAGAAGTTCCGAATGGATATTACGAATTAACATTCAGTGATGGCACAGTGCTTGGTAAAGCACCATCTGCAGGTAATAAAATTGTTGTTCAATACCTATCAACTTCAGGTGCGGATGCGAATAGTGCATCCACCTTTTCTGCAAGTAGTATAAATTTTGACGATGATATTACAGGCACTAATACTGTGACCGCGACAACAGTTTCAAACTCTGCAGGTGGATCTGAAAAAGAAACGATAGATTCGATCAAATTAAACGCACCTATCGGATTCTCTACTCAACAAAGAATGGTGACTGCTGAAGACTATAAAGCGACTATATTAGAAAACTTTTCTTCAGTTATAAAAGATGTATCGGCATGGGGTGGTAATCAAAATGTGCCTCCAGTTTTTGGTCGTGTGTATGTAAGTTTAAATTTCAAAGATAATATAACATCTGATACTCAAACTGAAACTAAAAATGCAATCACAACTAATTTGACAGATAATTTAGCAATCATGTCTATTGATACTGAGTATGTTGATCCTATTAATACATTTTTGGAAATAACAACAACTTTTAACTTCGATCCTGATCAGACAAACTTGACATCACAAGCAACTGAAAAATTAATCGAAACAACAATTGAAAATTTCATAACAGAAAATTTAAGTACATTTGATTCTACTTTTAGGAGATCAAATATCTTAACAAAAATAGATGCATTATCAACATCAATATTGAACTCGAGTATGTCAATCAAAGTTCAACAAAGATTAACTCCTACATTAAATACATCAGCAGATTATGCAGTAAATTTTCCTGTTAAAATTGCTTCACCCGATGATATCGTTCATCGAGTTACAACTACAACATTCACATATAATGGAGTTTCTGCATTTATAAAGAATAAACTGAGTAGCACGACTTTACAAATACTCAATAGTTCTACCAGTGCAATTTTAGTAGATAATATTGGAACATATGATGAAACATCTGGAGTTGTATCTCTCAATGGTTTCAATATATCAGCAATCTCAGGAGATGAGATAAAAGTTTCGATTATTCCAGCAGATCAAAGTACAGTAAGACCTCTTAGAAATTATATAATTTCACTTGACACAACTGTGTCAGCAGCATCAGCAACAATCGATCATCAAGAAACATCATCAACGATCACATCATGACAAATACAACGGCAGAGATTACAAGAAGAAACCTTAGACTCGATATTCCAGCAGTCACTAAACTTCTGCCAGAATATTTTGCGATGGAATATGGTGTTGACTCAGGATCTTTGACTAAACTTTTAGATTTATATTATGAATATCTTGATAGTGATGGTACACATTCTTTTCATAAAGAAGTATCTAACATATTCGAATTAAGAGATCCTGCTCAAAATGAGTCAAAGTATCTTGATGAAATAATAAAAGAGATCGGCAATGGATTAACTTCTGCATCTTTCTTTCAAAATCCAAGATTGATGGCAAAATTATTACCACTTTTTTATAAATCAAAAGGATCGAAAGTTGCGACCGAAGGATTTTTCCGTGGATTTTTCGGAGAAGAAGCGACAGTAGAATATCCAAAAGATAATTTATTATTTGTTGGTGGTCTTGATCCATCAGGAACTCAGGGAAAAATAGGATTTGATTTTCAAAATAGACTTCCTGATAATGCACAGTTTCAAATATTTTCTATATTAATTAAGAGTGGATTATCTGTTTCTGATTATGAATCACTATATACTCGATTCGCTCATCCTGCAGGATTTAATTTCTCTGGTCAAGTTGCATTTGATGGTGAAGGAATTATCACTTTAACATCTGAAGGTATTAATCCTATTGAATCATCAGTCGGTGATATCTTACTTGTGGATGAGGCAACACTAACTATTACATCTCCATTCGTACAGCTCAGTGCGATATTCGATTCTTCAGCAAATGGTGATCCTAATACAGATGGAGTCTTCAGAGTCAGTCTAAGTCTTCTTGATGCAATAGAAAGATATAAAGATATCACGATTGAATCACTTAATAAAATTTACTCATCCGCTGAACAACTCGCTACAGCAAACTCATTTACATTTGATGACAGTGCATCACATGCTGCAGACAGTGCGCACATGGGTATGTCAATGGTAACAGAAACAATGGATAATGATATGTTCACTAGATATTTGAGTGATTCTGCTATATAAACATATAAATAACACTATAAGAAAACAAAGGTTTATTCATGACAAGGCAAAATATATCAATAGGAAGTTCTGCGAATGATGGCACAGGTGATACACTTCGTGCTGCTGGAACGAAGATCAATGATACATTAGTTGAAATATATAACAAGTTTGGACCAGATAGTAATAATCTTTCATCTCAAATTTCGTTAGAAGATTCGGCAGTAGTATTTGAAGGTGCGACTGCAGATGATCATGAAACTAGACTGATGGCAGAAAATGCAACTGCAGATCGTTTAGTTCGCATACCAAATGCCTCTGGTACTTTGGTTATGGATACTTTGTCTCAAACAATCACAAATAAAACACTTAGTGAAGTTTCATTCGAAAGTTCTACAATTACATCGAATGGTGATTGTAGTGATACAACACCATTTATAATATGTAACAAAGGAAGTGCACTTGCTGTTGGACTCAATAATGGAACGACAGTTGGTGAATATAAAATCTTTACAAATAAAGGTGCTGGTGTTGCAACGATAACTCCAGACAATTTTGCTGGTGGCACGAGTTTTGCCCTCGCGCAAAACGAAGGTGCGATGTGTATATGGGATGGATCAAATTGGTTTTTAGTTGGCAACCAAAGTGTAACAACAATAGCGTAGGTAATTAAATGGCAACAACAGTAACAGATACTCTTAGAAAAAATTTTGTAGACTTGCTTCTTAATCAAGTTACGACATCTGCTGACTCAAATCAATTTTATATTGGTATAGGTAAATCTGATGTTTACGACGCGACGGATACAACAGTCACTCCAATAAGAAGTGACAAAGAAGAACAAAATCATAGAAATAATCTACAATCAATTAAAAAAGTTGAAGCATCATCTTTTGTTATACCAAGAAAAAATTGGTCAAGTGGTAGAGAATATAGTGCTTATAGTGACGCATTTGAAGGCATACCAACTAATGAATACTATGTAATTACAGATATTAATGAAGTTTTTATATGTTTAAAAGCAGCAAAAAATGCATCTGGAGTTGTTCAAAATTCTAGTGTTAAACCTGAAGTTCCTGCTGGAAGAGATAGAAATAAACCATTCCAATTATCTGATGGTTATGTTTGGAAATTTTTATATGGATTAAGTGCTGGAAGAGCGAACAACTTTTTATCAGCAAACTTTGTTCCTGTTGAGATAGTGACGAAAGACTCGAGTTCTTCTAATGCGTTTGAATTACAACAATTACTTGTTCAAAACACAACTATTGGTGGTCAGATTTTAGGAATCGAGATGGAGTCAAATGGTGCAGGATATACTTCTACACCAACTGTTACGATTCGAGGTGATGGATCTGCTGGTGCATCGACTGCAACTCTTTCAGGTGGGGCAGTTGTAAAAGTTGAGATGGATAACGAGAGTGCAGGATTTGGTTCTGGGTATAATTTTGCCTCAGTCCTATTCAGTGGAGGTTCACCATCAAAACCAGCGAAAGCGAGAGCAGTGATTGGTCCAAGGGATGGTATCGGTTTTGATCCACGAGATGATTTAAAGTCGTCTTCAATAATGTTGAATATCAAACCTGACGGAACAGTTTCAAATACTTTTATTGTTGGCAATGACTTCAGACAAATTAGTTTAATAAAAGGAATGAAGCAGTTTGATAGTGCTGCTCCTGCAAATATTTTTACTGGAACATCATCAAAAGTAATGAGATCTATGAAAGCACAAACGACTACTGCTGCTGCAACTTTGACAATCGGAAGAGAAATTACTGATGGATCAACTCCAAAGATTAGAGCATATATAGATGATATAAGTGACTCAAGTATTTTCTATCATCAAAACGATAGTTCTGGTTTTGGTGTATTTGCAAATAGTGCAACAATATCAGATGGAATCAACTCGATAGTAATAGATAGTGGAAATATAAAACCATTAGTCGACCAATACAGTGGAGAACTTCTGTATTTAGAAAATAGGGCAAGAATATTAAGAGATGCTGCTCAACAAGAAGACATAAAAGTTATAGTAACAGTGTAGAGAAAAAATATGGCAACGAATCTTACTGACACAACCTTTACCACCACTTATAAAGATGATTTTACAGATAGTAGTAATTTTCATCGGATATTATTCAATAGTGGGAGAGTTGTGCAAGCGCGTGAATTAACTCAGGCACAAACCATTCTACAAAACCAAATAGAAAGAATGGGTAATAATATTTACACTGAAGGTGCTATGATTAAAGCAGGTGGTGTGACAGTCAATAACTCTTATGAGTTTATCAAACTAAACACCACGAGTAATGCACTCCCTACAGATACATCGACCTTAGTTGGTACTGAGTTTACTAGTACAGGAAGTGATGGAATAAAATTTGAAGTTTTACAAGTTGTTGCTGCAGTTTCAGGAGATGAAGCAAATAATCCAGCAACACTTTATGTAAGATATACATATACAAAAGATGCTACAGCAGGTGAAGGAACTCTTCGCGCTCCAGATAATACAAACATAACAAACGGAACTACAGTTTTAACAACTGCAACATCTGATGCAACTGGTGTTGGTATCGTTGTAAATGTTCAAAATGGTATTTTTTATGCGAAAGGTCATTTCGTATTTACCGAAGATCAGTCTTTAATAGTATCGAAATATTCTGATACATTCACTGGAGATATTGGTTTCAGAGTAACAGAAGATGTTGTAACAACTAGTGACGATACATCATTATTTGACAATCAAGGATCAGTCCCAAATACAGCATCTCCAGGTGCGGATAGATATAGAATCAGACTTTCTTTAATTGATAAAACAGATATCGCTGGGACCACAATAAGTTTTGTATTTCTCGTTAAACTACAAGATGGTGGAGTTGTAAAAACTGTAAATGAAACAGATGCATTTAATGCACCTAAACAAGTTGTTGCTCAGAGAATAAAAGAAAACTCTGGTGATTATTTAATTAAACAATTCAAAGCAAAATTTGAAACAGATTCGGCAAATACACATTTATTGTTAAAAGTGAGTGATGGTGTTGCAGTCGTAGATGGATTCAGAGTTGAACGTGGACCATCTTCGATACGTGTACAAAAATCTTTAGATACATTTTCAGAAACTAATCAAGCAGTTCCTGCAGATTTCGGTAATTTTGTAAAAGTTAATTCGTCACAAGGTAATACAAATGGACTTCCTGATATATCAACTTTCGAATTACTTGATATACAAGATAGTGCAGACTTCGCTGGTGGTGCATCAGGAAAATTAGGAACTGTAAGAGTTCGTGCTGTCTCTGAAGATGGAGCAAATTATAAGTATCATATCTTTGATACGATTATGAACACTGATAAAAATTTCAGAGATGCGAAAAGTATTGGATCGGACTCAAATAACTGGTTTAATATTGTAAGAGAAAATAATCAGGCAGTAATTTTTGAGCAAGATAAAAATGATCTTTTATTTGATCTTCCTGATCAGAGACCATCTGCGCTTAGTTCTATAGTGCTAAGAAAACAAAAACGCATTACAAGAACACTATCTGCTAAAACTATATCTATGCCAACTCTAGGAAGCAACGTATCATATGTTAATCAGGGTGATTGGATTTTCGCAAAAGATGATAGTGATGTTTTTATAGGAACTCAAACTGTAAGTGTGAGTGCAAATTTACAAGATGCCACTGTTACTCTTGATTCAGCAGCCAATGGTACATATGAAATTTTATATTATCAAAGTGAAACTGGCACGAAAAGAGATAAAAATTTAACAGCAGCTAATTCTGGGCAAATCGATACTTCAGTTTCATCTAATATAGATTCAAATGGTAGTGGAACATTATCTTTACAACTTAATAAAGCAGATATATTTGATATAACAACTATAAAAGACTCTGCGAGCGGACTTCAAGATTATTCATCGAGATTTATTTTAGATAATGGGCAAAGAGATAATTTTTATACTGAAGGTCGACTCATTCTGAAAGGTGGCCAGTCAATGCCAACGACTGGTGTCTATGCAACTTTTAGGCACTTCACTCACGATGGTGGTGACTTTTTTAGTGTCAACTCTTATGACTCAGCTGCGATCGGTGGATATAAAAATATTCCTACACACACATTAGCGAATGGAACCACAATTAGTTTAGCAGATGTTTTAGATTTCAGATCAGTAAAAAATTCTGCCAATGGTACTTTTTCCAGCGGAGATGCGATAATTAATGAGATACCACAACCTAATGATTTAACCACTTTAACAGGATCGTATTATCTAGAACAATCTGGAAAATTAGTTATTACTAACGAAGGAACGTTAGAATTTATCAGAGGTGATACAGGAGCACCTGCTGATAACTTTCCACCAACACCTATCAGCACGATGGGATTATATGATGTCATTCTTGGTGCTAACACACTTCACGACTCAGATCTAACTATGCAACCGATCGATCATAAAAGATTTACTATGAAAGATATTGCGAGATTAGAGAAAAGAGTTGATCGACTCGAAGAGGTAACAACTCTTACACTCTTAGAAATGGATACTAAAAACTTTCAGGTGTTAGATTCGAGTGGATTAAATAGAACGAGGTCAGGTTTCTTTGCTGATAATTTCGAAGATCAAATTTTATCAGCAACTGATAACGTAGACTATGCTGCAGCATTAGATCCTTTTGCATCTTTCTTACATCCTGCTTTTAACGAAGATAACATCAGATTGATATGGGATTCATCAAACTCTACAAATATAGTCAAAAGAGGTGACAATCTTTATATTGATTATGACTCTGCAGATTTTATTGATGCATCAAAAGCAAGTACAGCAATCACTATCAATCCATTTAACTTTACTCAATTTAAGGGAATATTAAAATTATCTCCAAGTTCTGATGAATGGAGAGATACCGAGACAAGAACTGGTAAAGTCGTTGATGGAGGCATTCAACTCGATACTAAACAGGCATACTTGTGGAATAATCATGAGTGGAACTGGGGTGGTAAAGAGTTAGAAGATTTAAAAGTTGGGTCTAGAACAAGCAACAATAAAAATAGTATCTTCAATAAAGTTGTGACAGACGAAAAAATTAGAGAAGTAATAGGCACAAAAGTATTAGATGTGGCATTGATTCCATTTATGAGGCAAAAGAAAATATATTTCAAAGCAGAGGCATTGAGACCTAATACTCAGCATTTTGCATATTTTGATGAGAAATTAGTTTCTCCTGCTAGTTTATCTGCATCTTTTGTTAGAGAAGAAACATTTAAAAGATATGCTGATGATCAAACTGATTATGGTAATACTAAAAAAAGCATTACAGCACACCCTGAGGGAGCAAGCATTCTTGTTTCCGATTCAGATGGTGCGATAGAGGGTAGTTTCTTCATTCAAGCAAAAACATTTAAAACTGGAACAAAAGAATTTGTTTTATTAGATTTAAGTAAATTTAATAAAGATAATGCACAGTCGAGTGCAGTTGCTGCTTTCACATCATCAGGATTATTAGAGACTGTTGAGGAGGACGTAAAAACAACTCGTGTGATTACTCTTAAGAGTCAAAAAATTGCTCCTAAACCAAAACCAAGAGCGAATAATAGTAGACGAGATAAAAAAGAAAGAGATCGTCATAAGGGTAATAAGTATGTATTTAAGGGTGGGAAGTTTGTTAAAACGAAAAACACTAGTGGAGCAACTAAACCCTCAACAGGGTTCGTGCGTCGTGGGAGAAGTGGCACCCAAGGAGGTGGAAGATGACAACAACATCATTAGCATATGAAGTAGATAAATATTCTCTTGCTCAATCATTTTATGTAGATGAAGAAAATGGAATATTCATAACTAAAATTTTGTTATACTTTAAAGATATAGGAAAATCTCCAAAGTTACCAGTTCAACTTGAACTGAGACCAATGGTTAATGGTTTCCCATCCTCTTCGAGTATAATCCCTGGATCAGAGATTGTTGTAAAAGCAGCAGATATAGTTACATCCACTGAAGATTTATATAGTGCAGACACCACTCATACTAATTTTGAGTTTGAAGAACCAATTTTTTTAACAGGGTTAAGAGATTATTGTTTTGTTGTCGCTACCAATACTTCTGATTATCAAATATTTGCTTCTACAGGAGATCAATTTAAATTAAATTCTCAAGAAGAAAGAATATCAAAACAACAGTCGAATGGTAGTTTATTTTTTAGTCAAAACGCAGCAACATTTACTCCTGCGCAAGATACAGATCTTGCTTTTAAGATAAAAAGAGCAAGATTTAAACACACAACAGCAATCGCCACACTTAAAAATACATCTGTCCCTCAGGTATTATTGGATCCGGATCCAATATCATTTGATTCGGGTTCAACTATATTAACTATAAACCACCCGAATCATGGTTTTCAACCGCAAGATATAGTAAATATAAATTTAAATGGTGGTGGAGCAGTTGGTGGGATACCAGAGGCGACGATTAATGGTGCACATAGGATCGTTGCTGATAGTAAAGTATTGATGAAAGGTGATAGTTCTGTAGATTTTTCTGGATTTAAAATCGATGTTTTTGATAGTGCCATAGGTTTTGGAACAGCAGGTGGTAGTGCTGTTTTATGTGATAAAAATATACCTTACAGTATTGCACACCCGAATGTAGAAGCATTGATACCAAATGCTACAGGAATATCAGCAGGAATAAAAGCAACATCAACATTGAACTTCACTGATGAAAATTATGGTGATTCCGATAGAAGCAACAGATATTCAAAGGATACTGAGTTTTCTTTTCTAGCATTAAATACTGATAATGATTCTAAGACACCTTTTGTAATCCTAAATAATTCGGTTGCTGATAGTGCAGGTCTTTTAACTGATGGATCACTCCAATTACAAATAGGTATGGGAACTTCTGACTCCAATGTAGCGCCAATGATAGATTTGCAAAGAACTTCTTTTACTGCTATCGGATTTCAGATAGATGATCAGAATAAAGTTGTTGGGTCAGAGACAAAAAGTGTTCCGATTAATTTTGTTGATGAAACTAGATCAACTGGTGGATCATCTGCTTCAAAACATATAACTGCGCCGATTACATTAGACGCAGAGGCAGTAGGATTAAAGGTGATGCTTGCTGCTAATAGACCAGAAAAAACAGCATTTGATCTTTATTTTAGAACATCAAAGTCTGATGAGGTATTGTCAGATCAACCATTCGTATTACAAGCAGAGGAAACAAATAATCCTATCGATAATAATGCTGATGTGTTTAGAGATTATGAGTATTTGATAGGTGGTATAGGTGGAGATCTAGTTCCATTCGTCAACTTTCAGATAAAAATAGTCATGAGATCGAGTAATGTAGCAGTTGCACCTACACTTCAAAGTCTAAGAGTGATTGCGATGAGTACATAATGTCAAGATATTTAAAAGTCGATGGATATAATAACTATGTCCGTGATCCTAAAACTGGTGCGGTCTTAAATATAAATAAAACCGAGATAGAACTTGCACGTGAGAGAAAACGATTAAGAAAAGAAAAAGAATTAGAGCATGAAGTAATGAAGAATGATGTTGACGATATTAAAAAAGATATTGACGAGATCAAGAGTTTACTTAATAAGATAGCAGAGAGAATCTAATGGCAGTAACAGTAGTCAATTTATCAGATCCCATATCAACACTTGTAACTAAAACGAATACAATAGCAACTGATTTAGGTGATAGAGCATCTCTTGGAACAACTGCAAGTAGTAATTTAGTTGAAGCAATTAACGAGATCAATACAAAAGTTTTAGGTATTGACACAGAAGCAGAGATTGCTGCACAAGTAGAAACATTTTTCAATACACAAGGTAATGTCCTTGATGTAAGAGGGTTTCATGCAGACTCTGCGAATATAGATTCTGCTACAATAACAAATTTAACAAGCACTAATTTCAATGCAACAAAACTTACTATTGACTCCGCAGAATTTAGTACAATCAAATTAGATGGGGCAGGTTCACTCTCACATCTTAAATCTTTATCAATCAAAAATTCCGCAGGAACAACAGTCCTCGCTGGATATATTTTATCGACAAGTAATACTGATGGAACTTTATAATGACCGCACGAACACCTGTCTATCTGGACGGAACATCGATTAGAGATATGTCTGCAGCGCAGATACTCGCTGTTCAGCAAAGATGTGTTTATCTTTTTGGTGGTTCAAGTCGATCTGTCAATCTTACATATGACGCAGGTAATACAGGAACTGACATTAGAAGAATGTTGGATACGAGAGATACTGCAGGAACTCAGGCATCTAATAGCTCATCTTTTGGTTCCAACTCTCCTGGTGCAGTTAATGATGGTGGCGCTTCAACTACATATGATTATATCGCAATGTCAACTAGTGATGGTTCTCCTAGCGAACCAGCAGATACAAATAATGTAGCATTTCCTCTCTATCGTGAAAGCACTTCTGTTTTTCGTGCTATGACGCATGATGACATGTATGATACTTTTATTAATGCAGCAATCGATTTATTGATAGATGGTAATGATCGTGATGGTACATACAGAATATCAACTGAGTCTTCAAGTTTATCAAATCATACACTTGTAAATGCTAATCCAATATTCACAGACCAAAGATTTAATGCTGCTGGAGTTCACGGTGGTGCGACTGGGACAAATACGTTGGAGAAATTAAATCTGAGTAATGTTGATCAACCATTAACAATACAAAATTATTACTTGTATCGAACGAATCAGGGAACTGCTTTCTCAACACCAACCATAGTTTTACCGATTCAGACAGATACGAATCAAGATTTCGTACAATACAGTGCAAGTGATTTTGATACACTTTTAGAAAACTTATTATTTCACTCTGCATCTTCAAGAACTAATTATAGAATTAGATACGATGTAGAAGGTAGTGGAGTCGATGCAGGATCAATATCTGATAATGTAAGCACACCTCAAACACGTGGAGACGCAATAGTTGATACGACTCTTGATGCTAGTGTTAGAATTAACGATCAAGATGGAGACACTTACAAGTCACAAAATATGCCTACAGGATCTGCTGAGACAGAAACAACATATACATTGAAAATTTATAGGAAGTAAAAATGCAAGGACATACTCTTCTCAACGCAAGATTTTTAAACAGCGATAGAACCACATTATTAGCAGAGTGGAAAGATGATAGCGATGAAACAATTATTCGTAATCAATACATGGAAGCAAAAGATAATAATGTTCAATATAAAGAACTTCTCAATCATACCACGATAGATGATATATACGAATATACTGTAAATTATGAAAGAGAATATAGAAAGGGGTATGAGAAATTTGTTTTAGATCTTGCTCAACAAGAAGGATTAATCTACAATGGCGAACTTAATCCTGAGTTCTATCAAGATATGGCAAACTTTTTATTTTCTGATAAAGGTGAAGAGGAAAAGGAAAGACTCTTTCTATTTAAATTAAAATTATTTGAAAATGTAGAAACAATTAAAAATTCTAAAAATTCAGAGTTGAAAAAAAGATTAAGAAAAAGCATGAATGCTATAGAGGCGATGAAGTACGCAATACAAATTCATGAAGAATCAAAACAGCAATGAAAATCTTTTGATATGTAATGTAAAAAGTGATTATTGGAATGAGGATAGTCTTCTTCAGTATATAATACATAATTCCATTGTCTTCCTATCTCTCGATAAGGCAAGTTAAATTTCTCTACAAGATAACTCATGTATGTTTCATTGTTTTGAAAAAACATATCAGATATATTATCTGGATAAATGTTATCCTCTCTCGCTTCCTCTAGTTTTTCATCTATCATATTTAATTTATCTTTTAATTTGAGCAATCCTATACTATGTTTATTTCCACCAACAACACCAGTATTGATAATAGTTTCTCTTCCAATAATATCATCTAACATTAACATAGAATTTTTTGCTGCCATTTTTACAAATGGATTCATTGGTGTAAAAAGTCTCATAGCACTAGAAAACTTAGTAAAGTTCACATCGCTTTTTAGTTTCTCATATTGTATCGATAACATATCTTTCACAACTTCGTGAAAGCAAAGATAATTTAAATCGAATCTTTCAAAAAATGAAGTATCGGTGACTGGTATAACATCGAAATCTAAATAAAGAACTTCATCGTAAGATTTTATAAAATCTTCGAGCAGTAATAATTTCTCTATTTGTATCTTATCATAGTTGGTATTTGTAGGATCTAGTAACATATAATCAGCACCACAAATATCAGCATAAGTTTTTTGCGACTGCTCTATTTGATTTTTATATTTTTTGAACTGACTCTTTTTATAATCACCTGATGATTGATGATTCTCGATATCCTCTTTATATAAACTATAAATTAATTTTTTCATGATCAATCAACCACTGTTTTACTTTGTCAAAATTTTTATCGATAACATGTATAAAATTTACATAGTCTGGTATGTCATTTTGTTTCCACATTCTAAAATGCCAGTTTTTATAGAGTTCTTGAGTCTTCACATTATTTAGTTCCACTTTGTGTCCCCAGATAGTTTCATTATCATATCCAAAACATTTACGAATATGGTCTGGAAAAAACTCATCTTCTATTAATTCTTTCATCTGTTCAATCACATTATCAAAGTTTTCCCAATAAGATAATTCATCAAGTTGATCGGATGTGCATCCAATTATTCCTGTATTATATGATCGTGATGATGTAGAACCAAAATTTATATAATTTAATGCCAACGTGTTCCAATATTTTGCATTTGGTGATCTATTCGAAGGAACTTGTCCCTGCTCGTTCATGATTACACTTTTCCGAATCAAATAATCGAGAGTAAAATTTTTCCTATCAGAATATTCTCTTGATTCAAAATTATCTGATATTGCGATTCCTCGAGAAAAATCGATTGACTCGAAAAAATTAAGTGCGGTCACTGGAACTACATCGAAATCTAGATACAAAATCTCATCATATTGTTCAGCTAGATCATATAGCTTTTGTATTTTATAAAAATTAATGATATTGTAAGTTGTAATAAATGGATATTTTTTTTTAAAATAATTTTTATACTCCTTATATTCAGAATCATATTCGAATAACTTATAGTCAACTCCTATTTTATCTGCGTATTCAATGTGTTTCTTTTTAAGAAAATAATGATTTAGTTTTAGGACTTCTTTTGTACGATAGGTTTTTGGTATGTCATCGTTTGGATACGGTGGTTGTGCATCGAGCTCACCCTCAGGTATGTCAATATACAAACTAAATATTACTCTCTTCATCTGCCAATCACCATAAACCTATCATATTTGTTTTTATAATTTTTCTTCCCAGAATATAAAATTTGTTTGAGTGGCAAACTTGAAACAAAGTCTTCTAAACTCTGATGGCAATTAATATGACTATCAACTTCATAATAATTATTAGATTGTAAGCACATTAACATTTCAGGTTTTTTTAACTGTATAACAAGATTTAAATCATCTTCATCGATATGCTCACATGCTGTGCATACAACTATTTTATCATTATAATTATATTCGTTGAATATATCGATTCCATCACCATGTCGAAAAGATATGTTTTCGTGTATCTTTAATCTTTTAGCAATCGTATGACATACGATATCTAATTCGCAATTTACAATTTTATTTCTAAATCCTGATTCCGAAAGAAGGTGTGAGAATAATCCATGCCATCCACCTATAATAAAACACTCATTATATTGATCAAAGATAAATTTATTTAATTCTTCGACTGCCCATTTTTTACTTTCAAATTGTCCCTCACTAAACGAATTAAGGACATCTTTAAAACGAAATAAATCCATGTCGGGATCAGTTCCCGACTTATCGTAAATGTATGAAATAGTATCAATTATCTTTCTGTAAATCAATGGTGTCAGATATTCCATGATCAAATTGTCTCCATTCTATATTTTCATGCCAAAAAAATCTATCTATGCCTTTGTATTTACGAGTATGATAATCTATATTCTTAGTGAATATATCCCATATGTAAGTATTTTGATGAGAAGTCCAAGCAAGTATTGAACTGTTCAACTCAGTATCATAGGAGTGTTTTCTGAAAAACTTATCCATTTTAAATTTACGTCTGATGAAAGTTGGATACTTCCAATCTATCTTTTCAATATATTCAAATGGATTTTGTTCTATTAATATATCTAGATCAAATAAAACAGATTGACCAAATAAAGGAAAGTCATCGCTAAATAGATGCATTTTATTCCACCATCTTACAAGTTTTGGTTTACGAGGAATAGGAATGCAATCGATTATAACATCTTTTGGATCTTCTGTAAAGCAAAAAATATCATCGTTTGTAAATTTTTTCAAAGATTTAACTTGCTTATTCACATCATCTGAGGTATATTTGATTCCATGCTTTAACAAAACTATATTCATAAAATTATATATAGATATTTTCATGATATCAAAAAACTATAAAAAATCATTCAAAACTCATACATTTCTTTTCACAAAGATTACAACATTTGATTTTGATTCTTTACGTCCTCATCGTCACATTTTACTTGCGATGCAATATGAAAAAAACCTGATTCAACTAAAAGAAGAAAAATTCAACAGAATAAAGATACCAAATTATTCTGTTAAAAGACAGGAAAATATAGTGACAGTTGACATAGAATTTATAAAAGGTATCCAATTAAATGAATTAACTAAAAATGATTATCGGCAGATAATATTCGAAGATCTCGTTTTAAGAGTGGATGTGTATGGTAAGAGGAAAACTTTTCACGATTATGCACTCAAAAATTTTATTATCGAAGATGGTACAAAAGAATTATATTATGTAGATTTGGAACACTATGGAGAAAAGTCATTAATTGAACAAATAAAAAAATTCAATTCTCGTTTCGAAAACTGAAAATTTATAAATAAGTGTAAATCAGGCAGGGTGGCAACACCGACAAGGAATTACGGAAGGTAATCATGGCCCAGTACGAAGAATTCACCATTGATCAGGGTGCAGATGTAGCGATCGAACTACACTTAGTAGACAAAAATGACGCAGCAAAAAATATAAATGGTCATACTGTCACAGCAAAACTCAAAAAAAATTATAATAGCTCAGATTCCGACACAACTAGTTTCACGACTGCTATAACAAGCAATACAGGTGGTATTGCATTACTATCACTTACTAACTCTCAAACCAATGCATTGAAGGTTGGGAGATACGTATATGATGTAGAACTATCATTCGTTGATAGTGATAGTCAAACAATCGTAGAAAGAGTTCTTGAAGGTCGTATCCAAGTATCTCCTTCTGTAACGAAGTGAGGTAGACATGGCAATACGAGTTACCACCACAGGTCAAACAACTTTTGTAAAAAAAGTCGTCATTGGCACACCAGTCCGAAGTGTAACTGGTACAGGCGCAACATTTACAACTCTCAACGACGTTTCCATTACCAATCCGATTCAAAACCAAATAATTACATTTGACTCCTCTACACAAAAATTTATTAATAACGACAGTGCCACTTTAGTAAATCTGACTTTATCTGGAAAAGTTGGAAGTAATTTAGTCCCTGCACAAGATAGTACATTTGATCTTGGTGATAGTGCGTTTAAGTGGAAAGATCTATATTTAAGTGGAAACACAATACATCTTGGAGGATTACTTCTCAAAGATTCGGGAACGCAGTTTAGCGTTAGCGATAGTGCAGGAACTTCTGTTAATTTTGACTTGTCAGGTTCAACAAGTCAAATACGAGGAATGTTTAGTGCTGGTGGTGATCTTTCTTATAATAGCACATCAGGTGAATTTAGTTTCGATGTAGAAAATGTTTATACTCAAGCGAACTTTGAATCTGATCTTGGTGCTGCGATTGCTGGTGGTACTGGTATCACATATGATTCTTCTAGTGATACAATTAGTTTAACAAATACAAGTGTTACTGCAGCAACTTATGGATCTGCTACCCAAGTTCCTCAAATTGCTGTAAATGCTCAAGGACAAATTACGAGTGCATCAAATATTGCAGTTGCTGGTGTAAGTTCAACTGCATTTGACTCTGCGAGTGGTATCTTCACCATCAATACTGCTGATGGTGGATCATTTAATTCTAAGATTGCTGATTCAAGTTTTACCTCATCTAGAGCAAGAGATGTATTAAATGTGGTCGATGCAGGTGGAGACGGATCACTCGCTTACGATTCAGCACTCGGAAAATTTACATACACTGGTCCAAGTGCATCAGAAGTCAGAGCGCATTTATCTGGTGGAACAGGAGTAACGTACACTTCTGGAACAGGTGAGATCAAATTAACAGATACAAGTGTATCTGCAGCGACTTATGGTTCTGCATCTCAAGTTCCTCAAATAGCAATTAATGCTCAAGGTCAGATCACTAGTGCATCGAATGTTTCAGTTGCAGGCGTTACTTCGACTACATTTGATTCTGCAAGCGGTATTTTTACAATTAACACTGCTGATGGTGGAGTGTTTAATGCTAAAATCGCCGACTCTAGTTTCACTTCGTCGAGAGCAAGAGATGTTCTCAATGTAGTAGATGCTGGCGGTGATGGATCGTTTGCATATGATTCAGCACTCGGAAAATTTACATACACTGGGCCAAGTGCATCTGAAGTTAGAGCACATTTATCTGGTGGCACAGGAATAACATATAACTCAGGCACTGGTGCTATTACTACAACTGATGGTGATATTGTACATGATAATTTATCTGGATTCGTATCGAACGAACATATAGATCATACGAGTGTATCGATTACTGCAGGTGCTGGATTAACTGGTGGTGGAACTATTGCATCCACAAGAACAGTTGATATCGTTGGCGGTAAGGGTATTACAGCGAATGCTAATGATATACAAGTTGATTCAGGTAACATAAAAAACATGTTCTCTGGTGGAACTGGTATCACTTATAGTTCTGGAACAGGAGAATTTACAACAACCGATGGTGATATTGTTCATGACAACTTATCTGGATTTGTAGCAGATGAACATATTGCACATAGCGGTGTATCGATTACTGCTGGCGCAGGATTAACTGGTGGTGGAACGATTGCTGCTAATAGGACAATTAATGTAGTTGGTGGAAAAGGCATTACAGCAAACGCAGATGATATACAGGTAGACTCTGCGAACTTAGTTATTCTGGCAAGAAACGCATTGAGTGGATCGAATGGTATAACATACTCGACTAGCACAGGTGATATTCGTGCACCGCAACCTCTTGACTCTGCTGCTAATCCTACATTTAATCAACTTCGTGGTCCAGCAACTTTTGTAATTGATCCTGCTGGGATAGGAGATAGTTCAGGAACAGTTAGAATTTTAGGAAACTTGACAGTTGAAGGAACTACAACCACAATCAACTCAGTTGATGTTTCTATTAATGAGAAAACTTTTACTATTGCTGATAGTGCTGCTGATAGTGCAGATTTATCGGGTGCAGGTATTTTTTGGGGTGGAGCATCTATAGTTGCTGACAAACCATCGTTTCAATATAATCATACCGATGAAAGATTTGATGCAAACAGAACTATCAATGCTGATGCATTCATTGGAGTTGGATCGGGATTAACGTCACTCAATGGTTCTAATATTGCAAGTGGAACTGTCGCTGCTGCAAGGATCGATAATTTAAATACATCTAAAATAAATGCTGGTGTTTTCGACTCAGCTAGAGTTCCTGCTATAGAAATAGATGCGAATAGAATTACATCAGGAACTATTGATAATGCAAGAATTAGTTTAGATGCTGCAGAAATACCAAGTCTCGCAACATCTAAAATAACATCGGGTGTGTTTGACTCTGCTAGAATACCAGTTCTTGCTACTTCAGATATCACATCTGGTACATTAGACTCGGCAAGATTACCTGTAATTGCAGCTGCTAATTTAGCAGCGAAGGCAACTGCACTAGCAACTGCAAGAAATATAGATGTGACAGGAGTAACAGCTACAGGTGTGAACTTTGATGGTACTGGCGATATTGATATTGAAGTAACTGCAGTTCCAGCATCATTATTGACTGGGACTATCGATAATGCAAGAATCAGTTTAGATGCTGCAGAAATACCAAACTTAGCAACTTCTAAAATAACTTCTGGCGTATTTGATTCTGCTCGCGTCCCAATATTAGAAATAGGAGCAGGCAATGTTACTTCTGGTGCATTTGCTGATGCTAGAATACCAAGTTTAGCAGCATCGAAAATTACATCTGGTTCTTTTGCTAACGATATATCTTTTGACTCTGCTGGTGGTATCTTATTTGATCTTTCAGACAAAGCGCTTGAGTTTGGTCCAAGTTATAAAATAAGTGGACTCAAAACTACAGACTCAGCGATTTTAGGTGGTGATGGGTCTACTGGTGGTGTTACTATATCAGATGGTATGGTAGATATCAGGTCTAATACAGGGCATGTTTCAAAAGTTAAATTTTACTGTGAAGTATCAAATGCACATTTTCAAACATTACAGGCAGCACCGCATTCGGCAGGTAGTTCTGCAGTTATAGTTTTACCAACTGCATCAGGAACACTTTTAAACACGGATGGTTCTGGTGCATCTCTTACATCTCTTAATGCATCACAGTTAGGAAGTGGTACAGTTCCATCAGATCGATTATCATTAAGTGCAAGTGATATACCAAATCTTGCTACATCTAAGATAACATCGGGTGTATTTGATTCTGCTCGTGTGCCAATTTTAGAGATTGGCACTGGCAATGTTACTTCTGGTTCATTCGCAGACGCTAGAATACCAAACTTAGCAACTTCTAAAATAACTTCTGGCGTATTTGATTCCGCACGTGTTCCAATTTTAGAGATTGGTGCTGGTAATGTTACCTCTGGTGCGTTCGCAGATGCTAGAATACCAAACTTGGCAGCATCAAAAATTACTTCTAGAGTTCTCGATTCTGCTAGAATCCCTGCAGGATTAGGTGGTGGAGGAGGAGGCGGTGGCGGTGGAGGCATCGACTCTGCAGCAGTCCTTACAGTTGCAGGCACTGGTGTTCTTAGTACATCTGGAACTGCAGCGATTGCTACAAGTATAACAGCATCTGCAAATAATAGTACAAACGAATCTGTTTTTCTTGCTTTTGTTGATGGTGCAACTGGAACACAGGGTATTGAAACAGATACATCCCTTACATATAATCCATCAACTAATATATTAACAATAGGAACTAGTGGAGATACTCTCACTCTTGATGATGGTGGAACTATAATTGCATCTGGAACATCTCTTAAACTTCGAAGTGCATCTGGAGTTCTTTTACAACACGATGATGTCACCATGCTATCAACATCTGCAACAGGTATTGATGTTGAAGGTTCGATAACAGTTGGTTCGGGTGATACATTTGTTCTTAATGGTAGTGAAACTACGACGAGTGCAACAACACAAGTTGCCTTAGTCACATTAACTAAAACCACATATGGTGCAGCGAAATTTTTAGTAACAGCAGTGAGTAGTAGTGAAAGACATATTACAGAAATATATGCAACGCATGATGGAACAACTGGCGTTGCTACGGAATACGGAACTGTATCCACGAATGGTATATTAGCGACTTATGATGTAGATATAAACAGTAATGATTTCAGATTATTAGCAACACCTGCATCTTCGACATCGACTACATTCAAAGTGGTACAAACATTGATTGAGGCATAATTATGGGAACTCATTATGGTGTTAGACCAACAGGAAACATAAGACCGAAACGTAGATTTCGAACTTCTCTTCTTACAGTTACGAATACTATTACTTCAACTGGAGACTTAGGAAATCCACTTACAACTTTTGGTGGTAATGAGCAAAATATAGTTTGGGAATTCACACACGTGTTTCCAAGATTTAGAACTAATT
>Ga0181379_1000379_pt1 | contig 22432 bp, 47 predicted proteins | sample 2SPOviralmetaG_FD_130115 | JGI IMG/M metagenome (GOLD analysis project Ga0181379, IMG submission 130115) | Marine viral communities from the oligotrophic San Pedro Time Series (SPOT) site, San Pedro Channel, CA, USA - 2 SPOT_SRF_2009-07-10 | ecosystem: Environmental > Aquatic > Marine > Strait... | reverse complement strand
ACACTCTCTTGATCTAACAGAACTCGAATCCCATCTAATCGCACAGGTAAAGCAGGGTCTCGAGAACGATAATAAATAGATCGATCTAGTAAAGGATAGTCTCTATGTACACTCTTTCTCCCTCTCTCTATATCTCCCTCTACAGCGCCTCTCTCCCTCTCTCTTATCTGTTCTCCACACTCCTATAACCATATACAATCCTAACAAATACTGCAGAGAGAAAGCATAGAGAGCGTTTCGTAGGATAAGAGAGGAAAACTCTAACATCGAATCGATTATTAGGGGAAAACACTACAGATAATATACCTCGCGTGTTTTCTGTATGGAAAGAGTGTATGCGCCTGTGGAGAGAGATACGCAATGGGATCGAGTGGTGGAGAGTGGTCTGCATGTGTCTGGAGTGGTATGGAGTCACTCGGAGTCGGATCGAGTGGTATGGAGTCGGATCGAGTGGGGTCACTGCCCTCTGTCCCACCATCTGAGTCTAACCCCACCACTCTGTTAGAAGGAAACGGTATAACTCCCAGGGAATAAAACCGCCTCTCTACACGTCATTATACTGTATGTCTACTGCGAAACTGTTCTCTCTCCTCTATCATAACCTATTGATTTCCTTACACTTTCTTAAACTTGTCTTTGTGTCTCTATTATAGGATAATAGTCTCTGAGTTGAGGGACAACTGGTCGGGACTGAATCCCGTTAGATCGAAACTGAATGTCTCTCGCCCCTTGGAGAAACAATGAAAGTAGAAAATCACAAAATCATCTCTCGCATGAAGTCTTGGGACGCCCGTGACTGGGAAGGGATCCGAGAGCACTTTGCAGAGTATCGTGGTTCTCTGGGTCCAGAGGCGACCAAGACGTTCAAGGAGTTTGCCTTTGGTATCGCTGCACAGAATGAGTTGTATTCAATGTTACAGGAGGCGAAGTGATGAATGATCTAATGACTCTCTTGACGATTCGTGATGAACTCCAGAAGCAGAAGGAGTTTGCAAAGAGTAATGCGCGGCATCAGTGGTCTGGTCTGCAGGCAGCGATGAACATCGTGCAACGAGCGATTCAGTTGGAAGTGGACGATCGTAACAATCAGAAGGAGGCAGTATGACTCTGCAGAGAGCAATGAGTTTGTTGAAGAAGGACGCTGAGTTCTGTGGTATGGAGTTCAATCAGTATCTTGGTTATGTTGGCATGCATCGTGGTGCGTTTCCACAGGGTGTACTGGCAGCATTCGATGCCTATGCCGAGCATATGCAACGTGAACGAGACATGGAGCGATAAGATGTCCCAGTATCTGAAAGTCGAAGAAATGCTGATCGACGCCTATCATGCAATCAACGAAGTGGCGTGGGATCACGGCGACTCCGACTCCAAACTGAGCAGCATTCAGTCCATTCTTTATCAGGTGGAACAGAACATCGACCACTTGACTTCTCAATCCCAATCAGTAGAATAGAAATAGAGGAAAGCAATATGTTATTAGCAAAGACACCACTGGCAGAGAGAATGCAGCGTTGGGTGGACACTGGCAAGGCGACCTGTCTGCCTCTGCATCCCAAGGACTACTGGACTCTCGATCGTGCTGGACTGATAGATAAAGTATCAGAGAAATATGGTCTCCCTGTCACCTGTCTCGGTGGAGAAGAGGGACTGAAGAAGTTCATTAAGGACAACACAAGAGGAAGTGAGGAAGATGGTTCGTAAGAGTAAGGTGGGCGGTGAGACCAAAGTCATCCGCAAGGCAGTCAAGGAGAGATCAGTACGATTCTCTGGATCAAACGTGACTGACTGGGACAAAGTCTATGAGGATCTGCTGGACCAAGGAATGTCTCCTGACGAAGCAGCAGTCGCACTGGACAAGTACATGGAGGACAATGGGTTCATGTGAGTCCGAGTGGGGGGGAGGAGTAAAACCTGACCCCCCCCCATTGGATTTAAGCAGGAGTCCCGCGTTTTGGGGGTTACAGGTTAGAGTCTCCCGATAGACTATCCGACTCCGCTCCACTCCGCTCGACACGTTTCCGGAAACTCGACACGTTTCCCCCACGTTTTCTAAAATTTTTTTCCCGAGGTAAAATCATGCCGAAGAAACCCGATGACCTTTCACTCCTGCTCGACCACTGGATCATTGTCCGCAAGGATGGTACTCCTGTGTTGAACGGCACTCCAGAGAAGTTTGAGAAGGAACTCCGAGAGTTTCTGTTCGTTGAGCGACTCCTCGCCAACAGCAACTACGTGAGCAGTGACGAGTTGCCAGAACCCACCTGCGTTCTGATTCGCCCTCGCCCCAAGGAGTTGCCAACAGGTAAGTTCCAATGGAACCCCAAAGAGGAGGTGGACTCATATGGAGTTGAATAAATTCAACTCCTCTCGACGTCTGAGTAAAGATCGATGTGTGGGTATCCTGCTCGTCGCAATGATACCATTCCTCGTGGTGCTGTGGGAGTCGGAGGGTAAACCCCGATGGAAACAGTTTCGTCTGAATCCTGCATTGTCAGAGCGACAGTGTGACATCATTCACGAGCACCAGAAACCTGGGAAGAAGTGTGATACATATGACTCGAAGTCCCCCTATTTCCATGGATAAACATCACATGTCACCACGCGAAGCACTATACACACTCGTCGTTGAGTTGGGTCCCATCCCGAGCACGAATCGCAGCGACAACATCACTCCGAAGGAGGCGCGGATTCGCGATGCGGTTCGTATTCTCCAGGAAGAAATCCTCGAACGAGAGATGCGATCATCCAAGTAATTGGCGACAGCATCGGAATCTGGAAGAACCGAGTACCTGCGGACACCTGCAGAGAGATGATCGCGTGCTTCAATGAGAAGGAGGAGCGAATCTATGAAGAACGAGGCACTCGCTCCATCGAGAATGACACGCGCATTAACGGTCTGTACTTTCGAGACGACCAGAAGCGAGAGGACATTTCGCTGGAACTGGAAAGATTCACTTCTCTGCACCCCCATCAAGACCAAGTCGCCTCCATACTCAAGGAGTGTGCGGATGAGTATTTTGGATGGTTCGCTGCACGGCAGAGCGAGTGGGATCCACAAGAACTGCACACGGCGACAGAGCGATGGAGACCAGAGCGGCAATCCATGGTCTATAAAATGCAGAAAACATCTCCGTACGGAGGATTCTGTATGTGGCACCAGGAGCAGGGATCCCAAGACAGCACTCGAGGAAGATATGCTGTGTGGATGCTGTATCTGAACGACGTGCATCGAGACGGAGGAACGGACTTTCCCGTGCAGGGAATCCGAATGCAACCAACAGAGGGCACCATGGTGATCTGGCCAGCAGCATACACGCATCCGCATCGAAGTTCTCCCGATCTCGAGGAGACCAAGTACATTCTGACTGGATGGTTTGAGCATCGAGGTTCGTATGTCGATGAATAGACTGCTGCTTCTGTTTCTGCTGATTCCCACTGCAAGTTCTGCCCTCTCGTACGAGATCTGCTTTGTCGGAAACAATGGACGGCAGTGCTTCACTCTCGAGACTGAGAAGGAACTGGACGAGGTGGTGGCGACGGCGACATATCCCAACGGCGACCTCTCGGTCACAATCCTGGGAGTGGACGTGGACCTCCGATGCAAAGACACGAATGGGGATGGATACGACGAAGAATGCTTGCTCGGCGTGCAGGCATCCGAGGAACCAGAGGAGTATTTCCCCAACGGCACGGTGGTATCTGCTGGGTGTACTGGCACGACACTGATCGAACGTGTGGCGAATGGTTTCGGCGCAACGTACACTCGCCCCACGATCAATTCCGATCAGTGTGGATACGAGGAACCCGAATCCGATCCCTGCTATAGTGGAACATGGTACACTGGATACGGTAATCCACTGTGCGAGGACACCAACGGCAATCTCAAGTACCGCAAGGTCTGTCCCAGAGGCACCTCGGGCAACTACGTCCTAATGGCGCCAGGATTTTGCACGTAACCTATTGATTTCCCTACGTTTTTTCAAACTTGTCTTTGTACCTCAGATATGGGATAATATGTCCATAGTTGAATGAGGTTACAAATATGAACGCTGAAATGAATACTCTCTTTGAAACAATCGCACGTGATTTCGCCGAGTGGCGTGCACTAGGTGATTACGGTAGTCCCAGCGACTACTCGGAGTTTCTTAACAAACTGAGTATTGACGAAGGTCGCAAGTATCTGAAGGTCGTCAAAGATCAAGGAAACCAGAAGATTGTATGGGGTTTCATTGTCAAGGAAGACGACGCAAAGTTTCAGAAAGGCGACATCTTGAAAGCAGCGTCTTGGTCCGCACCTGCCCGTAACAAGGCACGTGGTAACATCTTTGAAGAGTATGATGTTCGATGGACTGGACCGAACTATTTGTAATGGAGAGTATTATGGACAATGTTGTTGAGTTTCCGACCCCACGTGAGCGTGCGGGCGTGAGCATGTTGGAAGATATGGACATGCTGTTGGATGCCCTTGTGGGTGCGGCACTTGCCCTTCAGCATTCGGAGAATGTTGGAGAAGACGACCGCGAGGGTGATGTTGCGGTTATGACCGAGTTGTTGGTCAAGTATTTTAACGTCCGTGGTGAGCGGTATCCCTCGGAAGGAGAGGAGGAGGAGTAATGGATCTCACTGCTGCACAACTTGCTGCTGTGCTGTTGATCCTCAATGGCGGTCCACCATGGCAGGAAGTTTGCATCGTCGCCAAAGAGGGCAAGACCTGCGGCGAATATCAGTCGTATGAGGATCCCGTCTGGTCCAACCCTTTCGATGGAGTGTATTATTTACGATCTCCAGAACAACTCTGGGCGATAGAATGTGGTGATGCTTTGATTAAATACGAGGACCAAAAGGTTTGTGAGGTCGGCGACTTCTTGTTGAGCGTTGCCTTCGAAGGTTTTGGATTTCGTATACAGGAGAAGTAATGATGACGAAGGACGTCCAGGAAGGAATTGGATTGGGTATCGTGTTTGCCCTATTGATTGCAGTTATGACAAGTGAAGCACCGAAGGAAATTGATTATGAAAATGAAAATACTGCGCGAGACCACCACCTACTCGAAGGTGGACTATGATGTACCCTGCCACGACTATCTGGTCGAGGGTGGACATGGCGGTCGTCTGGTCGCCATGCGCAAGGCAGGTTCTGATGAGTGGATGAAGTTTGCCAAACTCCACTTCTTCAGCAAGAAGCACCGCTCGTTCAAAGAACTGCGGGAAGAAATCCCCATGGAGTTTGTGAAACCCAAGCAGAGTGATCCGTGGGAGAAGAAGACGTATGTGAATCTGGAGATGTTTACATGAGCAAGGAAAGAGAGTATGCGCTGGTCGAAAGTTGTAGTGATCCAAAGTATTGGTATGCCGATAAGATCGGGCAGTCGTTTCCAATTGTCAGTTACGGCGAGGTCGAGTCTTATGTCAAGACTGGCGACTCATACAACACTGGCAACTATATTCAAAACAAAGACTGGGACGTCCTGGTCAGAACCGAAGGTGATGTGTAATGGCAAAGGCAAAGAAGAAAGTGATACCCCCACCCCTCGACGAAGTGGGAAAGAAGATCTGCTGGAGACCCCATCCATCCAGTGACTTATTTTACGGAGAGGTTGTGCGGGTTGGTTTCACGTATCACCCTCATCCTAAATATCCAGGCGTGCACGGTTTGCGAGAATTGCGCAAGCAGTTAACAGTAATGATACCAGATGGTCGAATGTTCAAGATGTCTGGTGAGCATGAAGACCTGAAGAAGATGGGTGCTGTAGCAGCAGATGAGGTTTAGTATTCGTTGAAACTTGTATTAGGAAGTGCGGACTGGGGTTCGAATCCCCACACCTCCACCAAATATGCTCTTGTGTATCTGTAACAGTGTAAGGTCAGGCGACAGTGAGAACTATCACCTGATCGGAACCAAATGCGGCAAGTGTGTATCTGATGGGGGTGCTCTGGAATCGACGGGCAACCGAAAGCAAGTGGAGAATCAGTCGATGAACGCCGACTGTAAAAACAGGGTTCAAACCAATAGTTGCAAACGATGACAACTACTATCAGGAATTTGCTCTCGCAGCATAAGTCTTGACGAGGAACGCCCACCGCCTTGTTACCGAAAGGGTGGGTTCTTCACGCGAGGTCTGTACGGCGAACTGACAGACGGGGCGGGCACTGCCTTGTAATCAAAGTGTGTCACCTATTTCGGAGATTGGCGCAGTCTGGTAGCGCATCTGCTTTGGGAGCAGAGGGTCGTTGGTTCGAATCCAGCATCTCCGACCAACAAGGAAGACACTATGATCTATCTCACTCTAATAACAGCACTCGCAATTGCAGGAGTCGCGGCGTGGTACAGCATCGTCGGACTCATGGCGATCTTTGCTGGTGCCATCATACCCATTGCAATCATGGGAGGCGTGCTCGAGGTTGGTAAACTCGTCACTGCTGCTTGGTTGCACCAAAACTGGAAGAAGACACGATGGTGGATGAAGACATATCTCACCACTGCAGTGTTTGTTCTAATGATTATCACTTCGCTCGGCATCTTCGGTTTCCTATCCAAAGCACACCTTGAGCATTCTATCTCGACAGGGGGAACCAATGAACTTCAAATCAGTAACTTGGAAAGGAAGATTGCTCGCCAGCAATCAATCATTGGCGATTCAGAAACGGTACTCGCGCAACTGGATGCTCAGGTTCAAACACTTATCGACTACGACAGAATTCGAGGTCGTTCAGGTTCGATTGCAACTCGTAAGGGTCAGGCAGAAGAAAGGCAGGCACTCAACGAGGGCATCGATGCTGCGTACATCCGCATTGAGGAACTCCAAACGGAACTCACGCCGATTCAACAGGAGAAACTCGCAATCGAGGTTGAAGTTGGTCCTCTGAAATACATCGCCGAACTCATCTACGGCGACAAGGCAGAGGACATGTTCGACGAGGCAGTCCGTTTCGTAATCATAATGCTCATCGTTACGTTCGATCCACTGGCGGTTGTGCTGCTACTTGCGGCGACTCAGGGGTTCACTCAACGAGAGCAAGAGAAGATGAGGGTGTTCAATCCAGATAACGTGGTGGATCTCGAGGATAAGTTCGAGACTGTCAGCGTTGACATGTCACAATATAAAGTTGTTGAGGACGAGGAGTGGGAAGAGACGATCGACGACGACCTGCCCTCGGACGACGACATTGAGGAATATGAGGTGATGAAGACTGTGGTTGATGATGCTGGTCACGGCATCGACCTCAACGAGGATCCCGATGGAACGAAACCGAAAAGGACGAGTGAGGCGAAGATGTCCACCAATCCAATACGCAAGAATAGGGGTTGACTTTGTATCGAGGATGCGTATAATAAAGAATGTACAACGTGATATGGACTTGTTATGAATAGATTTGTTCTTGAAGATACACCCAAAGAATGTGCCCAGTCCCACTGTGATAAGCACATCGTGAAGATGCCCACCGAAGAAGCACAGATGCTGAGCACAGTCCATCGTATCCTCGATGGTACTGAGACTCGGCGGCGGTCAGCATCAGGCAAGACAATGGCAAAGTACTGGGCACTTGAAGACGATCGCGAACTTGATCTGTACAAGGCAGTCCACTACAAACATCCATGCACAGTATGGGCAATGGAGACTCTCGGCAACTACAGGTGGGCATATGCTCTGTTCGAGGAACTCTGTGAAGAGTACACCTTTCGGTATGGCAGAGAGCACGGTGCTTGGACCCGACTGGGCGAAGTATTATGTCGAGCACCCGATAACATTCCAATGACTCTTGACATAACTCCGATGCCACTGGCGATGGGGTCTAATCCAGAGTGTATAAATTATAGTGATGTAGTTGGTTCATACCGTCACTTCTATGCAACCAAGAAAGAGCGGTTTAGTTTAACATGGAAAAACAGGGACGAACCTGTTTGGTGGGATCATTATGCAGAAATGGTTGGATAGGTTGATGGGTATTCCTCTCGAGGAGAACCCAGTTGACAAGACAATATTGGAGAAACTACCTGATGGGGAGAACCGTCATGTGGATGAAGTTTATAAAGCGAGATGGGTTTGGTATCATACCATCCTCGCGATTGAAATTGCATTCACTAACATTCTACTCATTGCAATATTATTCGTATTGGCGGTGAAGTGATGGCAGAGAAGAAGAGCGAGTACCGTAAGGGCAATACCAAGATGTTTAACATCCGTGTTCCCGAGTACCTACATTCCCAGTTTAAGATTGTTGCAAAGGAACGCGGCGTTTCAATGGCGAATCTCCTGATAGGATACATGGAGAGAGTGGTTGATGGTACTGAGGAAGCATTGGTCAAGACCAAAGAAAATGAGCAGTTTGACCCACTGGAGGATATCCGTGGGCAGTATATGCCAGGAGAGGATTTCTAATGAGTGAGTTTGTGAAGATGAGCGCAGCGAAAGATCAAACATTGAATGTGAGCAAGATTGAAAGCAAAGCAATTGAGTATCGTTATAATGAGTTTCAACTAATAGGGGAGTTAGAAGATTATGTCACGTCAACATACGACGAGCACTACTCGAAAAACAAATTTCAAGCGACGGAATTCATCATCGATGCTGGACATGGAGAAGGATTCGCTTTGGGCAATATTCTCAAGTACACCCAGAGATATGGCAATAAGGAAGGCAAGAATCGAAAGGATCTGCTTAAAGTCCTCCACTATGCTTTGATCGCATTACACATCCACGACCTGGAGCAATCGGATGATTACTGATTTCAAATTCTTTAACCCGTTTGCTCGAGTGACAGAGATCTGTACAGGATACCTTGACATCAATCACGAGCAAATCGCAGACTTCATGCGGGGAAAATTAGGCAGTCATTCCGACTACACCAGTTACTTCGATCAGGATTTCAACCATCGAATGTTGATGGAATGCCCACAAGGGAGAGAACTTCTCCGCGCATTCGAATCAACTTCTAAGATGTTCGCCAAAGATAGGGGAGTCGACCTCAACCGTTGTGGTGATAAAACCCATATCTGGTTCTCAGAATACCTGGAAGGCGAGAGGCATACTCTTCACAATCATCCCCGCGCAATTGTAGCAGGGACTTACTACCCATATGCTGACGAAGAGTCTTGTGAGATTCGATTCAGGCATCCGTCAAGTGGCATGCTACAAGTCGCCGAACCTTGGAACGATGAGGGGGACAAGGAAAGTCTCAAGGATCGCGATTCAGTATATAAGCATTTCCCCAAAACAGGCATGATCAATGTTTGGCCAGCATGGATGGAACACGAGATTGGACCCCAGAAGAGAGTCCCGAAAGAAAGATCCCGCCTCGCTATATCCTTCAATTGGGGTAGGGTTTACTAAGTTATTGATTTTCTTCAAGTTTTTAAAACTTGTCTTTGTATGCTCCATATGCGATAATAGTCTCATAGTTGAATGAGGTTATGAATATGAAGATGGTACTCCAAACGCAGTTCAAAGAAAACTACGGTGCCCACGACTGGGACGGTGAGGGCGTATGTCCTCAGTATTGGAAGAACAAGTTCGGCGACACCTACATCATGGATATCACTATCCAGCAGGCGCAGGATGATGCCTTCATCAAACACATCCTTGATCACATCGAGTATAAGTCTGACTTTGCTGAGGAATATGTCCTCGGTTGGGACTTCGTCGATGACATCGACTTCGAAGAGTCGAACCACGTCGAGGATTGGGAGTCTCCCATTTACCTCAAGCACACTCACATCGGTTTTGCTGCCAAGCAGTATCGCAAGACTGACTTCAACCACGAACTTGTCGTTGGTCAACTCGAGACCTATAACTTGGTCGACGGTAAGCGCACCGACTTTCTTCTTCAGATTGACCTGAAGGATGGTCGGCGGGTTGACTATCGCGATTTCACAAAGATGCAGGAGGCAGCGTAATGAGCAAGTTCGAAGTTGAGATCGAATGTCTTCTTCAAGACATCCGTAACGAGATCCGCGAAGAACGCGAGCGCATTCAGGGCGTCCTCGATCATCAGGCAGAGTTTCCGAACGATCAGTATGATCCTGACGAGTATCTGGAAGGTGCTACCCGCGCAATGGACTGGGTGAGTGTCATGCTCGAGCGTAGACTAATGGAGGTAAAGTAATATGGGGTTTCGTAATGCAATTGCAGAAGAGTTTCGTCGTGCAGTGAATGATCCGGCGAATCTCGAGAATGGATCTCCCAACTGGGACTTCGTGGAGGCAGACATCATGATTGAGTTCACTGTCGACACTGTGATTGAGAACATGGGTTCTCTGAATGAGTTTTTCGATTACTTCGAAGAATTGGTTGGTCTGCACCTTGCTCTGGAGGCAAAGTGATGCAACTTCTCCCACTACTCCTGCTTGTTATTGCCATTGATGCAAACGCAGGCAAGATTAAGGGCGAGACACTCCCACAAGAAGTTGAGTTGCCCTACCACCATCCCCGCAGTAAGATTGGGCAGGATCCAATCACATACAATGAGACGCTCATGTGCCACCACCTCGAAGATCAGGCGTGGAACGGTCCACTGAGTCATCGAAGAAACCTGACTGGCAGTATTGGCACCTGCGACAGAAAGACTGGCGTTTGCGCCATCTACTGGTTGGACACGGATATCTGCGACATCGTTGACACCGCAAATCTTGCCGTTGACAGGCGAAGAATGAAACCACGAAGCAAGGGGCAACGTATTCTGGATCTACAGGAGTCTATCGAACACTGCTATAGTGGTGCTCCGCAATTTGGTCCCCAGCAACCCTGCGAAAGAATTGAAGAAATGTTAAAAAAGGAATTATTATGATTATCTATCACATAGAAAGAAAGGTAGATGGTGAGTGGCAGGATGTATGCCGTCCCACTGAGCATGAAGAACTCGCTAGGAGTATCTGCGGCATGAAGGCAATCAAAGGATCCACCATGGTCCGTGTGGCAACCTATGATGATAGGGAACCCGAGGCACATGTGGTGTATCTGATGAGTATGCATGACTGGGAAGGACCATGTGATTATAGGTGAAACAATATTCAAGGTCGACTCGAAGGGCAAAGTCCGAGAGTGGCGTATGGAGATCGACGGTGCCAACTATCGCACTGTTGCTGGTGTCCAAGGTGGACAGCAGGTTATCTCTGGTTGGAAGGAAGCAAAACCCAAGAACGTAGGTCGTTCAAATGCTACCACTGCGGAAGAACAGGCGGTTGCCGAGGTTGATGCCAAGTACACCAAGAAACTGGATGGCGAGTACCACGAGACTCTAGAGTCCACGTCGGTGGCAAAGTTCTACAAACCCATGCTTGCCACTAAGTGGGAAGACCTGAAGGACAATATTGAGTATCCGGTCTACACCCAACCCAAGTTGGACGGTGTACGTTGCATCGTGAATGCAGAGGGTATGTGGAGTCGCACTGGTAAGGCAATCACCTCGTGCCCTCATATCATCGAGCAACTGGCACCTTGGTTTGAGTCGCGCCCCGATCTGGTTCTGGATGGTGAGTTATACAACCATGACCTGAAGGACGACTTCAACAAGATCATCAGTCTGGTACGCAAGACCAAACCTACAGAGGAAGATACTGCTGAGGCAGCAGAGACTGTGCAATACCACATGTATGATGTGCCCAGCGTGGACCTTGACTTCCACGAGAGATCTGCCCTGCTGGGATTCGGTATTAAAGACAATGCACTGGAAGTCGTTAAGACTCTGGTTGCATACAACGAGGAGGAAGTTGACGCGCACTTCGGAGAATTTATCGGAGAGGGTTACGAGGGTGGCATGATACGATTGAACTCACCCTATGAACAGAAGCGCAGCAAGACGCTGATGAAGCGCAAAGACTTCGAAGATATGGAGTTCGAGATCGTTAGTATTGAGGAAGGGCAAGGCAACTGGGCAGGTTATGCCAAGCGTGTCGTGTTCAAACTCGAAGACGGTCGAGAGTGTGGGTCGGGTTTAGCAGGAAACCAAGAGTTCACCCGAGAGTTGCTGAAGAACCGAGATGATTATGTTGGGGGGCAGGTGACCGTCCAGTACTTCACCCGAACGCCCGATGGGGTGCCTCGATTCCCTATCGCCAAGGCACTATTCGCCAACGGAAGAGACGTGTAAGTTGTTGATTTTGCAGGGGATTAAAAACATTGTCTTTGTGTCCCGAATTAGCGATAATAGTAGTATGAAAAAGCGATTGATAAATGAGTTGAAGAACGCGGTCCGCGCTGATGACCTCAGTGCACTCCGTGACGAGTACGCCCACGTTCCTGCTGCCCTCAACGTTGGTCAGGGTATCTCTCCCCCTTCTGTTGGCGGTGACCTGAATGCGCGTATCGCGGTCGTCATGCAGGATTTTTGTTCCGCTGACTTTATTGACTCACGCACCGACTCACAAGTTGCCTTTATGGCAGAGCACGGATACTGCGATAGTGTCAAGACCAACCATCACCTTGCTGACTTCCTTGCCGCTATGGGCGAGACCCGCGAGAGCGTATGGTGTACCAACGCAATGCCTTTTGTCAAGTCAGGTGCTATGACTGCTCCTGTGAAGGCACGTGATGTTGCCTACACGGTTGAGAAGTACCTTGTACCAGAGTTAAACATCGTCGACGCTGAGGTTGTATTGTGTCTCGGTAATGCTGCCTTTGACTCCTTGCGCAAGCACTACGGTGCTGCCAAGGGTGTTGACTCGTTCGAGGCAAACGGTCGTCGTTTCGTGAAACTGCCACACCCTTCTCCCCTGTCAGTCAACCGACTGGGTAAGCAGAACGTGGCGCGAATGTATGCGGATGCCGCAAACAAGGAGCAGCAATAATGAAAGAGTTGATGAAACTCCGCGATCGACTGCTTGGTGAATATGAGCATGCGGTCGACACCATGGATACCTACGGCGAAGCAGATGGTCTGCTCGTTGCGATCCGAATGGTTGAAGACCAGATTAAATCCACTGTGGAGAAAGCAGGCATATGAAGTACGGTTCAATGACCCACGACTTCACTGGTCGTAAGATCAAGAAGAAGAAAGCGACTGGCGAGACCTTCAAAAAGTTTAAGGCACCTGCATTCAGTCCCAAATCCCCTACGCAGGGACCTCCTAGGCGGGATGCAGGTGTCGAATATAAGTCTGCTGACATGGGCGCACCAAGTGTATGTGCGGCACCCGAAGCAAAGAAGTACACAGGAACTTTGGTCAAGGGTATTGCAACTATGCACAAATCCAATGCAGTACCAGTAATTGATCAAGAACAGGCAACTGATATTGCCAACATGAGGAGAGGATAACATGAAGAAAGTAATCGCAACTGCAGTATTAGCAACACTCCCAATGAGTGTAAACGCAATTGGTCCAGCACCCACCGTCAAGGAAAAGGAAGTGGCGTCTGTCGACACCGTAATCGGTGCTGCAGCAGGAACTGGTGTGATGGCAGGACTGGCATCGTGGGCATTACCTGCGGCACTAGCGCACTCATCAGGTGGAGCAATCCTCTATAGTGGTGCGGGTTATGTCGCGGGCACTATGGGACTTGCTGCGGGCACAGTTGCAGCATTGCCCTTCATCGCAGTGGGTGCTGCTGCAGTAGGAACTGGTGCGGTGGTTTATAAGTATTATGGGGAAGAGATCGACTCGATCTATGTGACCTATATGGGAGATGAGCAGTAATGGCACTTGCAAGAAAGCAGTTCAACCTCGACTTTGTCGAGTTACCCAAAATCAAAAGGGTGCAGGTAGATGGCAAGAGGCACTATCAACTCGCTGATGGCGAGTGTGTCCCCTACCCTTCTGTTACGACGATCCTGTCGGGTTGTAAGAAGTCCAAGAAGGCACTACATGAGTGGCGTAGACGAGTTGGTGCGGAAACCGCCAACAAGATCTCCAAGCAGGCGAGTGAGCGGGGCACGTCAGTTCACCAACTGATCGAGGACTATTGCCAGAACAAAGAGTCCGAGGGCAAGATCATGCCCAATGCTGCTGACATGTTCACCCGACTCCGCGATGTCGCCAACGAGAGTATCGACAACATCAAACTGGTTGAAGGTCTGATGTACTCTGAGTATCTCCGGACTGCTGGCACCGTGGACATGGTTGCTGAATTCAACGGCAAACTATCTGTAATCGACTGGAAGACTTCGACTCGTCGAAAGACACGGTCCCGATGCTACAACTATTTCAAGCAGGAAGCAGCATATGCTGTCATGTACGAAGAGATGACGGGGCAACCCATCACTCAACTGGTCACTGTTGTTACTGATCAGGAAGGCGGGTCTCAGGTATTCGTAGAGCACCGTGACGAATGGATCGGAGAATTCATCGTACTAAGGGATCAATATGAAGAAGAAAATCGAGAAGTATAAGTTCGCCACGAACGAGTACAGGTTAGTTCACCGACCAAAAAGCGAACCCCTGCTCGGTTACTGGATTGCCGAAATCTGGTACGATGAAAAGGGCGACGTTGTTCTCTACGGAGAGCACGCGAGTCCGGAGGGAGACATACCCGACGAGACATATGAGAATATGTGTAATATGATGAAGGCATTCGACCAAGAACCACTAAATCTTGATTATGTCGACTACCTATTTTTGAGAAAGGAAATGCAAGATGAAGGATAAAGTGATACTCACTGACTGCGATGGAGTGATATTCGATTGGGAATACGCATTCGGTCAGTGGATGAAGAGGCATGGTTACAAACTCTATGACGCCAATGCCTACAATGTGGCAGACCGATACGAACTCGGGATGCACGACAAGAAGCGGTTGGTTCGAATGTTTAACGAGTCAGCAGCAATCAGAAAGATCCCGCCTCTCAGAGACGCAATCAAGTACGTTCGCAAACTCCACCAAGAGCATGGATTCATATTTCATGCAATCACCTCGTTGTCCAACGACCAATATGCACAACACCTGCGCACCAAGAACCTGATCGAAACTTTCGGACCCACCGTGTTCGAGAAGTATGTGTATCTGGACACTGGTGCTGATAAGGATGAAGCACTCGCCGAGTATGAGGGCACGGAGTGCTACTGGGTCGAGGATAAGATGGAGAACGCTGACGTCGGCACGAGATTCGGTCTCCAATCAATCCTAATCGCCCACCCCTATAACGCCGAGCATAAGGGTCCAGCGAAGCGAGTACAGGGTTGGAGAGAGATCTACGACCTCGTAACTTCTTGATTTTGCAGCGGATTCTTAAACTTGTCTTTGTACACTAAATAGACGATAATAGTCTCTGTTGAATAGGAGAACGATATGAAAGACTTCGCTAAATTTTTCGCATTTAACCTGATTGTTTGGGGTTCAGTAGTCGGTCTTGTTTCCGTTGCGGAAGCAGAGGAGACCTGTTCTGGTCCCGAAGGTGTCGAGATTTGGGGTTGTTACGAAGGTCAGGCATACTGGAGCATTGTTCCTTATGGCGGCGACCTGCCCCAAGTTTCGGGTGGTACTCTGTTCGTGCCTTCCAAGAAGGTTGAGAAGCAGACCACCGCGACTGGTCGAATCGTTGACCGTGCGATTGAGCAAACTGCTCAGACTGTAGAGAATTCTATCTCTAATGGTATCGACCGTCACATCTATGACCTTGGTAAAGACATCCGAGAGATCATTTATTAATAGGGAGCGAGTCATGCAGTTGACATTCAATACCAACGCTCCACGATACATGACCGAGTTTGCGGCATTTGCTTGCCTCTATCTCGGTCTTGATCGACTTCGGGGCAATATCGAGATTGAATACAAATATGGATCCCTTGAGGATAATTGCTACGGGCAGTGCTGGGGTGACAAGAAGGATTGTGAGATACAGATCGCATCAAGGCAGTTTGGTTACCCGATCTCCCGCCGAGAAAAACTAATGACAATCGCCCATGAGTTGACACACGCAAGGCAGTATCTCAAAGGCGAGTTGCTTCCCACCGAGGAAGGCAAACGAACTGCTATGTGGCGAGGAACCCCCATCAAGTACAATCCTCGCTGCGAAGAAACCCAACCCTGGGAGGTAGAGGCATCGAAGTATGAGGATCTCATCTATGATGCATGGGTTGGGGGGAATTACCAATCCTGACTCCTATAAATAGACCCATAGGATATTTTATATACGGGTCTTATCATGGCGCAGTCCGGAGCAGGTGCAGAAGTCACCGCCCTCTACGAAAGTCTTCAAGCATATGCCTGTGCTGCTCGGCAGCACAAGGGTAGAGACTTGGAATCCATTTTTGAGTTGAAAGATGCTAATACAAAGGACGCAGACTGTGACCGAACACTCAAGCAGTGTATGGACCAGTTTAGCGGCGACGAAGAATATCAATACAGCATCATCGTCACAGCAAACAAATTCTTTAAAGAATACCGCATATCCAAAGGATACAAATTCCACCGTGGTGGGCAGAAGGTAGAAGCGATCTATAATAACTGGCGCAAGCATAAAAGAGGCAGTGGCATCACTGGCGACGATAAGTGGAATCCAGCAGACATCTGGGCGATAAAAAATACCTTCCTACAGAAAACGAATTGCAAAGACCTCAGCGGTTATAACGAGTTTCTCCTTGAGCAGTATGACGCGAAGAAACTAATTGGTATCTCGCTCAAGAAAGTGCCCAAAGGAGAGGTCAAGTCCAAGGTATACAACGACGGACAGTCGATCGTCAATGCCAAGTTCAAGCAGGTCAAACCGATGGATGACGTTACTTCCTCCAAGGACGTTTACCTCGTCGTTCAATACAGTGGCACAGCATATGATATACAGTTGAGAAACTTCTCCTCTCGCCCCGTCACCTCGTCGTGGCAGGGGGAGATCAAGGGCAAGTCTGCTGCTGGTGGTAAGATCGGCGGGGGAGTCCTGATTGAGCAGGCATTGAATGCTGGCGTTTCAATAAAGAAACCGAATCAATTCAATGCCACCGTTGCCCCGACCGATACCAAACTCAACGAGTTTGCAAAGATGTACAAGGCGATTAATCCTCGTACAAAGGAAACCGAAAAGCAGGTCAAGGCAAAGGCAAAGGGACTGGCAAAGATAGACCCCACGTGGTGGATGTCAAAATACTTGTCAGTGTATTTCGCTCATACAATCGTTAAGTCAGGTAAGAAGGATGCAGTAGCGAGTAAGATCTATCAGTACGCATCCTCGGCGAGTGCCTGCTCTTCAGTGTACGTGAAATATTATGACTAACAACAAATACGGAAACTGAGGTGATAATGGAAGTCTACCTGACCACCAACAACTTGAATGGTAAGAAATATATTGGCATGACCAACGGTAACAAGAAAGGTTACATGGGATCAGGCAAGTTGATCGAACACGCAATGCAGAAATACGGTAAGCATAACTTCACCAAACGCACACTGGTTGAGTGCACCTCCGAGGAAGAGTTGAGGGAGGCAGAGCAGTTCTTTATCGAAGAGACTAACGCAGTTGCCTCCCCCGATTACTACAACCTACACGAAGGTGGACGAGGTGGAGACACAGGGTTCCATGAGGACACCGATATGTCTGCGATCACAAAAGAATCTTGGGACAGTTATACCGAAGAAGAAAGAGCAGCACGAGGTAAGGTCACCAGTGAAGGGAGAATAAAGTCTGGTTGCGCCAAAGGAGAGAAGAATCCGATGTATGGTCGTAGTGCTGTTGCCGAGCAAAACCTCAAGTGGTATTGTAACGGTGAGAAAACAATATACGTGACCGAGGGCACACAACCCGAAGGTTACTGGAGGGGTCGAAAATGAAGACCTTCTTTGAACAAGAGTTGTTGTCTGAACAGAAAAACACCCATATGCAACACATCGAGGACAAAGTTCTCTACGGTGGAGTCGACGGCACGAGGCAGGCAATCAATGCCCTGCGGGAATTGCGTGACATGCTCCAAGGCAAACACGAGCAAGCAATCTCTGTCAAGTGGGACGGTGCTCCTGCCATCTTTGCTGGAACAGATCCAAGAGACGGAAAGTTCTTCGTGGCAAAGAAAGGTATCTTTAATAAGAATCCCAAAGTCTATAAAACGAAAGCAGATGTCGATGCCGACACATCAGGCGACCTAAACGTCAAACTCAACGCTGCCCTCGAGGAACTCCCTGCTCTTGGCATCAAGGGCGTCATTCAGGGAGACTTCTTGTTCGGTCCAGGAGACGTCAAGACCAAGAAGATCGCTGGGCAAGGTTATACCACCTTCCACCCCAACACAATCGTCTATGCTCTGCCCTTCAACTCGCAGGGGGCGAAGGAAGTACGTGCTGCTCGTATCGGTATCGTATGGCACACCACCTACAAGGGTGATGCGTTTGAGAACATGCGTGCCTCATATGGCGTCAACGTGGGCGCACTCAAGAACAGTCGAAAGGTTTGGTCACAGGACGCAATGCTGCGTGACGTGTCAAAGAAGGCAACGATGTCCAAGGCAGAGACAAAGAAGGTGACTGAGTATCTTTCTATTGCTGGTGGGTTGTTTCAGAAGATATCTGGTACAACTCTGCGGCAGTTGGAGGCACACACTGAGTTGTCACAACTGATTGAGCAATACAACAACACTTTCGTGCGCAAGGGTACAGTCATCCCTGACTCGCGCAGACACGTGATAGGTCTACAGAGATGGTTGACCACAAAGTATAAATCAGAAATGGATAAGAGAAAAACTGACAAGGGGAAGAAGGCGCAGCAGGCAAAACTAAATGCTATCCTACAATTCTTCTCCAAGAAAAATACTGCAGGATTAATAGCAATGTTCGAACTACAAAAGAATTTAGTTCTTGCCAAATTAATCCTTATAAATAAACTGAACTCTCTTGCTTCTATCGACGCATTCGTCAAGACGCGAAAGGGATACAAGGTGACGGGTCAGGAAGGATTCGTCGCAATCGACAAACTTGGTGGTGATGCGGTGAAATTGGTGGATAGGATGGAATTTTCCTATAACAACTTTTCGCCCGATGTACTTAAAGGATGGGACAAAGCAAGTAGGAATTAGTCGTGGACAAAGAAGATTTAAATACAAGCAACATGCCCAAAGACCTCATGAAGAATGAACCCACTGAAGACGTGGGCGAGGACAACAATGGCGGTCTGCCTAAGAATTTGTCTTTCCGAGACTTCGTAGTTGTTGACTATATGCCTGGAATGGGCGAGTATATCAACTATCAGGCAATCAAGCGGCATAAGGACACCCACTCAGTTGGCGGTCCTGTCGGAGAGTCTGTAGAAACCGAAGAAATTGAGACCGAAGCACTCTCACACGCCCAGAGAATCAAAATGGGTCAGCGCATGAGGCGAATGTCGAAGAGAATCGCCATTGCTCGTAAGCGCGCACTGAAGCGAACTCCGACCTCTGATGTCGTAAAGAAGCGAGCAATGAAGTCGGCACGTAAACTAATACTCAAGAAGATGACGAAGGGTATGGATAAGGGCGAGTTGTCATTCGCTCGACGACAAGATCTCGAGAAGAGACTCGATAGAATGAAACCCCGCATCCAACGGATAGCAAAGAAACTTGCTCCCGAAATTCGTAAGAGAGATAGAGATAGGAAGAAATCTGCGTCACAAGCAACAACTGATAAGAAGTAGGATTTGTAATGATAAAGTCGTTTAACGATTATTTAATTGAAGAAGGAAATGTCGCTTACTTCACTTTCGGTAGGATGAATCCTCCGACTGCTGGACACGAGAAGTTGCTTGATACTCTCGCTGCAAAGTCTGGAAAGAATCCATACTTCATATTTCTCTCCCAGAGTCAAGACTCCAAGAAGAATCCGTTGGATTATAGTTCCAAGGTCAAGCACGTGCGTAAGATGTTTCCACGACATGCTCGGCGGGTGATGATTAATCGAAAGGTGCGCACAGTATTTGATGCTGCCTCTTATTTGTACGATCAGGGGCACCGAAAGATTGCCATGGTTGTCGGTTCAGACCGAGTACGAGAGTTTGAGACTCTACTGAGCAAGTACAACGGCAAGAAAGGGCAGCACGGTTTCTATAACTTCAAAGACATAAAAATCATTTCTGCTGGTGCAAGGGATCCCGACGCCGAAGGTGTTGAGGGTATGTCCGCATCTAAACTACGTTCTTTCGCATCAGACAACGACTTCGCCAGTTTCTCTCAGAGACTCGGTCGAAATATGAACACCAAAGATTCCAAGAAACTGTTTACCGATGTCCGTAAGGGCATGGGCATCAAAGAGGAAACCGTATTCAAGAGACACGTTGAGTTAGAATCGGTCAGCGAAACCCGAGAGAAGTTTGTGAAGGGCGAGTTGTTCTCTGTTGGCGATCAAGTGGTCGTCAAAGAGTCCGAAGAGATCGGAACGGTAACTGTTCTCGGTAGCAACTACGTTGTTGTTGAGATTGCTGAGGGTAAGTCCCTCCGCAAGTGGTTAGATTCTGTAGAGAAACTCGACGAGTCCTGCGGTGGCGGTATGGACGCTGGACATGTGGACGTTCCCGAACCAGAGGTTGATGTTGGTCGCAAAAAGCGAAAGACCTCGCGAAAGGCGAAAGACGATGAAGTGGTCGAGAAAAAAGTAGCACAAGATTCTGAAATCAAGGACCGCGAGGGCACACAACCCGCTAAATACCATAAAGGTTTATCCAAGGCGATGAAGACCCGCCGAGATAGACAATTTAAGAAGCAGGCGAAGATGTCGGATTCAAACCCGAAAGCATACAAACCTGCTCCTGGAGATGCCGACGCAAAGACTAAACCATCAAAGTACACGAAGCAGTTTAAACAGATGTATGGAGATAAGAAATGAAATTTATTGACTACATTGAAGAGTCAAAGGGACTTGCTGCGAAAGCAGATAAATCGGGTATCTCCGTCGGTACTCTGAAAAAGGTTTACAACCGTGGCGTCGCAGCATGGAAGACGGGGCACCGTCCTGGAACCACTCCCCAGCAGTGGGGACATGCTCGGGTCAATGCCTTTATCGTTAAGAAGAAGAAAGGTGGTTTGAACCACGACAAAGACTTGGCATAAAATAATAACTCGAATTTGAAGTACATGCAACACCCCTGAGTAATTTTATACAGATAATAAAACTGAGGTATAAGATGAAAAGGATGCTTGCACTTGCTGCAATCTTCTTTAGTACAATTGCAATTGGACAAGAAGATCCAGTAGACCCCAACCTAATTCGTTCAGAGTCTGTAACGACCAGTACGATTACAACAAACGGAAAGACGGAGACTGAATTGAAGTCACCGCCTGCTTCCGCTATATCCCCCACTATCAACACGTCGAACTCCGACCTTTGTACGTTTGGAGTTGCGGGTGCAGTGCAAACTCAGATACTTGGTATCTCGACGGGGACTCAGTTCACAGACGAAAACTGTGAGCGTCTCAAGAATTCTAAAACTCTCTATGATATGGGCATGAAAGTGGCAGCAGTGTCGATGATGTGCCAAGACAAGAGAGTATTCGACGCAATGATGAACGCAGGAACTCCCTGCCCCAAAGACGGTATGATTGGTGACGCTGCAAAGGCAGCATGGCAGAGAGAAGAATTAGAACAACCCGAAGAGGAGGGTTTAGATGCTGGAGAAAAAACTGCTGCTGGTGGCGGTGCTCTTGCTGGGTTACTGCTCTTACTCCTCCTCTGAAGTAATCTACGGATCCAGTGGTAATGCTGCCCAAAGTGGGCAGCAGTGGGTAATGCAGAATGTAATTCCCCAATACACGGGACTGGCGGTCAACGGAGTTGTGTATCAGTACACAACCATCAAAGACCCCAGCGACCCCATGGTCGTTTCCGTGCAGAACGAGAATCCGATCGATGGCGGTTATATCTTCCGTGAGGTCGACGACTGGACTGGACTTCCAGGGAATACAATCAATAAGATCGTACCAGTTGATTACATTCCCGTTGAGTACTGGGGAGACGGTTCTATCGTCGTAGAGGGAGAAGGGCAGGTTGTCGACCCCTCTGTGTTATACACCTATCGCTATGATGACAAGTGTATTAACCCGCAGAACAATCCAACTTGTCCAGGATACTCACCAGTGATACCAGAGACTGACGACACAAATTTAGATCTGGCGGGGGAATCGTTCCAAGACCAGATGGACCGTGAGCAGGTATTCCGTGACGATGATCAAGAGCGTCGCGACTTCGAGAGGATAAAGGACAAAGAGAAGAAGAAGTTGGTACTGACTGACCTTGAGAAAATGCTGGGCACGTTTTCGTTGAACGAACTACAAGGACCAGCAGAGATGTTACACGCGCAGATGCTGGCACTCAACTTTGTGCCAGCATCATACGAAAGAGTTATTCCTGATCCTGGGTATGAGGAGAGGATTGAGTTAAAGGATGCGACATTGCCCGACAATGTACAGTTACGGCGATTGAATTATGCGAACGATGCACTACACAACCAAATGGTTGATCAACAATACGAGGGAAAGTAATATGAAGAAGTTAATCATCGGATTCATCGCTGGCATCTTCACCTGCGCATCTTATGCGGAAGAAGTTCAAATTGTCGGTT
>Ga0181379_1000378_pt1 | contig 22483 bp, 27 predicted proteins | sample 2SPOviralmetaG_FD_130115 | JGI IMG/M metagenome (GOLD analysis project Ga0181379, IMG submission 130115) | Marine viral communities from the oligotrophic San Pedro Time Series (SPOT) site, San Pedro Channel, CA, USA - 2 SPOT_SRF_2009-07-10 | ecosystem: Environmental > Aquatic > Marine > Strait... | reverse complement strand
TCTTGTCAGCGGAGAGCGTGGTGAGCGAGTTGCGGAAGCATGCCTCGGTCTCGATGTGTTTGGCACCCGCTTGGCATCATAACTGTATAGAGAACTCTTCATGTAGCCTCCGCGACTCCAGCCAACTGGTGAACGAATGACAGGGTATGGCATTGACGATGTTCCGCATGTCCGCCTTGAGGATTCACAAAAGGCCGCTCTCGATTCTGCTGACGCGCTTCAAGCGGAATTCATGGCCGAAGCGGTCATTCACGTGGCAGAGGACGATTCGGTCATCGGTCCAATGTCAAAACTTGAGGCTCATCGTGGTTCAGGGGCTTACCATCGTGCCTTCTCAATGCTGTTGTTTAATTCCAAAGGGGAAATGCTCCTTCAGCAACGTTCAGGAGACAAAGTCACATTCCCAAATGTGTGGGCCAACGCTTGCTGTTCACACCCCCTTCACAGCGATGAAGAATTGGAAGAGAGTAACGCCCTGGGCGTCAAGCGCGCAGCTGTTCGTAAACTTGAGCAAGAACTCGGGATCGACCCTTCCACGGTGTCCACTGAATCCATGACATTCATGACGAAAATGAGGTACTCTGCACGTATGAATCAAGAATGGATCGAGCGTGAACTTGACCACATTCTTGTTATGTGTGCCGATGTTGACCTCACCCCTAATCCAAATGAAGTATCCAACATCAAGTGGGTATCCTATGAAGAATTGGAGGCCATGCTCCTCGAAATGCGCGAAGCCGATGAAGCAATCGCTCCTTGGTTCAGGTGCATTGCAGCACGAATCATGACTGAGGAGTGGTGGGCAAATTTCAACAATCCTACGGCCATGAAAGAACTCTCTGACGAATTCATTCACGACATGGGAGACATCAGCCAGATGTTACCAAATGCAGAGGGGGCCGATTTGCTCACTTCCATCATGGAGGTGAAGCCACTCATTGAAGGTCGCATCACCAACAGTTTGCGGGCCTCACGACACGACCGTCTTGGCGATGCCATGATGCACTTGATTGAAGGCGGTGGAAAACGAATGCGAGCAACCTTGCCTTGGCTGGTAGCCAAAGCCGTTGGAGACAGCCATTCTGGTCTCCTCGATATCGGAGCAGCCATAGAAACTGTTCATAATTTCACCCTTGTTCATGATGACATCATGGACGACGATGATGTTCGTCGTGGCCGAAACGCCGTTCATATCGAGTACGGCATGCCAACTGCCATTAATGCAGGAGATGCGATGCTTGCTATTGCGTTTGAGCGGTTGGTACAGGCTGAAAATTTAGTACCAGACGATGTGGCACCCTTGGTCAATCGTATTGCATGGATGGTGCGGAGAGTGAGCGAGGGTCAACAGTTGGACATCGAATTTGAAGATCGACTCAATGTTTCCGAGGAAGACTACCTCGAGATGATCGAAGGGAAAACTGCCGTTATGTTTTGGATTTGTGCAGAGATTGGAGCGCGTATTTCCGGAGCGGATGAAGAAACGATCGAAGTCATGGCGAACTGGGGCAAGGCATTGGGGCTTTGTTTCCAACTCATGGACGATGTCATTGACGTTCTCTCTGATTCTGAAACGCTGGGGAAGCCTGCCGGATCAGACATTGCACAGGGCAAGAGAACGCTCATGATCATTCATGCCCTTCGCCAACCAGATGGTCCTGTGAAAGAACGTCTTCTCGCAGTTCTCGGTAAAGGAGATGGTCTCCCTGAAGATGCTCTGAACGACGGCCTCGCTGCTTTGGCAGAACTCGGTTCAGTCGCTTATGCCAAAAACATGGCCGAGGATTTCCACGCTCAAGCACACGCTTGTTTGGACCAAATTCCGGATGGCCCTGCATTGGTGGCTCTCCGGGAACTCACGGACTTTCAACTGGCTCGTCTCCACTGAGGAGGCGTACTTGGTCGTTGAGAGACAACGCCCCCTCTACGAGAACACGTGCATACCAGCGGGTGGTGCCGAACTCACGCTTGTTGCTCAAATGCATGAAAGAACCATCCTGAAAGGATTCACGAATGGTTTTACACGGCGGTGCATCGCCCGTGATCTCCAAAACAACATCTCCAAGTGAGAGTCGGGTTCCAACTCGAAGTGCACCAGTCGGAAGACCTTGGATCAGAACATTTTCTCCCGTAGAACCAGGAAAGATGGGGTGGCCAGCCTCTTGGAGACGTTGTAAAATCGATTCCTCCATCAAACAGACGGCTTTGTTGACGCCACCGTGATGTTTCTTGTCGTTTTGTTTGTCGCCGACGCAACCTATGGATTTGATTTCAAGCACAGGGACTGGGTGCTTCGGAACGCCACCGTTGGGATTGGCATGAAGGCCAATCACGGTGCCTAACATCTCACAGCCTCAATCGGAGTAGTAGGATTCAGGGTTTGGCTCTGGCTTCAATCCCTTCCGCTGTCGAATCGTACCGACCACTTTGTCAAACAATTGTGGTGGCAGGATTTCAAAGCCCAGGTTTTCAGTGTTCCAAACTGCACGGCCCTGTGAGGCTGCACGGATGTCGTTGGAGAATCCAAAGGTTTCAGCGATTGGAATGACACCAACGACGGTGGTAACGCTGCCTTCCGAAGGCATGTCTTCGATGATACCACGACGGGTCGTGACTTCACGTGTGACTTGTCCAAGCCAGTCGTTTGGTACGGAGATGAATGCCTTTTGCATGGGTTCAAGCAGAACCGTCTTGGCTCGCATCATGGCACCCTTGATTCCATTTCGCACAGCAGGAATGGTCTGTGCAGGACCGCGGTGAATGGCGTCTTCGTGGAGTTTTGCATCGACGAGGCGCACGAACATTCCTTGAACGGGTTCATCAGCGATTGGTCCTTTGACACAGACTTCGTTGAATGCCTCAATGATCAATTCACGAGTTTCGTGCAGGTTCTGAATACCTTTGGTGTCGTTAACAAGGACGTTTGTGCCCTTGATGGCGTAAATCTTACGCATCACGTCTCTGTCCATGCCAAGTTCTCCGAATTTGTTTCCAACTTCCTTTGAGTCGCTATTGCGAACGGGTCCATCGCCCAAGGAGCCGGAGCGAAGTGCTGCGACCACATCAACAGGGAGTGCTTCAATTTCGAAGAAGAATCGGTTGTGGCGGTTAGGTGATTTGCCTTCAAAGGAGTGCCCACGGTTTGAGCCTTGGATACCTTCTCGGTAAACAACGATTGGTGGACTGACCTTGACCTTGATGTTTTGTTCTTCTTCAATTCTGTAGACCGTGATTTCCAAGTGCAATTCACCCATTCCAGCGAGCAATGCTTCACCGGTTTCTTGGTTGGTTGTCACCTGAAGGGATGCGTCTGCCTTGGCCAGGGAACGCAAAGCGTCAATGAACTTTGGAAGGTCCTTCATGCTCTTGGGCTCGACAGCAACCGTGACCACAGGGTCAGAGTAGTGGCGGATCGCTTCGAAGGGCGTGAAATCCTTGTCTCTTGAAAGAGTAACACCAGCAGCTGCGGAACGAATTCCCGTCACTGCAGCGATGTTTCCGGCAACGACCTTGGGGACCGTGATACGGTCTCCACCGACCATCATAGCAACTTGCTGCACACGCTCGGACTTTGCTGCACCGATGGCGTAGACGGATTCACCTTGATTGATCGCACCAGAATAGACACGACCGACGGCGACTTCTCCTGCGTGGGGATCCATCCAAATCTTGGTGACCATCATGGCCAATTCTGCATCAGGATCGCATGACATCATGGCCTTTCCGATAGGAGATTCCAAGTCGCCAGTCCAGATGTTAGGAATGCGGTACTTTTGTGCATCAATTGGCCCAGGAAGTTTAGACACCGCCATGTCGAGCAAGACTTCGTGAACGGGTGCTTTTTGAGCAAGGGTCTTTTGGTCTTCGTTGTTACAGTACTCGAAAATTTCCTTGAAGGAAATACCGGACTTGGACATGTATGGGACAGTAATCCCCCAGTTGTGATATGCAGATCCGAATGCTACCGTGCCGTCTTGGACGGAAACTTGCCAGTCTTTCTTCTTGTCTTCAGGAGCAAATTGCTTGATGAGTTTGTTGACCTTCTTGATGGTCTCAGTAAATCGAGCCATCATGTCTTCTGGGGTCACCTGCAGTTCGTTGATGAGACGGTCGACCTTGTTGATGAACAACACGGGCTTGACCTTCTCCTTCAGTGCCTGACGAACCACCGTCTCCGTTTGGGGCATAGGGCCTTCAACGGCACAAGCGAGGATAAAACAACCGTCAACAGCACGCATGGCACGGGTGACGTCGCCACCAAAGTCGACGTGCCCGGGAGTGTCGATGAGGTTGATGAGAAAGTCGGTTCCCTCAACGGCGTGGACCATGGATGCGGATGCAGCGTTGATGGTGATTCCACGAGCAGATTCTTGTTCGTCGAAATCCAGAACACGAGCAGCGCCTGCGAGTTCATTGGACATCATGCCGGCTCCGGCAATCAAGTTGTCAGACAGCGTCGTCTTTCCGTGGTCAATGTGAGCAGCGATGCACAAGTTCCTGATTTGAGGAAGAATGTGCATGACTTCTGTGGCCTTCTTGATGTTGTCTTCTTTGCGTCCCATGGTAACCACCGTGTTCTCGTTATCTGGGCCACCGAAAAGGGGTTCTTAAGTGACTCGCAGGATAACGAACGTTCAGTACACGAGTTGCACGTCTGATTGTACGGCGAGAGAGATGACGCCAGGGGGTCCGCTCCATCCAATTCCATCGTCTGGGACGATGAGCGCTCCATCGCCTTCCTTGTGGCCCAAAACAGCCCCTACCGAGCCAAATGAGCAATGCAAATCAGCCCCTGCTGCAATAGCTTCAATGAAAGATGTCGCCGTGACCTCGCCTCCAAAATCTTTGTCGAGTTGTTCAACATACGAAGGTTCGAGAAGACGAACACCAGCTGCTGCAAAGAAAACACTCACTCGATGCCCGTCAGCAACGGCCCTTGCAGCGCATGCGAGACCAACGATGGCCTTGAAAGGGTCGACTTTGGGATCTGACACGAACTTGATGAACACACGATGACTCATGCGTTACCCTCAAGGAAGGAGGAAATGAATGTTTGGAGGCCATGTAGCCTTCATTCGGAATCCATGGCCATGCGGACGTGAACCATCAGGGCCACCAATGAACCAACCACGAGCACCACCATCGGAACACGCAGGTTTCCCGTCACGGGGTTGGTCATGCCGTGAACGGCTACGAACAGCCCGTTCAACACCAGAAACGCGAAACCGGTTGCAACTCCAACGCCCTTGGCGCCTGCCGGAGACCCGAGAATCATCCAAGCCCCGAGCACCAACATGACGTTGGCTGAAACACGGAGCGGTTCGAGCAGACCTGAGGCGGCGTGAATCAATACGTCCAGAGTTTGGACGTCAGGATCGCAGCAAAGGTGCGATGCACGGGTTCAACGAGCCGAGGCAGCGATGCGTTCCAACTCTTCCTTCTTGCCAACGGCATAGGAAGTTACGTCGCCTTCACTGGCCTTTGTCAATTCGTTGATAATACAACTCTTCAACGTCCGCTTCGATTTGTGGGTTCCTTGTTGTGCACCACGAGCCAAATTGGCAAGAGCGACATCGAGTCGACGTGATGGTGAGGAGTCAACCGCCTTTGGTTGAGAAACAGCACCGAACTTGATTCGGGTGATTTCTTCCATAGGTGCTGCTGAACAAAGGGCATCGACGAAGACCTGGAGAGGGTTGACGTCATTACGCTCGGCGATGTGATCAAGAGCGCCCTCGAAGGCTTTCATGGCACCCATCTTTTTACCAGTGTAGTTGCCTGTGCGCATCAATTTGTTGATGTAGCGTTCAACAACAGACAACTTGGCTTTTCCAAACCAAGCGTTGGCATGTCGGCCACCCGTGTGAGGGACTCCGACCGTTGTGAGATTGATGTATGGAGCAAGTCCAGGATCTCGGCAGGTCACTTCTGAAGCGTCCCACTTTCCGAAAACTTTCGTTCCAATCCCTGCAATGGGTTTGACTTCTGGCGCGTTGGTTTCTGCATCATCACTCATCATGTTCACCTCAGCGGACTGGCTTCTCCTTGCGACCTCGGACCATCTCGTCGAGAGATACGCCGTTCACTTGAATCACTTTGTAGCGGACACCGGGGATGTCTCCGTAAGAACGTCCCATGCGACCACCGATACCTTCGACCATCACTTCATCGTGTTCGTCAATGAAGTTGATAGCACCATCGCCGGGAGCGAAAGCGGTGAGTTTGTTTCCGTTCTTGATGAGGGAAATCTTGACGGCCTTGCGGATACCGGAATTAGGTTGTTTGGCCTCAATTCCCACTTTTTCAATCACGATACCCTTGGCTTGCGTTGATCCAGCAAGTGGGTCGTGCTTGGCACGAGACTTGAGCATACGCTTCTTGTATCGGCGATCCGACCAACGGAATTTCTGTCGGTCTTTTGCCATCTTTGCACCGGCGAAGAGTCCTCTACCCATCATGTTCACCTCATTGAAGCATTTTGCCGACTTGCCGCCCCTATTTAATCAAATCCCTTTCACCGCCCGAATATTCGTCGCCGTCGTTTGATTTTGCTCAGCGTTTTTACCGATTCAATGAACAACATTCAAACAACGCCTTCCCTTGGGCGACTCATGGCGTTTCGAGACCATCTCGCAGCAGCGACAATAGAATCTGAGCCAATCAGCTTGATTCATGGCATGCTGCACCATTCTCAAGCCTCTGGCCACGCCATGACCATTTTCGATAATATTGACGAGACGCCAGGCCAACGTGCAGCGGTCAACATGCTTACGAGAGACCGTTTGTGCGCTGCCATTGGAATTGAACCTGAGGCGTATATCGACACCCTCGGGTGGGCGATGAACCATCCGAGTCAACCAGCAATCGTAGCCCAAGAGGATGCCCAGTGTTTTGAAAATCAACCCGATTCAGTTGACCTGCGCTCAATCCCCATTCCCCATCACTGGCCGCAAGACCGTGGACGGTATTCATCTGCAAGCATCATCATCGCTCAAGATGCAGGCATCCGTAATGTCTCGTTTCACCGACAATTTCTGAGAGACGAGAATCACCTCGTCGTGCGATTGGTGCCTAGGCACTTGCGAACGATGGTCATGAACGCTCGAAAAGAGGGCCGCGAGGTCTCGGTCGCAATCGTCAACGCACCCGATCCAGTGGTGCTTCTCGCTGCGGCGATGTCGTTCAACGAGAACATCGATGAATTGACGATTGCAGCAGCCCTTCACGAAAAGTTGTATGGAACGCCCCTCAATTTGGTAGAACTGGACAATGGCGTACACGTCCCTGCAGATTCAGAATATGTTTGGTGGGGTCGAATCACGCTTGATAACGATGACGAGGGACCCTATGTCGACATCACCGGAACAGTGGATGATGTTCGCCAAGAACCTGTCATTGAAATTGACGGCCTGATTCATAGGAACAACCCTATTTTCCACGCTCTCATCCCTGGTGAGGCCGAACACAAGACGCTCATGGGGTTGCCACGAGCCCCAACCATCAAAGAAGCCGTCAACGCTGTTGTTGAGTGCACTGACGTCCACATGACTGAAGGAGGATGTGGATGGCTAGGTGCTGTTTTGAAAATTAGAAAGAAGCACCAAGACGATGGGATGAAGGCCATAGAAGCGGCTTTTGCCGGACACAAGAGCATGAAAATCGTGACCGTCGTCGATGAAGACATAGACATCACAGATCCTGTTCGTGTTGAGTGGGCCATGATGACACGATGGCAACCCGACAAAGACACCCTTATCCTCAGTAACCAGCGGGGGAGTTCCCTCGACCCTTCCCGATACGGCGATGGCAATACGTCGAAAATAGGATACGATGCAACCATTGACTTTGGCGTAGACCGCGAGGGATTCATGTCAGTCCAGTAGGGTGAAGAGATGACTGAGAGCCGTGATTTGCTGCAGCACCCCCGCAGAAATCTTGGAAACCGCTACCGTTCTTCCGCTCAAAAATTTGCTCGGCTGGCTAAACAAGACCCACAACGAGCGAGTGAAAACCTTGCATGGGCTGAACAAAATGCTCGTCAAGCCATCCTCCACGATTTCACAGACGAACGCAATTGGCGATGTCTAGCAGAGCTCAAGGTCCTTCATGGAGATGGTGATGGACTCCAGGCTGTACTGGAAGATGTGTTCATTGTCTTAGGCCGTGATCCCGAAAACATCGACCAACTCAAAGGTGTAAATTTCATTGCCCACGGGCGTGAATTGCTTGAAGCCGCATTTGCCAAAGATTCTCTTGATGCAGATGTTTGGTGGGAACAGTTGCAGAAAAACGATGGCACCGAGAACCTTGATGGATTCGCAGAACGATGCAGGCGACTCGATTTCAGGGACCAGCGAGCCAACATCATTTACGGCCGACGGTTGGAACGAATCAAATCCAGCGGCCACATTGAGTTGTTCATTGAACTTGGAAAACATCTGCTCGCACATCGCCCCGTCAACCACGAGTTGTGGCTCGAGATGGGGAGGCTTCACGAACGGAGAAATGAAATTGATGAAGCATGGTCGTGTTATGACCAAGTCCAACAACTTCGTCCACACCTCAACGAGCGGGAACGATTTTTGCAGCGCCTCAAGGGTGAAATGGACGGGGAAGACAAAATCCCTTGGTCTGGACCAAGCATCGAGCACAGAGAAGGTTTCCTCCAAGGGATGCAGCGACTAACGGACAGGATCTCAGAATCACCGCCTGAGGAGGAGCCGACCGTTGCTGTGGAGGAGCCCTCTCTGGCAAGCCACCCTGATGAACTCAAATTGGAAGCCCTCATTCAACAAGGTAACACACAAGCAGCCTTTTTCCTTGCGAGACGCCTTGTCGCTGGTGGCGAGGGTTGGGCCGTCCCCTGGCTTGAACGCATTCAGGCAACCATGGAGTGATGGACTTGAAGCAAAAACCTCCTGTCTTCGTGCTTGGATGGATCACGATTGCAGGTGAATCCACGACCTCCATGGGGCAAGGGGGGCGGGTCCTTTTCGTCGAACACCCACAACGTGGCTGGGAAATCCCAGGCGGCCACCTTGAACTCGGGGAAACGCCTGAAGAGGCCTTGCACAGGGAACTCAGAGAGGAAACGGGCCTTCAGGGTCGCATCCACTCGTGGAACAAAACATACTATCCGGAAGGTTGGGTCGCCCATGTTGTCGTTGATGGGCCTCAAGAATCCTCGTGGTCTGTTGGCGATAAAAGCGTCAATCAAGTTCGCTGGTGGACAGAAACTCCTCCAGTCAAAACTTGGACGATGGAAGAGTTTGAAGAGTTGGCTGATTATTTTTCTGCAGCATCATGACAACTGTGTCAATTCGGACAACCGTTGATTCCATGCTTCTGTGAGTTCATCCGTTTCCGCACAGGCCTGTGCAATGGCAGCAAGCATCGGATCTTCAACATCGCCGGGAGATTTCAGGAGGTCTGCAAAACGAGTCAGCCTCCCCATTCGATGAGCGAGGGTGAGCATGGCCCTAATGGCTGGACGCTCTGGACCTCCATAACCAGGATCGAGGTGGTCCATGCACCATTCGAAAACAGCATTGACATCTTCTGAGCGAACTGACAACACCGGTTTTGGTTTCCCAAGATCAAGAGGTTGTGCATTCTCTACTTGATGCTCCATGGGTTCTGCCGAATCATCGACCTGGTTCCAAGAGAGATCCAAGAACATGGTGCCGGCTTCGATGGCCATCTGATGTTGACCGGCCATCATCGCATGTTGGTGGGCATTCCATGCGTGCCGACAAGCATCAAAATCATGCCCAAGGGCAAGGCGGATTCGGCTTGCACCCAATCGAGATATGGCAACTGTTTCGTGTGCATGTCCACCTTTCCGAGGAATGTCTCCGTAGACTTGGAGGGCCATCAAGGCCTCACCTTGAGCCAAATGATAGGCGGCTTTGTTGAGCAAGGCAAGGTCGTGATCACGGCTTGCTTTGGCCACTGACTTGAGGCGTGTTTCAGCCCAGGTCAAATCTTCTTCTGCACCTTCAGCATCCCCCTGTTCAAACCTCGAAAGGCCCCGTTCCATGCGCAAACGTCCTTCAAGAGCAAGATCACGCGTTGCTGGACTTCGAACAACAGCAAGCGATTCCTCTATCGCTTCATCGAGGCGAGTATCACCCAACCATCGTCGACGAACCAATCCCAACACGCTGCGCTCACCTTCGGAAAGGTGCACATCCATTGCATCTAACAATTCGGGCGCATCCATGAACAGAGCCGCTTCAGCGAGTGTCAACCATGAAGGCCACTCAAGTTCATCTTTCCACAACACGAGCACTTCGCTTGAAACTGGACCTTCATTTCGCCAGCGCGAGATGAAGAGGCCAGGTCCTTGCGGGGGCACAATTGTCGTCATTTCGAATTCCCCCGAGGCGTCCGAGCAAGAGCATCGATGAAGGCCGTTTCGGCAGCGATTGGATCGAGCGTGCCCGACCAGCCAGCTGCACCGTCGTGCCCGCCTCCATGACCACCCATCGATTCAGAAAGGTGCTCCATGATACGCCCAAGGTGAAGTCCATCGAGCACGCTGCTGTGTGGGGCACGCGCTGTGAGCCGTGTTTCTCCGTCGCGATGACGAATCACCACGACAGCATCAGCACCCAGACTGTTCAACATTGAAGCCACACGACCTTCAAGCGTGCCAGCAGTCGTCCTCAAGATGGTCCACGGGCCGGCATCTGTTGATTCTGCTCGTTGAAAGCCTCGCAAGATGGCTCCCCGATCACTGGCGGAAGTCGTGGCATCTTCAAATTCCTCAATGAAGGCCTGATAGTCCATCGCACCTTGGCGGATGAGGGATGCAGCTGCCTCAAACGATTCAGCATTCGCATGACGGAAGCGACCGGTGTCCGTGATCAAACCGGCAAGAAGGAATTCACACACCGGCGGCGTCATTGATGATTTGGCGTGTTCAAAGAGGTAGTTGGCGATAATCTCTGTTGTTGAGCGTGCATCCCATTTCAGGGCGATATCGTCTTTTCCAAGTTCCCATCCATCTGTAGCGTGATGGTCAACAATGCAGAGGGGGACATCGGGCAGCGTGAGCCCAATTTGGTCTGGTGCCGCAGCATCAACCACCACGATTCCTGCAATTTGGTTTGGCCAAGATGTTGCCCCTGTCTTCATCAATCGAAATGGGGCACGATGGCGTTCCACAAGACGTCGGGCTACTCGGCCTAGATGCACGCCGCAAGCCAAGAGATTGGGGTGGCTCGATGCAAGAGCAATAGCCGAACCTATGGTATCCATATCCCCGTTTTTCCCAGTGACAACAGCCACAGGACCAATTGAGACGGCGTCCATCAGCCATTCATTGAAGGAGGTGAGATCGCCCTTCTTCGGTGAGACTTGATTCATTCCTGAGCACCCTGAAGGGATTGTTTCAGTTCGTCATAGGTTTGGATCAACTGTTGTTCTCGTTCTGTAAAACGTGCAAGATGAACATTGAGAGATTCTAGAGTCTCATTCAATTCTTTGAGCAGACCTTCTCGATCTGCGACCTCAATCAATACGCCACCCATCTGACGGTGGAGAGAGAGCCCCTCGGGCTGACTGTTCACGGCTTCAATCGTCCCTTGGAGTTCTTGGACTTGGGCCCTCACGCTGCTGACTTGTTGACGTGCAGCTTGGACTTCGGCGACGACGAGTTGCAATTGTTCCAGGTTTTCCATGGGCTCACCAGTTCGAAGGGTGGGGGGGTGGTTCAAGAATGCTTTCCGAAGACCTTCAGAACAGAATCGGTTGCAATCAGTCCACGAAGTCGGGTATTCCACATGGCTCGAAGGTCCTTGCAGGCGCTTTCCTGAAGTTCAATTGAGAACATGTCGTCGTTGACCCACTCAGTGGTACAGTCGGTTGCCAAACATGCTGCAAGAGATTGCGTGTCGGTGCGGGACCGAGATGAAACCTTGAGGTGGAGGTGCCACATATGGCGACACCAGAACCCATTCACTCTTCTTCTTCGCCAAGCGGTGGTCGCTCTGCGAGTTCACGCTCGTAGTTCATGGCTGCTTCTTGAGCGATGAACGCCATGTCAGCGGTGGTAGCACCATCGACGGATCGGCGGAGGATACGGTTGTTGGCATCGGATGCACGAGTGAATGGCTCCCAAGCGCCGCCAGCAAAGGTGTGGCCGCACTTTTTGCAGCCCCAGATTCCGACGGATTGGCGCTCAACCTTTTGGTACTGGCACACCGGACAAGTGTACTTTCGGGATTTCTTAGCCATAGCCGAGCCCGCATTTCGACGGACAGACACACCATATCGTGCACCAAATTTCGCTGTTGCTCCTGCTTTTTGGGTTCGCTTAGCCAATCAGTTCCCCTCCTTTTCTGCGACGAGTTTTCGTAGTTCAACACATCGTTGCTGTGCCACTTCGAAGATCTCGGTAAACTCGGCGGGAGTGAACACCCCTTTTAGCCCCTTCTGTAGGGAATGGAGATGACCCTTGTCACCGAGAGTGATGTGGATCCTTTCGTCTCCACCGAGTTCTTCTTCCTCAGTCGCATCGAGAACGAAGCGTCCACCCACACGGGTGAAGGAAGCCATAATTGGCGTGCCGTTCACCTGGAGAGTGTGGTCTTCTCCAACGTCAAAGCGTTCGGCCGGAACAACGGCAGTGCGCAAAGCAGCGATAGCAGCGAGGCCACAGGCATCGAAAATATTGCCTTGATCGGACATAACGTGGATGTCAATCATCACGCCCCAGACCTTTTCGCCGGGAACGATGCAGAGGCTTTCCATGTCGATGCATCCGGATTCACGGATTCCACGATCGACGACCCGACCGAGTTCGATGGATTGAGGCGATGGTGGGCCTGGTTCGTATTTTCGACCTGCGACAGGGCGCAACTCGGCACCGCACATCAGGGAACCCTGTGTGGGTCGGTCAGGCCAGGGTGTTCGAAGTTCAAATTTGACTCCAGCGTAAACGACAGTTCCACCGATGACGACCTTTGCGGAGCCTTCTGCATTGTACAAGCAGTCGGTCTCAAGGGAAACATCTCGAGGATCCCATTGGCCACGTCCATCCATACGTTCGCCTTGTTCAGCGAGACGAGTGAGTTCTTGTCGAAGCAATGCAGGAACGAGTTCAACCATCAGACCTCACCTCCAGCATATCGGCGTTGAAGCGCATCCACCATGATTTCGTGGATCTCTTTTGCAGCCTTGAAGTTGTACTCCATGGCAAGGTCAAACTCTTCAGGAGATAGGTCGCCGTCCATCTGCAGGAAAGCGATTTCGCCAGTGTTGGGGAGAATTCCAACTGGCAAGTCTGCTTGACCGTAGTTGTCTTCAGCCTTATCGAGGTCAAGGACAACCGTGTCTTCGATTTTACCAGATGCCACACCAACAATCATATCGCGCATTGGAATGCCAGCATCTGCAAGAGCGACGGCTGCTGCAGTGATACCTGCACATCGTGTACCTGCTTCGGCTGCGAGAATTTCGATCTCCACTCGGATTTTGGACCGAGGGTAGCGTTCAACAAGAACAACCGATTCGAGTGCTTCAGCGGTGACTTTTGAGATTTCTCGGGAACGTCGGTTGAATCCGGGACGAATTCGGTCCGAAGTCGAGAAAGGCGCCATGTTGTAGCGCACATCGATCACTGCACGGTCTTGACGCTGAATCTTACGTGGGTGTGCTTCCATTGGTCCATAGACTGCAGCAACAGCCACGTTCAGACCCTGAGTGACCATGGCTGAACCATCGGCGGCAGGCAAAATGCCCGCCTCGATTTCAACTGGTCGCATTTCATCCAACATTCGTCCATCAAGACGACTTCCGTCGTCGTTCAAGAGTTTTACATCTCCATATCCACCCATCAAGCATCACCTTTCACATTGTTGTCCATTTCATCTAGAATTGAATCGAAATCTTTGTGATGACCTTCATCGGTCATCTTTTGGAGGGCAGAACGAGCCCATGCAATGCCGTCTGAACTGCCTTCAATCCAAACACGGCCATTTTCTCCGACCATCATCCGACAGTCGCACATGTCTCGCATTCGCTGAATGCGCTCATTGTTGACGCCACGAATACGGTCGATGTGTTGAACAGGAATCGAAACCATGGCGCCGAGGTCGAGGCGTCGCAATCCGACGCCCTTCATGGTGAGGACAACGTTGTGGCATTCGTCCACTTCTTGTACACGAGCCAAAACGACATCGCCGACATCCATGTGTTGGCGGGCCGCTCCGAATTCAACTTTCCATGGGGCGAGAGACATAGGCAACAAACCTTGGAAGGCTCCATTGATGTTCATGAACCACAAGTTGTTTCGAACTTCAGCAACCACGCCAACGATCAAATCTCCTGAGCGAGGCATGTATGCAGCGTTGATTGGGTCGACCGATACAGTGTTGTTGAGTTCTCGCAACCAACCAAGTTGTGTGGCGATGAAGGATTCTCCAGAAGCGATGATTCCGCTTCCTGCGCGCTTCCCGGCGGATGACCCAAGGGTCATACCCGGGGTCACTAGGCGCTGCTCGGCGCCGCTTTGACCTTGGGACATTCTTTTCTCTCCAGTTGCGGCCAACCGCCATCCCATGATAAAGGCCACCCTGTGGCCGTTGGTCTCAAGCACCCAGTTCTTTCACTTCGGCATTGGAATCTCTTCGCATCACTTGGCCGATGAGTTCGGCTTTCATGCCCGCTGGGCATTCAATGACACAAGCCCAAGAACCGTCTTCGAGCCATCCCTCCTTTTGCCTGTAGGAGCGAAGTGTTTGAGAGACGCTGCCATAGGCACCGCCGCTGACTTTGAATGCCAGACGAACGGTTTCGAAGGAAAGCGGTATGAGGGGTTTGAGTTTGTTGATGGCGTCCTTCACCTGCTCCTCAAGCCGCTTGAAGGGATCGACGGAGTAGCGCGATTCTTCCAAAGCCAATTCAATCCTCGTCTTAGGGTGAGGTGATTTGGTCTTAGGATCCACAGCTTGTGAATGAATGTGATGAATAATTTGCTGGCGCATGGTTTCCACCATGGCTTTTCGTTGTGCCGTCGTCAGCTGAATTGACCCTTTTGCGAGAATTTGTTGAGTGATATCGGTGATGTCCTGGGTTCCAAAAACGTTCTCAATGGCGTCCTCGGTGGGCCGTTCACCACCACGTGCATCATGAAAAACTTCGTCCATGGCAAGGAAGTCATTGATGTCAATACTGGATGGATTCTCTTTGAACGATTCCACAAGAGCTGGGTCAACAAGGACTTCGTATCGCTTTCCACCTTTTTCCATACGCGCCAAAACGGCGTTATCAAGACTGACCATACAGGGACCCCGACCATTGTAGGCCGGACGAGCGCTTCAACCTATCTCAATCCTCGAGGGGTTTGAGCCGGTCGATTTGCTTGGTGACCTCGTTCCGGTCAAGGACGCGGTATCCGTTGGAGTCAACGACGGTCACTTCGACAGCATCTCGATTCAATTCAGCGTCGTTGGCCGAGCGAAGCGCTTCCAATCCGAGTTTCATGGCTGCATTCAACGTCATGTTCTCCTTCCAGTTGTCCTCGAAGAATTCAATGACAGTGTTTCGGCCGCTGCCAATGGCACCAGCATGGTAGGATTGGTAAGCGCCTGAGGGGTCCGTCTCATAGAGATGGATGCCATTATCGTCAACGCCTCCAATGAGCAACGCTGTTCCGAATGGACGGGAGCCTCCGTATTGAGTAAAGGACTGCTTGAAATCGCAAATCTTCTTCACGAGAACATCAACAGGAACCGTGGCTCCGTATGTGATGCGGTTGATTTGAGCCTCTACCCTAGCCCGAGCAACGAGTTGGCGGGCATCGGCCACGAGGCCGGAGGTGGCGATTCCTATGTGGCCATCAATTTTGAACATCTTTTCGATGGACTCTGGGATGATCAGGCGACTGATGATGCGCTTGTCGCACACCAGGACAACCCCGTCCTTGAACTTCAAAGCTGCTGTTGTTGTCCCTCGCTTGACGGATTCACGAGCATATTCAACCTGAAACAGGCGTCCATCTGGGCTGAATGTCGTAATTCCGTGATCGTATCCTCTTCCACTTGGTTGCATGGTATGACCTCTATCGTTCTCGTTTGGCTGACACTTTATGAGGATGCGGGTCGTTTTCGTTTGACCGGCATCGTGTCAACAACTCCCCGTATCTGCCGACCCGTATGAACCCACGGAAACGAACACGCTCATCAACTGGAACCTTCACGCCACGACATGCGTGTGGCAGTTCTCTCATCTGGTGGGAAGGACTCTGCGGCGGCTTGGTGGTGGGCCACATGCAGAGGTTGGACGATTGATTCCTTGGTCACGGTCTGCATCACGGGGGACGATTCACCAATGTTTCAACTTCCAAGCACCCACCTCGTAGAGGAACAGGCGAAACTGGCCAACTTGCCTTGGATCAGCGTCCAAACATCTGGTGAAACACCGCAGGATATGGAGGATCTCGAGGCAGCTCTAGCACAACGGAACATCGACGGGTTTGTCTCAGGTGCCTTACGATCGGACTACCAAAAATCGCGATTAGAACGGATGGCTGATCGTTTGGGCGTTCATTGTTGGACACCTTTGTGGCATCAAAATGGAGAGGAGCATGTTCGTTCCATGATCGAACACGGATTCAGAATCATGATCACCGGCGTATCTGCTGATGGACTGACTGAGAAATGGTTAGGCCACACACTTACCAAAGAGAGTTTCACGGAACTCAAGCACCTCGCAGATCAATTTCGTTTTCACGTCGAGGGAGAAGGGGGAGAATACGAGACCTTGGTGATTGCAGGCCCACACTTCACCGGTCAAATGTCCGTCTCCGGGACACCCCATTGGGATGGAGTTCGAGGCGAATACCGAATTCATTGAATGGCTTGACGTGCCAAGGCTACAGCCTCGTCAACCAATTCGCCTGCAACTCCAACGTGATTGTGAGGATCAAACATGGCTTCGAGTTGTTCTGCGGTGAAAGCTGCAGAGATCGCAGGAGTCCTCGAGCACACGTCAATGAGTTCTTCTGATTTGTCCACGGCCTCAAAAGAAGCGGCTCGGAGAACTTCGTGGGCTTCATCTCGCGGCATGCCCGAGTCAACAAGTTCGATCATGACCTTCTCCGCCATGACCAATCCACGTTGGGAATGAATGTTGGCCAGACATCGATCTCGATCGACCCACATATTTGTCAACACATCAGCTGTTTTGGCCATCACATCTTCGCACAGGGCTGAAGCGTGAGAAAGAGTAAAACGTTCACTGCTCGAGTTTGCAAGGTCTCGCTCGTGCCATAGAAGTGCGTTTTCGTAGGTTGGAATGATGAAGGCCCTGACGATTCGTGCCAATCCAGATGCGTTTTCCGATTTAATCGGGTTCTTCTTGTGAGCCATTGTTGAGGACCCGACCTGCTTTTTAACATCAAATCCTTCACCTGCCTCAGCCAATTCAGACCGCTGGAGGTTTCTGACTTCCTGGAGCACTTTTTCACAGGTTGTTGCGACGTTAGCAAGCCAGGAAATGTATTCGACATAGCGATCCCTTCCAACAACTTGTGTGGTGGCAAGCGGCACACCGAGGCCGAGATGAGTGAGGATGTGTTGTTGCAATGCCCGAGCGTTTTTTCCTTGTGCGGCACCCGTGCCAACTGCACCGAGGAACTTTCCAACAGAAATGCGAGGAGAGGCTTCGTCGAGACGAATCAACTGACGACGAAGTTCGTCAAGCCAGACAGCCGCTTTGAGACCGAAGGTGATGGGCACGGCCGCTTGACCGTGCGTCCGTCCCAACATGACGGTGTCTCGCTCTCGCTCGGCCACATCAGCACATACACCGATGAGATGGCAGAGTTGTTCACGGAGGAGAACGATGCTGTCACGAAGTTGGAGGGCGACTGCTGTATCTACGATGTCGTTTGATGTAGCGCCCAAGTGAATGCACCAACCAGCATCTCCGGCGGCTTCGGCCATGGCTTTCGTCAACGCCATGATGTCGTGGCGGGTTTCGGCTTCAATCTCACTCACCCGCTCTTTTGTGACGGATTGCGGATTAGCGATGGCAGCTACTGCATGATAATCCTCTTCAGAGACACGACCGAGTTGCCAGTGGGCCCAAATTAAGGCGCGCTCGACTTCGAGTTGCCTCTCGTGCCGACCCCCTTCGGACCAAATATGCTTGAAGTCTTGACTGCCGTAGCGATAATCCAATGGACAGAACGCCATGCCCAAAGGCGGGCGAGTCGCTTCATCAACCTTCCCTTTCGCATCTCTGCCATGTTTCACCGGCGAAGATCACTGGTCTTCATCAACATGGACTGGGCGCATGACGATTCGAATCAAGAAAATCGCGACGATCGACGAAGTGATGAACGCAAAGCCAACCCACGCCGACATGTCATACCACATCAGGGCCACGCCGATGAGCGAGGCATAGGAGACCACTTGACAGAGAGCCGAAGCCATCTGAAGTTTTTCAATGCGTTCACTCGGCAAATGCTTCTCATGCTCCAACAAGAAGGTGTAAATGAGAAAATAAATGCCTTGAAACGGGAGAGCGGCTGCGATGATTGACAGAGCAAGTTCTCGAGTGTATTTTGGGTCATTGGACTGTTCAATCCCTTGAAACAGCATCAATGCAGTGTTCGTTCCAAGAAGAGCGGCCATGATGGTCCATCGCTTGTCTTGGGACGATGTGCGGCTTTCAACATTGACTCCGCTCATTGGAAGAATGCCTCGTCACCAAGGGTATGATGTTTCCCTTCCAAAACGGGTCGGCGAGAGCCGTTTCAACCCAAGAGCCGGATGACCGTTCCGGTGATGGCTGCGACGATGAGAAGCAAGACCATCATGGCTACTGGACCATACTGATTCTTGTCATCCAGTGCAGTTCCCAAGAAGCCATCTCGCGACAACGCCTCAGTAAAACTCCCCACTTCCTCAAATTCAGGTGCGGGACGCCGTGGAATGCGTTCTCCTTCTCGAACTTCACCAGCCATGGTCCGTCGAGGAGGGTGGAGGTCATAGCCCTTACGAACAAATGAACCGGCCACAAGCCTCATTCACCTCTGGCATAGAAGATTCACCATGGGCAGGGTTGATTTCAAATTGGAAGGCCACCGCATTCATCTTGCAGTTGAGGGAAGTACTGGAGGAACAACCCTTGCTCTACACCTTGCAGCCGACACCATCCAAGCGGGGCGACGTGTCCTCTGGGCTTCCGTGGAAATGCCAGATCCAAGCCGGTTTTCGCAACTTTTTAGCCACCTCTCGCTGGTGGAAAGTTCACGGTTTCATGCAATGAATTTTGGTGGAAGGTTCGACAGAGCCATGGATGCTTTGTTGGAGGCAGCAACATCTCTGCCCAGCGTGGGCTTGGTCGTCCTGGACGATTGGTGTTCAACGACGGGCCGAATTGACGCCGACCGAATTCGGCATGTCAAGAATTTTTCAGAGGCTTGCTCTTCTACAATCAACGTCCTTCTCATCTCGAAAGGAAGCGCAGACGCCAGTGGATCAACCCGCGAACCGATTGTAGCCCGAGGGAAAGAAAAGATGGAAGATGCCGGATTTGAGACCTGGCGGTTGTGGCGAAATGAAGGCAACAGACGAACCATTGATCAAAACGGTACGCTCGCTGAATTAAATATCGAAGATTCAGGCTTCGTTGTCTGAATCCTCATCTTCACCGAGCAATTTGCCCATTTCCTCAAGAGCATCGTCGTCGGGTTCGTCAAACTGTTGCGGATTACGAGCACCTCCCTCAAGAACATCATCGCCGGCGATTTTTGGACCACTGGCCTCCAACATGGTGCTCCGATTTTGCATGGCTCTTTGGCTGATGAACCAAACCATGAGCAGGAGTGATACCCCCATGACAGCATACGCGATGTTCTTGGTCGTCTCCGGTTCCATAATGTTCACTTTCCCGGAGATTCCTTTTCATGGTTTTGCTCTTGAATTGAGAAGTCAAGATGATTTTTGGACCATTGAAGGGGCGTCGAGAGATGCCTTCGTGCGTCCAAAGGAGGTTCAACCCACCCCTCAAACGGGGGAGAAACCTCATCCAACTCCCAATGGTCATCGCTCTTTCGTTTACAAGATGGACAACGCAAGCCTTGATTCAATCCCATGCTTTTCAGTCGTACTTGGCAGGTCGGACAGCGTGGACGCGAGCGCGAACGAGGCACGGCTGAAACCAACTTCATGCGCTCTGCATGCAATGTCCCATCTGGATGAAGAAGACCTTGAACAGAGATGCAATCGCCGGGCCGAAGCCATCTTGCCAATGAATTAACAGGGCCACCTTCCGAGAAAACAAGCACGTCAGGCCCATCAGTGGACAGCCTCACATGTTTCCTCTCCTTGTGAACATCCATTCCAGATACCATCAATTCAATGGATCCCGGGAGATGATCGCCGGATGCCTGATTGGTACGAAACACGCAGGAACCAGACGTTGCCTCAGTTCCGGACGCATCAGAAAGCAAAGCCAGGGCTTCTTCCGCCGAAGTCCTATCCAGAGACCGAATTCCAAAAAGAACCGGAGATGAGCCTCTTGGGGCGATGAGGAGTTTTCCACGGCGAGGATCTCGAGAGAGAACAATGGACTCCCACCCATCAATGTGCTCTAGCACCTCTGAGTCAATGCTGCGCTCCTTTTTCGCCCCGGGCAAGCGCCAGGCGATTCCTTCCCAAGTCCCCGATGTTTGAGGCCACGCAACGGCGGCTGAAGCCCCAATCTTTCCATGACCACCCCAGGATTTTGTCGGTTCTGGGATATCGGACAATTCTACATGACCTCGCACGGCATTCCAATAAAAGTTGGAGTCTGGCTTTTCTGAAAACCAAACCATTCCTGGGCTTGAGGCCACTTGCTTCCGAGAGGAAATCATCGAAGGTGCCAACTGGCCTTCCAAGGGAGAGATGTGCTTGTTCCACCAATCATCCAAATGCTGAAGGAGGCTCGCTTCGTCATAATCCTTGAGTTCTACAGAGAGGGCTGCATTGCCTCGGGTTCTTTGTTGGGCGAACGGCCAAAGCCGGACAAGGTTTGGAATCGAGGTTAGAACACCGGTTGGAAGGTCAGACAACAATCGGTGAAAGACTTCCGTGGTGCACCCGCCTGCCAACGAATCGGTGTCGTCCAAACCCAACCAACCCATGCTGCCACCTCAAGGTTGGAACGAATCTCCTCTGTCCGATTCGTTGAGGACCCGGTCCACGACCTCTTCAAGGCCAATCGAACCATGAACACGAAACAGGCGGGCTCCATATCCCCAGCCTGCCCCCATGTCCGATCGACGATCACCAACCATCGCATCCAAAGCATGCCGTGGGGTTGGTTTGGAACCCCACCAATCCACGGCGTACGATTGTAGGCCAGCGTTTTGAGGAGTAAACGTGTAAGATTCCAAGGTGTTCTCGCGAAGGACTCGGTCACCGAGATAAAGCATGGCAGGTGAGGGTTTGCGACAAGAACATCCGTCTTCAAAGCGATGGGGACAGGTGATGTAAGCGTCAATGGATGCGCCATGGTTCACCAGACGGAGCTGTTCAGACAAGGCATGATGGATGGATTCCAACTGATTTGGCCCCCATAACCCTCTCGAAATTGGGGATTGGTTTGTGACGACGCAAATGATGTAACCAGCCGTACGTAGTCGAGCAATCGCTTCTGCAGCGCCTGGAAGGAGAACAACCTCCTCTGGTGCATTGACGTATCCTGCCTTGCCTCGATTCACCACTCCATCCCGGTCAAGAAAAGCGATGGGAGATTTCAATAAATCCTTAGGACTGAATTTAGCATCCAACTGAACAAACGGCCCCTCCATGCCCGGGGGGTCACCTCACACCTCATGGGCTTTGTTCATGGTTGGAGAGGTTGATAGGGAAACACAGGTTCGGAGACATGTGCTCGTGAGCCGAGAAACCGCCACCCTCATCGGGGCTATGGGCATGGTGCTTCTCGGACTTTCGTGGTGGTTTCGTGGCAGGGCTTGGTTGCGATTGGCCCAACTTGGTTGGCTGCTGGTGGGATTCTACTTCTTTTCTCAAGCGTGGGTGTACCTCGGCCATGACGACCCAATCTTAACCATCATGTGTGCGCTTACACTCCCTTTAGCCGTGTTTGCAGCACTGCTTGAACAGCACTCTGAGGGTCGCACAGAGGAAGCCATCCGTTGGGCAAGAGGCACCGTTGCGTTTGCAGGTGGACCCTACCTTCTGATCACCTACGTACCATATTTGAGCGTCCTCGCCATCTGGTTCGTGGCCAGCCAATCCGCTTGGTTCCTCGGCTTTGCCACCGGCGATGACATCACCATAGGGACCACTTGGGTGAACGATACCAACGGCAGGGTTTCATGGGAAGAGTGGGACGGCAATCGTTGGTTTGCCACAGATTTCTCCGGAGAATACGCATTCCAAAGTGAACTTGTCATGGCAGATGGAGGATTAATCGGCATCAACTTCGTTTTGGCTTGCACCGCTTTGCAGTCCATGGT
>Ga0181379_1000376_pt1 | contig 22509 bp, 24 predicted proteins | sample 2SPOviralmetaG_FD_130115 | JGI IMG/M metagenome (GOLD analysis project Ga0181379, IMG submission 130115) | Marine viral communities from the oligotrophic San Pedro Time Series (SPOT) site, San Pedro Channel, CA, USA - 2 SPOT_SRF_2009-07-10 | ecosystem: Environmental > Aquatic > Marine > Strait... | reverse complement strand
TACATCATATACTCAAGTATATAATGATCCATTTCTAAAAAGATATTGCACTTCTTTAATTAAAAAACAATGGGGACAGAACCTAATTAAATTTCAAGGGGCACAACTTCCGGGTGGTATTACATTAAACGGTAGGCAAATTTATGATGATGCTGTAATAGAACTCAAAGAAATTGAAGCAGAAATTGCCTCTAGATATGAAATTCCACCGTTAGATATGATCGGATAAAATGGCAAAGAATACTTATTTCACTCACGGAACAAGAGAGGAGCAAATGCTCCAACAATCCCTTGTGGATGAGTTTATTAATATGTTTGGAATTAGTACCAGTTACATTCCAAGAAAATTAATTCGCAAAGATACAATTTTAAATGAAGAAATTATTTCTGAATTTGAAGAGGCATTTACATTAGAAGCATACCTTGAAAACTTTGAAGGATTTCAAGGTTCCGGTGATATCTTGACTAAGTTTGGAATTAGATCTACCGATGAAATTAGTTTAGTAATATCAAGACATCAGTTTGAGGATTTTGTTTCTCTTCCTATGCAGTTAGTGAATAATGTTCCTTTACCTCAAAGACCTGCAGAGGGAGATTTAATTTATTTTCCATTGTCTGATAATATATTTGAAGTTAAATTTGTAGAGCATGAAGCACCATTCTATCAATTTGGAAAATTATATACATACAAATTAAAATGTGAATTGTTTGAATACTCAAACGAGGTTACAGGTGATGGTATCTTTGATACACAAAAAGACGAAGGATTTATTGTCAAGTATTTTTATGAGCAAGCATCTCTTAGCGGAAGTCCTGAAGTTGGCGAACTAGTAACAGGTTCTGAAACTGGTCTAACTGCATATATTAATTCTTGGAATCCTAAGGAAAGATATGTCGAACTAAGAGCACCTACTGGTAGTTCTGATCATGGAGAATTTAAAGTTGGAGAGAACCTTGTTGGCAGCAACAGTGGTTTTTCTATAAATATTTCTAACTTTGATGAACTTGATATGAAAGATAGCTTTGCTGATAACATTGAATTTGAAAAATTTGGTGACGGCATTTTGGACTTTACGGAAATCAACCCCTTTGGAGAATTTGGAAATAGGTAATTATGTTAGGAACTTATAATTATAATCAAGTCATTAGAAAATGTGTCATTGGATTTGGCACACTTTTTAATAACTTAGAGATTCGTAAATTTAATGAAGATGGATCAGTATATCAAAGGATGAAAGTTCCTTTGGCATATGGTCCTAGTCAAAAATTTATTGCTCGTATTACTGAGCAACCTGAACTTGGACGCCCAAATGCGATCACTCTACCCAGGATGTCATTTGAAATGACAGGTATGAGTTATGATCCATCAAGGAAACAGAGTCCAACACAGTACTGTCTTACTAATGAGAATAGTGAGGGACTCAAGAAAACATATATTCCTGTTCCTTACAATTTAGAATTTGAATTAAATATTCTCAGTAAAACACAGGATGATTGTTTGCAAATTGTAGAACAAATTATACCATTCTTTCAACCGTCTTTTAACCTGTCTATTAGATTAGTAGAAGAGGCAAATATCATTAAAGACATTCCTATTGTAATGAATAGTATTAGTTTTAATGATGACTATGAAGGAAATTTTGATACAAGAAGAGCATTAATTTATACTGTTAGATTTACAGTTAAAACTTATGTCTATGGTCCTACTACAGATACAGGTTTGATTAAGAAAGCAATCACTAAAGAGTATTCTTCTACAGATGTAACCTCACCTGGTAGGTATAGAGAATATTCAGTAACACCTAAAGCACTTGAAGATAAGAATAACGATAACGTCGTTAATGCTATTGATGATGCTTTACTTCTTTCTGGTGATGATTTTGGATTCAACGAAACTACCTCTTACTTTGAAGACCTATGAGTGTAAATTATGATGGCATTGAAAGTGCTCTAGATGTGCAGGCAGAAGTTGTTCCTGCATCACAACCAAAACCAAAGAAAAAACCTGAGCGTGCTATTGACATTGATCATGATGTAAAAAAAGATTACGACTATACTAGGGGTCAACTATACGATGTCATCGAGAAGGGTCAGGAGGCGCTCTCAGGCATCTTAGACGTGGCAAATAACACCGACCACCCTAGAGCATATGAAGTTGCTGGACAGTTAGTTAAGAGTGTTTCAGACGCTGCTGAGAAATTAATTGAACTTCAAAAGAAAATGCAGGATCTTGAAGAAGGTCCAAAGTCCAAACAAAAAATAACTAACAACAATGCTTTGTTTGTTGGATCAACTGCAGAGTTATCCAAACTCATCAAGCAAGGTCTTTTGGATAATAAATAAATACAAAGCTTTATAACCATGGCAAGAGTACTTCAACCAAAATCAGCGTCTACTGCATTGTCAGACACACCAAGCACTGTGTCTAATGCTAATCGAGTTTTAGTTCAACATAACCATGCTAGTGGAAACTCGCATGAAGTTATTTTAAAAAATGCTAATGGTGATGTTCTAGGCAGCATTCTGTGTCACCCAAGTGCAGATCAAATTATTGAAAAGTATAAAACAGATACTTTAGAAGTTGGTAGCACTATTACGGATGTTGCAGCAACATCAGTCGGAGTTATCGGATGATAACATTCAAAGAATTTTGTACACAACTAGATGAGGCAGCATGGACCAAGAAATCTGGAAAGAACAGCGAAGGTGGACTCAACGAGAAGGGCAGGAAATCCTACGAGAAGGAGAACCCTGGCAGCGACTTGAAGGCACCAACCAAGAAGAAGGGAAACAAGAGAAGAAAATCCTTCTGTGCTCGGATGAGTGGAATGAAGAAAAAACTTACAAGTAAGAAAACTGCAAACGATCCAGATAGCAGGATCAATAAATCATTACGTAAATGGGATTGCTAATTTATGACTTCTAATGAAAAGATGAAAGTGTGCGAAGCATGTGAATTTTATAAAAAAGCAACAAAACAATGTAGATTATGTGGATGTTTTATGCCACTGAAGACACTCCTTCCAGGAATGGAGTGTCCTGATTCACCCCCTAGATGGCAATGAACTTAAGAGATTATTTAAATAAAGGAAATAGTAAATCAAGAAAATTTACTCCTCCTGCTGAAAAATTAAAAATTTGCAGATCATGTGATAAGTTTATACATGCAACTCAAATGTGTAAGGTGTGTGGATGTTTTATGCCACTAAAGGTGGTGACTCCTCTACCATGCCCTGAGAAAAAATGGATAATGTAATGACTAAATTAAAACCAAATGAAATTTATCTCGGTAACCCTAATCTAAAAAAAGTTGGTGTACCAATCAACTTTACCCCTGAACAGATTAAGGAATATCTTAAGTGTAAAGCAGATCCAGTATACTTTGCTAAGACGTATTGTAAAATTGTTTCTCTTGATGAAGGTCTTGTACCTTTCAAGTTATATGATTTTCAGGAAGACATGGTTCGCCGCTTCCATAGCAATCGATTTAATATTGCAAAACTACCACGACAGACAGGTAAGTCAACCACTGTTGTAGCATATCTTATGCACTATGCAATTTTTAATGATAACGTCAACATTGGTATCCTAGCAAACAAAGCACCTACCGCAAGAGAACTTCTCGGAAGGTTACAACTTGCATACGAGAACTTGCCTAAGTGGTTACAGCAGGGTATCATTGCATGGAACAAAGGATCTATGGAGTTAGAAAATGGCAGTAAAATTTTGGCATCTTCTACATCTGCAAGTGCTGTCCGAGGTATGTCGTTTAACATCATCTTCCTCGATGAGTTTGCGTTCATTCCAAACCATATTGCAGAGCAGTTCTTTTCCTCTGTTTATCCTACTATTTCTTCTGGTAAAAGCACAAAAGTCATCATCATCTCAACACCAAATGGGATGAATATGTTCTACAAGTTATGGCATGATGCTGAACTTGGTAGAAATGAATATGTAACTACTGAGGTACATTGGTCTCAAGTACCTGGCAGAGATGATAGATGGAAAGAACAAACAATTGCTAACACATCATTAAGACAGTTCACACAAGAGTTTGAGTGTGAGTTCTTAGGATCTGTTGATACTCTAATCTCTGCTGCAAAGTTGAGATCAATGTCATATGATGAACCTTTATCAAGCAGTAAAGGATTAAAAATATACGAGAACCCACTTCCAGATCATGAGTATCTGATGACGGTTGACGTATCACGTGGTACTAATAATGATTACTCTGCATTTATTTTATATGATATTACTACTGTACCATACCGAGTCGTAGGTGTCTATAGGAACAATGAGATTAAACCCATGTTGTTCCCAAACATTATTCACCAGGTTGCAGTAAATTATAACCGAGCATTTATTCTAGTTGAAGTCAATGACATCGGAGATCAAGTAGCATCAATCCTACAGTATGATCTTGAGAATGAGAATCTTCTTATGTGTGCAATGAGGGGTCGTGCTGGGCAATTAGTTGGTCAAGGATTCTCTGGATCTAAAACTCAACTTGGTGTAAAAACAAGTACTACGGTAAAGAAAATTGGTTGCTCTAACCTAAAGCAATTAGTTGAAGCGGACAAATTGCTTGTTAGTGATTATGATATCATCTCAGAACTTACTACATTCATTCAAAAGAAACAATCGTTTGAAGCAGAAGAAGGATGTAATGATGACCTTGCAATGTGTTTAGTTATTTTTGCATGGTTAGTTGCACAAGATTACTTTAAAGAGATGACGGACAACGATGTTCGTAAAAGATTATATGAAGAGCAAAAGAATCAGATTGATCAAGACATGGCACCATTTGGTTTTATTGATGATGGTCTAACTGACTATGAGTCAATTGATACTGAAGGTAATGTCTGGTATATTGCCGACAATGGACAAGGTTCATATAATGGTAGTGAGTATGGAGAGATGAGTCACATGTGGGAATACAGATAATGAGTTTTGAGGAAGAATTTGAACTTGGACATTTACTCTTTAATGAAAGAAAGTGTCGAAGTTGTGGAATTAAAAAAGATTTACTTACTGATTTTTATTTAACACGTAAAAATAGTAAAGGATTACCCTCTGCATATTCTTACGAATGTAAAGAATGTACGAAAAAAAGAGTGACTAAAACTAGAAGAGATAGAGTAGATATGCCATATAATCCAGTTCCAAGAATAAAAGATGTATACCCTGACTGGTAAAGGGTTCATGCATTGTTTCCCCATTGGAGAGTGTCAAAATAATAAATAGATTTAGAAAATATGACACATATTCTAGGAGATAAACATGGTAGTTTTACGCTCACCGGGAGTCGTTGTTAGGGAGAAAGACCTAACCAACGGCAGAGCTGATATTACTAACGCAAATATTGCAGGTTATGCAGCACCATTCTTAAAAGGTCCCATTGGAGAGGCAATTACTGTCACCAATGAAACCGCCTTAATCAACGCTTTTGGCGAACCATCTGCAGCAAACGCAGAATACTGGTTGTCAGCAACTAACTATTTGAACTATGGTGGAACGCTTAGTGTAGTTAGAACTGATGCTACTTCACTGTTCAACTCTGTTGCTAGATCTGGAAACTCACTTAGTTCCCTGACAGTAACCAATTCATCTACAAATGGTAAGTATGTATCTGCACCAGTTGTAACCATTTCTGGTGGCGGTGGAAGTGGAGCAGAAGCAACTGCACTTCTATCTGAAGATGGCAGTGGTAAAGTAACTGGGTTTAACATCACTCAAACTGGTAGTGGATATTCTTCCACTCCAACTGTTACTATTGCTCCTGTTGGTTCAACTGCACTTGCAACCGCTGCTCAAGGAACAACCGCAGTAGCATCTGCTGCTGGTGGTAACTTGGATTCCGGTGCTTTGACCGGTGATGCAACAATTAGTAACGCTGGTTCTGGTTATTCTTCTGCTCCTACAGTCACTGTCACTGGTGGTGGTGGAACTGCAGGATCTGCAACAGCAACTGTAGTCAATGGAGAAATTTCTCAGATTGCACTTTCTGGTGGTACAGGATATACATCAGCACCAACTCTTTCTGTTGCAGATCCAAGCGGTGTAGTTGTTACTATTACATCTGCCGGTAACAACTACGATCCTACTGGAACTTACACAGTTAATGTTAGTGGTGGTACTCCTGTAGGTGGATCTGCATTTAGCGGAACTTTAGATGTTAACTCAAGCGGTGAGGTAACTGGAGTTAGTGTTGCAGATAACGCAAGTTTTGGTAACTATAATGCTTTTGGTGGATTGTCACCAATCATTCCAATTCCTGGCACAACTGCATTAGCAACTGCAACTATTTCTGCAGACCCAATTAAGATTACTAGAGAGGAAGTTTACGAAGCATCATATTCAGGCAACACTAGTGGTTGGTTGTATGCTTCTAAGAGTGCAGGTAGTTGGGGCAACTCTCTGAGAGTTTGTTCCGTCGATCATGGTCCTCAGCAATCTCTTTATTTGATTGATTCCCCAGCAGCACCTGCTAAAGGAGATTTTGTTACTTCTGGAATCAAGAAAGGTAAAGTTATTGATTGGAATAAGGGTTCGGATGACAACCTAATTATTCATGTTGTTCTTCTTGATAGTCAGGATAACGACAAGTATCTTCCATCTCCAGACGCCAATCAGAAGTTTGCAAATGGCGATGCCATCAACTTTAATGCTGTTTCATCTACACTGAAAGGTTCTGCTGGTGTTGATAATGGTTCCCAATGGTATCTCAGTAAAGAGGTCTATCCTGGATCAGGTGTACTGTGGAATAGTGTTGCAGCAAGACCTGGAACTACAGATGATGTTGAGCAGTTCTACGGAAATGCTAATGCTTATGATACTGTTCACATCGCAATTGTTGATGAAGACGGTTTAATTTCTGGTGCAAAGAATTCAATTCTTGAAACCTGGACGTATGCATCTAAGGCAAATGATGCTAGAGGAGCACAAGGTGGTTCTAACTACTACAAGAAAGTTGTTTCTTCCGGTAGTAATTTTGTTTATGCTGGCGACACTAACTATGAGAGCCAAGGAAAAACTACAGCGTTTGAACCACAAGGTGGTCTGTCTATCTCCTTAACAGGTGGTGCAGATTATGCTATGCTTTCTAATGGTCAGTTTGATATTGAAGTTGATGAATTAACTTCAGGTTATAATACATTTGCAGATACAGATAATATCAGTTTAGATTATCTGATCATGGGTCCTGGTCTTGATGACGAAGACAAAACCAGACAAAAACTTACCCACATTGGTGGTATTGCTCTGAATAGAAAAGATTGTATTGCATTCGGTTCTCCACATAGAGGAAACATTATTTCTTCTGGTGGTGATGCACTTTCTAATAATGATATTATTAAGAACATCAAAGATTTCTATGATACAGTAGGAAGCAATTCTTACCTAGTTCTTGATGGTAACTATAAGTATGTTTATGATCGTTTTAATGATACCTATCGTTACATCCCTTGCAACACTGACGTTGCAGGTCTGGTAGCAGATTGTGCAATTAGAAACGAGCCTTGGTTCTCACCTGCTGGATTCTCTAGAGGTGGTATCCGTAACTTGGCAAAACTTGCATGGAATCCAAGCAAGACAGATAGAGATGAACTCTATGCAAATAGAATTAATCCTATTGCTGTATTCCCAGGTCAAGGTGCTGTTCTCTTCGGTGACAAAACTGCACTTTCTAATCCATCTTCCTTTGATCGAATTAACGTTCGTAAATTGTTCCTTGTCCTTGAGAAATCAATTGAGCAGGCAGCAAAGGCACAACTTTTTGAAGTTAACGATGAGACCACAAGAAACATCTTCAGGTCAATTGTTGAACCATTCCTTCGCGATGTTCAAGCAAGAAGAGGTGTTACTGATTTCTTAGTTGTTTGTGATAGTACAAACAATACTCCTGCAGTTGTCGATAACAATGAGTTTGTTGCTGAGATTTATATTCAACCAACACGCTCCATCAACTTCATCACTCTGACGTTTACCTCGACCAGAACTGGTATCTCGTTTGATGAGATTATCGGTAGATGATCAGTAAGATAATAAATAAAATTACGGGAGACCCTATCAAAAATGGCAAACATTAATCAGTTCAAAAATAAGTTACAGGGCGGCGTTCGCCCTAATCTATTCCAAGTAGATATTAACTTTCCTTCCGCATCTTTTGATTACGGAAGTAATACGACCACCGCAACAGATCTTTCTCAGGCAGGAAGATTTCTGTGCAGATCTGCTCAGATTCCAGCAGCAAATCAGGGTCTTATTGAAGTACCTTTCCGAGGTCGCTTCCTTAAGATTCCTGGTGACAGAACCTTTGAACCATGGACCGCAACGTTCTACAATACTTCAGATTTCGATCTGAGAGCAGCGTTTGAACAGTGGATCAACATCGGTAACAAAACTGATGAAGCACTTGGAACCTTCAACTTTGGCAGTGATTCTGCCTTTGGTGCATATTTCCAGGACATTACCATTAGACAATTGGATAAAAATCCTGAGTCAACTGGTACTACTTCTGCAGATTCTGGTGTAAATAGAGTATTGAGAGAGTACAAACTTGTTGGTGCTTGGCCAACTAGTGTAGGTGCAATCAGCCTCGCTTATGATAGCAACGATCAGATTGAAGAATTTGATGTTGAGTTCCAGTATCAGTATCTTGATGCTGGTGAGAAAGCGTTTGCTACAGGCAAAGGTGAATTCACAACCTTGAGGAATGTAGGTTCTAGCCAGAACGTCAACTGATAAAGTTGATAAATAGAGTAACGGTACAATTACTCTATATTTGGAATGGCAGAACTGTTTGGATTTTCAATTACAGCTGAAGATCTCAAAAAGGGGGCAAAGGCAGCAACGTCCCCTGTACCACCCACTGATAATGATGCTAGTTCAACCATCACTCCTTACGGGGGATGGTTTGGTCATTATGTAGATCTTGATGATACAAAAAAACGTGATGAGATTAATCTCATTCGTCGTTATAGAGAAATGGCACTTGCACCTGAAGTGGACAGTGCCATTGAAGATGTAACAAACGAGGCAATCGTTACTGATCAAGATGACAGTCCAGTAGAATTAGAACTGTCAAACTTAGAAGTATCGGATTCCATCAAAAATAGGATGAGAGATGAGTTTGATCATATCAAACGTCTCTTAGATTTTGATAAATCTGCACATCAAATTTTCAGACGTTGGTACGTCGATGGCAGATTATTCTATCATAAAGTTATCGATTTAGAAGACCCTTCAAAAGGTTTACTAGAACTACGTTATATTGATCCTCTTAAGATTAAGAAAGTACGTCTAATAGAAAAACCAGCAGTAGACGCAGATCAATTTAACAAGTACGACTACGGTAAAGTCACAGAATTTTTTGTTTACAATGCTAAGGGTGTAAACAATACTAACCAAGGAATTAAAATTGCAAAGGATGCTGTTACATACGTAGCATCTGGAATTGTAGATCAGGGTAGAAATATGACCCTGAGTTATTTACATAAAGCAATTAAGTTCCTCAATCAGTTGAGAATGCTTGAAGATAGCATTGTCATTTATAGATTGTCAAGAGCACCTGAGCGTAGAATTTTCTACATCGATGTCGGCAATCTTCCTAAAATTAAAGCGGAACAATACCTGCGTGATGTGATGTCACGCTATAGAAATAAAATGGTATATGACTCCAGTACTGGAGAAATTCGTGATGACAAAAAGCATATGAGTATGCTTGAGGACTTCTGGTTGCCTCGTCGTGAAGGTGGTCGTGGTACTGAAATTACTACACTACCTGGTGGACAAAACCTTGGCGAATTAACTGACATTAAGTATTTCCAAACTCAACTCTATAAGGCACTTAACGTTCCTCCTTCTAGATTGGAAAGTGATAAGTCATTTGATCTAGGTAAATCAGAAGAGATTAATAGAGACGAAATTAAATTTACAAAATTTGTAGGTCGTTTACGTAAAAAATTCTCTGATCTTCTACACGATCTCCTCAAAACACAACTGATCCTTAAAGGTGTAATCACAGTTGAAGATTGGGAAGATATGAAAGAGCACATTCAGTATGATTATCTTTATGATAATCAATTTGCTGAACTTGCTAATCTTGAATTAATGGAGAAGAAAATGGAAGTTCTTGATAAAGTAGATCTTTATGTTGGCAAGTACTTCTCACAAGATTATGTCATGCGTCAACTCCTGCACTTTACTGAGCAAGAGATTGAGGAAATGCAAGATCAAATAAATAATGAAATCAAGTTAGGACAAGTAATTGATCCACTTGATACAGTTGCTCAAGATAAGCAAACTGCAGAACTGGACATGGAAACTCAAAAGGTTAACTTGGACAATTTGAAAAACCCTCCTGCCCCGTCAGGAAACTCAAACACTAAATAATACGAGGTTAAATTATGGAACCTACTAAAATTGTTGATATGATTATGAAGGATCAACTTGCTGATGCTTCTGATGCTGTGAAAGATATGATTATGAACAAGGCGGCATCTATTCTTACTCTTGAAAAAGAGAAGGTAGGTGCAGACATGTTCAACTATTCAGAAAACGAACCCGAACAGACCGAAGATGAAACTGATAACGGAACAGATTGATGCAGTAGAATTTCTTATCGAAGAAAGTGGATCTAAAAAGAACCACTTCATCGAAGGAGTTTTTCTACAAGCAGATATTAAAAATAGAAATAACAGAGTTTATTCGATGGACGTTCTTGAGAAAGAAGTCGGTCGTTACTCTGAGTCATATATTTCTAAGGATCGTGCTCTCGGTGAACTCGGACATCCTGAGGGACCCACAGTTAATTTAGATCGCGTATCTCATAAAATTATTTCACTTCAAAAAGAAGGACATAATTTTATTGGAAAAGCAAAAATTCTTGACACCCCTATGGGTAAAATTGCCAAGAATCTAATTGACGAAGGAGTTAAGTTAGGTGTTTCATCCCGTGGGATTGGATCAATTACTGAAAAAAATGGTGCATCATATGTCCGTAATGACTTCATGCTTGCCACTGCTGCTGATATTGTAGCAGACCCTTCTGCTCCTGATGCTTTCGTTGAAGGTATCATGGAAGGCAAAGAATGGGTATGGAATAATGGAATTCTTACTGAACGATACATCAGTTCAATTAAAAAACAATTGGACTCCGCAACTTTATACAATATTCAAGAGCGCAAGGTTTCCGCGTTTGAGCAATTCTTAAAAGGATTGTAATGTATAAATAAACTATAGCACAACTTTAAAGATTATATTAAGGAGAAATAGCACATGTCAGCATCAGTTGACCAGAAATTTGAAACCTTCGCAGAAGAAACTCTTGAGGAGAAAGCACCAACTGATGGTGCTGGAAAGGCAGATGGCATGGTAGCTGCTACTATCCCTGCTCCTCAAGACACTGCTAAGGACAATCTGGGTGGTCCTACCAACCAGAACTACAAGCAGGATGATAACTCATCTAAGATTGATAACAAGGGCACATCTAAAGTTAGCGACGTTAACACTAAAGGCGCTAAACCAGGTGATTCTGCCCCTGCTAAACTCAAGGAAGAAGAGGAGTCAACCGAAGAAGTAGTTGCTGAAACTACTGAAGTCGAGGCAGAGTTCAGTGTTGAAGAGGATGTTAATGCTCTGATCGCTGGCGAAGAACTTTCCGAAGAGTTCAAAGAAAAGACCAGAACAATCTTTGAAGCAGCAGTCAAGTCAAAACTTGCTGAAGAAACTAAGAAGATTGAAGAGTCATTCGAGGTACGTCTTACTGAGCAAGTCGAAACCGTTAAGTCGGAACTTGCTGAGAAAATGGACAAGTTCCTCAACTATGTTGCCGAAGAGTGGAAGAAAGAGAATCAAATCGAACTCCACAACGGCATCAAAATTGAAATGGCAGATTCCCTGATGAAGGGTATGATGTCACTTTTTGAAGAAAATCATGTACAACTCCCTGAAGAAAAATATGATGTTATGCAAGAGATGACAGACAAACTTGATGAAATGGAAGCAAAGCTCAATGAGCAAATTGAAACCAATATGTCACTCAACGGTACAGTAAACTCTTTTGTTAAAGAGTCGATTGTTACCGAAGTTTCCAAAGGTCTTGCCGACACCCAAGCAGAGAAGTTCGCTTCCCTTGCTGAAGGCGTTGAGTTTGAATCTGAGGAATCCTTCAAGTCAAAACTTGAAACCATCAAGGAAAACTATTTCCCTAAGGCAAAGGTAGAACTGAAGGAAGACATTGCAACTGGTGAAGTTGCATCCCCTGTAGAGGGTTCGATGTCTGCGTATGTCAACGCAATCTCCCGCTACGGGAATTAATTAAATTTTAACCACTTACTTTTAAATCGGAGAAAACAAAAATGTTAGGCATGTCCCAACACCTCCAGGAAAAGTGGGCACCTGTTCTTGACCATGGCGATCTTCCTAAAATCGAAGATAACTACAAGAAAGCTGTCACTTCTATCCTGCTTGAAAACCAAGAGCGTGTAATTCGCGAAGAGCGTCAGATCCTGTCTGAAGCAATTCCTACGATGAGCACCGGTTCTAACGCCGCTGCTGGTGCAGGTTCAGGCGCTGCTGGTTTCAGTTCTGGCGCTACTGCTGCTGGTCCTGTTGCTGGTTTCGACCCCGTTCTGATCTCATTGATCAGACGTGCAATGCCCAACTTGGTCGCATATGACCTTGCTGGCGTTCAACCAATGTCTGGTCCTACCGGACTTATCTTCGCAATGCGTGCGAAGTATGATGGTCAAGCAGTTGCTAACGACGAGACCTTCTTTAACGAAGTTAAAACTGGTCAGTCCGGTGCTGCTGGTACTAACCCTGCTGCAACTCTTGGCGTTACCGGCGACAACCCTGCTGTTCTTAACGACGCTGGTGGCGGTCAGTCACAGTATGACGTTGACGTTGCCATGGGCACCGAAACTTCAGAAGGTCTTGACAGCGACGGTTCTACCCCTGACTTCCGTCAGATGGGTTTCTCAATCGAAAAGATTGCCGTTACTGCTAAGTCACGTGCTCTGAAGGCAGATTACAGCATCGAACTTGCACAAGACCTTCGTGCTATTCATGGTCTTGACGCTGAGTCGGAACTGGCAAACATCCTGTCTTCTGAGATTCTTGCAGAGATCAACCGTGAGGTTGTTCGTACCATCTATAAGTCCGCTAAGTCCGGTGCTCAGTTTGACACCGCTACCGCTGGTACTTTCGACCTGGACGTTGACTCCAATGGTCGTTGGTCTGTTGAGAAGTTCAAAGGACTTCTGTTCCAAATCGAGCGTGATGCAAACGCAATTGCACGCGAAACTCGTAGAGGAAAGGGCAACATGATCATGTGCTCTGCTGACGTTGCTTCGGCACTGGCAATGGCAGGTGTACTTGATTATGCTCCTGCTCTTGAGGGTAACAACCGTCTTGCAGTTGACGAAACTGGTAACACCTTCGCTGGTGTTCTTAACGGTCGCTATCGCGTCTACATCGATCCTTATGCAACCATCACCCGTGGTGGTTCAGCAGGTTCAGGTCAGTCCGGTAACCAGTACTACGTCATCGGTTATAAGGGTACTTCACCTTATGACGCTGGCATGTTCTACTGCCCTTATGTACCTCTCCAGATGGTACGTAGCGTCGGTCAGGATGACTTCCAGCCACGTATCGGGTTCAAGACCCGTTATGGCATGGTCCTCAACCCCTTCGCAAAAGGCGAGGCAGCACTGTCCGACAGCAACCCACTTGCTGCTGGCAACATCGGCACCAATGCATACTACAGAAGAGTTTCTGTTGCAAACCTTATGTGATCCATTCACATATATCTTGGACTCCTTCGGGAGTCCTTTTTTTATGCCTATAAATAATAGTGTGAAGGACCCAGCAAATGACCCTCTGTAACGAAAACTTTCTATCACCAGCAGGTTTTAGATTAGACATCCCAGGTTTTAAAAGTATTGGATTTCAATGTACCAATGCTATTGTTCCTGGCATTAGTATGAATGGTCCAACTCAAGCAACACCATACAATGACTTCCAACTTGCGGGTGATAAATTAAATTATGAATCACTTGTATTAACTTTTTTAATTGATGAAGATTGTCTTAACTATTCTTTAATTCATAACTGGATGGTTGGCATTACTTATCCACAAAAATCTGAACAGTGGTATGAGTTTGCTGAACAAATGAGAGATAAAGATTTTGAAAATTTCTCTCAGTTAGATCAGATAGATCTATACTTAAATATCTTGAGCAGTAATTTTAATACTGCATTTAAATTGCATTTCTATGATGCATTTCCTGTAAGGTTAAATTCATTAGAGTTTAATACTGACATAACAGATATACAGTATTTAAAAGCAGAAGTAGAATTTAAATACACCTACTACAAACTTACCAATAGTAATGATAAGCAATTGACTTTATGAGTTTACATCAACAATTGATCGATGAATGGCACAAGGATTGTGTAATGAGTGATGACTTATCTGATGAGGCAAGACGAATTCCAATCCTACATGCTAAATGGTTAGACAAGTATTTAAGAATACAATTATTACGTAAAGAAAAAGAATACAACTATAACGTTCTGTATAGACAGAAGTATAGTTATTATATGGGCAGAGAAGAAACTGCACCTGAAGAAAGAATTATTAAAACAGAAGTTCCTATCTACATTAAAGGAGATGCTGATGTAATTAAAGCACAAGCAACTCTAGATCTATATGAAAAATTAGAGGATGCTCTAAAACAGGTTCTAAATAATATTAACAATCGTTCATTTCAAATTAAGAATGCGATTGATTGGTTACGATATTCAAGAGGAATAGATGAGTGATGTTATTATCCGAAAAAAGAATGAAGTATATCTTCAACTGAAAACCCCTCCACATATTTCATACGAATTATCTGACCACTTCACATTTGAAGTTGAAGGTGCTCAATTCATGCCTGCCTACAGGAAGAAGTATTGGGATGGTAAAATTAGATTATTCTCTCCAGGCACAGGAGAGATTTATGCTGGACTAAGAGAGTATATTGAACAATTCTGTCAGGAACGTCATTACACATATGATTATGCTGATAATGAATACTTTGGTATGCCTGATGCTGAAGACGAGTTAGTTTCTTTTGATGGTGTCAAATCATTTACAAAAAGATTCTCATCTCTCAAAGCAAGGGAGTATCAGTATACTGCAATCTATGAAGCATTAAGAAAGAAAAGAAAACTGATCGTGTCACCAACAGGATCAGGTAAGTCATTTATGATCTATTCTATTGTTCGTTTCTTACAGGAGACAGGACAAAAGATTATCATTGTTGTTCCAACTACATCTCTTGTAGAACAGATGTATAAAGATTTTGTATCTTATGGTTGGGATGCTGAAGAATTTTGTCATAAAGTTTATGCTGGTCATGAGAAAGTATCTCCTAAACCAGTAACCATTACTACATGGCAATCAATCTATAAACAGCATAGAAAATATTTTGAATGTTTTAATGCAGTAATTGGGGATGAAGCACATCTATTCAAAGCAAAATCTTTAACTGACATCCTTACCAAATTACATCATGCAAAGTATCGTATTGGATTTACTGGCACACTAGATGGGAGTAAAACAAACAAACTTGTTCTTGAAGGATTGTTTGGTCCTCATAAAAAGATTACTAATACTAATGAATTGATTCAACAGGGACACCTGTCTAGGTTAAAAATTAAAATTCTTACACTCAGACATCCTCATATAACATTTGATACTTATCAAGATGAGATTGATTATATTATCTCTCACCCTAAAAGAAATAATTTTATTAAGAATCTTGCATTAGATCTTGGTGGCAATACACTGATCTTATTTAATTATGTGGAACGTCATGGAGAACCTCTCTATGATTTGATAAATACTAATGCACATGCCGATAGAAAAGTTTTCTTCGTACACGGTGGTGTTGATGCAAAGGACAGAGAAGAGATCCGAGAAATAACTGAGCACGAATCTAACGCAATTATTATTGCTAGTTATGGAACGTTCTCTACTGGTATTAATATTAAAAATCTACATAATATTATTTTCGCAAGTCCATCAAAATCGAGAGTAAGGAACTTACAATCTATTGGTAGGGTTTTAAGAAGAGGTGAGAATAAAAATACTGCACTACTTTATGATATTGCAGATGATACGTCTAAGGATTCTAACAATCCAAATTATACGTTAAGACATTTATTTGAACGTGTTAAGATCTATAACCAAGAAAATTTTGATTATGAGATAATCAACGTAAAACTAAAACAGTAAGTATGGAAGCATTTTTCGCAAACATAAAATTAAAAACTAATGAAGAACTACTCTGCATTGTAAAAGAAGCAGATCCAACAGAAGATTACATTCTGATATCACATCCTATTGAGATTGAAGAGATTGAAATACCCGGCGCGTTTCAAGGACTGAAAATTAAAGCATGGATGAAACTATCTCATCAAACTGAATTCTATATTTCAGGTGACGAACTAGTTACTGTAAAAGAAATAAAAGGATTTCCAGTTGAGTTCTATAAAAATAGTTTAACTAAACTAGCACTAGATAAAGAAGAAAAACGTACACCACGTAAGCGTCGAGAACGAGGGCGAGTTTTTTTAGATGAGGATATGGGTCTACTTTCCTCTATTGATGATGCTAGAGAACTACTAGAGGATATCTTTCTACTTGACAGTGACTCTAAAGAATCTTAGAGTATCTAAGTACCTTAAAGCTAAAGAGCTGTTTCTGAACTCTGACCGAGTTATTATACACAGATCTGAGGGTCTTGTCAAGCCCTTGAATCTATGCTATGATATGCAGATAAGTTAACTACAATACAATGACTAAATCCAAAGAACATTATGTAAACAACAAGGACTTTTTACATGCCATTGTTCGATATAAGAACAAGGTAGATGAAGCAAAATTAACCGGCGCTAAAAAACCACCTGTAGGTGAGTACATCGGCGGTTGCTTTTTGAAGATTGCTCAACACTTGTCGTACAAACCAAACTTTGTTAACTACATGTTCAAGGATGACATGATTGGTGATGGTATTGAAAACTGTATCACATACATTGACAACTTTGATCCTGCAAAATCTAGCAACCCATTTGCATACTTTACTCAGATTATCTACTATGCATTCTTGCGTAGGATCCAGAAGGAAAAGAAGCAGGTAGATATTAAAAACAAAATGATCGAGAAGTCAGGATTCTCTGAAGTGTTTACTGGTGACGAACATGGTAACGCCTCTGCTTATGAGCAGATCAAGAATTCTCTTGAGCAAAAAATGAGGTATTGATGAAAGTTGCTATTATAACTGATCAGCACTTTGGTATGAGAAAGGGCAGTCAGATCTTTCATGACTACATGAAGAAATTTTATGATGAAACTTTCTTTCCAACTTTAGACAAATATAATATTGATACTGTTCTTGATCTAGGTGACACCTTTGACAATAGAAAGAGTATCGATTTTTGGTCTTTAGATTGGGCAAAAACTAATTACTATCAAAAACTTGCCAACAAAAAACTGTACACAGTTGTTGGAAACCATACTTCATACTACAAGAATACTCTAGGCATCAATGCTATTGATTTGCTTTTGCAGCAGTATCCTAATGTGGAAGTGATTGAAAAACCCCAGACACTTAATATTGGTGGACTAGACATTTGTTTTGTTCCTTGGATATGTGTTGATAACGAAACTGAAACTTACGAAGAGATTTCAAAAACCAAAGCAAAGATTGCTATGGGACATCTAGAGTTGTCAGGATTTGAAGCACACCCTGGATATTTTATGGAGCATGGGATGAGTCCCGAAGTGTTTTCTAAATTCAAGAAAGTATTCTCAGGACATTTTCATCATCGTTCTAATTTTAATTCTGTTTACTATTTGGGTAATCCATACCAAATGTATTGGAATGATTTTGGTGACACCAGAGGGTTTCATATCTTTGATACTGAAACGATGGGTTTAAAATTTATTAAGAATCCAAATGAGATGTTTGCTAAAATTTATTACAATGACACGATAGTACATCCTGATTCTATGGACATGAATAAGTATGCAAACATGTTTGTAAAATTAATTGTTGAAAAACGTACTAACTATTATGCATACGATAATTTAGTAGAGCGTCTTTATCAAGCAGGTATTCATGATTTAAAAATTATTGATAATACCTGTGAAGATATAAATCCTTCTGGTGATATTGAGATTGAAGGAACACTTTCATTCTTAGAAAAATATGTAGAAGAGATTGATTATGAAGATAAAGACACACTTAAATCTATTATCGGATCTATCTATTCAGAATCTTTGCAAGTAGATTAATGTACATTCTAGCAATAAAAGGAAAAGAAACAGAAGGTGCTTATGCACCTAGTTTTGGGGATGTAAATGTTTTGTATCTCTTTCAAGAACAAGATGATGCTGAACGGCATTCTGATTTATTGTTGGCGGACGACTATCCCGAAATGGCAGTCATTGAAATAGATGATGACGTTGCTCTTATTACTTGCAAAGAGCACGGATATTCTTATTGTATTGTAACACCTGAAGACATTATTATTCCTCCTAAAGAAGATGATTGAATTTAAAACTATCAAATGGAAAAATTTTCTCAGCACTGGGAACAATTTTACTGAAATAAAATTGAACGAGTTTAACAAAACTCTAATTATTGGAGAGAACGGAGCAGGCAAATCTACAATCTTAGATGCCTTGTGCTTTGGGTTGTTCAACAAACCTTTCCGAAAGATTAACAAACCTCAACTTGTTAATTCTATTAACCTTGCAGATTGTAGAGTTGAGATTGAGTTTACTATTGGTAAGATTGATTGGAAAATTAATCGAGGAATGAAACCAGGTATATTTGAAATTTTCAAAAATGGAGTTCAACTAGATCAGAGTGCTTCTGCTGCTGACCAGCAGAAATGGTTAGAGCAGAATGTTTTAAAATTAAACTTTAAATCATTCACTCAAATTGTTGTGCTTGGATCATCTACGTTTGTTCCTTTTATGCAGTTACCTGCAGCAGGTCGTAGAGAAGTCATTGAAGATATCTTAGACATTAGAATCTTCTCTTCTATGAACACCATCTTAAAAGATCGTGTTAAAGAAAATAAAGAAGCAGTGTCTGATATTGACTATGCCATTTCTCTACTTAAAGAAAAGGTAGATGTTCAGAAAAGATTTATTGAAGATCTTAAGAAGCAGAGTCAGGAGAATGTAGTTCTCTGGGATGATGAGATAACTAAAATGAAAATTGATATCGAATCTAACCAGGAAGATCTTGAGAGTTACATGAGAGACATTGATGCCATGACAAAGCAAATGAATACTTATGCTAATCCTCAAGAAGAACTTGATAAGTTAAATGAATTTAGTATTAAGTTCAGATCTAAAATCAAGGACATGGAAAAAGAAATTAGATTCTTATCCTCAAATACTATATGTCCTACCTGTAACCAAGACATCACTGATGATTTTAAAGAGTCAAACATTACTCAAAACAAAAACAAAATTTCTAAATTAGATGGTGCTCTTGATGATATTCAAAGCAAACAAAAATCTTTAACAGAAGTTTTCTCTAAAAGAAATGTTATTCAAAAAGATATCACTCAACATCAAAACAAAATTAACAATTGTTTTGCTACAATAAACTGGAAACAGGAGAAGGTTAAAGAAACTCAAGAAAAAATTGAATCTCTGAAAACCAATACTGACAACATTGATAGAGAACGTGATAACATGAAAACCTTTATCACTCAAGGTAAAGGTCAAGAACTCCAGCGTCGGGTGCTTGTAAAACGATCTACTGAGTTGAAGATCATTGCTGAGATTCTTAAAGACAGTGGAGTTAAGAGTTCAATCATTAGAAAGTATCTTCCTGTGATGAACACTCTTATTAATAAGAACCTTCAAGAACTTGAGTTCTATGTTAACTTCAATCTTGATGATACTTTTAATGAAACTATCAAGTCACGATTCAGGGATGAGTTTTCATATGCATCATTCTCTGAGGGTGAGAAGATGAGGATTGACTTAGCACTTCTGTTTACATGGAGAGAGGTTGCTAAACTTAAAAACTCTGTCAATACAAACATCCTTATCTTAGATGAGATCTTTGACAGTTCTTTGGATGGCAATGGAACTGCAGATTTTATTAACATTCTCCGAACAGTTACAGATGGTAACAATGTCTTCGTGATTTCACACAAAGAAGATATGCTGCATGACAAATTTGATAACGTTGTACAGTTCAAGAAGGTTAAGAACTTTTCTAAACCATTTTAATAAGTGTCACAAGGACTGCCTTAGGGTGGTCCTTTTCTTGTATTATAGGTTCAGTTCAAAGGAGACCCCATGAAGTTTGAAATCAAAGAAACTCTTGCCAAACTTCTGGCAACCGAAAATCTAATTGTCGAACATCGTCAAGTAAGCACTGCTTCTTTCAATGTCGATAGTCGAGTTCTGACCCTTCCTATGTGGAAGAAAGCATCTAATCGTGTTTATGATCTTCTAGTTGGTCATGAGGTTGGTCATGCTTTGTATACACCTAATGTTGACTGGAGAAAAAATAAGTATAGTTCTGTTCCTTCATCTTTTGTTAATGTTGTTGAGGATGCTCGTATTGAAAAACTGATGAAGCGTCGTTATCCTGGTCTTAGCAAAACTTTTTACAAAGGATATCAGGAACTTCATTCTCAAGATTTCTTCTGCGTGGAAGAGGAAGATCTAAATGAAATGGCATTGATTGATCGGTTCAATCTGTACTTTAAGATTGGTGCATATCACATGATCACTTTTAAGGAAGAAGAAATGGTCTTTGTGAAGCGTGGAGAAACTGTGGAGACCTGGGATGAAGTTTTAGAACTTAGTTATGATCTTCATGAGTTCTTGAAAATTAGAGAACAGGAACCTCAAAAAGTTAAACTCAACACTGATAAAATGCAGCAAGGTCAAGGTGACCAAAGTGATGAATCACAGAAGATTGATATCGAACCTACTGAAGGGGATAACGGCAACGCTACAGACGCTCCTAGTGCCCTCTCAGATGACGAATCGGATGAAGAACCATCTGGTGAAAATAGTACTTCTGGTGGAAATAGTGGTGGTTCTGTTAATGAATTTGAATCTACAACTGATGAAGCATTTGTAGATAACCAGCAGGAGTTAATTTCTGAACACGAAAGAGAATCAACTTACGTTCAAATTCCTAAGTGCATATATCTAGATCGTATTGTAGTTGATTCTTATACGATTCATTCTGAACTTAATAGATTTTATTCTTCTGAAAATTTTACGTCTGATACTTATGAGTCACGAGTACTCTTAACTAATGAGATGGAGTATAAAAAATATAAGAAGAATGCTGTTAAGAGTGTCAACTATCTTGTAAAGGAATTTGAGATGAAGAAGTCAGCAGCAGCATATTCACGTTCTGCTATTTCTAAAACAGGTTCTCTCGATACTAGTAAACTTCACAACTATAAATTTAGTGAAGATATCTTTAAGAAAATTACTACCCTTCCTGAAGGTAAAAATCACGGACTTGTTTTTATATTGGATTGGTCTGGTTCTATGTGCAATGTCATGCATGATACAATTAAACAACTTTTAAATCTTGTTTGGTTCTGTAAGAAAGTTAATATTCCATTTGAAGTGTATGCGTTTACATATGAGCATGTTTATGAGGATGATTTCGATGGGGATAAAAACCTTCATGAGATTCAAGATCCAGTTATTGATGAACTATCCCTACACAAAAGATTTCGGTTGATGAATTTGTTGTCACATAAAAGAAGTTCTTCTCAGTTTGATGAAGATTGTTTGAATGTTTGGCGTCTAGGTACGTTTACAAAATTCTATGGAAGCAGTATGGTTCCTTCAAATTTTGGTCTTTCAGGAACTCCTTTGAATGAAGCAATTGTTACACTGCATCATCTACTTCCTGAATTCATTAAAGAAACTGGTGTGGATAAAGTCAATACTGTATTTCTTACCGATGGTGAATCTAATGGAATTGGTGCAACAGTTAGGATGTCTGAAAAGTATTATCCTAACGGTGAATTGGGTAGAGTGTATGTCAGAACTGGATGTCAACTAAGAGATCCTAAACTAGGACGCACCTATAAAAACTTCAATGATTATGTGTGGGAAGATAGTGTGACAGGAATTCTTCTTACTAATCTTAAAAATAATTTTCCACAAGTGAACTTCATCTCTTATCGTATTCTTGAAGGTCGTGATGTTACTCAATTCTTTAATTATTATAAAGGAACTTACCATGAGATTGATAAGAAACGTTGGTCGAAAGAGAGATGTGCTGTTGTAAATACTGCTGGTTTTGATGTCATGTATGCTCTTGCCTCAACGTCACTGAATCAATCTGATGATTTTGAAGTTAATGATGGTGCTTCTAACGCTCAAATTCGTGCAGCATTCAAGAAATCTCTAAAGTCAAAATCAACAAACAATAAAATTCTATCGTC
>Ga0181379_1000375_pt1 | contig 22524 bp, 22 predicted proteins | sample 2SPOviralmetaG_FD_130115 | JGI IMG/M metagenome (GOLD analysis project Ga0181379, IMG submission 130115) | Marine viral communities from the oligotrophic San Pedro Time Series (SPOT) site, San Pedro Channel, CA, USA - 2 SPOT_SRF_2009-07-10 | ecosystem: Environmental > Aquatic > Marine > Strait... | reverse complement strand
TTTTGCGTGGGTTCGTATCCGTCTAGCCAAATGTACTCCAGTTTTGCTTTCTCCGTCATGGGTATCAAACGCTTCGCTATGAGGACGGTATATGAAACATACGCTCACTAAAATGGATTTTATCTCGTGCGATTGCTTTATTATTCGGCGTTATACAGATTATTTGACTATCCGGTTTTGTTCTATGATTTATCTCGATGAGCATTTGCGCGATGTCATTGAGAACTCATCGGCATCTGCACAACTGCTGATTTTTCTCCAGTTCCGCCGGTTTTTCGTTCGCCGAGGGGGTTTTCCGAGCTTAGGGGTGGGTGTTTGCTCGTTGAGGGGCGGTTTTCCTCACTGGTTGTTCGCCGCCTCTTCGCCCTGAGGTGTGATGAGGACGGTTGAATCGTCTCGGTCGATCACCGGCAGGCCTACGGTTGAAACTGAAGGGATCACGTGGACGGTGCATGTGTTTCCACAAGCAGGTGCAAGGTAATCCTCGCCGTTTTCTGCAAGAATGAATTTCAAACCGTGGCCTGCTGGCAGCAGAACATCCATCGCTTGGAATTCCATGTACATGGTGATGGTTTGACCGGGAAGCACGGTTTGAGCATCGTACCCACCTTCATGGTAGCGAACATCCATTGTAGCATGGCCAAGACGGATGCCAGTCACAGCATCTTGCATCTCGATGAAGACTTGTCCCCCATCGAACGTCGGCACGGCCGTCAGATGGAATGTTGGGAGGCCTGCAATGTGCGTGTCCTCATCTTCACTCAATGCAGGACAGGTGACTTCTACGGTTTGTCCACCCCCAACGACAGCGGCTCCTCCACCGATGAATGAGCCAGAATTGGTGCACGTCCCGACGTCCAGTTCCACCACGGTTGCATCGAGAGGAGGCCATGTTTCTTCGATGCGCCACTGGCCATCATTGCGTTGAATTTGTGCATGAAGAGCAGGTTTCTCTCCAATGCCTTTGAGGTAATATTCCATCCATTCAAACAAGTCTTGGCCCCAATCCCACCGCGTCATGTTCTGAATGGCTTCGCCGCCATATCCCGATTCCTGATTGTTGTGCTTGGTCCACTGATCTGGGTAGTTGTGCTCCCACTGGCCGAGCATGCCTCCGACCTCGTACCCAGCATCGATGTATGCTTGGTACCAATTCGTGCCCGGCGGCCCGCCAAATACCTGGTGAGGATCGACGTTCCAGTCTTGCATGCCTTGCACCCAGTAGATGCTGCCGTTGTAAGTCCCCAGAGCTTTGTCGATGTGGCTGCGTTCGTCGTAGTAGTTGTCCATGTAGGGGTCGAGTTCACCCAGGCCGTAGCGGGTAGGACCAGCGAGGAACCCTTCGAGGACATCCCCGCACATGTTGTCCAAATCGTCGTTGTCGTAATCCAAAATAGACCCGCCATAATTGGAGTGCATCACTTGGCTCCGCGCCTCGGCGCTGCCGTTCTTGTAGAGCAGGGGGCCAAGGGCAGTGGTACCTGAAATAGGAACGATGGTCTTGAGGTGCTCGCTGCCTTGAGCTGCTGCTTCCCAAGCGGTCGCACCTTCGTATGATTTGCCGTAAATAGCGACGTTTCCATTGCTCCAGTTTTGAGTCCCGAGCCATTCAACCGCGGCGTGGATTCCTTGGCCCTCGCCGTCTCCACGGTAGTCAAAACAACCTGTGCTCTCCTCGGTTGCAAAGACGGCCACCTGAGCAAGGGCGTAGCCGTGAGGAATGAAATTGTCGTAAATGAATTCGCCGCGGCCTGCCCCGACCACATTGGTCGGGCTCGATTGGCTGCCTGGAGAGCCGTAATCGAAGTAGGGGCTCACGATGGCAATGACTGGAACTTGTTCTCCTGTTTCCGTGTTGGAGGGCAACCAGTAGGAAAGATGGACTTCTGCATCGTTGGGGCCTCCGTCCCATGTTCCGGTCGTGTCGACATCGATGAAGGCTTCCTGAACTGGCATGGGCTCGTGGGGGCCGTCTTGGAGAACCCGAGCATAGCTTCCGGACCAGTTCCACTCAAGGGTGTGGCGATCCCAGATGGAGGGGTACATCGATGCGTCATCGTCTTTGGTGGAGTCGGTTGAGCCACTCAAGCACCCTGAAAGAGGCATCAGGAGCAACAAAACCACCAAGCAAAGGGCCTGTCGCATGGTCCTTCCCAAACGCTTGGGTATGATGAACATGATGTCCCAAGGTCATCCTCTCTTCGCCACAACCATTGAGGAGGGGCGGCGCCTCGCTATGAGACATGGACCCGGAGCGTGCATGGGGCGAACGATGGACATCGTGCACAACGCCAATGGCCAAACAGTACATGGAGGTCGCTGTCCGAAAACAATCGCTCGTCTGTTTAGCAGCAGACCGAAACACCATGGCGGGCCTGACCGACCTCATCGCCACCGTAGGCCCGCATGTTGCGGCACTGAAGACTCATGTTGACTTGGTTGATGATTGGTCTGAAGATGCTTGGTCGTTGTTCTGTGCTGGGGCAAGAGACGCTGATTTGCTCATTTTTGAAGACCGCAAATTTGCCGATATTGGCGCCATCAGCCGTAAACAAATGGCTGGAAAGTTCGACATTCGCTCTTGGTCAGATTTGGTCACGGCGCATCTGATCAGCGGCCCCGATATCGTCGATGGATTGCAGGCCGGTTGGAGCGATGTCGGCCGTCAAGGCGGCGTTTTGCTGCTGGCTCAAATGTCCAGCCGAGGAAACCTCCTCGTTCCATCATACACTGACGAAGTGGTGGCCAAGGGCCGCTCCCATGAAGGCGTCTTTGGATTCATTGGAAACGGTTCGCGCCCGGCAGAATTGGCGGAATTGAGGGCCAAAGTTGGCACAGAGAAATTGATTTGGACACCTGGGGTCAACCTTGCTGTTGGTGATGGGGCGATGGGGCAACGTTACGGCGACCCGACGGAGGCTGTGTTGGCAGGCTCCGACTGCATCATTGTCGGTTCCGGAATTCACAAGTCTGAGGATCCGGGTGCTGCTGCCAAAGCCTACGCTGAAGCTTCATGGCAAGGCTTGCTTGAACGTACAAAGTGATGCCATATGACAGCGCTCGGGATGTTCCTAGCCTCGCTCATCCTTTTGGTTCCGGTTTGGCTCATATGGCGTGCATTCAACAACTCACGGCAATTGGAACGTCGCCTCTTGAAGGGCGATGCAACCTTGCTTGATGACGACCGCTACCAGATTGACAGAGTCACCCTCGGCCCCGCCGGAACTGAACTGATCGAAGACGTGCAGTTTGTAGCCGTCGCCCAAGTTCCAACTCAACCATGGCAAGGTGGGAATCATGGTCAGTGAAACGAACATCGAACGTGAGTTGCGTTTCGTTGTTGATGCTCGGGAGAGCAAACCGTGGCGGGTTGAAGCGACGGCGATGGCGATTGAACAGCACTACCTCCCGTTCTCTTCATTCGTACTTCATGGGGCGTCGTTGAACTTCGCTGGCGTCCACGTGATGGACTTGGATGAGGAGCAACAGGTGTTATGGAACCAGCAACCCGAATGGGTGGCTCGGATTCGAAAGAAGGGAGACACCTACATCTTCACCTCCAAATCCTATCGGAGTGCAGATTCAAGTTTCGAAATTGAGGGGGTCGTTTCGGAACCAACGTTCCACGATTTGAGAGGCCATGCAAGCGGCGGCGGGGTTCAGAAAACGCGGTATGTTTGGCCCATCGACGGGGTTGTGTGGGAAATCGACGAGTATGAAGGAGCCTTTGCTGGCTTCGTTATCGCCGAAGTGGAATTGAACATCGGGCAGGAATTGAACAGCCTCCCGGAATGGGTGGGGCATGAAATCACGGGCATTGAGGCGTTTTCCAACCGGTCGTTGGCGAAGATGACGATGAAGTGACCTCATTCACAAGCAAGCCGTACCGCTTCCATCACCCGGTTGACCTCTTGATTGGTCATTTGGTGGTGAACCGGAATAGCGACCAAACGATGGGCGATTTGGTCGGTCACGGGAAGGTGTTCTTCGTGTTGAGGATGGGTTGCGTAAACTTGTTGCCTGTGGCACGGTTGAGCATAGTAAACCCTCGAGTCGATTCCAGCTTCGTCAAGGATGCTACGAAGCCGTTCTGGGTCTTCGGCCAGCAGGCAATATTGGTGCCATGCATGGTGGGTGCCCGGTCGGACCTCTGGAATGGACACTGAGGGGAGGTTTTGAAACGCATCGCTGTATTGAGAAGCGATGGATCGACGACGATTGAGCCAGCCTTCCAGCCGTTGAAGTTGCACGCGCCCGATGGCTGCAGTTACCTCGGACATGCGTAGGTTCGAGCCCAATTCATGGGATTCTAAACGGGCATCTCGGCCATGATTGACCAACGCATCCATTCGAGCAGCGAGATCGGGTCGCCGGGTCATCATCATGCCGCCCTCACCGCCCACGGCAAGGTTCTTTGAAGGAAAGAAAGAGAAACAGGCCACATCACCCAATCCACCTGCCTTTCCGCCTGTTCCACTGACTGCTCCGTGCGCTTGTGCGGCATCTTCGATGTAGGCGATGTCATGCTTCTCGCACCACGCCACCAAGGCATCATCGCACATTTGGCCGAACAAATGAACGGCGATGACGGCTTTGGTTTGGGGTGTTCTTGCCCTCTCCATCGCTTCGAGGTCAATGCACCAATAGTCGGGCTCAACGTCAACAAAAACGGGTTTGGCTCCCACCAAAGACACACAGGTGGCTGTGGCAATGTACGTGAGCGAGGGAACGAGGACTTCGTCTCCCGGACCTATTCCCAACAAGCGAAGCGCACCCCATAGCGCCACTGAACCGCTCTGACAAGGTGTGCCCTGAACGGCGCCGCAATACGCTGCAAATTCTTCTCCGAATGCTCTGCCCTGAGGGCCTTTGACCCAATGAAGTGAGTCCAAAGTTGATATGGCCGCTTCTCGCATTTCATTGTCCCATGAGGGGCGGGCCATGGATATGCGTTCCATGTCTCGGCGTTCTCCTTCTCCTCCTTGAGTGTGCGTTTCATACAACCTCACAGGCGCGCCCTTCAAGACCCCCAACCAATTTCGATTGGACATGGTGTCTTCTGACGAGGGTTCTGGCGCCCCCTCAGACGATACGTTTGACGACGATCCTCTGTCATCTGTTGGAGGGCTGGTCGAGGATTTGTTTGACACACCAGTTGCACCCGTTGCACCAGTGGCCAAAACTCGCTACAAACCCAAAGGATTGTTTCTTGGTTCACGACGAGACACTGGCGAGCCCATTGACATCGCACCCCAAGTGTTGGCTCGACACGGTGCAATGCTCGGTTCAACGGGTTCTGGAAAGACCGTCATGGCCAAGGCCCTCATCGAAGAAGCGGCCCTTGCAGGCATCCCTTCACTCATCATTGACCCACAGGGAGACTTGGCTCGCCTCGCTTTAGGAATCGCCCCAGCGGAACTGGAAGAAAAGGACGGGGATGTGGCTCGAGCAAAACAACTGCTCGACATGTGCGAAATACGGATTTGGACCCCATTGCGAAGCAAGGGGCTTCCCCTGTGCATCGATCCGTTTCGTGCTCCACCTGCAGACCTCGATCCGGAAGAGGCCATCACCGCTTGGGACATGGTGGCGGCTGGTTTTGCAAACCTTGCTGGGTACGACGTGGAAAAGGCACAGGGCAAAACGGTCAAGCCGTTCCTTTACGAGATTCTGGTTGAAGGAACACGTTGTGGCCTGAACGTTGGTGATTTTCAAGCGCTCGCACGCGTGGTTCGAGAGCCTCATCAAGAGTTCATTCGGCACCTCTATCCTGAATGCTTTGTCGATGATGATGAGATGGGAGAAAAGATCGATCCGCCCACGTGGAACGAGGTCAAGATTGAACACCGGCTCACCGATTTTGAAGAGCGGCTCCCGAAATCCACGCGGAACGACCTTGCTCGCCGCCTCGCAGCATTCTCATCAGGAGTCAATCAACTTCTGTTTTCAAACGGTGTTCCTATTGACATTGATGCCTTTGTAGAGCCTGCCATACCCGGGAAAATCCCGCTTAACATCGTCTACCTCAACACGATTCAGGATGAGAACCAAAAGCAATACTTCGTACAAGAATTGTCAAGAGAACTGTACGATTGGATGCTCACCCAACAACCCGCTGATGGTGAACTGAAACTTCTTTTCTTCATGGACGAAGTGGCTCCATACCTCCCTCCCCACCCGCGAAACCCTCCTGCAAAAGACCTCATCAAATTGATTTTCAAGCAGGCGAGGAAATACGGTGTTGCTTGTGTGTTAGCCACCCAAAACGTCAGCGATGTGGATTACAAAATCCTCGCACAAGCCAACACGACGTTCATCGGTCGGTTCACCCAACCCCAAGACGTTGAGAAGGTTCGGCACTTGCTCAAGGAGAGCGGTGGCGACCAAGATTTGGTGGCTCAGTTACCTACCCTTGGCCCAGGGCAGTTCCAAATGGTCGCCCCCGACGTCGACCCAAATCCTGTGCCCATCCAATGCCGCTGGCTCTACACCGATCACGGAGCGCCACTCAACGAAGATCAAGTCGAGGAAATCATCTCACCCGAAATACGGGCTTGGGCCAAGACACGGTCCGCTCAAGGAGGCCGGTCTCGTGGCGCTGGCGCAGCCCACGCAGCAAGCCGTGGGTCCTCGTGGACGGGAGGCTCTGATTGGGAGGACGGGGCTGCGCAGAGCATCGTAGAAGCCGCACGGATCAAGTCAGCGGGTGGAATGGCTGCAGCCGCCCATGGCATTGTCGACGATTCTGCGTTTGAAGTGAAACTCATGGGAGGGCTTGCCGTCCTGCGAGATGGAAGAGACCCGCTTTACACGATGCAAGCAGCGACCAATGTTGCGACTGTTCTCGTGCTTGGTTGGGTACTTTCAGCTCTCATGTTGGCTTGGAGAGATGCTGATTTATCCGGTTGGTGGCTGCTCGTCAGCGCGACCACATGTCTTGCGGCTGCTGGCGTTCTGGTCCTCGAATCTGTCTTGGGCCACGATGCCGAACTGCTCCAAAAACTGAGTCGATTCGCACACGCCTTCCAGCTTCTCCTCGTTGCTTGGTTGTGGGCGCTTGTTGGATGGACAATGTGGGGGAATTTGGACTTACGAGGCGCTGAGCCGCTGCTGGAAGTTGTGGTGGTATGGGTCACGCTTTTCACCAGCATCGAATACCTCAATCGCATTCAACTCGGACGAATTCGCTGGAATGGGGGCTCGGCCTTGGACAAGATTGTTGGCGTTTCAGCCCTTTTAACCAAAGCCGAACTGACCGAAATGAAGGCTACATCGCGAGAATTGTTGAGTGCAGTGCGTTGGATCTTACACGGCACAACCTTGGTTTGGTTGTGTTGTTTGCTGGCCTTCCAAAGCGGCGTCCTCCCGGATGGTTCATCCATGGCTACGTGGGGCCGTCCAACGTTGTGGTTGGCATCCGTTTACGGGCTGATGTTCTGCAGTGAAGCATGGCTTCGGCTTCGTGGCCGTTGGCCGAATGAACACAACACATCAAGTGCATGAATCGTTGTGGTGAGCGCATGACCGATTCATTGGAAGAACCATCGTTTGATTTAACCCATGAGTTTTCTGATTTCGAAATCCGACGCTACGCCGACACCGTACAAGCACGCGTCCAAACTTCCGGTCGTGGTGGAGGTGCTCCATCTGGCGGTTTTCGCCGAGTGGCAGGGTACATCTTCGGTGGAAATAAGCAACGGGCCTCCATCGCTATGACTGCTCCAGTAAGCATGTGGGAAGAGGAGGGGTCCGGTTGGCTGGCCTTCACCATGCCGTCCGCCTATTCCCTGACTTCTTTGCCTGAACCAAACGATGAGGGGGTTCGTTTGGTCGCTCATCCAGGCGCTATGGTCGCTGTGAAAAGGTTCACAGGACGGACGACACCGAAAAAAACAGAACGCATTGAACGCACCCTGCGCGCCGCTGCTGAACGTGAGGGGTACCGATGCGTTGGACCACCAGTCCTAGCGGTTTACGAAAACCCATGGACGACTTTGCCTTTTCGACGGCGAAACGAAATCCATGTTGAGATAGAACCTATTGGGCCCCTCCCGTCGTGAAAAACGATACATATTCATCTCGCCTCCCACAACCATGGAAGACCGTTTGGCTGAAGAAATCGTGACGGCGGTTGGAGAAGCGGTCGGCGATCAAATCGATCGTGTGGTTGGCGAACGTACCTGGCTCTATTCCCTGTGGCGATTTTCGTTGTACGCTGTGCCTTTCGGGTTCTCTCTCTATCTTCTCAATGGCGTGTACAATTGGATTTGAGGTTGGCCAATCCACTCCACCAACTTATGAACGGGTGGCTTTTGCTCAAGGTGAGCGTCATGGAGGACCATCCATTCATTCCCCTTGATTGGACTGAACGGCCGTCGGGTGAAATGCTTGAGCGGGCCGAAGCGAACTATGTTGATTTAGCAAGGAGGCGGACAACCCGGAACTTCTCCTCCCGTGATGTGGACCGACGACTCATCGAACTCGCTATCCTCTCCGGATCGACAGCCCCCAATGGCGCCCATCTGCAACCATGGACTTGGGTGGCTATCCGAAGCGAGGATTTGCAATCAAAGATGCGCGAGGCCGCTGAGATTGAAGAGCGCAAAACGTACGACGAACGCATGCCGGAGGCGTGGAGTGAGGTTCTTGCGCCGCTTGGAACAGATGCGATCAAAGCACATCTGACCGATGCGCCGTGGGTGGTGGTGCTGTTCAAACAGAAAAAACGCCAACGAAGCAATGGGAAATGGGGCCCAACGTACTATGCCACGGAATCCTGTGCTATCGCTGCTGGAATGTTCATTCAATCCATCCACCACATGGGCTTGGTAACCCTCACGCACACGCCGTCGCCGATGGGGTTCCTTCGAGAGATTCTAGACCGTCCACAGCATGAAGAAGCCATGTTGGTGATGCCTGTTGGGTATCCTGCAAACACTGCACAAGTGCCCGACATCCATCGGAAAACGCTGGACAGGGTCGCCGTATTTTTTGATGAGCGGTGTTGATGAGATGTCGCGGTGTTGATATACGATTGGGCAGAGCGAAGGTCGGCGCAGGAGTCGCCCAGCTTGGTCAAAGGCGCTGGGATGAGGTCCCAGTCCGTAACGGTTCGCAGGTTCGAATCCTGCCTCCTGCACTCTTCTTGTCAAGATGAGGTTGAAAGGCCAGAATCCCCCAAAACACACAAAGGCAGTGAGGGTTAGGACACTCTATGACACAACAAGAGATGGATTTCATCGGAGGGGGTTTCAAACTCACATTGCCTTACACATTTGTTGGGTGGATTGTATGGATTTTTGGCTTTATACTGGTCGGTCTCGGCGTGGTCGCAACCATTGCACAAGGTGACCCCTTGGCCCTGATGCTTTCGATGGTGGGATTCATTGTTCTGGCTATTTCTAGCCCCGGAAGTTTGGAAGCAGGCCTTCATAATTTGCGAAAGAGTGCTATTGATCCTGGTGTTTTAGAACAAAAGGCAAAAGAAAGTGGCTACACGATGGAAAACTGGTTTTTGCAACAATCCACCCTGGTCCCAACCAACGATCCAAACGATTGGATTCTTCCTGCACCCGGCCCACAAACATGGAACAACGCCGATCCTTACGGGCCTCATGGAGACGGGACACCTCTTCCTGAACATCCGGTCAAAGTTGGAACGCCCCGCCCTGCTACAATGACGACCTTCAGTATTTTTTCCACCCTCGCAGTGATTGGAATTGTGGCTCTTGGCGGCGTAATGATGCAAGATGAAGAGGCTGATTTAGGAGTGGCTCCCGCCGGTTTTATCGCAGGACTGGGTCTCATTCTCGCCTTGTTGGGCTATGTGCAAGCTAAGAAACTCGGACAAATGCTGGACGTACCCACATCACTGGTTCGCTCTGCGGCTGTTGGGCACCCTGAATTGGTGGGACAAGTCCGTCCTTGGGCGGCAGGAACCATGACCGTACACGTTGATTCGGACTCTTCCATGTCAATGGCCAACATGCTTGGCTACCACTGGACCTACGAGCAGTACCAATGCCGTACAGTCGAAGACAGTGAGGGCAACAAAAAAGAAGAATGCAATTGGGTGATCATTCGAAGCGATAGCGGTGGTGTTCCGTTCATTTTGCAGGATGGTACTGGTGGCATCAAAGTGAACCTTCCTACGTTCAAGCGTACCGAATATGGGCAGTTTTTGAAACAATGGGACGGTGCCTACGCAAAATCGCTTGGAAAACAATTGATGGCCTCTGTTACGGCCAACCTCTTGCGTGATGCGCAAGTCAAGAAACATCGGTGGAGGTTGTACGGGCTGCGTTCTGGCGACCCTGTGTATGTTTTGGGCGCTGCTAAACCACGACCCGCTGTTGAACTTCAGGGTGAAGGGTTGGATGGAACCCTCGGCAACAGCACCATTGAGGTGATGGGCGATGACGATGGTATGGGAATGAAGTGCACCCTCATGCGAGGCACTGAACTGGCCAACATCGGCAAGTCCCGTTCAGGTTTTGAGATGCTTTTGCCACCAATCCTCCTCCTTTTGGGCGGAATTGGGTTATTTGGTCTTGCTTGAACCCAAATGAGAAAGGGCGTCTGTCAGTGGCAGTCCCATGACGGAAGTGGAAAATGTTGGAGGCGACGCCCTCCAGATTTTGGTTGACGGGGGGCTCTTCTATGCAGTTCCATTGTTTGGATTATCGCTGCTGTTAATCCTTGAAGGTCGAAAGCGAATCCCCATGACCGTCGGTTTGGTTGCCTTTGTCATCAGTTTTGGGATAGTGGGTTCGTTCTACACCTATCTGGGTGATGACCCTCCGCTCAACGAACAGATGTTTCGACTCGTTGCGGCTGCAGTGGTTGGCGTCTTGTCGGTCAGCGTGGCAGAGATGGCGATGCGTTTTCTCGCTGCGGGACTTGTGTTCATCACCATCATGAGCTTGATCAGTGCTGGGAGCAATTACGGCTATGATTTGGAAGGCGATGCTTTTCTTTCCGGCATCTTAACGCTGATCGGTTTTTTCCTGACTTTTTCATTTCGGCGTTTGGTCCCGGCCTTGATGGCAGGATTGGTCGGCTCCCTCTCGCTGATGTTATCCCTCTACCTTATGTTGGACATCCCACTTGAACGCCTCGATGGAGTGTCGGCTCCCGATGCATACCTGGCGTTTGTAGGGATGGCCATCAGTTGCGTCATTCAACTGAGGGCGATGAGAAAGGAAGACCTGGATGAAATCGATGAGAAGGACTACGTTTACTGAACGTTTTGCCGTATCGAGCAGGTCCGTTGAGAGGTTGCACTGGCCAATACCTAGATTTAAGCCATGAAGGGAAATGGGTTCAGCATGGTACTCGTTGACCGTCTGAATGAAGCATTGGGTTGGGAGTTGCGAGCCGTGAACATGTATGCGCACTATGCTGCTAACATTCGAGGAATTCATCGTTTGCAACTTGCTCCCATGTTCACCACTGAAATGACGGAGTCGATCGAACACGCCGACATCGTTCGCCGCGCCATCGTCAAACTTGGTGGAGTGCCGGTCACAGAACGAAACCCTCACGAAATCGTCCATACCACTGAATTCAACGAAATGCTGAGCCGCAGTTTTGAAACCGAGTCAAAAGCCGCTGAAGTCTACGGTTCAATCATGGAAGTCATCGAAGAAGCGGGGGATCAGGAAATGTACGATGCAATTGAGCAGATCTATCTTGCCGAACTTCGCAGCCTTGAGCAACTGAAGATGCTTCTGGACTGAACGTGGGTGGCCATTTCGCCTCAGGCGCGAACCTTTTTTCTCTCCTCCTCTAGGCTCACTTATGCCTGCAGCACTGGTCACGGGAGGAAACCGTGGAATCGGATTTGAAACCGTTCGTCAACTCTTGAATCGCGGGTATAACGTCCACGCCACCTTCCGAACCAATCGGGGAGAGTTGGATGGGTTGAATCACCCAAACCTCCATCTTCATCAAATGGATGTACGCGACGGGAACGCTGTAGCCCGGGTGGTCAAATCAATTGATGGGCCCATTGATGTGTTGATCAATAACGCTGGAATAGCCGATGGGCGGTGGTCGAGAATTGAGGAGATCAACTTCCAAGAAGTGACAGAAGTGCTGGAGGTGAATGCCATTTCTCCAGTTCGTGTAACACAACAGGTCTTGCCGCTTCTGGACAGCGCAGACGGTGGTGTGGTCGTGATGATTTCCAGTTTAATGGGTTCAATCGATGATTGCCAAAGTGGAAAGTCGTATGCTTACCGTGCTTCTAAAACAGCACTCAACATGTTTGCAATTGCAATGAAGAATGAATTACGTGAGCGAAACATCTCGGTGTTGTTGATTCATCCGGGTTGGGTGGAGACCGACATGGGGGGCCCACATGCACCGGTGCAGGCACAAGTAAGCGTTGAAGGCATCTTGGACCGAATAGAAGAACAAACCATCGAAATGACCGGGCGGTTCGTCGAGTACACTGGGGCCCTGTTGCCCTGGTGAATCAACGGCAGGCTTCGCATCGACCATGCAATGTCAAATCAACACGTTCAACCGCTGCTAACTGGGACGAGGAATGGAGTTGTTCAATCGCAGCAGGCAACGGAATATCCCAAAGAGCACCGCATTCAACGCACGTAGCGTGAGCGTGTGGTTTGAGGTTGCAGTCATAGCGTAGTTCCCCTTCGTGCTCGACGACCGACAGCGTGCCGTCTCGCACCATGTTGGACAAATTCCGATACACCGTCGCCAATCCAATGCTTTCAGCGCTGAGATCTCGATGGATTTCTTGGGCGGTGGGGTGATCGCAACGGTTCAGAACGCTTTTCTGTATGGCTCGCTTTTGGCGTGTCATTCGTTTTGCAGGCTGATGGATTGACAAACCGTCATCCTCCACATCACGAATCATTCAGAATCCCTTCATCAACGTAGGTTCAAAACCGGTCTGCATTCATCACTTTGTTCCATGCAGCGATGAAATCAGAGACAAACTTGTCTTTGTTATCGTCTTGTGCATAGACTTCAGCAATGGCTCGAAGTTGTGAGTTGCTTCCAAACACCAAATCGTATCGGGTGGCGGTTCGGACTTCTTCCCCAGTCGAGCGGTCTTTGGCGACATAGGAGTTGCTGCCAGTGGGCGTCCAGGCGACGCTCATGTCGATGAGGGTGTTGAAGAACGAAGTGTTGAGTCCGTCGTTGGACCCCCAAAGGCCACGTGCGTCTGAACTGACACCAAGAGAACGGAGACCGCCGACCAGAACCGTCATCTCTGGAGCGGAAAGACCGAGAAGTTGGGCCTTGTCGAGCATCATTTCTTCCGGGCTCACAGCGTAATTCTTCTTCAGGAAGTTGCGGAATCCACAAGAAACTGGCTCCAACACAGCAAACGAGTCAACATCGGTGTGTGCTTCGCTTGCGTCTCCACGACCAGGCGTGAATGGAACGCTGGCTCCACTGGACATCTCAATACCTACGCACCCTGCCAAGACGATGGTGTCAGCGACGCTGGCTCCATGGTCAGCAGCAAGGGGTTCAAGCACGCCAAGAACCTTGGAGAGTTGGGCTGGCTTGTTGGCTTCCCAATCCTTCTGAGGTGCGAGTCGAATGCGAGCGCCGTTGGCGCCACCGCGCATGTCCGAGCCTCGGAAGGTGGATGCGCTGGCCCATGCGGTCTCGACCATTTCACTGACAGAAAGACCGCTTGCTTTGATAGCGGCCTTGAGTGCTTCAACATCATAGTCGCTGGACCCTGCAGGAACGGGGTCTTGCCAGATGAGGTCTTCTTCTGGGACGTCTGGACCAAGATAGCGGGCTTTTGGACCCATGTCGCGGTGAAGGAGTTTGAACCATGCCCGGGCGAACGCATCGCCAAAGGCGTCGGGGTTCTCATGGAAATGCTTCGAAATCTTCCGATACTCAGGATCTCGAATCATGGCCATGTCCGCTGTGGTCATCATGGTTGCGACCTTGATTGAAGCGTCTTCTGCGTCCGGGGCCAAGTCTTCTTCGTCTGGGTTCGCAGGCGTCCATTGGTTTGCACCGGCTGGGCTCTTCACGAGGGTCCAGGAATCATCGTACTTGAACAGCAAGTCAAAGTAGCCATTGTCCCATTGTGTTGGGTTTGACGTCCAAGCGCCTTCGATGCCACTGGTGATGGTGTCGCGACCTTTTCCAGAGCCGTGAGCGTTGGCCCATCCAAATCCTTGTTCCTCGATGCTTGCGCCTTCTGGTTCTGCACCGACCAAATCTGCGTCGCCAGCACCGTGGGCCTTTCCAAAGGTGTGGCCGCCAGCGGTCAGGGCAACGGTTTCTTCGTCATTCATGGCCATGCGGGCAAACGTCTCACGGATGTCTTGAGCACTTAGAAGAGGGTCAGGGTTGCCGTTGGGTCCTTCAGGGTTGACATAGATGAGTCCCATCTGAACTGCTGCCAGTGGGTTTTCAAGGTCTTGTCGGGTGTCACCGTAGCGGTTATCGCCGAGCCATTCGTCTTCTGCGCCCCAGTAGATGTCCTCTTCAGGATGCCAAATGTCTGGGCGGCCTCCGCCAAACCCAAAGACAGGTCCACCCATGGACTCAATAGCGACGATGCCTGCGAGAACAAGAAGGTCAGCCCAGCTGATCTTGTTGCCGAACTTTTGCTTGATGGGCCACAAGAGTCGTCGGGCCTTGTCGAGGTTGCCGTTGTCAGGCCAGCTGTTCAATGGAGCGAATCGCTGAGCTCCGGTTCCTGCGCCACCTCGTCCGTCACCGATTCGGTACGTTCCTGCTGCGTGCCATGTCATGCGAATGAAGAATGGGCCGTAGTGTCCATAGTCGGCTGGCCACCAGTCTTGGCTATCGGTCATCAAAGCGGTCAAGTCGGCTTTCAGTTCGTCATAATCAATGGATTTGAAGGCCGCTGCATAATCAAAGTCGGCATTCATTGGGCTCGATTTGGCATCGTGCTGGTGAAGAATACCCAGGTTCAATTGATTGGGCCACCAGTCTTGATTTGAGCGCTTGTCCGTAGTGGAGGAGGTCATTCCGCCATGCATGACGGGGCAGGTTGCATCGCTGTCGTTGTAGTGCTGCATGGAACCCACCTGCTACCTTCAGTTTATAATAATGAGTCTCGTTCTCAATAACCCCGAACCTTCATGGTGGCTCGGTGTGGACCGAATGCATGGGCGAGGACCTGCCGTGCATCACCTTGGTCAAAATGCAGGAAATCGCCGAACGGCCAGTTTTGACCCCTGATGAGCAAGCACTTGAACAGGCACTGAGCATGCTGTGTTCCTTCCTCTCTCTTGAAGATTTTATTTCATTTCTTCAATCCGACAAGTTTGCTCGACTTGCTCGCACTGAATCCCCGTGGATTGTTTTTGAAATTGGCCTCTACATCGATCACACAAAAACACTCCAACTCATTCCAAGCAGTGAACGGCTCACACTTGCAGACGCTGCAATGACGGGTGCTTTTGTGGAACATGTGTGGCATGGGGCACCCGATTCAACCATGATCGAAGCCCTCCACAGATGGATGGGTGTGGCGCAGAGCGATCTTCAGTAGAAGATGGAGCAGCAGGTAAGTGAGCCGTCTGCTGCACGGATTTCACTCATATCGAGCACCTCAACGTTGAGGTTGCGGGATTCCAATGCTGCCTTGACGGTTGGGTAGCCTTCGGCGACGAGAACTGTTCCGTTTGGAAGGCCTATGGTATTGCATCCATATGCTTCTTCAGAAGGCATCCATATGATTTCGCTGCCTTCGGGCAACACTCCAAAGTCTTCTGCGTTGAGGTAGCCCTCAGGAACCAGGATGATGGAATCGGTTGGGGTGGAACTGATGCTCGTCAAATGAAGGGCTTGTTCTGGAATATCGATAATTCGCAATTCATGTCCGAAGAAACTGAGCAGATTCCGAAGGCTGTTGATGCCCAAGTCGTTGGTTCTGGACGAGCGCCCGACGAAGAAGAGGTCGCCTAATCGAATGATGTCTCCACCATCCATGCGCGCCTCTCCGCCCATTGTACATGTTTGGATGCCTTCCAATTCGGCCATCAAAAACTCGGCGATGGGGGGTTGTTCAGCAACACGGGAAGGGTGCCCGGGAACGGGGAGCAGCATGTGTCCGTCGACCACAACCGCCTGATCCTCGACGAACATGCAGTCTGGGTGGTTGTTATCGGCTTTGATGAAATGAACATCGATCCCGTTTGCCTCCAATGCATCGACATACGCCTTTTGTTGCCTGCGAGCAAGGGCGACATCGGTCGGTCCTGTTCCAAAAAACTTGGCCAGCGCATTCGTGAACGTGTCGGGAACCTCACGGACGAGTGCCCGCTTCTTCTGGTCCAACCGCACGGTTGCCATGGTACTTGGGCCAGCAGAGGAGTCTTAACTGTTCGCCTTTTTTCGGTATTGTGTTTCCGTTGTGCGGAAAATAGGCCTTCGGGGCACGGTTCACCGTTGAATTGAACAGGGGGTGAGAGTTCGGACAATCATGGCCAACCGTCGGTTGAATGCTTTTGGGCTTGTGTGGCTGATGTTGCTGGCTCCAATAGCCGGATGTTTTGGAGAAAACGAAGTTGACGGAGTTGGGAGTGACTCCCTCGTCGTTGAGGAAAAGGACCGTCTAGAGGGAGGAATGTGGCAACAAATCACCCTCTCCGCCAACGATGATCTGGCAGTTTTCATCCCTTATTTCGTTCAAGACCCTGGCTCCATGCGAGCCCAAAACGGGACCGTTTTGGACCTCAAAGGTGGAGAAACCGTCGCAGTCAATGTGCTCTTCCCTCCTCGAAACCCTGATGTTGTTCTGTTTGTAGGTGACCACGGCCGAATCAACTGGCCCATCAGAGCAGCCGATGAATCTTGGATGTCGTGGCTCAACGGCAGTTCCAGTGGATCCTCCGTTCAAGCCGTTCCAAACCAAGACGATGGAGGATTGTGGCCATGGCTCGTTCCTGGAAACATCTCGGGCGGTGATGTGATTCCTGTCGTGATGCAAACCATTCGCCCCGAACGTTCTGATCTAACCGATGCCGATGGCGTTGGTGCCAGTGATGGCTGGGTCAACGGTCGTGATGTCTACGAATGGGTGGACTTCATCACCGACGATACCCCTTGTGCCACGTGTGGACCAGATGGAGCCGTCGGTTATCTTGACCGATGGATTGGAAATGCGAATCCTTCCTACGAGCATGCCATCACGTATTTTGAAGGCGTCATGAAAGGATACGGTTTGGACAGTGTCGAAGTGCATCGGTTCCAGTCAAACACGGCTTGGGCCGTGAATATTTGTGGCTACAAAACCGGATCCGTTTATCCTGATGAATGGTTGATTTTTGGGGCTCATTTCGACATCGCTCCTCCGGTGGCTTACACGCCCGGTGCTGAAGTCGGCGTTCCAGGGTATGGTACCAGACACGGTGCTTACGACAATGCTGCCGGATCCAGTATGGTGTTGTCAACTGCAAGCGTGCTTGCTGAATTTGACGCTCGACGTACCATGGTGTTCTGCTTGTGGTCCTCAGAAGAAGAAGGGTTGTGGGGCTCTCGGTCCTTTGCTAATGACTTGCCAGACGGCGTGACGGTAAGCAACTACCTGAACCTCGACATGGCAGGAGTGAACTATCCCGGAGATTACGCACTCTCGGTCTATCTCGGACCCGATGGAACTGAAGAGGCGATCGACCAAGCCGGCATGTTCCACCTTGCCGAATGGATCGGAGCCGATGCGCTTGACCTCGCCTATCAGATGGAACGGGGACGAGAAGAGTGGTTGGCCGGAGGAGAGAGCCCGCTTTGGGGTGCGGATTACGTCGACATGGTGGCCATCTATGAATCCCCAACCGCTCGAAGCGATCATGATTCCTTCCAAAACATCGGCGTAGCCACACTGGGGTGGAATGGTTTGGTCGACGGTTACCCGTGCTACCACCGTGAGTGCGACACCATGGAGACCATGATTGAATACATGGAAACCGACACCTCCACGGGCATCAATAATTTGGTCCATTCGTGGGACATTGTCACTTGGTGGGCCGTCTATGCCTTCTTGCACATGGACCAAACGCCCGTTCCCAACGAGCTGTGAACCATCGCTGCCATCACGTCAGTCTTCGTCGTCTGTGGTGTAGGTCGGTGGATACAGATAGCGTGCATCGCGGTCTTCGTCCATTTGCACGACGTAAACGCCTGACACCATCTCCGAGATGAAGATGAAGCCGCGTGGGTCGTATTGCAGCCCCCAGTCAAACGGAATCATGCAGGAAGCCCAGCAATCGGCCATGTCATATCCGAGCGTTTCCTTGGGGTCTTCAATCCATGTTGGCCCTGAAGGAAGGAAGTATCCGAGCGTCTCGGTTTCAGCAAATTCTGCAATGGCTGGGAAGCCAATTTCAGGTGCGGGCACGCCATCCACCCACTTCGTATTGCTCCAAATGTTGCTGTGGTCGGTGGCCCAATTGCCTGCATGATAGTGCGTCCAGTACACGTGTCCATTCGTGCCCGTATCGCCGTTGTGGGGGCTGTAAATGTAGCCTCCAGGGATGTAGTGGTGCTCGTGAACGGTACCGTCGGGGAGGATGCTCTCTCCGGGAAGTTTCCACTTGCTCAGCAGGAACGGTTTGGCTGGATCGGTCGTGTCGATGGTCCAAATGTAACCCGTGTGATTTGTGTTCGTGCCGTATTCAGGTGCGATCATGGTCAAATGACGCCAATTGATGCCGAAGACTGGATCTTCGGGGCCTGTGCCACATTCATCATCCCAGGTGTTCATGGGATCTGTTTCCGCGGCTCCGTTGCACAAAAGATGGTCGTAAGGGATGGCGTAGTGAATCCAACCGTTTCCGTTGAGGGCTCCGGTGCTTCCACCCCACTCTTCTGGCGTCATGTTCGCATGACCGCCGCCATCAGGGCCGTACCAGCCGTCATCATCGCTCGGGCAGCCGAGCCAGCGACCCACTTCGTTGTCCTGGGGCCAAGAGATGCCTTCTGGGTCAGGAATTGTCGGTGGGTTTGAAACGTCAACGATGCGTAGACCGGCATCCCAGTACGAGATGTAGAGCAAGGCTTGTCCGGTGATGGGGTGGATATGGAACACGTTGTCGTGGTTGAAAAGAGAGCCACCGCAGGTGGTTTCAGGTTCGGGGGAATAACCGCCCCAGCGAATGATCTCACGGCTCGTATTTTGGTCGTCATCGTTCACATCGGGGCGCCATGATTCAAACCCGAGAGGGACATAGAACACTTGTGTGCCTTTGTAGAATGTACCCGAGTCTCCCTCAACCATTTCGGGATAAGGATCGGCACCATAGAGGAACAGGTGGCACTGTTCTTCATCGCCTGTTGCGGGGTTGACAATCGGAGGAGCATCTTCCCAGTCGCAATCAACGTGCAAGTCTTGGTTGTGGAATCCGGCGGGGGGATTGTTCCATTCTGCGACCTTGATGGGTCCGTTTTTGTCTGAAACGTCAATGACGTCGAGTCGGTTCGCGCCACTGTTGGCGTCGTCATCTTGTGGAATCGGGTCCAGATCGCTGTTGGTCAGTTCATGGTTGACCAGTACCCAGTTGTTGTCCGGTGTCACCTTGATGTCGATCATCCGACCGACTTCAGCATAGTAGGTGGAAAGAAGAACGATGTTGTTTGGCTCCGAGATATCAAGGATTTCGAACTGGTTGTACGATGAGACGTATGCATAGCAGCCACCCGTTCCATCGGGGTTCTTGACACAATCCTCAAGGAAATTTCCTTCGATTGAAATTTCCGACGAATCTCCTGGAGTTGGGCCGATGTTCTTGAATTCAGGAGAGCATGGACGGCCCGCAACGTTGTCAAGTTCGGCTGGAGGCGCTACGTTACCATCACAATTGAGGTTGTGATAGTCGATGAGCAACATGTTGTCTGTTTGGAGTCGATGTGCAAGGAGATCGCTGTGGCTGTGATTCTCATCTTCAATCTCTACAACGGGGTCAATCCAATCGCCCATGCCGTCGCTTTCATCCTCGTCGTCATCGTCATCAAGGCTCATGTAAGCGATGGCAGAGAAAACGCTGATTGTTAATAAACTGGCTAAAGCAATTACAATGATTTTGTCGGCTGCGCTTTCGTCCTCGAGGAGGTGACGTGTTTGCATGGAACAGACGGTGTCAGAGATGTATTTCAAGTCAAAGGGTCGGGGGCGCAAAGAACGAATTGAATTTATGTATCTCGCGTCGGTAGGGTCGAACCATGAAGCGATTTCCTGTCTTGATTGGCCTTCTGTTCATGTCCTCTGTTCTCGGCGGAGGTTTTGCACAAGCACACTCTGCAGACACCTTCACCGTGGTCATCAAACAGAGCGGTTTAACACCAAGCTCATCCCAAATCGCCTACAACGATTCGGTGATTTGGCACAACACTGATTCACGGGACAACATCACCCATCGGATTGTTCTCGATTTTGATGGAGACGGTCTGTACAATGGAACAGACGATTGGGACTCGGGTGAATTGGTGTCTGAGTGTGACACGGCATCAACCGAAAATGGAAGCGAGAATGGAAGCGAAGATTCCTGCAACGTGACGTTCCTCGTTTGGTTCAATGGCACATGGGGCATTGGCGAGTACAACTACCAAGACATGTTATCCGACGGAACGGTCATGAACGGCACGGTGATTGTCGCCGAGGATGTTCACATCGAAAACTCATCTGCTCCCGCTGTTGGAACCACGTTTGGAGTGTCTGAAAATGATGGAGAAGAGACTCCAAAAGACGATGCAAACGACGACGACTTACGTCAAATGATCCTTCTTGTTGGGATGGGGTCGGGCGTCGGTGCTGCCGGGTTGTTGGTGCTCTTGCTCATGCGCCGTTCGGGAAGTGATGTCGTCAACATCAGCGATGAAGAAGCGTAATCACCGCTTACATTGACCTGAGTCATTGGAACTGTGGAATGGCTTTTCGAGGAGTTCGAATCAGGTTCATACGCGGTCATCATCGTTGTGAGTTTTGTATGGATGCTTTACTTTGGGTTCTCAGAGGGTGTTGAGGTAGCGCAGGTCTTCTAAGAAGAGGTCGAGGATCCAATCGTTGTCTCCCCACCACACCCGTTGATAGCCAAAGCGATCAACAAGAATGGTTCCTGTAGAATGGTTCACAGTGTAATCGTCCGGGTGGTGGCGGGCGCTGGTGTTCGTGCCCGCTTCTTCAATGGTCAAGCCGACGCCAAAATTGACCCAAACATCTTGGAGCATGTTCATCGAAGGTGAATCGGATTCGTTGCTGATGGACGTTAAATGAGTCCATTCTGAATTGGTTCCCGTCTTCCAATCGTGCAAAACCGAAACATTGTCTCGCCAAGGGTCAACCGTGATCGTCAAGAAGGTGGTTTTGTTCAATTCCTCGTCGGATAATTGGGCTTTCACCCACTTCATGTTGTGAGTCACGATAGGGCAGATGTCCAAGCAGTTGGTGAACAAGAACGCAATGGCTAGCGTGGTGTTGGCCGCCTCCTCAGAATAGGTCCACGACGTCCCTTCGCTGGTCGTCAAGGTGAAATCTTGCACTTTGATGCTCTCAATCGCTTCCCCTCGAGGTTCCCAGCGATCAATGTCTGCCGGTGAGAAGCATCCTGCGAGAAAAAGGAGGGTGCAGAAAAGAATGGCAAGGCATCGAGAACGCATCATATCACCTCAAACTCTGTAGGGCAAGTCAATGTCCAACTGAACCAAATAAAGACCCGTGGAAATGCACGAGGCGTAGGTAATGCCGTCATGATGTTCGACCGCCCACAAAAACGGCACCCATCCAAAATCGTAGAAGCTTGAGTCGAGTGGCGTTCCATCCTCGCCGTGAGGCAAATAGTACGCAACTGTGGCTTCTTCGTGAACGGCGATTCGGTCATCGGGATTGGTGGGGTCGACCAGTGTTTCGATGTCGATCACCCATAGCCCAGCATGATAATGGGAGATGTACAGCCGTCCGTCCCAACCGCCTCCGTGGCTTTGATCGTTGGTTTAGTTGGTTTCGAAATAAGTGCTGTCAAGGTTGTGAGGAGAGAACAGGAGCCATTCATCGCTGTTGGGATGGGCCGCGCAATCTGCTCCATAGCAATGCTCTTCCGCGTACGGAATTTCCCAATCTCGAATCAATTTGGGTTTGAATTTGAATTGGCCGTCCTCAAGGGTGTATTCGGTGGTGTCGATCAGATAGATGATGCCGGTCCCAACCGAGGTGCTGAGCACTTCAACCGCTGCGGTGACCAAATGAACCGGTTCCTCGGAGTAGCCAACGTGAGAAAGATCCACCATTTCTGGGAAGGGCTCAGCGTAGTGGATGTATGAAACGCGGCCCCCGTTTTCGTTGCCTGTCGTACCGCTGTCAGGCTGCCCGTCTTCATCCAAATCTAAGAAGTCCATCCAGAGGCCAACTTCTGGTGCACGCCATCGGCACATCAAGGGGTTGCCAAATCCGGTCCGGCAAGCGGTTGCATGAAGTGTGTAAGCCTCTGGAGAGTTATCGGGGTGAGGCACATCGGTTACGTCTCCAATACGAAGGCCTGCTTCCCAGTAGCTTCCATA
>Ga0181379_1000373_pt1 | contig 22608 bp, 36 predicted proteins | sample 2SPOviralmetaG_FD_130115 | JGI IMG/M metagenome (GOLD analysis project Ga0181379, IMG submission 130115) | Marine viral communities from the oligotrophic San Pedro Time Series (SPOT) site, San Pedro Channel, CA, USA - 2 SPOT_SRF_2009-07-10 | ecosystem: Environmental > Aquatic > Marine > Strait... | reverse complement strand
TTGGGCCGAACCGGGCGGTCCATGGTCATCAGCGACACGGCCGTCGGCATCGGGAAAGCCCCTGAAGCACAGTTGGATGTGAGGGGGAACTTAAATGTATCAAGTTTTATCAAATATGATTCTGCATGGTTTTACGCATATGATGGGGATACGTCTGGTTCGGGCACTTTCGAGGATTATACAGGGTTTGTTCCATGGAACCTATTAAAACCTGGTTCTAAACACTTTACAACCGCTTCGGCTAGTACATCCGGGGGATATTACACAGCCCCAGTTGATGGCATTTACCATTTTGATACGAGTGTCTTAAATTTCCCCGATGCGAGAACGCCGGGAGGTGATGACTATAGTGGGATATTTTTTTCAGTTAACGGGGATACTACGGGAACTGACGGTACTGCATATGGGTACTTCCGCAAAACCCCTGCCAGGCAGGAAAGTATAAGCACATCTTCTACATTCAGATTAGATGAGGGAGATATAGTTAAGGTACACATCGATCGTATGGATTGTTACACTCAGTCCCAACACGCTTTTTTCTCGGGATATTTAGTGACCAGAATTTAATATATTCTTATTTTAAATGTCTTTGAAATACTATATCACATCGAAGACTTTATTTGATTTATGTGGTAGAGACTTCCCTATAAAAACAGGATACACGTATGAAGATATAGAATTCTCAGATGGATATGAAAAACCCCCAAAAGAGGCCTTCGAATCGAAATTCCAAGAACTCATGGCTGTCCATTACCTCAAGGAACTCCGCCAAGAACGCGATAGGCGCCTCGCCGAGGTGGATTGGATCTTTTCCACGGATTACCATATCCCAAATCAGATGAGAGACGAGTGGACGCGGTACCGCCAGGCGCTCCGCGACCTCCCTTCGCTCACCGAAGACCCGGAGAACCCCGTGTGGCCCGAAAAACCTACGGTCAACCCGAGCGGGGGGTCCACCGTGAGCGTCGACCTCGACCACCTCGCGGGTATCGCGTCGCAGGTCACCCTGCTCCAGAACGTTGTTTTCCAATTGACGAAAAGAATCGAGCAACTCGAGCAGGCTTAAAAAATAAACTCTCAGTATATATATAATACAAAATGTCTGGCGGTATTGCCCAACTCGTCGCCGTGGGCGCCCAGGATGCGCATCTCGTAGGATCCCCCGAAGTTAGTTTCTTTCGCTCAACTTATAAACGGTATACCAACTTCAGTCAGACGGTCGAACGTCAGGTGATCCAGGGCAACGTCAACAACAACGGCATGTCAACCGTGCGCTTCGAGCGCAAGGGTGACCTCCTCAACTACGTCTACCTCGCACCGCACCGCGTCGCCGAGGCTGACACCGCCGCCATCACTGACTGGACCAATCTCATCTCCAAGGTCGAGCTTCTTTGCGGGGGTCAAGTTATAGACACCCAGGACTCCACGTACTCCACCCTCATCGCGCCTACCCTCTCCGCGACGTCGCAGTCCAAGTCTGTCATCGGAGACCTCTACGGCGGCGCTACCGACGAGAAATTCTACCCTCTCCGGTTTGCTTTCTGTGAGAACTGGCAGTCAGCCTTACCGCTTGTCAGTTTATCTTACCACGACGTTGAAATTAGGATCACGTGGGGGACCGCCGCCAATACGTACGGCTGGAACGTGTACGCCAACTACGCGTACCTCGACACCGAGGAGCGCGAGGTTTTCGCCAGCGGTGGCGCTCAAAACATGCTCTTCACTCAGGTGCAAAAGTCGGTCGGATCTGGTTCGAAGATTCAGGAACTGAATTTCAACCACCCGATCAAGTACCTCGCCGCAGGTGGCAGCAACCTCGGCATCCTCGACCCCGCAAACAAACTCAAACTCCAGATCAACGGTACCGACATCGCGGACTACAAGTTCGCCGATCCTAACTTTTCTTCGGTACCTCTCTATTACCACACGTCCAACTCCAGTGTCAGGGGTTCGAAGCTTTTCTTCGTGCCTTTCTGCCTGGACGCCGCCAAGTTACAACCGACCGGTACCTTAAACTTCAGCCGACTTGATTCGGCCCGCATCCAGTCTACGGCGCAAGACTTTGACGACTCTATATACGCTGTTAACTACAACGTGTTACGTGTAGAGAACGGCATGTGCGGTTTATTATATTCTAACTAAATGGTATGTGGAAGATTATATTCCTCTTAGCGATCGTCTTTGTGCTGACATACAACCCCAGAGCACAGACTATCGAAAGATTCATCGGACAGCCCGCGACGCCTCCGACCGAAAAAAGTTGCCAGTCCACGCATTTCCAAGCCGTGCAGTTCGCCACCAGCCCGTACCAGTGTCCCAAAGACGACGGTGTCTCGATGGGTGTAATTACTTAAAAAGAAACATCGCACTCATATTATAATGATTCCAATTGATCGTGAGGTCCTTACAAGCATCGCCGCCGTGGTCTGCATCGCCGCTGTCATCTTTCTTTTCCGTGAGATGAAGAAGTACAAGGAGGACGTCGACGAGTTGAAAACCTTCAGCAGTCATGTCGCGCGCCACCTGTCCCAGCCCACGAAGATCAGCATCGACACGGCGAAAGAAGACACAGTCGAAGAGCAGGTTTTAGACGCCGAGAAATCCGAGGAATAACTTGTCGACTAATAGTAGAAACGCTAATGCGCTATGAAAAAACACAAAGCAATCGCAGTTCTAGTATCATTTGAGGGAGACCAACCACGGTTTCTGACCGTGCGTGACTTCAGATTTAAGGATTGGATATTCGTGACGGGGGGTTGTAGACGCAGAGAAATCTCGAACCCGATTCGTTGTGCACTCCGAGAGCTTGAAGAAGAGACCCGTGGTGTCATCTCTCTCAAAAACGGTGAGTATACAGATTTCAACTTCATCGTTAAAGAGAGTCCCACCGTGGACCTCGAATATAACGTATTTGTGTTTTATGTAGATTTCAGTCGAGCAGAACAACACAACCAGGTGCGCAGGTTTTACGAAGAAAAGGCTAAATACGTGTTGAAAAAACTCCATAATCAGCCAATCAGGAAAACGCACGATGAAAACGATTACATGTCGTGGGACACGCTCCCGGAGTTCAACGCCAGGAAGCGGTGGAAGCTCATCATCGACAACGTTATCAAGAACCCCTCGTTTTACCAGTGTGTGCAATCACAGGATAGAAAAAAATTCAGTATAAAATAGAGATGAAGTCAAAAGCTTTCATTTTACGACAGATTTCGGAACTCTTAGAAAAGAACAGAGGATTTTGTGAAAGTGAAGTCGATGACTGGATCAAAGAAAATGAGAAAATGACCGTGTACGAACTCCTCGTCTTTAAGAAGGAACTGAGTCAATCGAAGGAATATCAGGACGTCTCTTGTTCGAACTGGTTTAGAGGAGATAATCGTTGATACAAGTAAGTAAACATGTCTTCGTTCAAAATCTGGTGCACTTCGAACGGTTTTCTGAAAAAAAACCCTAATCCATCACACGTACTCCTCGACGGCGGATGCCTGTCTGTCCCGTGTGCTAGATTGGTAGAATTTTACGATAATTACATCAAGGCTGTGAACGATGGTGAGAAGGTGTTTGTCGTGGAACAGAAGACACCCACCTATAACTTCTTTGTTGATGTCGATTATAAAGCCGACACCGGTCTCGGCATTGACGAGATTGGCGAGATATCCACCGTAATTTGTAGGTGTGTGAAGAAATTCGGGGGTAAGGTGTGCATCATCTCGGTCGCGGAGCCTAAACAATCGGGCGAAAAGATCAAGACCGGTGTGCACTTGAACTGGCCGGGGATGGTGGTGAATCAAGACATCGCGGTGTCTCTCAGGGAGTTCATCATCTCAGACCTCTTCAGTCACAACAGAGACACGGCGTGGGAAACCATCATAGACTCGAGCGTCTACGGCGACCCGGCACGAAAAACCAAGGGCAGCGGCTTTCGCATGCCCTGGTCGCATAAGATGAGCAAAGGTGTGGTCGAGGGGATGTACCTCCCCTTTTTTAAATACACGTGGCCGTTATCGTCGCTGACGCGAATCTCACCCGACCCCGACCCTTTAATGCTCGCGTCGACCGCCGTCAGGACGGATGTCACAGAGACCATAGCCCTGGACGTCACGAAACCAAAGCGAAAGGAGGGTTCGTTCACCGTCGATCAGATGAAAGACGAGGTGTACGACGTGGCCCTGAAAAACGCACTCGAGAACTTCATACGCAAGAACATGACCGGGCAGGATGAAGCGTACATCACAAAAATGTTTAAAAGTAAAAACACGTACCTGGTATCGACCACGTCGCGATGGTGCGAGAACACGGAGAGGAAACATCACTCAAACCACGTGTGGTTCCTCGTGAGCGGAAAGCAGATCCTACAGAAATGCTTCTGTACCTGTCCGACACTGCACGGGCGCAGGGATGGTTTTTGTAAGGATTTCTGCGGTCGCCGACACGAGTTGCCGGGTGACGTTACGCAACTGCTCTATCCCAACAAAGAGGAGCTGAATCAGTGCAAGGAGATTAAAAAATTTGAAAAAAAAGCGTTACCGGACGTAAAGCCGTGTTTCGAACGCTTTATGAATAAGTTCATGCCGGTGGACGCGAACATGAAAATAATAGACATAAAGCGTCAGAAGGGGAATACACTGACCTTCACGACCACCTCGAAATTCTGTGAGACAATCGGATCCAGGCACGATAATTTGATGACCTACGCGGTTTCCAAAGGGAAAATTAAACAGATGTGCCTGGTATGTAAGAAATCAAACCCAAGGGTCCACACCCTTACCCCTAACATTATCAACCTACTTAAACAATAATCACGTCTGTACTATAATAATGAGCACGAGAACGCGTTCCGGTAGAATTGTTAAGAATCCCAAGGTCTTCATCCCGGCCGAAACGGTCCTCGACGATGACTACTGCACCGAAGATCACGACGACACCGACACCGACTGCGAATCCGACATCGCCACCGACGACGAGTATCGTTCCTCCTCCGACGACGATGATAGCGAAGATGACGAAGATGACGACGAAGTTGATGAAGACGGAAACCTCAAGGATTTCATCGACGACGCGAGTGAAGAAAGTGAGTCAGATGATGCTTAAAAAAATAGAAAAATAAGTTAGTAATGGAGAGTGATCTTGGTAATCCAATTAATTATAATCCTGAAATCGACCCACTTGTTCAGGAGGAGGAAGTTGAACCCCCATCGGACCAACCCCCTCAGCAGTATTATTATCAACCCCCGAACGAAATGCCGTATTACCAGGAGGAGAAAGACTCTGTCGACCCCTTCAAAAACATCCCTAAGAGCACTTGGATAATCGCGTTCGCGGTCTTCCTTCTAGGATTTTTCATGGGCAAAACGATGCAACCTGTCATATTGAGATACACCTAGATGATTTCATCTACGACGGGCGAACCGCTGAGCCAACTGTCATCCGCCACGGTCGAATACGCCACAAAAGTGCCCATGTCGCCCTTCTCAAACACAGATCCGTACGAATCCAGTCCGGTATCCTCGATGTATCCAACATTCGAAGATTCCTCTTTCTGAACTTCCTCTTCCTCTTCCTCTTCCTCGTCATCTTTGATGGTGTACGATGGTTTGAAAAACAAAATAAAGAAGGCACCGACCATCAAGATAGTTATTATAATTCCGATCATTTTTTATTAATAATACGTGTCATTTTATTTACGGGTTGGATGATACTTCGGTTTCACCATCCTCGGTGATTTCCCCCAACTTTGCATTGGTGGAGCTCGCGGTGTCTTCCGCCTCGCGCTGCTTCTTTCTTTCCTCGAGTTCAACGGCGACGATCGCGTCGGCCTCCTTGACGAGATCCTCCATCGGGGTGTTGGGCTTCTCTTTCTTGAGACGCTCGAGGACCTCGGCGGGGTGGGAAACGGGCGCCTCGTCGGGCTTAGTGTAAAACTGAGAGTTCTCGTCACCCGGGGTGAAACCCGTGGTTGTCTTCATATTATCCTTCCTCTCCTGAAACATTCTAGCAGCCATCGCTTGATTCTCCTTGTATCCAATCATGATCTCCTCGAGTTTATCATTAGTGTAGTGCGTGTCATCGATTGCACTGGGGTCCGGAGGGATTAAGAGCCACTTGTACATGTCTACGACGTAAATGTCGAAGGTCGGGTCTTCTTTCTGAAGCCGCTTGGCGTGATTAGAGGCTTCCTCTCGGTTAGAGAACGCGCCTCGAATCTTGATGCCGAACTTCTCGTTCTTCTGTGGCGATTCCGGTCCGACGACCGAGAGGCAGGCGTACAGCTGACCGGGAACAGTGGTATAATCTTGAGTAAGAGACATTGCTTATAGTACTCTCTCCACCTAAAACTTTAAGTAATTAAAGTTTACACACGAAGTCAGAGTAAGTATGGAAGAATTAAGGAAGACTCACAACGAGGCCAAACGAACCCTGATCCAGTCCGTGACCGAGAGTGGGAACTCGATCCTGGACGTGGGGTGTGGATTCGGCGGTGATCTCCAGAAATGGCACAAATGTGGCGCCAACATGAACATGTGCGACCCAGTGCCGTCCGCGTTGGAAGAGGCTCGGTCCCGCGCCAGGAATATGCACCTCCGAGTGAACTTTTATGAGGGTGACATACACGGGTGTCCGAACCGAAAGCACGACATAGTGTGCTATAACTTCTCACTGCACTACATATTCGCCACGCGAGACCTCTTTCACAGTTCACTTCACGAAATAAGGAAGAGGTTGAAACCCGGTGGGAAATTGATAGGAATCATCCCCGACTCGGAGAAGATAATATGGCGCACACCGTACCTCGACGAGAGTGGTAATTTTTTCAAACTCAAGGACCACGCGAACGGCGGGTTTGGTGAGAAACTGTTTGTTAACCTGGTGGACACCCCGTTCTATGCGGAAGGGCCTAAATCAGAGCCCGTCGCGTACAAAGATTTATTAGTGACGCACTTAGAAGAATTAGGGTTTAGATTGGCGCTGTGGGAGGGTCTGGAGGGAAACCCTATATCCGAACTATACACTAAATTTATCTTTGTGTATAAGTAAGAGATGATCAAGTACCTATTGGTCGTTGTGGTCCTCGTCATACTGTTCACCACCAGGGAAAACGAAAAGTTGAAGGAGGTGAACGAAAAATACAAAAAACTCAGGGAACATCTCAAGGAGGCAAAGAACGAGAAGTTCGAGTTGCTCACGCGTCACATCCCCATCACGGGAAAGCTCTGGATGAGTCAGACCGTGGGTACGAACACTAACAAAGGCGGTGAGATCGCGGTGTGCCTCGACGGAGAGCCAAACGAGATCTTTCACGTATTGATCCACGAGCTGGCGCACTGCACGGTGAAGGAGTACTCACACAGTCCAGAGTTCTGGAAGAATTACGAGGAACTCAGAGACATCTGCGTCAACCTGGGCGTCTACGAGCGGGTTATGGAGAAGACCGAATTCTGTGGTCAACACGTCCAGGACCGCTAAAATAATCTTAGTGTAGTTTAATGAAAACACCTTATTCCGTTCTGGGTCAGGCCATCATGGCCTGGGTCATCGTGTTCTCGATGCTCGCCGTCCCTCAGTTCTCTCGAGACTATACCATCAATCTCATCTGGATGACGCTTATCGTTCCCAACCTTTTGCGGTTCTCCATAGGAAAGTTCCCTCGACTCGCCGTCGACAGGGGTTTCTTCTTCGCGGCCACCGCTATTTCTTTCGCGATGATATACATAATAAATCAGTTTTCGCCTGACACACGCGAGGCTATGCAGGATCCTAACGCCCCGAGCAGTAAGAAATGGAAGCTTATTTCCTTATTACTTGGGACTTTCGTGGCTGGTAATCTGATTGCGCACCAGTTCTTCGATGAGAGCATTTATTCTAATATGGGTTGGGAGAATTAGTTCTTAACCACGTAATCCTTCACTAGGAAGAAAACGACGGCCGCCACTGCTCCGGTGGAGGCGAGTCCGACCAAACTTCTACCCCCTTGTTCGTTAAGGAATTTGGGGATAGAGGTCGCCAGGCGGTCCTGGATGGGCTTAGACACAGAAACCGCCGCACAGAAACCTGCGACGAGAGCGGTGAGCTGATCATCGGTCAAGTTGAACACATTCTTGCTCGCGGGCTTCTCCGCCTGCATCTGATACGCACCCTGAGGATCCGGAGCTGTCATGTGCGGCATGGCACCTTGCATCTTGGGCTCGTGGGTCATGGTGGGAGGTTCCATCATAATATCGTGAATCGGCGTAGAGTCCATCGTCTCTTGTTGTTGAATTATATTTTTTTCCTCCTGAATCGCATACGACGCCTCGTTTTGATGAAACGCCGTGGTCGGATTGAGGGGTACCATCCCGTCTCCGTTGTCTGAGAGGTTCATCGTGGTAACACGTGGGTCAGCCATTTAATATACCCATAGCTTTTTCAATGTTGCCTCAGACGCAGGTCACCTCGTCTTTGTGATTTTCAACCTAGTCTGTTTCGTCGCCTTCTTAGCGTCTTCCTCCTTGACGTCTCCGTGCCTGGGATTATACATCTTCTTGTGCAGTTTCCAGAGGTCGGGACTTCCCACCCTGAAGTTTTTCCTGACCGTCGCCTTGTACCAGAACACACAGTCCTGGATTTTGTTTGATCTGACGGTATTATCCAGGACCAAGCACTCGTAGTTCTCGGTACATGCGTCCATGACTTTACAGAACATGTCGAAAGAAGGAAATATTCCGAAGAACGCCTTGTACAACTTCTCTCTGTTCTGAATGATGTTTTCACGAAGGATGAAAACGTAGTCGACGTTAGCTCGAAGTGCCGGTGGTAAGTCCATCACATATTGCATCGTCAACATGAAAAAAATCTTCCAATGACGACCGTTCATAAAGCACTGACGAATACACGTGTCTTTCAAGAACTTCGAGTCGTACATGCAATCGTCCAGAAGCATGAAGGCGCCGCAATTTTTCTTCCCGGCGCCGACCAGCTTGCGCTGCCTGGCCATGACTCTCTCTATTGCATCGCGATCATAGTCCCCGTACACGAAAAGGTCGGGTATAAAGGTAGAATAGAAATGATTACCCTCCTCGGTACCCGAGAGCACGATACCAGCCGGAAGGTGTTTCTTATGATACATTATGTCCTTTACCAACGTGGACTTACCGGTGTTACGTTTCCCAATGAACACACACACACGGTCGTCCGTCATCCCCTCGGGTTTGAACTTCTTCAGCTGAAGATTCATCTAATATTACAAGGGGTTTTATTACCTCTTTTTTTTACTCAGTCTGGGACGTTTTATTAGAAATAAAACAATCTCCCCTGTATTTAATGTTTATGCAAACCGGATTCGGTGGTTCCGACGAAAATATGATGGAAAATTGGATCTCTGCGATGACGGACATCATCTTACCCGTGTTCGAAAAGAGTGTGCTAATCGCAGGTAAATACGCCAAAGGATGTGGCAGGGACGTAATAATATCAGGAGACGTCGAATATGCTCAAAAGTATTGTGCGATGTGCACAGTGGGTCAGTGTGTGGGGAGCACTATGCCAGAAATTTACACCGACTCTGAGCAGGAGGAGGCTGAGGAGGTCCCAGAAGAGGAATGTCCCGACTTCGTCAGGTACTCAGGAGATGACCCCTTTCTGACTGAAGTTAATCTAGCGTTTGACCTGTGGGATACGTGGACTCCTCAATCCCCGGTAGAGGAGATGTTAAAAAATGCTATCAATAAACAGAATGAATGAACCTGAGCCATGGTCTTTCAACGACGATGAGGATCAGTTTAAGCGGTATGAATCAGAGCAGAGCACAGATGATTCAGACGACGAACTTTTCACTAAAACCAAAAAGATACGGTCTAAAAAATTTAAAAAGATAGTCGAACCGGAGAAATTGTCATTTGAATGAATTATTTTCCCCGTTTAATATATAACCAACAATGTCCGCCGCCATCGAAACGGTCAACCTCGTCTCACAGGAGCTTTCTACCCAGACCCTTAACTCCATCGTCGCGGGTTTCTCTTTCGCCGCTGCGATGTCCGTCCAGGACTTCGTTCGCTGGTCGATCACCCAGGTGGTCAAGGTCCCCCGCAACGGCGGCAAGGCTTACGCCATGACCGCCCTCCTCACCACCCTTCTCTCCGTCGTGGTGTACCTCATCGTGACTACCGTCAACGGTCGTGTCTCCAAGCCCGCCCAGCCGGTCTACGCCATCACCCGCTAAGCGGTACGTCTCTTACCCATAGATAAGATCAGGAGAACTCCTGTGAAGACTATGAGCGTGATGTAAATCCATTCAATTTTGAATTCGTAAAGATTCTTTTCCTTTTCGACAGTAGTCGTATCTGGAATGTTTACGACCTCTTTTTCTTCCTCGGCTGGTGACAAGGATGTCAGATTCTCCAGTTTGTCGGTGGAACAGGTGATTTCGAATTTCAGCACGTGATTCTGGTTCCTAAAATCATAAGGAATCAAACGACCTTGACTCATATAGAAAAACTCGATGCGAAGATCCTTGACGGATTTAAGAGCACCGGAATGAAATTCGTGGGTCAACTTATCGTCGTTACCGTTCGCGTTCACAAAGTCAGTTCCGTCCAGAAGGATATGACCGGTATAATACGGTTCGGACACGTACACACTCTGATTCATCTTTTCGGATCCAGACGAGATGCGCAGCACTAGGGAATTGGGACCTTTAAAATTAGCCGCGCCGAATTGATTTCCGGGCATAATAATATCTGTGGGTGGCAAGCCCAGTATTTCGTGTATGTTTGTATTTGCTGATTGTCCACCACCGTTTCCAGATGCAAATAAGAAAGTGATTTCCCCACCGACGGGAGTTCCCATACCAAAACTATTCTTAGACGCGATGTAAGAGATGTTGAAATCCGGATGGAATAACGCCGCTAGCTCCGTACCCGTGTAATTTCCAGGGGGAAATGTTACTCCATATGTAGTTCCACCTTGTGAATAACTGAAACTTTGATTCGACTCGTTTATCAATAGTTGCGGACAAGGCACGCGTCCACTGACTAATTTTATCTGCTGCACGTCGTATATAGCGTCGTCCAGACTCACGGTGTAATCATTCGGGTTCGCGTGGACAGTCGGGTCCCTCTGACTACTGTCGATCGTAAAGTTATGAACCTTCATTAAAATACAGGTATAATATTTTAATGAGTGTTTTCTTTTATTCTTAAACCTATTTTCACTGGTAGAATCGGTGCGCGAGCGGGTTGTTTTCCAACTGTCTCTTGACCAGACCGAGGTTGTTGACGTGAGGATTGCCCTGGCCCTTGTACGCGTTGAAATTGTGGTAGGGCTTCTGTTGGTAATTCTGCATCCACCCACCGTTGGCAGCCGCGAGGCGCCCGTCTATTCGGCTCGTGTCGCTTCGGACCGCGGTCACAGCGCCACCTTGTTTGAGCGCCGACTCTCTCACATTCATACGCCCGGCGTTGCCCATACGGTTCGCCTTTCCACGCTTGTCCTCCGGGCGGAATCCGTACTTCATCAACTGCTCGTTGTTCTTCGCGTTCATCTGAGCCGCCACGGTGTTCGTGTAGCCACCCTTGAAATTCGAAATACCGGGCGCCGGTTGGTTGTTATACATCAAATGCATGCCGTTGTTATCGCTCTTGAATCGGGTGGGGTCCTGCGCCGAGGTGAGACTGGAGATGACGCGCTTCGCGGGATTGAACTCGAGACCATCCCGCCTGTGCCCGGTCTGCGAACGGTTCGTAGTTCGCTTGGTCCGTTCGTGTTCGGTGCGGGGGACGACGCCGGTCATGCCCTGAGCCCTTCCGGGCACGGTGGGAAGACGCGAGGGGAGGTGTGTGGTGGTCGCGGGCTTGTTATGGGTGAGCTGACCAACCACCGCGGCCCTGCCACCGCTATGATCAGCCGCGGGTCCGGTCCTGCCTGGGAGAGTCGTCAGCTTGTATTCACCGACATTCACCGGGTTGACACGAATCATCTGCTGAAAACCTCCCGCCGCTGGGACGTTGGCACCGAGCCCGAGACCGGGGCCGACCAACTCCTTCTCTATGGGGGACAGGTTGTTCATTCGGCCATGGTCGTACATTCGGTTCCTCATATCACCCATCTCCTGACCACTGCTTCGTGCACCGGGCGCGATGTCACCAAAGTTTGCCATTTCGCGCTTGTGCTCAATTCGCACGGGAGGTTCGAAATTGTCTTCCTCCACGACGACGGGTTGCTTCATAAATAACGGTTCGGTAGTAACTTCAGGAGGTTTCGTTTTCGAGCTCAAGTTACGACCCGCGACTACGAGTCCGGCAACCGCCATCAGAGAGATGGGATCGGCCATTCTTATTACTTATTAACATTTATTTTTTACTAAAATACCTTTGACTGAAAAGGTTGTTCTGGAGGTCAGAGCGAGTGGAGGAGGGTTCGTACGACATAGACCTAAGAGGGAGCTTGCACTCCATGTTGTTGAGGGGAAAGTATCCACGGTCATACGTCTCCACTATGTGCTTGTTGAAGCGAGACGTGCTCTGAGGACGAAGTTGGTCACTGACGTCTATGTGCTGCGCTGGGGCTCCCTTTCCAGCCTTGAACGGCGCGGTGCCGTACAGCATCGTGTTCGGTCGGCAAGAACCGCAGTTGAGTTCACTTGGTTGGGGGTACACAAAAACCTCGTCAGTAGCCTTGACCGGGGGGAGGGCCCCGCTGTTCTGAACGATGGAGAGTCCGGGTTGGAGTTGGTACGCCATTTATTATAACATAAGATAATTATCGCCTATCACCATCGCTAGCGAGTCCTGAGAAAGATTCGAGCTGAGCACCTCGGGCGTTGGGATTGCAGAATTTTGAGTTACTTTTGCACATTGGGCCGTTCTTTGGACCGTACAACCACTCCGCGAATTGAGTTTGCCCTCCTGGAATATTAGTCACGGGCATCGTGACGAACTGCCTCTCCATCGCGTTGCGAAGGTACTTCGGCATCGCGGTCCTCGAACGCCCACTGTCGTACGGGATTCGGTCCGACGTGTAGCGCTGCACGTGTGGCTTCACAGAGGGATAATAGCACGCCTCCAACCTGTTAGGGGCGGTGCTATAGTCGCTCATGAGGACGTTACCCATGGGGTTGTCCATAGTGGGCTTCTGGCAGTTGGGACGCCCACCCTGCCCCGGCGCGGGGGTGGGGATGAACGTCTCGCGAACCATCTTCGCTTTGTGGAGGACGTAAATGACACCGATGAGAGTCCCACCGAGAATAAACACTCGGGGGTCGCGCCTGATTAAATAGAGCAAGGATGCGGCATAAATAATAAATCGAGAGGCTGAGTTGATCCTGTCCTCTGGGCTCTGGTTAGAATTGGGCCAGAACTGTAAAAAGTTTTTTTCACTGACGAGTTGGCCAGGGTCGTCAAACCAAACCTTCATTTAGTATACTGTTAGGTTATTTTCCGAGACCGCCAAGCATGCTACCCATCATCTTCATGAGAGCATCTTCGTTTAGCTCACCGCCTTCATCCTGTAGTTTGGAAGCGACGGTCTGCGCGAGTGCCTCGATCTGTGCCATCTGCTCCGGTGGCATCGAGGTGATGGTGGTGCCGAGCATGTACAGCGTCTGGAGATATTGCCACGTCGCATCCTTCGTGTTCGGAGACATCCGCGTCCAATAAGAGCTGAGGTCAAGTTCCTTCAAGAAGTCAATTTTCTTGCACTCTTCCAACAGGAAGGTGTCGTCCTTGGAGGAGATCTGCGTGGCGTATGGCGAGACGCCGTTCATGAACCCGTCCACTACTAGACGCGGGTTCGACGCTTTCAGTACATCGAAGCTCGTCAACATTTTCTTGATACCCTTTTCTTCTGGGAATGTCCTGTGCAGTTCCACAAGAAATTGGCTCATCATATCGTTAAAGGCGGTAACGCTCGCCATTGTATATTTTAATAAATCATAATCTTTAAGTTAGAAAGGCTCGGTTGAAATGGTCTCACGCTTACCGATTCCACCCGAGACAATAAAGAAAGTTAGGATGGCATTCAGCGTCGCGGGTTTGGTGTATTTGTTCAGCTCGAGCTTACCCTCGTTGTTCAAATAGGCTTTCATGTGGATGTACCCGGCGGTGATACCGGCGGCGATGAAGGCCGCACTCAGTGGGTCTCTCAGATAATTGGACAGATCTTCCATTTAATTATAGCGGGGATTTTTTATCCTGCGTTCTGGAGCGTCGCCGAAGAGAATATCATTTTCGGGAGCCGTCGGTGGAGCGGGCTGGTCCTGGTACTCCTCGGGCGTGGGTTCGTCCAGCTCCGTGCTCGGAGCCTGTACACCCGGGACGGTTTTGAATTCATTTTCAAGACCCGTGGGGTGGAGGTCGGTCGTCGCCACGTCGGTCGCCGCCTGTGTCTCACCTTCGGTGGCCTCCTCAGTGGCGGCCTCACCTTCACCCTCGGCTGGAGTCTCGGTGACTTCTTCCTCTTCCTGTTCCCCCTCGTCGAGCACGTCGGGGTCGATGCTATCCTGAACTTCGCCGTCGAGGTCTATATCGCGGGTCTCTTGTGACATATACGTTTGAAGTATCTGCTGGACTGGGATCAGTTCCTTCACGGTGTTTTCGATGGTAGTTGTGAACCGAGCGGTCAAGTTATCATCGCGAGCGTATTCGCTCTGTTCTTCGTGGAAGACGTAAGGGTCTTTATACAGATCCCTCGCTGCGTTGTTGTACACGGTCTGGATGAACACTTCCTCCGTGGGAAGCTTGAGGGAAATCTTCTTGTTATCCGCCTTGAGACGCACCGCGGACAGAATCTTGGTGCACGCCACGAACACAGCGGCCAGTAAGTCGGAAAACCACACACACCGATCGGTGATGTTGTCGGTGTGTCGCTTCGACATCGCGTTTGACCAGTTAGGAACCTCCTTCAGAAGTTTCTGGAACATGATGAGAACCTGCTTTCCCTTCGCGTTCTTGATAGCTTCATTGTACAATTCCTGAAAAGTTTCTATCATCGCCGGTGTCATGATAAGCGACATTTGCCCGAGGTACTCGCGCTTCGCCTCACACAGCACGTTAAGATTTTCGGACATTATACATTACCTTCATAAAAATAAAGTGAAGCTCTCACGCGGCGCTCCGCCTGTATTTATTGGCCATCTTTTTCAGGTTCATAAGCGTGGGAAAATGTACATCGTCAGCCGCCTCCTCCTCCACTTTCTCGCGAAGTTCTTTTTTCTTCTTCGGGGTGTACCAGGCAATGTACAGTTCGGTGGGAGAAACCATCTGCACGGAGAAACCACCCCGAAGGAATTGTCTCGACACGTACTGCGCCGCCTGTTGCCTGTCGAACGTAGGATAGCCGACCAGAAAGCTGGGCACCTGGAGGAAAATCTGCTTACATCCCAACTCCACCGACTGTCTGATTTTGGCGACGAACTGGTCGTATATTTTGGTGTAAATTTCTTTCCGTATCTGCTTGCGACGCGTGTCAATCTTGTTGACGTCCGATATGCTCAGCATCCTAACATGACGGTAAATTATTTTTCGACCGTTTCAAACCCGATCCTCTCCAGTCCACGAACCAAACTCGGGTCATCCTCTAGATTTCGTAAAAACTTTGAGACGTTCCTCCCTGCGGTGTTCACACCCTCTTCCACGTCACTCCTGAGGTTCGCCAGGTTAGCCCTGGTCTCCTTGATATCAGTTCCGATGGGATCTGGGATGTACAATCGCTCCACTCGCGCGTTCGGATCCCGGAACACAGCCATCGACGAGTCGAAATCACTTTTATCGGGGATGTGATTCTCTTTGACGAGATTGTAGTTTATAAAATCCTTTCCCATCGACTTTCCTGGATCCTCGTTGGATGGCTGATACCCTATAGGCTGCGATCGTATCGCGAGCAGTCGGAGGGGTTTGTTCCCCTCCGCGATGAACCAGACGACCACGCTGAAACCAAAAGAAAACCCATTCTTTTTAACAGTCATGAAGCGACACTCGTATATATTTTCAGTCTCCTTTGTAAACTTTTTCATCGAGGTGGTCTCTATGATGTAGTTCTTGATACCGGTCCTACTGTGGATCTCACCGTTCGTCAACATGACCACTCTCTCCATGAGGTCCGCGCTGGCGTCGTTTTTCACCTCCTCCCAACCCGTCATATCAGGGAACGGGTCCATCAGCTGTGTCTCACGAGGTCTCACGTAGCCTGATAATCCGTACGCCTCATTCTCATTCGTCAAAACGAATACGACAATTAGAAGTATAAATGCAACCAGGTAGTTCATATTACTTATACGCGTTAAATTTTTTTCCAATTTAACCTGGTGAAATATTAGATGTCTCTCTTGATTTACAGCCCCCGTTGTAAATTTAGCATGGAAGTTGTCGAGTATGTAAACCAACATCACCAGTTGAAACAGTTGGTTCAGTATCACAACGTCAACACACAGGGTATACCCTCGAGTTACAAATCTAAAATCACCCGAGTGCCTACCATGCTGACCCAGAATGGTAAAATTCTAGTGGGTCAGGAGATCAAAAACTGGCTCGAGAGTCTTCTTCCCACCAAGGAGATCCAGCACAGCTTGATGGGTGGGATGGGTTGCAGCTTCTCCAGCCTAGACGGAAAAGGTGACAATGCACACATGTTCTCGCTTGATGATTACGGTAAATCCTTGCAGCCGCCGATGACGAAAGAGTTGGAGGATAAGATCAGTCAGGACGTGAGCAAAGGAAACGTGTACACGGAGTTAAAGATGTAAATCGAATCGAATGTAGAAATGAAATTGGTCACTATTCAGGCGGCCGCCTTTAAATCGACATTCGAAGTTCTGAAGGATATTCTCAATGACGTTAATGTGTACTTCAGAAGAGATGGAATGTACATCGTGACACTCGACACCGCGCGGACGTCACTGGTCGACATATTCCTCTCTGCTGATAATTTCGAAGAGTACAAGTGTGAGCAGGAAGAGGTGATTGCTGGTATTAACATTTCCAACACCTTCAAACTCCTGAAAACGATCACGAACAACGACGTCCTCCAAATCGACATCAATTGTAAGGAATACATGAACATATCCATCTCCAGCGACACCAAGAAGACGAACACGAAGTTTCAGTTGAAGCTGCTGGACATAAACGAGAGTAGAATAGAGGTGCCTGAAGTTGAGATGACGACAGTGACCACCCTCCCGTCGATAGATTTCCAACGCCTGTGTCGGGACATGTCCAACATAGGCAACTATATTGAAATAATCCGGACGGGAAAAGAGATCAAGTTCAACTGTGAAGGTGACTTCGCTAATCAGGAAACGTCGATCGAATGCGTCGAGGATTCGCCCACGATCAAGGGTCTGTATTCGTTGAAATACCTCAACATATTCACCAAGGCGACTTCAATGTGTGCGAGTGTGCAGATCATCCAAGAGAATGGGAATCGATTTTTGATATTAAAATATAACGTCGCCAACCTGGGCGAACTGAAGTTCTACCTGGCCACTAAGGTATCTGAAGATTAGTCGTGTAGCCGTCGAGTGTAGATATAGTCTTCTTCATCCCGAGACTGTTTGTTAATATAATTTTCGGGAATCTCGACTTCAAAATTTCTTCGGTGAAGTATAAAAAGTTCCGAAGAGGTACGGCTTGGCCGTGGAAATCCCCGCGGGGTCCCGCGTATCGCCTGACTTTATGGGTGATGTTCATCTTAGGCTTGTCGTCGTGGTCAACGATCCAGGCACTGGTGAGGGGGATGCTGAAATGCATCGACGGGTTTTCGTTATGACCCGGTAGGTAATTCAGGTCTTCCGTGATGACCGAATAGATGTGACCGTTAAAATAGTATTTGATTCTCAGAGCGATGTCTTCGACGCACTGCGGTATGGCGGTGTACCTGAAGTCCTGGTGCGTCGCGTCGACGTAGAAGTTGTCGAGGATACCGTCCCAGTCTTTGCTCTCTTCCTCCCAAAAGTCATCTTCGATGTGATATTTTAGGTTGTAATCCACGTTGTACTCGAGTTCTTCTTGTACGATCTTGTAGTTACGTGGCGTGGTTATATTTTTCCAGAATAAAATGATACTACTTAAAAGGTTGAACAACATGTACATATACATACAATGGAGGGTAACTTTTTAAGTAGGTATAATAATCGAATATCGGAGTACAAGGATCTGATACTTAAGGAGCCCCACAACAAACGGAAGATTGAAGCGGATATGTCCGAATACATCATCAAGTGCATGCCGTACCTGACTGAGTACATAGCTGACGACGAGAGCACCGACACCGACACTGACAAGTGTAACACGGACAACATCTTCGGCATCAAAGAGACCGTCGGTCTAAAAAGGTCCGACATCTTCAGAGACTATCTCATACAAGTCGAGAACCATAACATCTCTCGACCGACGCAACACCTCATAGATATGTGTCCAAAATGTAAAGACGAGGGACGGTTAGTTCACTTTCCAGAAACCAGTGATCTCACCTGTGAGAATTGCGGTGCGGTTGTGACGACGTTGATCAGTGAAGAGTTGACCTATCGGGAGGAACAGGAGACGTCCGAAAAGATCATCAACTACTCGTACAAGAGGGAGAATCACTTCAACGAATGGTTGAGTCAGTTCCAGGCACAGGAGATGACCACCATCCCCGACGAAGTCATCGAATCACTGCGTTCGGAACTAAAAAAGATCAAGATACGAAAACTGGAAGACATAACGCACGCAAAAATTAGGTCTTTATTGAAAAAACTACGCCTAAACAAGTTTTATGAACACGTTCCCTACATCACAAACATCCTCAATGGGATAAAACCCCCGAGCATGTCGCAGGAACTCGAAGAGACGTTGCGTATGATGTTCAAGGATATTCAAAAACCTTTCGACGATAACTGCCCGACGGAACGGAAAAACTTTTTAAGTTATTCATACGTTTTATATAAGATGTGTGAACTTTTGGGGGAGGATGAGTATCTGCAATATTTTCCTCTCCTCAAATCTAAAGAGAAGTTGTACCAACAAGATGTCATCTGGCGCCTGATTACCCAGCAGCTTCGGTGGGAGTTTATACCGACGGTCTGACGGTTCGACCCTCGTTTGCTTCGGGATCGCACTGATCGGGGTCGACCGCGATCTTACGCTTCATGTGTGACTTTACTCGTTTCACGTGAGACGTCTTATTACCCGACTCGTACGGGATGGAGGAATGGTGTAGACAGATGCGCACCTTTCCATCGTCGTTACGCTTGTATCCGAAGGTGTACTCGACTTCTGAAATCTCACCGGTGGTGGCACACGTGAACTCATAGGTACCCATGGCGTGTGCCACGTCACCGTGACAGTCGATCTGGTGATTATCGAAGTTGACCTCAGAAAAACCCTTCTTGGCGTTGATGGCAAAACCCTGGTCTTCCTTATAACCGCTAATGACGGCGTCGTGTCCCACGAAGTATGACATCGCGTCGTTGGCGGTGGGACGAAACTTTTGCTCCGAAGCCTTTGTCGGTTTGAAGAGTACGTTAGAGTGGTCGTATCCGTACAACTCACCCGCGCGCTCACCGGCGAGGCTCACGTAATCTCCACCCATCAAAAAGGATTTCGAGATCTCCACTATGGACTGCGCCCACAGGTTCTGCGCTTCGAGGACCTCCTGTTCGGTGACCCTGGGAAAGAATTGTTCCATGGCTTGTTTCACAGGCGCCACGCTGGTGGTCACCGACGGTTTACTAAATCCACGCGCCGCATTGATTTCCGTGTCGTACTGCGTCGGGTCGGTGAACACACGAGTTCTGATGTTCCGCGAAAAGTTGAGACGGGTGAGTGAGAAAGACATTTTATTATTAAACACTCTATTCTTTATCCCCCTTCTTCTTCTTATCCGGGCGGATGGCCCATTTGTTGTCCTTTTTGAATTTGTCATAATCAATCTCTTCGATCTTGAACGTTTCCATTATGAACTTCTTTAAAGGGTGCATTTTCGGAACCGGAGCTTCGTTCTTCCCGGCTTGGACGCGGACACTGGGTCGTGTGATTATCGGTTTTAAAGCAAACATATATTTATTGTCACTTAACATTTTTTTACTTGGGTGACTGTTTCCTTTTGGACGCCGCGTTTGCAAGAAGTGTCCTTCGAGTAGTAGCCCTTGCAGCACTGGCCCTTGCAGCACTGGCCTGTTTCTCGGTCTTCTTTCTGAGCACACTTTTTTGAACCACTGTGAGTTTGTTTAATGCGTTTTGTGCGTTTTTCCGGATCTTGTTTCTGGCCTGCGTGCCTCGTACAACTTTCTGTATTTTCGTGGCGGCGTTCGTCTTTCTTTTATTCACCTTTTTCTTGAGGATCACGAAGTTGATATTCGCCCGTTTCACGTTCGCACGCGTCTCGGGATTTTCAAACATGGAGAAGGATCCGGGTTTGTTATACGCACCTGTCATGCTCATTCTAGCCCATTCTCGAAACGACTGTGGTTGGAAGTAACGGGAGTGTGTTTCACCACCTGTTTTCCAACTATATTTGACCACCTTTTCGCCGTTTGAAATGTTTTCAAAGCTGATTATGTCTCTGGGCATGTTGCTCACAGTGTTTACCTGCCACTGAATGCGTTTGTTGCTCTTGTTGTTATTTTGGTTACGCTTCACGGCCGGTTTATTTCGTAAATACGTGGCCGCGTTACGGTGACGAGGACGATTGTTACTGACGACGATGCGTCGCGCGGGTCCCTGTCCCCCACCGTTTGCCCGGAAGTTGGAGTTCCCACTGGAGTTACGGTCAAGAGCACCACCATAGTATTTAGTGCCGCGGTTAGTCAGTCTTCTTTGGACATTCCGTATGTTCATTCCGAACCGGGGTGCATTGCGCAAGAGAGCCTGGCGCACGAACCGGGGGCGTACGTGTCTTTCTTTCCTCTGGCCACGTCGGTTATAAAAGCTACCCTGTATACCGTAAAATAAATCACCCCCAGGTTCGTCTGGGAAACCGTATTCTCCTTCGAAACTATCCGAACCGAAATAACTATAAATAAAATAATCGATATCCTTATCTGTAGGAACCCGGTCACGGATGTCACCCAATCGAATGAAGAATCTCATGACCTTAGCGAGTCTCGGATCAGGCGGCTCGTCGAAAACAGTTCCATCTCGGAGGGAACTAAAGGGTCTACCAGAAATGTCGTGATTCGCACTGGGTCGGGGGGCCAAAAAAGACCTTTCAACATAAGCGGCGAAAATCGGTAAAAATGGGCCAGTAACATTTAGCTGATGGCCGAGGCGGAAGATTTTTTTGGTGATTTCCATTTCATTGCGGAGTTGACGAAGTCCTTTTTTGTCTAACGGGATACTAAAATTCGTCTTTAATCTACGTTTTTCGTCTTCGGATAAGGTATCAAATCGTTCTCTCCAATGCCGCGATCTGTTATTATAATATTGTTGCATATAAGTAACCAATATAAAAAAATGGTGCGACATCAAAGTAAATGATCGAACCCGAAGAGCGAGCGCTCACGACTCTTTATAATCTAGACAGCTACGTGTTACCGCACGTGACAAACGTCCACTGTCCTGATATCGCGATGCGGCACTGCTGGGAACAGGTCAATTTTCATCTCTCTCGGGCACGGGAGTATCTGGAAGGGGTCGTTTTAAACCCGCGGATACACTTTGATGATGATGCTGAATTTTATCGAATGCTCGCGAGAGCTCTTCCTTTTCTGATATTAAGTCAATCGTTGTCACCTCAGGCGTCCGACCAGACTCAGGAGGAAAGTTCACCAGCTTCGCCAACTTCAGACCAGTCAGATTCAGATAATTACGTGCCTGCAACTCCTCCTTAGGTCCGAGCTTTTTGACGGTCTTGAATTCCAGAATCATCGACTGCTCGACTATAATATCCGCGCGAAGGTCGCCGACCACGTGCTCCCTGTATGGGACGTTGATGTGTCGCTCTGTCTCGTATCGAAGACCCTCGTCTCGTAAGTATACTTCAGCCGCATTGTGGTACACACGCTCGGAGTAACCGGCACCCAATTCGCCGTATATGTCCGCCGCCATGGCGTCTACGTCGAGTCGAGCCGCCATTTTTTTTTGTGATTAATTAGTATCGTTTTCCCTAGGGTTAAAATAAAGGATGAGCTCGTTGAAGAAGTACGACGTTCAAATTCCACCGAGAGTGATTGATAAACTGAAACGCATTTCCAACCTCTCGGGAAAAAGACGCTGGGAATACGCGGGAAGAATCGTGGTCAAGGATAAATTTAAATTCGAAGATCCTATTTTTGTAACTTCCAAAAATAGAAGTCAAGTTAAATACAACACGGTGACGAAACTTTGGCCGTCGCCGATATGCTTTCACACTCATCCGTGTAAATCTCATTCCAGCGGTGTCTTCTGCACTTTACCGAGCAAGCATGATTTCGAGGTTTTCATATACAACTTCCCCCTGATACAGTCTAACATCATATGCGACGGGCACGGGTACTACGTGATAAACGTGTTAGCGTCCGCGGAAGGGGGGTACTGCGCCATTCCACGAGCTGTAGAATTGGTGATGAAGAAATTTCGAACTCGAGAGGATTTGCAAGCCATGTTATCCCCCCACGAGGGTCTGGAGTATTTCGAATCTCAACTCGACACGTGGAAAGAAATTATCGATGATCTGAACAC
>Ga0181379_1000372_pt1 | contig 22630 bp, 24 predicted proteins | sample 2SPOviralmetaG_FD_130115 | JGI IMG/M metagenome (GOLD analysis project Ga0181379, IMG submission 130115) | Marine viral communities from the oligotrophic San Pedro Time Series (SPOT) site, San Pedro Channel, CA, USA - 2 SPOT_SRF_2009-07-10 | ecosystem: Environmental > Aquatic > Marine > Strait... | reverse complement strand
CCTGCTGTAATAGCTGCGTTAATTGCGGTCATAGATTCACTACCCCAATCATCTTTAGCTACCATAAGCTCTAGGTGCTGGGTGTTACGGTCTACACAGTCTTGGCGATCTTCTGCTGACTCATCAGCCATTTGGTCGCCCGCAATAACTGCGGTGATTAGGTCTACACTGTCACCCATTGCTGAGTAGTCCTGTGCGATTTGATCTGCTTCTCTAGTCATTGTTTTATCCTTCTAGTGCCGCTATGCGGTCTGTTAGTGATTCAATTAAGGTTTGTTGCTCTTGGATAGCTTTGACAAGGATTGGCACAAACTTCTCGTACTTTAATCCCATCTGCTTTCCGTCTCCTGTCAGGGAAGATACTAGATTAGTCTTGTTTTCTCTTGTGTAACCTGCGGCAATTTCAAGGGCTTCTACTTCTTGAGCTTTAAAACCTACGTCCAACCAATCTTCTTTGTGAGTGCCGTCTGGAGTTTGTGCATCTAAATCATAATCTTCAGCGGAGCTATCCCCATAATTACTACGCATATCCCACTTGTACGTTATAGGCTTCAACTCTTTAACAAAATCTAAACCTAAATCAAGCGGAGTAAAATCAGTTTTATCACGAGCATCGGAAGTCACCGTCCAAGCTACTTTTATATAAGCGGCAGAAATATTGTTGTTGCCTAAAACAATGGTATTACTTCCAGTGGTAATGCTCCCACTGGGGCTAGTGGATCTACCCGCGTTGTAGCCGATAGCCGTATTGTTGCCGCCACTGGTAATTTCATAAAGTCCCGCAAAACCCATGGTAGTATTAGTACTACCAGTAGTAGTCGCTCCTCCCATCGGTAGATACCCAATTGCGACATTTTGACTTCCTGTAGTAATTCCTCCCGCGCCTGCCCCAACAATGGTGTTTTCAGCGCCAGTAGTAAGTGTAAAACCTGCCGCATAACCAACTGCTGTGTTGTTAGCTGCGCTGGTGTTAGAAAGAGATTGAGAACCTAAAGCAGTGTTTTGATTTCCACAAGCCGCACTTAAAGCGAAATAACCTAGTGATGTGTTGTTATTAGTTGTAGTACTTGCATCACCTGCATTAAAGCCTACCGCAGTGTTTTGAATGCCTGTGGTGTTTGCCAGTAAAGCACTCCTACCAACTGCTGTGTTGCTAGATGCGGTGGTGTTAGCATTCAAAGCACCTTTACCAACTGCTACGTTTTCAGCGCCGGTTGTATTAGACTTCATAGAGTCATGTCCAACTGCGGTGTTGTTATTAGCGGTTGTGTTAGCGTCTAATGAGCCTTGTCCTACCGCCACGTTAGATGATCCAGTTGTAATCGCATCACCCGCTTCACCACCAATCAAGGTGTTTTCAATGCCCGTGGTGACATTTGCTCCTGCGGCATAACCTACTGCTACATTATTTGTATTTGTGCTCGTAGTTTGATTCTGATTTGCTAGTGCAGATCTGCCTACAGCTACTGACCGATTTCCTTTAGTGTCAGCGCCTAAAGCTCTATAGCCCACGGCAACATTATAGTCAGCATCTGTAAGAGCGTCACCACATTCACCACCGATGAGAGTGTTCTGAATGCCCGTGGTGACTGCAAAACCTGCGTTTTTACCCACTGCTACATTGTAGCCATCGCCACTTGCAACATTAAAGGTATAAAGAGCATTAGCACCTACGGCTACGTTATTTGCTGAACCAGTATTTGTTAGTAATGCCCTGTCTCCTACGGCTACGTTATAGGCCGCAGTAGTGTTAGCGGCTAATGCTGATTGACCTATCGCAGTAAGCCTTTCGCCTGTGGTGTTTGCGGTTAAAGCGTTAGCACCCACTGCTGTGACGTTGTTTGCTGTTGTTGTAGCATCACCTGCAAGACCACCAATGAATGTGTTGAGTGTGCCTGTGGTGATTGATGCTCCTGCTACATGGCCCACTGCTGTGTTGTAAGCATCTGTAGCCGAAGTAAAGTTTTGTGCGGTAAGAGCTTTATACCCCACCCCTACTGAACCACTGCCTAAAGTGTCTGCTGTAAGTGTGTTATAACCAATAGCTACGTTAAAATCAGCATCTGTTAAAGCATCACCCGCTGCGTTGCCAATGAGCGTGTTGCGAACGCCCGTAGTAATTGCAGTACCCGCAGCACTACCAATGGCTACGTTGTATTGAGCACCAGAAGCAATACTATCAAGTGCAGTATCACCTACTGCTACGTTACCTGTACCTGTGGGGAGGTTGCCTAATAAGCCACCTGTAACTTTAGTTAAAGCCATTAGTTGTTCTCCAGTGCTGTTAGTCTTGCTTCAAGTTCTTGTATGGTTGCTACCAGCAGAGGCACAAGTTTGCTTTGGTCTATGCCTTGGTAGTCTGGTACTGATCTAGTACCCATTACAGCCTCAGTAGTTACATTGCCATCATCATCTAAAACTGCTGGAGTAACTTCATATTCCTCATCACGCATTGCATCTTTAGTGCCTGAGATTGCCTCTGGTACAACGTCCTGTACCTCATGTGCTAGGAAGCCATCTACAGTAGTATCTGCATCTTCAATAAAGTTAAACCGTGAAGGGTTAAGTTGCTTGAGACGTTCTGTAGCATTTGATATAGCAACTACATTTTCTTTTAAGCGGTAGTCTGATGATGTGTTGTAGGCTGTCGCACTCGCACTTACTACTATTGACCCTACCGTAGACCCACTAGAGTTAACCATTTGCCCAAAAAGGTAAGTTTGAGAAGAAGTAGTAGGGCCAGAACCTCCAAAACAAGTTGCTCCGTTCAAAACCTGCGTAGCAATAGCATCCTGTCCTGAAGGAGCTACAACCTCCAATCCTGAAGTGGCTAAAGTTCCAGTAGCCACTCCTGTTGCAGTGCCTATTAAAAGTTGACCTGCTGCGTTTATACGCACGCGTTCTGATAATGGTGCAGATGCTCCAGCCGAACCACTAGCTGCTGTATAAAAAAGATGACTTCCGTCTGAAACAGCTTGAAGATATGCAGATGCTGCACCTGTTGCAAGATATTTTGTAGGCCATCCAGCAGCCGTTGCAACAATATTAGTTGAGACAGCCGCGCCAAACGAACTGCTGCTAGTAAAAGCTCCGTAGGTCATTTGAAGAACATCATTTCCTGACCAATTAGCACTAGGCGTAGCCCCAATACCCACGCGCCCTGATGCGTCTATGCGCATACGTTCTGCGTTAGCGCCAGTATCTCCTGTAAGAAAGTTTATGTACCCGTTTGACGATACATTAAAAACATCTATGCTGTGGTCATACCCTAGAAAACCTCTATATCTAGCATCACCGGACGTACCATCAGCAAACAATAGATAGGTTTTTTCAGTAGTGGCAGATTCAATAGTAATACCCCCTTCATCCGCCGCCCCGATTACAAGGTCTTTAGCGTAGTAGTCAGCGGGATTTGTGACACCAATACCAACATTTTCTGAACTATCAATAGTTATAGCAGTAGCATTACCTCCGTCTACAATACTTGGAGTACTTGACAGTTCTATAGGGATTTCTGTTAAAGCCATTAGTTGTTCTCCAGTGCGGTTAGTCTTGTAGTCAGGTCAGTTATTGCTGCTGCCTGTGCTGTGATCAGTGCGCTTTGTTCTTGGATGGCCTTTATTAATGGGAAAACAAACATACCTTCACTTATCATTTGAGTTCCGTCTTTTTCTTCTGACCAGCCCAAGAAAGTATCTACACCAGCCTTGTCTAAAGCAGCTTTTACTTCCTGTGCAATTAAACCATGCTGCTTTACTTCGGTGTCCCTTTCAAACTCATACTCACTGCGTATTTCTTCGGGAATATCTTTTTGTAAACGCCAGTTATAAGTTACAGTTCTTAAATCATTTATAAACGACAAGCCTAAAGTATCATCTGCTACTTTCTCTTTTAGTCTTTCATCAGAGCTATGTGACCAAGTAGCGTTAGAACCCCAAGTGTTAGTAATAAAAGTAGATCCATTACCTATTTTTATTGCGTTTCCTGTGTCAAGACTTAAATTTACTCCGATGCCAATCCTGTTATCTCCACCAGCACCTGTAGTGTCGGTGTTATATCCAATCATTGTGTTTTGAACACCAGTAGTAATAGTATCACCCGATAGACCACCAATGAGGGTGTTCTGAGTGCCTGTGGTGACTGCTATTCCTGCGTTTAAACCTATTGCTACATTATAAGTATCTGCGTTACTAGAGGGATTGAAGCTGGCTAAAGCATTACCACCAATAGCTATATTTCTATCGCCAACTGTGTTTGCTCCTAACGCCCCAAATCCAAGAGCAGTATTTAAGTTACCTGTGGTGTTTGCGCCTAAAGCTGATTTACCCACTGCGGTGTTGTTATCCCCTGTAGTAGTCGAGCCTAAAGCTGATTTACCCACTGCGGTGTTATAACTAGCCGTAGTTGCGTTGGATAAAGAACTATAACCAACGGCTACGTTTTCAGCTCCGGTAGTATTTGCGTCAAGTGCTTCAGCTCCCACTGATACGTTTTCAGCGCCTGTGGTGTTTGCTGCCCCTGCTTGGTTGCCTACTGCCGTATTATTTGCGCCTGTAGTAGTTGCACTAAGGCCAAAATATCCAACTGCTGTATTGCCATCGGCTGTTGTAGCAGCATCTAAAGCATAAGCACCTAGTGCAGCATTCTGAGTACCTGTGGTGTTTGCGAGTAAAGAGTGATAACCGACTGCTGTGTTGTTAGAGGCTGTGGTGTTATCACTAAGCGCCTGATCCCCAATGGCTACATTTGAAGCACCTGTTGTGTTTGTAGTAAGAGACGATACACCAATTGAAATATTACTATCTGCGGTAGTATTAGCATCTAACGCACTAGTGCCAATAGCAATGTTTCTTTCGCCTGTGGTGTTTGCGGTTAAAGCACTTGTACCAACTGCGGTGTTGTTAGACGCAGATGAGTTTGTGGCTAATGCGTTTTTACCGACCGCTACATTACTATTTCCAGTAGTTAATTTAAGCGCCCTATATCCAACACCAACATTTTCAGACCCAGATGTAGCGGTCATAAGAGCTTCAAAGCCTACGGCTACGCTTTCATCACCCGTAGTAATTGCAGTACCCGCTTCATCGCCCACAACCACGTTATAGTTGCCGCCAGAAGCTATGGAGTTACCTGCGTTGACACCTGCTACAAAGTTAGACGTTCCTGACGTAGTAGTAATTAAATCACCAGTAACGGTTAAACTGCTTGGCGTAACCAAAGCACCAGACAGCTTGGCGGACGTAACACTGCCATCTGTAGGGGTGTTTACATCCAACTGATTCATCGTCATTACTTCAACCGCCGTCCCCAAGGGTGGCGCAGTGCTGAAGGTTAATGTAGTCCCAGAAATACTGTAGGTGTCTTTGTGCTGGTAAGTACCATCTATATAAACCTGTGTGTTGTTTTCGTTTACAGGTGCTAAAGAAAGCGTGAGAGTAGTATCTGATCCGTCACCCGTCATCGTATCGCTATTCAGATTAGTACCTGAGATAGCAGACGCGACTGAGTAGATTAAAATACTTCGTCCATTAGCTGGCGCAGAAGCAAAAGTTAAAGTAGTTGTGCCGCTTGCCGTAGCAATCGAATACGCAGCTTGCTGTTGAAAAACACCTTCTATAAAAACTAATAAATTGTCTTCAGATGTTACTACTTGAGACAGCGCGTAAGCAGTTGTAGAACCGTTGCCGGTAAAGCTGTTGGTAGCAAATGTATTAGAACCGCCACCGCCTCCAATCTGGCCCCAATCGTCCGTATAGCCTTCAAATTGCTCTAGGGTGCTATTGTATCGCAAGTATCCCGCCGCGCCCGTAGGACGCTGTGCAGTAGTTCCTACAGGCATATGTATCGCATCTGTAGCTGAACCAACATCTAGAGATACATCAGGGGAAGCGTTAAGAACACCTACGCGGTTAGTGGTAGAATTTACCTTTAGCGTATTCGTGTCAATGGTGAGGTCGCCAGAAACAGCCAGCGAAGTCAGCGTACCTACACTTGTAACATTCGCTTGTGCCGCAGTAGCTAACGTACCTGTTATCGTTCCTGAAACAGTTACTCCGCTAGAAGTAACTTCTAATTTGGTTGCGCCACCAGTTTGTAACTGTAATGTGCCAGTACCGTTGTCGTTAATTATAGAGTTACTGGAATTGTGAAATATTTCTAAATCATTACCTGCACCAAACACCGCTTTCGATGCATCCGCAAACGCTAAAGCATTAGCAGAAGAATCCCATACAGCGTTACTAGACGCGCCTGTAAGCGTTAAATCATCACCAGATGAAATAACAAGGCCCGTTCCACCAGAGGTATTACCTGCGACAAGAACTTCAGCAAGCGTATCTGTAACGCCTGGATCAACCTTTAACATAGCATCAACAACTGCTGCGCCAGAACCTGCACCGTCTAAATAAACAACAGCAGTTTTTCCAGTAGCAATAGTGACGTTAGCGCCAGAACCTTGGCTTATAGCAATACTTTGTGAGCCGGTAGTCGCGTTCTCAATAAACATTACGCGAGAAATAGTGTTTGGCCCAATAGTCAGTGTGCGTGTTGCTGACAAAGTGGCGGAGGATGTAACTTTAAAATACATCGCACGCGCTGGATCTGAAGAACCGTCCGCTACAGTGGTGGTAGCATCCGCGTCAGAACTAAAACAATCTTGAGTATTGTACCCAAGAGCTTCACCAATCAGTTCTAAGTTAGTGTTTGTACTTGTACCCCATGTTCCGCTTTCATCGCCTGTGGCAATCTCTTTTAAGCGTAAATCATTAACGTAAGTTGCCATTTAAGCTACCTCTTCCCAATTAGGGTCTTGACTGTCTGAAACAGGTGACCAAGTAGGGTCTTGACTGTCTGCGACAGCCGACCAATTTGTTGTTTGACCAGGGATAATAATACCCCATATATTTGGTGGAGAAATTTCTCCAGTACCACTAACCCCAATAACAGCAACATCGGCATTGGCTTGAGTCGATACCGTACCAACATTACCAGTTCCTTGTACCCCTGCAACATCGATATAGTTGTTGAGCGCAAGCGTAACTGTGCCAATTGCGCCTGTTCCCGCAACGCCTGTAACAGCGAGGGTATTATTTGATACGGGGATAACTGTGCCGATTGCCCCTGTACTTTCAACGCCTGTAACCGAAACATTAGCCGCAGCATCCACAGTGACAGTAGTGATTGCACCCGTTCCCGAAACACCTGTAACTGCCGTATTTGCAGCAGCGGCAACAGTGACTGTTGTAACCGCGCCCGTTCCAACAACACCAGTGACGGAGGAGTTTGCGTCAGCGGTGACCGTAACCGAACCAATTGCACCCGTTCCCGAAGCGCCGGTAACAGAGACGTTAGCTTCAGCATCGACGGTAACTGTACCTGCGGCACCCGTTCCAGCAACACCAGTGACTGAGACAGGAAGGTCGCCTTCGCCCCACTCAAGTTGGCCCCAAGTACCTCTGCCCCAACCATTAATGATTGCCACACGTTATAACCTATGCGATGCGAATAATCGCGTTAGATGCGTCAGCAGTAGGAAACTGAATAGTAAAGTCGCCAGCGGTAGATGTCTTATCACCACCAAATGCTAAAGAACATACCGCTGGGTCACCAGAAGCTGTGTCATTGTAAATCAACGCACCGTTAGCAGTAACTGTTACATTTGAAAACGTAAGATCAGCAAAGTCAGTAAAGCCCGTTGTTCCACTGCTTGACGGGTTTACGTTAGTTAACGCCGAACCGCCAGCACTATAGTTTGTACCAGAAGTTTCGTTGGTAGACGAATACGCAGTTGTAGCCGCACCTAATGAAGCACTAGAGGTATATAAAGCCAGTTTAAAGCTGTTACCCCCAGACGCTAAAAAGTTATGTTTTGCTTCTAACAATTCTTTCTTGAAAGAAGTACACATTGCCGTAGAAATAGCCATTATAGACTCCTAATTATGTCTGCCATTTCTTTATGGCCTTGACGTTCTAATTCAGCGGTAAGGGTAGTCCTATCGCTCTTAATTGCTTCTTGGATGTAGTGCAAGGTAGTAGCCTTCACCGCATCTTTAAACTCTTGCGCTTGTTGAGCTATTGCTGGGTGGCAACTTCCACCGACACTAACAATTCTATCCGCAGCCGTTTGCGCCCAGAACTCTGGAGGGTGTCCTCCGTCATTGGTTACTGCAACAACTACATTCCCCACTTCTAGCCTGGGAGCTTCAAAAAATGCCAATGTTATCCCCTAGCAATATCATATCTAAATTCATCACGAGCGCCATAACCTTCGCCAAGCTTCTTAAGCGCAGCGGTAGCCGCAATAAATCTTTGCTCGTATTGCCCAACTTCCTCTGGAACTTTCAAGAAAGTTGCCGCCTCTACAAGTGTTCCGTACAAAAGCGCATCTGGTGCATTATCAGAAAGCCAAGTAGTTGCTGATCCTGAAGTGGTAGTTAAAGATGCTGGCCTAAACTTATAGTGTAATTCTATTGTGTAATCAGCATCAGGGGTAGGCGCTACCAAGAAAGTAGTGTCATCAAACTGCGCGTAATATTTTGGCAAGCCTGTAGTAGATGCATTTGGCGAGTAGTCTCTTATAAAAGAAACATGCTTTAGAAGCGGGTACGAATATATGTTGCTTGAGATTACAGCAAAACTATAAGGAGCCAAAAAGTCAGACGGCGTAGAAACGTATGGGTTGCCTGTAGTTGCCCCACCCGTTACGTTTTTTCTAAACACTGGTAGCTCTACGTTTTTTAAAATCCGCTCTTCGGCTTCTTTTATGAATGTATCTAAGTCAGCTACAAATGTAGTCTCCGTAGTTTCGCAGTAATCTTGTACCGTTGACTTTAATGTCGCTAATGTAAAACTCATGTTATAACCACCGTTATTGTACCAATTTCGCCTGTAGCGGCGTTTTGATTAAATTCTGACCCTATCGGGTCGCCTGTGGTAGACATCATCTGATTGGCATCAATAGTCCTGACAACGCCAGAACCGGCAACATCTGCTGCTGATTGAGCAGGTCTTGGGTATTGCAACGCTTCAGCATCAGCAATATGGCTAATAGGCTCAAGCTGTGGATGTTTCACCTCAAAGCATTCAGAACACACTCTAAAGCCAGTCCACTCTTTTTTTAGGCTAGTGTACTTGTACTGAAACCCGCACCTGTCGCAGATGGCAAGAGCGTATTTGCCAGACGCAAAAGACATTAAGCTATCCTAGACCTAAGACCAGGCGAAATTGTTAACGATGCTCTGCTTTGGTCTTGGTCTGCAGCCCTAGCAAACTCTTCGTCATACAAACCCTTAAGCATTTGTACGCGGTCTGGGGCTTTCTTAAGCGCAATGTAGTACGCCAATCCAGCAGCTAGACATGGATAGAATCTAAAAGGTACGCCTACAGTATTGACGCTTGCATCAGCATCTTCTATGCGAACAAGCCGATTAATAATCAATTGATCAGTAGCATTTTCAGATGCAGGCCAAATGTAAAGTTTTGGTGATATTTGCTTATCAAGGAACCATTGAGTTGGTCTGGACTGAGTAGCTTTATTAGGCAAATTCCAATACTCAGACCTACCAATTTGATCCATGCTTATGTCAGTGGTTGTTGTGCCATCAGTTCGCCTAATGACAACATCAAGAACATCAATGGTGCTGCCAGAAAGTTCAATATACTCAGCGCCTTGGGTAAGGGTTGTTGCTGTATTGGTTACCGTCCACTGGTTTAAACCTCTGTTTGCCCAATCAGCAAAAAGAAGATTGAGCGAACGCCTAGCGGTTACACCATCGTAGCCTGTGCGAAACTCAAGTCCGCATCGTTCAAATGCTTCCTCAATGTATTCCGCAACATCTGGCTCAAAGTCCCTGCTACCTGAAGTAGTCATTAGTAACTCTTTAGAACTTCAACAATGACAGTATAAGTATCAGAACTACTTGCACCAATAGTTGTAAACATTACATCGCCAGTTTTACCAGACCCAGCGTCATTTGGAATTCCAGAAAAATCTGAATAATCATGGTAACCATTACTGTCTGGAGACAACCCAATAATCAACGTGTCTGTTGTTGCGTCATTTAAAAGCTCAACACCCATACCAACACACTGCCACCAAATTTTAGCTACGGCGACTTCTGTGCAAGCTGAACCGGCACTGTTAGCTGAAAGGGCGCTTACATCAATCTTTTTGACTGCGGCTTCGCCCGTCCCATCGCTGATGTTTGTAAACTTTAAAACAGCTTTTCGTTCACCATCTTGGATGGTTTGAGAGGTAACTGCATCAGCCATATATTTCTCCTAAAAGAAGGGGCGAATAACGCCCCTTGCAGCCTACAGGGTTACTATTGGTCCCCAAACGCAGGAGCAGTCGCTCCTGTAACAGTACCGAAAATCTGATAGTTGGTCGTATTTAGACCAATGATCGTCACATCAAATCCTGCAGGTACGTTCAACTGAATACTGCTGTTTGAATTACCATCAGAAAAAACTGCGCTAATTTCGTTGTCAGTATCTAGGAAGGTAACGCCACCAATGTAAAAGTTGGTGTTGCCAGGGGTGACAATGATCGCGTCCGTAGCATCTGCAGCGCCACCCGCGTAGACAAATCTAAAGACAGATCCAGCAACTGGAGCGGGTAGTGTGTAAGTGTTGTCTTGACCGCCATCTGGAACAAGAAGAACTCGTCCGCTATGAGTAGCGTTAGTTAGGGTTACATTTGCGTCAGCAAGGCTTACAGGAGCACCACCATATGTGCTGATTTCTGTAATGCCGCCGGTAGTTGCATTTTTGCTTACAGCAATAAAGCCGTTTTCTGACCGTACTGGTCCGTTAAAAGTTGTATTCGCCATGAGTATCTCCTGTCGTGGCTAATGTCAGGCACGGTATGCGCCTGTCAGGGATAAGTTATTTATACAGCACAAAAAGAAAAGGGGCAACAAATGCCCCTTTCTTTATTGTTTCACATGAAACAATTACGCACCGGATGAACCGAACACTGCGCGTGGGTTACTAAAGCCGAAGCTATAGCGTTCACGAGCCTTGTATCGAACATTGCCTGTGTCGAAGTCACCTTCCATAGAAGTTGAAATCGGGCTACGTTCAAAGTGCTTTAGACCATCTGGGCAGTCAGTCAAGACAAACCAAGCATCAGGATCTGTTAAGAAATGGTTTACTGCGTAACCTTGCGGCAACATTCCCATACTCTTAATAGCGTTGATGTCGTTGTCTGCTGTGCCTACACGCCCTGGGGTGTCTAATAGACGATCAGCAACAAACTGAAGTTGAGGTGGAACAATAAGCTTGGTTCCTTGCAGGGCCAAGATCATGTTTCGATCATCAACAAACGTAGAGATGTTGATCAAAGCATCTTCTAGAGATGTTTCGTTCAAATCTGAAAACGCTGTAGGACGATTTGAGAATGTACCACCGCCAGCTAAGGGGTGTGCATCATCAATCAACTCAACACCGTCACCGCCAGCAAAGTTAGAGTTAAACGCATTGTTCAATACGTTTGCAGCTTTAACCTGCTTGGTGTGTGCCATGCTGCGTGCAAGAGCCTTTGTATAACGTGCGCCAAGGCGGTCATACAAATTATCTTCTACTGCTTCTTCCGTCAAAGCGAAAGCCAGTGCAACAGTTTCGTGTGTGTAACGAGCGGTGAAACCTTCAGACGCAGAGTCGTAACCGACACCTTGACCTTCAGTTTTATCGCGTGCGTTACCAAAGCCTACGATCAGTACTTCTTCTTCAAACGCTCGGTCAGAAGATTCAGTTTCAAAGATCTCAGCGTGCTCGTTTTCATAACGCGCATATTCCATACCAAATAAAGCATTGAGGCCAGGCTCTAGCTCTTTGGCTAATTGTGCTCTTGAAATAGCCATGAATTAACTCCCTTAAGCTAGACCAGCGCCTTTAACGCCGAACAAGTGGTTTTGAATAGTTACCAACACATTAGTATGTGCTGCGCCTACGTCTGAATTTTCAGGATCGCCAGATATATCAATTGCTTTAACAGCAAGTGTGGTGGCAGTGCCGCCATCTGTTACCTGCAACTCAGCACCAGAAATACCAGTTACGGTGCTTCCTGCTGTCGTATAAACGATATCGAAGTTGCCAAACAAGTCTGCAATCGGAAAAGCAATGTTAGCTTGGACTTCAAACACAACCATTGGATCATCGATAATAAAAGCAATTAAGTCAGAAGCATTAGTGCTTGCTGGGTAATAATTACTAAAAACCGTTTCTTTGGTTGTTGGATCGGTATATGTGCAACCGTTAAACACACCAACTATAGGCACTGTGCCTCCGTCAGCGTGAACTTCTACTGTACCGCCGGTAACTTGCATAACCATATCCCCTTGGAATATAGAAGTGCCATAGCTTGCAGCGATTCTGTATCGGCTTTGTCCGCCAGTGTAGGGTGCTCCCCCTATCATCCGTACTGGACGCATGCCAAATGCGGCATCTTGATTTGCCATTTTGGAATCTCCTAATTAATAAACACAATCAAAACGAGGCTACTTTCTGCCTCGACCAAATGAAACCTGCGTCTTTCTCTCGTTAGAGATTGGCATTGCAGGGTGCTCATCGCGCATCAAATCATTATCAACAGCGTTCATCTGCTGATTGGTTTGCTGCTCAAAGTGAGCATTTCTTTCGTTCACCGTTTCTTCAGGTATTTTGGTAAGCATCAGACCACCTACACCCACAGTACCGGCATGACTTCCTTCGCTTAACACGGGGAGATCATGGCCGCTGAGTTCATCAGGATGTACAGGCTCGTACCCCTCACGAAGTCTCATGTGGACATTGGTCTTATCTGCTTCACCACGCATGTGGGTTCTCACCCAACGATACTTCATGCCTGGAGGCGGCTCTGGTGTTTCCAATGCTTGAGGTCTACGCCATGGTTTTCTAGCCTCAGTAGCTGCTCTTCCGCTGCTACCTCTGGGTGCTCTATTAGAGCCTGCCTTTTGCTCGTCGCTCATGATCGTTCTAACCTCATTTTCTGTTTTGCGTATTCTTTGTACGGAACACCAAGCTTTCTTGCTAATGCTTGTTCACTTGGCTTCAGTGCAACACTACGAGAGTTTTGATTGCGTCCACTTCCAGTCGTGCGCGATCCAGAGACAACCGTTTGGACGGTTTGTTGATTGCCTCCCGCGAAATTTTGCTCGTTAAATTTCTGAGGTAACTCAGATCTCATACGAGAATCAATTTGAGCGTAGTATTCATCTGACTCCAAGTCAACACCTTGATCAACAAGATCTTGATGAATAGCAAACGCTACATTGGTCATTATTTTATCTTTGCCAAACCATTCATTCTTTGTGGCCCATTCTTGAGACTTGCCTGAAGGTTCTTGGTATTGCGGCTCTTGATACTGTTGCTGATATTCAGGCTCAACATATTGCTGCGCTTGCTCTTGAGCGTGACGCTGTTGTTCTTGCCAATTTGAATACTCGACTTTGTAATCTTCAAGCTCCTGTTGATACTTTGCTAAAGCACTTCTATCCGCCTCGGCCCTTGCGAGAAGTTGTTGTGCGTCAGCCATAGCTTCAGGATCGCCAGATTCATACGCAGACTTAAGATTTCTTTTAGCAGCTTCAGCTTGAGTGTCTACGCGGGTAGCAAACTCATTGCCGTAGCTTTCTTGAATCTTAAGGTTTTGTTCAGCGCCAGAAGCTTGAGTGTTTTGCAGTTGATCAGACAGTTGTTGGTTTTGGTCCCGCAACTCTTTCGCAAACTGCAGAGCTTGTAGCTCCCTACGCTGATATTCTTTAGCTTGTTTAACCGCTTGGTTAATTCTGCTTTGTGCAGTTTTTGCCTTTACTTCAGCTTCTGAAAGTTCTTCTTCAGGGTTTTCATACGGGGCATCAAACTCTTCTTTAACAGAATCTTCTGTTACAGGAGCAATCTCCTCCGCTTCCTCTTCAGAAAACTCAATTATTGCGTCTCCCTCTTGAAGCTCTTCCTCAACTCTACGGCCTGAAGGCACTGCAGCCTTACTTACAGAGCTATCATCGTCTAGCTTAGACAATGCCTCTGTTAATGTTTCTTCGCTCATATTTCACCTATGCAGACTTAATGTCATCTGGATTAAGAATAGTTCCAATAACCTCATCGTCGTTAATGATGCGGACTTCATGATCATCTTCTAAAGAGAATCTTGAGCCTGCATAACGACCAATAAGAACCCAATCGCCTTTTTTACACCAAGGCTCATCACCAAACTTGTCGTAATCTTTGTAAGCCAATGGCCCCATTTTCATTACATAACAAACAGATGTAGCTAGATTTTCTTTATCTAACGTAGATTGGATTAATTGAATACCCCCATCAGTCGTACCTTTACCTTTGTAAGGGAGGACCAATAAACGATACCCAGAAGGGTTTGGCATTCTTTCAACCAAGGACTTGTCTAGCACAGAAGGGTCTAATACCTTCTCTTCTTCACTCACATATGCGCCCAATACGGACGGTTTTGCGATGGAATCTAATAATAGATCACTCATCGATGGGATCTCCTTCAATCTGCAACGCTTCTTTTAGTTCATCACGCAGGGTGCGAAGCATCGATAATTCACCCATTGCAAACTTGTAATCCTCCATGTCTTTAACATGACCAGATGTTATGTAATCAATATGAGATTCCTCAAACTGATTAAGTTTTTTGTATATGTATGCTGCTAAAGATATTGAATCCATTTATCTTCTATACGTCCTGATTCCATCAGCACCGTATCGGCTGCTACCTGGATTCTGACTAAGCAAAGGTTTTTGGCTTTGTTGATTCATTACAGGTTGAGCGTCTGATTCAGTATTGCCTTGATCTGGAAGCGGTTCATAAACAGGCGCAGGTCTTGGGATGTATGTTGGGAAGAAGTCAGTAGGCTGCGGATTGTTTTGAGCCATACCTGCGTATGGATTCAATGCCTGCATAGGCGCTTGCCCTCCATAACCGCCAAAAGTACTGCCAGGTGGTTGTGGTGGTTGTTGAAAACTTTCAGCAAAACTTGGGTCATATGACTGACCAACGATGTTACTTGATATCGACATGTCTGGTGTTCCAAGGATTGATCCCTGCGGAACATACCTTCCTTCAAACTTGTCTGGCATAGGGGGTTGAGGCGCTATGTATGAATCTGGAACTGTGCCTGTTCCAGGTTGTGGGCCTCCAGGCTGTCCTGTTCTAGGCATGCTGCCACCGCCTGCCGCTTGATCTTGAAGCGCAAACAAATCTTTTACCATCTTTTGATAGGCTGGATCAGACTGTGCGGAGTTTTCACTGTTACCATGCTTTTCTTTTACATATTTGTTCAAGGCTTGGTTGGCGGATTGTATTTCAGGATATAAATCACTTGCTTCAATAGCGGCTTGTCTGTCAAGCGCTTTTTGAGAAGCCATAATTCCACCACTGCCGCCAGACGTAGGAAGCTTAGGTGCCTTGGGCGCTACAGTTTTTTTAGCAACTACAGGTGCTTTGGGTGCTACAGGTGCTTTGCCTACAGGACGGGCGGTTTTTATTCCCTTGCGACCAAAGCGCACAGCTTCAGGCGCTTCTATTTCCGCCCTAGTTCTTCTGCGACTAGGCTTGGGCTTAGGAGGTTTTATAGCAGCTACAGGTTTAGGCGATTTAACATCAATACCTCTACCACCAACAGGCTGACCCCGCTTTCTGCCAGCAGGTTTTTTCGGCGCAGCCTTTTTTGTCTTCTTTACTTTCTTTGGCGCAGCTATGCCTTTTCCGTAATTCTCTTGAAATTTACGCAGCATTGCTGGAGAAATGCCTAAGTCACCTAAATCAATTTCCATAACTAATCCTTGATACGCGCCTAACTGATGCCTGAGAACTTCTTGCCGCGCAGTGCTGCGCCAGTGCCGCGCATTTCACCAGCGCCATAAGGTGCTGACTTAGTAGGGGTAGCAATAGTCTCAGCCTTAGCGTACTTAACAGTGCCTTGATCCTTATAAGATACTTGGCTGTCGGTTACTTTGGGCTGTGGAAAACTTGTTTGTCTCTTAATCATTAGTTTGGTCCTCTATTGAAAAATTCTTTTGCCATATTTTCTGCGGTCTTTGCCATTTGTGCAGAACGCTGTAAATCAATACGCTCTCTGGCAACGTCATCCTTCATATTGGCAGTCTGCTCTTGCAGAGCCAAGCGATCTTGGCCCAAATCAACATTATTATCAATCCTATCGCCCTCTAGCTTAATACGCTGCTGGGCCTCTTGAGCCTTTCGGTCAATGTCCTTGTCCTTCAAGCCAAGTTCTTCTCTACGAAGATCAACTAAAGGATCTTCTTCCTGACCGATCTGCAATTCTTCTTCAAGCTCATTAAGCAACTCAACTGTAGTTTGAGCAACCTTATCCTCCATAATGGTCTGCATCTGCTGCTGCATTTGCTGTACCTGCATTTGAACTTGCTGTTGCATCATTGGGTCCATCTGGGCCTGTTGCTGAATCTGCTGAATCTGTTGTTGCATCTGCATCACTTCAGGATCTTGCTGGGCCATCTCACGCGCCTTGAAATCAATGTGCTGGTAGATGTGGGATTGAATTGAAGCCGCCCCTTGCATCTGTCCTTCAGGTACTTTTTGAATCACGGGAAGTTTAAATAACAGTAAATGCGACTTAATGTGTGCATCATGATCTTGATCGGCAAACGCCTGTGCAGGCTGCATTTGTAAAAAGCCAGAGTTCTCCATAGCTGCAGATACAGGCTGTGGCTGCGGAGGAGGTGGTAAAAGCTGCTCAATTTGCTGAACACCCATCGCCTCATACATTCGACGATACGCCTCATACATACCCTGTGGGCCGTGTATCTGCGGATTTGTCTGTACCATCTGCATCATCTCTTGGGCAAGCATAACGCGCTGGCTCATGGAGAAAATGTTGGGGTCAGAAACAGGGATGATATCAATACGATCATCAAAGTCCTGCGCCATTAACTGCTGCTGACCACTAGCGATCTGGTACGGATAAGCTTTTACAGGAGAGTCTTTAATTACCCGTGCAAGCAAATTAAATTCAATTCGCTGACTGTAGTGCATGCGCTTGTGAATCGCGCTCATCACACGGCCACCCTTCTCTAGAAGAGCAATCGTGGTGCCTACAGGTGCCTGTTGATTACCATCGCCAACCTGCATATCGCCAACAGAAGCAAACCTGCGGCCAGCCTCAACAAGCATGCCTAACAACTGCAAAAGCGTGCCGCTTGGCTCTTTGAACGGCAACGGCATAAGTGCATCACGCAGTGACCCACCAGGCGCATCCATATCTCTAAACTCGCCAGGCTGAAGTGGCACATCGCTATCACGAATCCGTATGCCTCTAGCCTTAAATCCTGCAGGCAAGTTAGCCAACGTACCTGCATCAATTAACTGACGCAGAATAGAAGTAGAAGCTTGCGACAACCCACCAATCATATGGGTCAAACCAAAGCCGTAGAAACCTACACCTGGCAAGAACTTATAATGCACGAAGTAATCGATGCGCTTACGCATCATGTCGGCTTGTGCATAATTCCTGCGAATAGAAAGAATTGTAGAGTGCTTGGGTGAAATGGTTACAATGTAAGGCAGCTTAATGCCTGTCTCTTCGCCCATCTGATCAAGGTCTTCAAACCCTGGAATATCTATTTCAGCATGAACCTCAAACAACTCACACTCATAATCGCTTGAGTTGCCAGATGGCTTAACGCCCTGCAACTCATCAATCTCATCATCAACTTCATCATTCTCAGCATACTGAGAATTAGAGTCAGACATACTGGTTTTCTTGTAAAAGCCAGACTGTTGAAGTTTGCGAACCTCGTTCATCGACATGTCAATTACATGCGTGATACGAACAGCATCATCTAAGCTTGTCGTACCATAAGGCACAATCAACTTCTCAGATGGAATAAAACGAGATACAGGTCGGCCCAATGACTGGTCAAAGTGAACCTTGCGGAACGCGCTGCCAGACAAGGGTAAATAAAACAGTAGTTGGTCAGTCTCAGGATCGTACTCTTTCATTTCCTGAGTGATCATATAGTTCATGTACTCTTGCACACGAGCAGCCTGCAGATCAGTTTGAGGTGTACCCATACCAATAACATTGGTCTTTACAGGACCACCAGGAGGCAACATCTCTTTGTAAGCTTGGGCTTGAAACTGAGTTACTGATTCAGCAAGAAGGGGATGAATAACGCCAGAAGCGCCCTCAAATGGTTCTGTACGATTTTCAAACTTCATGCCAAGGAACTTTAATCCCTCAGTGTATTGATCCATCCACTCTTTGCGAGAAGACTTGTCATCGTTGATGCTACTCATTAAGTCAGAGTAAATACGACCCAAATCAGTCCTATCTAATTCTTCAGCAAGGTTTGCTGTAAAAGGAATCGGAGCGTCAGCGTTAAGATCATCCTCACCAAAAACCATAGTGCCATCTTCTAGAATTGACTCATCGCCATCTTCTATACCATCAAACATCAAATCATCTTCAGACTCATCTGATATAAGGATTTCTTTTGAGTTGTCTTCAATATCCAACTCATCGATGTCTATGTCATCTACGCCACGTTCAATTGCCATAACTTACTCTTCTGCGTACAGATTATTAAATATGCGATTAACATCCAAAGTGTAATCTAAATCAGACTTGCTGTAATGAACATGCTGAGATGGCTTAAAGTCAGGTGCGCCTTCTCCTGTCTCAAACCAAGCTGGATGTGTAACCCTTACCCTGTTATTTGGCAACGCTACTATATTTCCAGTCCACTCGCCAGCATCAAGTAACTCCATCACATGCGACTGCTTGTGCTGTGCAGGATCGTCTGCAATCTCATTGTCAGTATAATCTACCGTGAACATATACTTAGCAGGGTAGAAGTTACCATCAATCTTCGCCAGCCACGGGCAAGGCGTTGCTCGATCTAGAACATAAACGGAGTGAGTGCGAGAAGAACAATCCCAAGGCTGGGCATCATGTACCGCCATAGGCTCTGGCCATTCCTCAAACGGCGTGTCGCCAACAAGAGCGGTGATAGGCATTCTCGCCCACATTGCACCGCCGTGGATATTTGGTTCGTTCTCATCGTCATCCGATTCACACCCAGTGAAGATAACCTGAAAACTCAGACACCTGGTAGGCATTGTAGTGACAGCAATGACCATGGCGTGTAGAAACTCTCCATGGTATCGCTCGTGATTGGTTGTGTATTCCCTTCTTATCCAACACTTGAAGTGCGGGATGTTGCTTTGAAGGTAAGGCATTTGCTTTTCCTTTTAAAAAATGTCCTTTGCGTAATCCTCAAGCCTTTCCATCAACCCTGGAGTTCTTGGCTTTGCTGCAGGAGTGGGGAGTCTAACACCTAATTCCTCTTGACGCTCTGGTGTTAAATATCTTCTTGTATCATCTTGAAGCTTTTTAAGATCTCTAAGACGTATTTCATTACCACCTATTGGATAGCGGCCATAAATTTCTGTATTCTCAGCCCTCTCTCGCCTTTCTTCAGGTGTGTTTGGATACTTGTCGGCTAAAGCATCTAAGTAGTAATGATCTCGACCCACAAAATCATTTAGCCTTTCGTATTCAGACCTAAGCCTACTCAACTGAGAAACACTTAAGTCTTCATCAAGCATCTTAATCTCAAGATCTTTAAGCCTATTCTTAAGAAATGGAAGACTTTGTGCTCTGTGAACCAATTCGTGATTTATCGTATTTGATACATCGTCTGGGCCACCGTAGCCACCATACCCCTCTATTCCATCAAGGATCTCACCGCCTCGATCTCTAAGGTCTGAGTCAGTAGCTTGAAAGTATCTAATCTCATCAGGCCGAGGGTAAGAGCCTTGATAGAAATCAAGACCGATACCTTGATCTATTCTTTCAGCAATTCTATCAGCATCTGCTTCTGGCAAATAATATGAGCCATATATGTTTGTTGTGCGCTGGCTTTCTTCACGGCGCGGCATACCTTTGGGTTTGATAACGGCCCGACCCTGATCACCTTGGCCTTGCATGCCAAGATAGGACATTAGGCCATAAAGACCGCCATAACGAAGATCTTCAGGCAGGCGAGTTTGAATTTCATTATCAAACTCAATATCAGCCATAGCCTCAGATGCGGCACGGGCTTCTTCGGCAGAGATATCGTCTAGTAAGTCTTCTATCCCCACTTAGATTCCCATTTTGTGGCCATACCACCTTTCTTAAAACCCTTGACTGCAGCGCCTGACCTGCGCTTAACAGCGGCGGGGGAGTTTAGCATACCGCCATTAGATTTATTGACAGGTTTTTCACTATTAGCCTTATTAGTCTTCTGCCTTTCACGCTCATAGTTACCAGCAGCCCGTGCAAGTTTGTCAATGCCGTAAAGACCAGCACCAACAGCCACTGTGCCAGCGCCAACACGGTTGCGAGTTTTGCGTGCAACAGTAGCAGCCTTCTCTTTTTCAGCAATAGACGGACCCTTTTGGTCCTTCATGTACTTAGGCGTAGGCTGGTTCTTAGACGCATCTTGCGCCTTCTTAACCGCAGTCTTGCCGTACTTCTTGACCGCAGCCTCAACACCTTTCTTGGCGATAAACGTGATTATAGGGAAAAGAGCAAGAGGAGCAGGCATTATCTCATCGCCTTGCCGAAGCCTCTGGTCGCAGCGCCTACGCCACGAGGCTTAGTGGGTTTGCGTGATGCAGTCTTGTTGACAGCGCCACCATTTGCATATCCCTTTTTGGTCATGCCGCCCTTAGCGTAACCCTTCTTGGCCATACCGCCAGCTTTCTTCTTGACGACTCCTCGGCCCTGCAGAATATCAGCCTGTGTGACCTTGCCATCCTTGTTTAGATCAGGGAAACCACCATTCTTCATGCCCATAGGATTACGTCCACCGCGTGCGCCGCCCTTGGATGACATCTTGGATTTCATCATACCGCCTCCCATCTTCTTGACAGGCTTATCCTCTTTCTTCTTGCGAGACTTACCAGGCAAGAAATCAATTGCGCCACGAGCGCCGCCAAACTTACCATCATCACCTAGCAAGAACTTGCGTAAACCGCCGACCTTCTTGGGTGTCTTGGTGGACTTGGTGGTGTTGGTAGTGGACTTGGTGGTGGACTTTGATGCAGAAGCTGCTGTAGGGCGCTTATTGCTGGCCCTCCACTTCTTCATGTACTGCGCTTGAGTAAGCCCAGTCTTTTTCAACTGCGTGTCAGTTACGTTGGCTTTGTTGCCACGAATCACAAACTTGTCACCAACACCAAACTTTTCAGTTTTAGAGGTGCTTTTAGAGTCGGCTTTAGCGGCAGGCTTGGCTGCAGTTTTGGCTTTAGGTTTTGCAGCAACACTAGCGTTTTTTGTCATGATCCCTGGAGCAGTGCCGCCTTGAGACTTGGCCTTTTTCTTAGCGTTTAAAGGGCTGCTCTTCATGGCCCTAACTTCAGCCTCAGTCATTCTTTTGGTGACCGGCTTTTTCTTTGCAGGAGGAACAGAAGGAACCTTAGCGAAATCCTCTGGAGACATGGTAATTGTCTTGTTGGCATCAGCCCTTCTTTTCGCATCAGAAAGTCTTGCACGCTTACCAGACTCACCAGTAAAGTCAGCAACAGCCTTCTGGGTCTTCTTTGCGCCCTTTAATTTACGCGCATTCTCTGCGTCTTTGTTCATCTTGGCTTCAAGCCTTGCACCAGATGCAGCAGATCTTCTGTCAATATCAGCTTGAGCCGCTCTAGCTACACGCGTCTTAGTCTCAGCATCACGCTTCTTACCACGTTCAGCTAAGATCCTTTCGCCAGCGCGAGTACGACCCGTCTTAAGATCAGAAACCCGCTTATCTTCTCTAGCCTCTCGCTCAGAAGGGCTGGTGGAGGCTCTGTCAAACAACGTGGCAAGCTTGCCCTTATCCTGAAGCGACCTTATTGTTCTCTCTTGAACGCCGCGCCTGCGCGTTTTTCTGTCAAAGTCTTCGTTTCGCTTATTAGCCTCTTTAGCTTTAGCTCTGGCTCTAGCACTGTCACGTTGGCTTCTAGTTAGCATGAGGGAGATCTCCTTTACGCCAGACTGATCAGTGAACGGCGCTGATTAATAATATGATATCTGTTGTCGGTAAACTTCCTCTTCTTCCTCGTCAGAATAAAGATTAATAAAGTTACCCTGCCTAAATCTTAATATGGCCTGTGTCGTAGTATCCACATAGTCATCGTTCTGTGCAAACGGAAATGCAGCGCACTCCTCAATCACCTCATCAGCAAATCCCTGGTCAGGCGCGTACACCATCCCAGCCTCAAACACAGGACTCACAGAGTGAACCCGCGTCATCTTGTCATTACCACGAGAAGGCCGATAGTTCACCACAGGTATCCCCATAGCACGAAGCTCATGCGTCAGCGGCGTACCACTCGCCTGCGCCTCAATCAAAACCATATCAGGCTCATACTCAGCATACTGCTCCTGTGCAACCGCCTTTAGCTCAGGGAAGTCCCACCGACCCTTAATCGCATCCAACAGGATCAAAGCATCACCCATACCCTCTTTCGGCTTAAATACACCCCAAGTAGTAATGGCCGAATAGTCGGCGGTTTCCTTTTTAGAAAACGCAGTATCATAAGACTGAATAATGTACGAACATGGCGGCGGGTCATCCTTATCCCACAACTGCCACCAGT
>Ga0181379_1000371_pt1 | contig 22670 bp, 14 predicted proteins | sample 2SPOviralmetaG_FD_130115 | JGI IMG/M metagenome (GOLD analysis project Ga0181379, IMG submission 130115) | Marine viral communities from the oligotrophic San Pedro Time Series (SPOT) site, San Pedro Channel, CA, USA - 2 SPOT_SRF_2009-07-10 | ecosystem: Environmental > Aquatic > Marine > Strait... | reverse complement strand
CCTGAAGAGTCGGTCAAACACGAACAAGTTTGCACAACAATCGAATCACTTACTAAAAATTCAGAGTTATACCTCGAGCAGAAGCTGTGCTTAAATGCAAACCTTACACCAACAGGTTGGTACGACAACGACGCATGGCTCAGATCCATCCTTGATGTGTTAGTTATAAAAGATAAGGTAGCTATAGTTATGGATTGGAAGACAGGTAAAAGGAGACCTGACTTTACACAACTAGAACTGTTTGCCCTTCAGGTTTTTGTACACTACCCACAGATAGAAGAAGTGAAGACCAGTTTCATATGGTTAAAGGAGGGCAAGACAGACTCAGAAACATTTAGATTAATAGACACCAAGCTTATGTGGGGGGAGTTACTATCAAGGATAGAGAGAATCAACCAGTCATATAAGTCCAACAACTTTCCAGCAAGACCTAGTGGTTTATGTAGGTATTGCCCAGCAAATAAAATGTGCGAGTATGCTAGAACTTAATACTTGACATATATGTAAATCTATATAATATGGCTAATACACCTGAGGGTAAAATTAAAAAGAAACTTGACACCATGTTAAAGTCTTTAGATGTGTGGTTTTATAGTCCACAATCAGGCATATATGGTAAGTCAGGGATACCTGATCGAATCGCTGTAGCAAATGGTAGATTCATAGGTATTGAATGTAAAGCAGATAGAACTAGGAAACCTACAGCTTTACAGATTAGGTGTATGGAAGATATTGAAAGAGCTAATGGTAAATGTTTTGTAGTTTATGATGACGATACCATTAATGAAGTGAAAGATTATATAGAGAGTATTGAATATGATAGTAGTAAAACAAGCGAAGGCACTAGCACTAAACCCTGAGCACCCAAATCAAATACTACACACAGTACCAGAGTCCAGGCGACTAAAGCATAACAACCGAGAACTTGTTGTCACACCTCATACCGTTAAGTCGGTTCAAATTTTGAAGAAGGTAGGTATCAGGGCACCAAGTCCTATCTTATATTACTACGATTGGGTTGGAGACTTTACACCATACCACCATCAGAAAATGACATCAGCATTTTTAACTATACATGACAAGGCGTTGGTGCTTAATGAAATTGGAACAGGTAAAACTCAATCAGCTTTATGGGCATGTGACTACCTGATGGACATAGGTGAGATTCGTAAGGTTTTAGTTATATCACCACTGTCTACTCTTGAAAGGGTATGGGGTGATAGTATATTTAAAAGCTTTCCACATAGACAAGCAGTTACTTTACATGGTACTAGTGCTAGAAGAAAGCAGTTACTTAAAACAGACGCAGATTTTTATATCATAAATCATGATGGCTTTCCTATTATAACGGAAGAGTCTATGGGTATGTTTGATTTAATCATAGTTGATGAGGCGGCTGTCTTACGTAACCCATCTACCAACAGGTTTAAGATACTTCGTAAATATATAGCTAAGCATGACAAGATTAAACTTTGGTTAATGACTGGTACACCTACACCTAATGACCCAACAGACGCATGGGCTTTAGCTAGACTTGTTGATAGTCCGTATAATTCTAAAACTTATACAGCTTTTAAAGAGTCAGTGATGATGAAGATAAGTCAATGGAAGTGGATACCACGACCTGAATCAATAGACACAGTTAAACATGTACTACATCCTGCTGTCAGGTACACAAGAGATGAGTGCTTTGACCTACCTGAAACTGTATTCCAAACACGTAAGGTTGAACTTACAACAGAGCAGAAGAAACATCACAATAAAATGCTCAAACATTTTGTTACAGAACTAGAAGAAGAAGGAACTATAACTGCTGTTAATGAGGCAGTTAAACTACAGAAACTTGTACAGATAAGTTGCGGTGTTGTATACGGTGATGATGGTGATCATATAGAAGTAGATTGCACACCACGAGTCAATGTTGTTAAAGAAGTATTAGAACAAGTTGACGGTAAGGTAATAGTATTTGTACCACTAACAGGTACGTTAAGAATGTTGGAGAGGATTCTCTCTAAACAATGGAGCGTTGCGGTAGTCAATGGAGAAGTATCAGCTACAAAAAGAAACAAGATATTCTATGACTTTCAAAATGCTAAAGACCCTCGTGTCCTTATTGCCCACCCTGCCACTATGGCACATGGGCTTACGTTGACAGCGGCTAGCACAATCATATGGTATGGACCAGTGACTAGTAATGAGCAATACATTCAGGCGAATGGAAGGATAGAGAGGATAGGGAAGAAACACGTATCAAACATTATACATATAGAGGCGACCGAACTTGAATATAAAATGTATGAACGTCTTAAATGTAAACAAAAACTACAAGGTTTATTACTAGACCTTATTAAAAATGAGAGGAAATAATATGTTGACTGTAAATAAAGTTATAGAGGCATACCTTAAACTAAGAAGTCAGAAAGAATCTATTGAGTCTGAGGCTAAGGAAAAAGTTATGGGTATCAAAGAGCAAATGATTAAGCTTGAGGCTTGGATTAAAAACAGAGCTGACGAAGAGGGAGTTGATTCGTTTAAGACAGCTAAAGGTACAGCATTCTTAACTACTAGTGACTACGCACAGGTAGCTGATTGGGACGCAGTGCTTGAGTTTATAAAAGATAATGAGGCTTATGATTTACTAGAGAAACGAGTTAGTAAGCGAGCAGTAAAAGGATATATTGAAGAAGAGAAAGTTGTGCCATCAGGAGTAAATTATGGTACACGAATAGATATTAATGTAAGGAAACCAGCTAATAAAGTGGAAGACTAATGAACAGGTCTAAGCTTTCTATAAAAAATTCTACTTTCAGCGTGATCACGGACGGTGAATGCGACACTCTATCTGATACAAGTTTAGAGGTGGTGTTCGTGGGTGCAAACCCTGACGTGTCTAAGATGTGGTATGAAAGTGAATGGTCAGATGATAGAGATTCGACATCACCTGATTGTTTTTCTCTTGATGGTAAGACACCTAATAAGAATAGTGTGTCACCTCAGAACGATATCTGTGTATTATGTCCACGTAATGCATGGGGTTCTAGGATAACACCATCAGGATTCAAGGTTAAAGATTGCTCTGATATAAAAAGAGTAGCCGTTATCCTTGTGGACAAACCAAGGCGAGGTGTGTGTCTGTTACATATAACACCTTCGTCATTAAAGAACTTGAATGCGTATCATAAAACATTATCTATGAGAGGTATTGTTCCTGAAATATGTAGGACGATACTATCTTTTGATGAGAACGTTAACTACCCAAGACTTACTTTTAAGTTTGGTGGGTTCTTACCTGAGGATACTCAGAAATATGTTGATACATATACAGGTACTGACGAAGTAAAGTATGTTACAGGAGAACTTGCAACGCTTAGTGGACAATCAGCTACCGCAGAGGACTTCGGTTTCTCTGTTGAGGTAGGTTATATAACTAATATTGAGGAAAAATAAATGGCTAATAAAACATTTACAACCCCAGTGGGTGTCGCAAATTACCCTTACATAAGTAAACCCGACACTCAATTTGACGCAGAAGGAGTATATAAAGTTACTCTTGCTGTACCTGAAGAGGAGGCTAAGCCTATAGTTGATCTTATCAATGCTGAATTACTAGCAGGGATAAAAGCTTTGAAAGAGGCTAAGCCTAAAACTAAATTTAAGAGTGCACCGTTACCTTATTCTAAAGAAGAAGATGATGATGGTAATGAAACAGGTAACATTCTAATTAAGTTTAAATCTAAAGCGGCGTACAAACCATCTGTCTTTGACGCAAAGAACAACCCTATGGTTAACCATAACATATGGGGTGGTTCAGAACTTAAAGTCAATGGTGCTATAGCTTTCTATAGCTCACCATCTATTGGTCAAGGTGTTACTCTAAGACTTAGAGCAGTACAAGTTATCCAATATGTTGAGGGGTCTGATGGAGCAGGCAAGTTTAACTTTGAGGAAGAAGATGGATACGTATCGGCAGCCAGTGATTCAGTAGAGTCTGACACAGAAGAACAAGTTGACATAAGTGTGAACGTTCCTGCAGCTGCTGCGGAGGAAGACAAACCAGTAAAGCCTGTAGCTAAAGCTAAACCTAAAGCTAAACCAGTACCAGTTGAAGAGCCTGAAGATGTACCAGTTGTGTCATCTGACGACGACTTAGCTGCTGAGATAGCTAAGCTTGTTGGGGAGTAACCAATGGCTAAGTTACCTCTAGACTTTAAGAAAGTAGAAGCTCTTAGGAAACATATGTTACTTACTACTAGTAACATGGCTGAGCTTTTAGAGGTATCTCGCATGACTTATTACGGATGGGTTAAAGGTAAGCCTGTCCGTAAGAAGAATGATGAGAGAGTTAGAGATATGCTTAGGCAACTACTAGCAATCATGGGTGATGGGTGGCCAATGCCTAGGATTATAGCTATAGAGCAGAAGGATAGGTTCAAGAGCCTTCTTGAGGTTTTAGAGAAAAAGGAATAATATAACAAATGGTGGTTAGATAAAGGTCTAGCCACCGTAATAAAGGTAAAGCAAATATGAATATGTTGGAATTTCTCCAGCAAGTTTTACCAGCTGAGGGGTTTTATGTAACTACTGTCATCAATCCTGACGGTAGACGGCAGGGATTCTTTAAGTCTGTGGACGAACTTGCACAAGTATGTGAAAGACTTGACAAAACTAATAACAATACTTACTTCGCAATATCTGCGTTTAAGCAAAAGGGTAACAGGAAACAAGATAACGTAAGAGCTACTAAGGTAGTAGCTATAGATATAGATTGCGGTGGTAATAAACCATACCCTTCATGGAAAGAAGGACTAGTAGCACTAGGTAAATTTGTATCTGACCTGAAGTTACCCAAGCCTATGATAGTACATTCAGGTAATGGACTGCATGTATACTGGGTACTAGATGAAGAGCTACCACCTGAGCAGTGGAAACCATTAGCTGAGGCTATGAAACAAGCCGCTATACAAAAAGAATTTAAGATAGACGCAGGACTTACAGCAAATAGTGCACTAGTACTACGACCTGTGGGCACTCACAATCCAAAGAATGGGAATGAAGTTAAGGTATTAGTAGAGTCTGAGGCAACTAGCCCTGAGATTTTAAAGCAACGCTTATCATACTACTACGTAGCGGGTGATCATCAAAAGAGCAGCACACATGACAACTCGCTGTTAGATAACCTAGCCACTAAGAATGAATACCAACCAGCTGTCGGCTCAGTGGTTGCTAAGAAATGTAAACAGATAGAGTGGGCTATAGACAATCAAGATAAGGTAGATGAGCCGTTATGGTACAGTTTAATAGGGGTAGCCGCTTTCTGCCAAGACCCTGAAACAACAGCAATAGAGTGGTCTAAGGGGCATACTGGGTATAGTGAAAGGTCAACTAAGCAGAAGTTAAATCAATGGAAAGAGTCTGCGTCAGGCCCCACTACCTGTACTAAGTTTGAATCTAGTAGACCTACAGGCTGTAGGGGTTGTAAATACAAGGGAAAGATAGGCTCACCAGCTAGACTAGGTGTGCAATATCAAGAAGCTCCTATAATAAAGCAGGCTCCTGACAAAGTAGCTAACGCTGTACCCATGCCTAAACCATTTAAAAGAACTAAAGATGGTATCAAAGTAACCATTGATGACACAGATATTGATGTATGTAAGTTTGATATATACCCCGTAGGCTATGGTCTTGATGAATCACTAGGCTATGAAACAGTTAGATTTCATTGGGATAGACCACACATGGGGTGGCAAGAACTGAATTTAAGACAAGCGTACCTTACTGATGGGGCTAGAGAGTTTCCTAGTGCTATAGCAGATCAAGGTATTGTACTTTACAATAAGAAACAAACGGAGTATTTTCAACTTATGTTAAGGACTTACATGGATGAGCTGAGACAGATTCGCACAATGACGAATCTATACTCAACTATGGGGTGGAAAGAAAAGAATAAATCTTTCCTACTAGGTAACACATTAATCAAGCGTAAGCCTGACGGCTCTGTAGTAGAAGAGACTATAAGCTTAGCGTCTATAATACAAAGACAAGGTGCGGACTTATATAATACTAAAGGTTCATTAGAACAATGGGTAAACCTCACGTCTATAATGGAGAAAGCCCATTTAAAATCACACATGTTTGCATTAGGTGTAGGATTCTCAGCACCACTATATAATTTTACAGGGCTCAAAGGACTGACGATATCTTTGTATGGTCCAACAGGTGGTGGTAAAACATTAGCTCAGTACTGGGCTCAGTCTATATACGGAGATCCTGAGAAGCTACACTTTGCAGCTAAGTATACTCAGATGGCTTTGTTCTCACGTCTTGGTACGTATGGCAATCTACCTCTTACAATAGATGAAGTAACCATGATGAGTGATAAAGAGGTCGGAGACTTCTGCTACTGGGTGTCACAAGGGCGTGACAAGGCAAGGCTTAATAGAAATGCTGAAGAAAGGGACGCTAAGACTTGGGCTACACCTGTACTGGTATCTACCAACAAGTCTTTACAAAGTAAACTTATAGCTTCTGGTCTTGATACTGACGCACAGATGGCTAGATTATTAGAATTAACAGTACCTCAGACTGATGTATTTACAAGGAACAGTGATGTAGGTAAGAAGATATACCAAGCTATCCATACAAACTATGGACATGCAGGCAAAATATTTATAAAGAACTTAGTAGAGATGGGTGAAGAAGGTATTCAATCTATCATAGCTGAAGCTTCAGATAACTTTGCTAAGAAATATAGATGTAACTTTGGTGGTCAAGAAAGATACTGGGAGCAATCTATTATACTTGCTGACTTATCTATGAGCCTAGCTAAAGAGTGGGGTCTTATTGATTATGACTATGGACAGTCTACTGAATGGGTACTAGCACAAATAGGTGCGATACGCAGGTCAGTACAAGAGAATCAAGTAGACGCATTCGATCTTGTTGCAGAGTACATGGCTGATTCAGCTGATACATCCGTTACTATCATGCATACAACAGGGCAGAAAGCACAACCTGATTTCTCTAGAATACCAAGAGGTGATATAAGAATAAGACTTGATGTGTTTAGGAAATCTGCAGCTGAGCCATTTGATAAAGGAACTATGATGATTGATAGAACACATTTTAGGAAGTGGTTATCCATACGTGGTGCTGACTATAAAACATTTAAGCAAGAACTTATGGATGAGAATGTAGTTGCAACTCCTAAATCTGAGAAGGCTTCACTAGGTAAAGATACTCCTGTTAAATTAGCACAGACATACGTTGTAGGATTTAACTTAACACATCCTAGATTCCAGAGCTTGCTTGATAATGCAGATGTAGAAGCTGATGATTTATCATACGGTCAGCTACAAGTATTAGATAAGGATTAGTGGTCGTTGATAGCTTGTTCGTAAGCGTCCATTAAAAATTGTGTTTCAGGTCTAATGTTTTTAGGTGCAAACTTTTTATACCTTTCAGCAGCTGGCATTGACCAAGCTTTGAATGCTCTTTGTGCTGAAGGTAACCAGCGTTTTAACTCAAACTCAGTTCCTCTGTGGTCTTGGTTATGTTCTTTAACTTCTCTTTCTATTTGTCTCATAGCCTTTCTATCTTTACTTATCTTAGCTTTTACCCAAGCGTCAGTGTATGATTTTTTAATTGCTTTAGCAAAGCCGTCAGTTTGTTTACTCATTCTTATTATATCATTTTGATAAGTAGCCCCAGCTGGATAGAAGTTTAAGAATCTAAATACAGTCTGCAATGTAGACACATCATCCATTATTACTTTGCCTTCTTTATTTGTAACCTGTCCGCTAGTTGCATAATCTATTCCATCTGTTACGCCTCTTAGTGCACCGAATGGTTGGTTCTTTAGAACATCAGTCCAAGTGGTTGTATCAGATTTTAAACCAATAGCCTCTGCACCTTGTGCTGCAACTAGACTCAACGTGCCTGCTGTCTGCTCACCAGCTGACCATACAGGCCCTAAAAAGTTTTTTGCTTCTTGCCAAGGATCTGCACCTGCTTTACCTACACCTGTCAGAGGTATTAAATCACCGAAGCCTAGTCTTGTAGACACGGTAGCTCCAAGAAAATAATCTAAGAAACCTCTCATGGCTATTGGAGATGCACCAGGAGCTATCTCTTCTATAAAATCAACAACATTTTTTTCTACGGTTGCAGTTTTGAAACCAAACTTCTGCGTTAAAGTATCAATTAAATCTGTAATGTCATCAGCAAATGGTAATCCTTTTAGACCTGACATTAAAACAAGTAGTGTTAGCATAGCTAATTGTTCTTTCCGACCTAGGTTTTTCATAAGCTCTACAGTAATAATTACAAATTGTTTATACATAAAGATGTATTGAAGAACATTACCACGAGCCATAGCAGGTCTATTAAACATTCCATACTCACCCTGAGATGTATTGACAGCTCTTATCGCAAACTCTTCTGCAGATTTCTGTATCTCATTTTGTGTTAAATCTCCAGCTGCTTGTAGCTTATCTCTTTGTAATCTATAAGCTGCTAAGAAAGTTGTTCTTCTATTTAATTGCTCTGTATAAGAGAACACTTTCATCCATCCTCTAACTACACCAGCTAAATTTTTATTAGCCATTAAGCCACCTCTAGCTGTACCAACAAGAGCATTAAACTGTGCGGCTTGAAGTACACCTTGTTCAGTAGCTTCAAGTAATACTTGAGCTTCGTCTTGAGTTATACCGTACTTAGTTTGTAATGCTAAAGCTTCTGGTGTCGGATTACCTTTAGAATCTTTTGCAGTTAGTTCTTGCATGTGAGTTAGTGTCTCTAACTTAAAGTTCTTCATATGTCTTAGTGCTCTAGTCATAGCACCAGCAGATTTAGTTAAGCCAAACCCACCACCGTAACCAGTCTTAGCATTATATGTAGATAGGTATGGAATACTATGGCTTACCATTGATATAGTATTAACAAAACCTGTAGCAACAGATCCACCAAGTTGAGAAGTTACTGTTAGTAGTTTTATAAATGAGCCTGCCTCACCTGATAACAGGTCTTCTGTAGATACATCTATGTTTCCTGCTTTACCATAAAAATCTAATAACCCGCCAGCAACAGACCTATATCTTTTACCTTGACCTTCAGTTTTTACTTGTACTGCTTCTCTATTTTTACCACTACCTTTATAAACTGTTATTGTTCTGTCTGTTAATCCAGCTGAGTATCTATACTGGTTAGCATAACTATCGTATTGCTGTTGTGCTATTTTAATTTGTTCATCGCTACCTGTAGCTTCAACTTTTTCCATTCTTTCTTTAAGTCTATTAAGTTTATCTCTATTTCCAACCCAAAGCTTTTCATCTGTAGTGTATTTGTTAAGCTTATGTGAGTAAAAAGTTTTACCAGCTGCATGTGCCATAGTCTCTAAATGTTCTGATACACTTCTTACTACGTCTGCATCCCAACCAGCAGTACCTGAACGTTGTAAACTTTTTCTTGCTCTTTCTGATTGTTTAGTTAAAGCAGTAGTTACTTTTTTCATTTGCTCTGGTTTAAGATTTACATTTAACCTTACAAGAATACTTGTAAACTCATTTAAATTCATAGCAGAGGATAGTGGTGCACTAGAACTAACTTCACTGGTTTCTGGTTTTAAATTAACTTCTACATCCTGTAGGTTTTTATCTTTAAATTTATATTTGGTGTCTTTAAAATCATCTTTAAGACTATCAAAAAGCTCTCTTGCATCTTGTTTAGAATCAACTTGGTAATACGGTAGTACATTTTTGGTGTGGGAATCTAATTCTATTTCGTTATCATTATCATCAAATGCTCTTAATGTAACTTGATAGTTACCACGTCTAGTAAATGGTACATACCCACCGAGTATTGTACGCTTAGCATTGAACTCATTGTTTACATTTTTTAAATCTAGTAGTAATAAATTTTCTATTGTTTTAGTAACTTGGTCAGCACCTGATCTTTCACCATCATATACTTCATGAAGTTGTTGCAAGCTATTAACTACATCAGTAAAATCTTCAGTGCCTTTTACTTTAAATATACCAACTTCTGTAGTGTCACCAGCAATCCAATCATCAAGTTTTTTTCGTTCCCACAAAGCACGGTTAGCATCTCTTAGAAATAACTCAGCATTTTTCTGAGACTCAGGGTCATAAGTTATACCTACACCTTCTAGTTTTGCATTTTCAGAATATAGCTCTTGGTATTTTTTTACTATTACTGTAGCCGCAGCTTGATCTTGAGCACTAGCACCTATACCCCTTTTATTTTCTGCAAAGTCTTTTACAATACTTAGTATGTCTTGCCTTTCTGATATAGTTGCTTCTAAGTTTGACTCTAGTAAATCTTTTGCTGCTTCGTTTACAGCATTTCTATTCTCTTCAAATATTGTATAGATTCTATCAGTCACTACAAAGTTAGGTTTGTAGTTTAGCTTATTACCATTAACATTTTCTGTGCCGTCTTGTAGTATATCTAAAGTAACTTCAAAACCTGCTGCTAATTCTTCTTTAGTCATCATACCTTCAGCTTTCATTCTTTCAAATGCTGCTTCATTTATAACATTTTCACCTATAGAGTTAGTTGTAATTAAAGACTCAGCATTGTTAATTGCATTTTCATTTCTTGTTGCAGGAACTTTGCTTCTATATAAAGCAAAGAAAGCTAGTAGTTCTCCAGCCTGAATCAGTTCTTGTTGAGTTGGTCCATCAGTGATGCCTAGTTTATTTAACACAGAGTTATCTAGACTGTGAGTAAACTTAGTCATGTCCGCATATATCTGTTGAAACTTTCTTGTTCTAGCTGTTTGCCCTTGGAACAAACTAAAGATTTTGGACAGGCCCTCACTACGCAATGCTATGTTATCTAATGTTTGAAATTCTTCTAGTACTTTACCAAACCAACTTGATGCATCACCTTCAGTTAATTGTTTACCTTTTCTTTTAGCTGAGTTCCACCAAGACTTATATCCAAGAAGACCGCCAGGCTCTCCTCGAAGTGTTATTATTTGATTAGTTAAACTTTTATAAGCCGCAGCCGAACTAGACTCTGCATTGTAACGACCATATGTACTTTCATTTTTTAATCTTTCTAAATTCTTAACCATCTGTTGTACTGATACAACACCACTACCACCCGTGCGTAGATTATTACGAGATTGAAATACTAAGTACCTTGTCATGTCATCTTGGTACTCTCTACCAAAAACATCACGCATAAAGTTTTTAACTGCATTCCAAAATCTTGCGAGTATGTGAGAGTCTACATGCGAAGCATAATCAGCTAGTACTTCTTCTATAGCTTCGTATCTCTCCTCACCATTATTCATACGCTGGTCAGACAAAGCTCTTATTGCTGGATCACTTTGATATATATCATCAAGTATTAATTTTAATTTTGCCCTTGGTACAAACGCACTAAAACCAAAATGTCCTAATGCTTCATGGCCTACAATACTTCGTAGCGTTTGCTCATCTTTAACAAAGTCTGTAAATATTATTATCTGATCGCCAACAGAATAGCCTGAAGCTTTTACAGTTTCAAAGTCGTCTCTAGCTGCAGCTGCTCTTTCATATAGTTTAGGATTAGTTTCTCGCAGCTCTTGTTTGTTTCTAACTACAGTTACTGTTGGTTTTGTTTTGAATTTTTTTAATATCTGTTTAACTATTAGTTCTGCTTTACCTTTAGGTACTGGGTTTTTTATTTCTTGTCCACTATCATACCTATAGTTTCTACCTGTATTAGAATCAGCCTCATCTATTATCTCTTGAGTAGTAGGGCCTGCATCTTTGTCTATCGGTTTAGGTACAAATCTTTCACGACCATCTATATTTGATTTACCTAAATTTAAGTTACCATCTTTGTCAAAGAAATCTCCTAGTGTTAATCCTTTGGATACAATAAAGCCTGGGTCTGAACCAGCAAATAAATTTTCTAGCTCAACAATTTTAGAATTTTTAGCTCCTTTATTCTGACCACTAGTAACAGTTAAGTTTGTAATTGAAGTAGTCTTACCATTAATATGTTCAGTTATTAAATCAACTAATCTATTAGAAGCCACTTCTTCATTTAGATTTGTAGCACTTTGGTCGTCTTGACCAACTTTATCTGTAGCTGGTCCTTGGTCTGCTTGGTATTTAGCAGGTTTGTTTCTAACTCTACTACCCATTTGATTTAAAATTGCATCCATAGCATCTAGTCTCTCAGCTATGCCAACCCATTGAGACGGTACTCCTTTTGTTTGCATACTTAAATTATCTTTTAGCATAGCCGCAGCTATAAACTCTTCTCTTATAATGTCTAGCTGCTGGTCGGTAAACTGTGTATTTAGTAAGAAGTCGGTAACAAACTGACGTTCTGATTTATTATTTAATAAAACTCTATTTGCATTTGGGTTAGCATTATCACCGAAGTATCCAATGGTAACTAACTCTGCTATAGCATCTCTAAGTTTATCTACGTCTGACGTAGTCTCACCTTGTAAGCCTTCTATCTCAGCTTGTGCATCTATTATAATCTCAGCATTTGATAGCCCTTCTTTCTGCTCATCAAACTCTTTTAATGCGAGCTGGCTGTATTTACTTTGTAGTCTAGCCTTGTTTATTTCAGGCTTTGTAAATGATGGGTCACTTTCAAACTGTTGTTTAAGTTCTGGTGATACAGCATCGTAACTTAAAACTGTACCTAAAGATGCCCACACAGTAGCTGGATCTTTAGTAGGCTTAGGCGTTGCTACACGATTTTCCCTCGACCTATTGGTTGATTCAGCAACTTGTTCTTTGCGATCTTGCCTACCCCTTTTAAGCTGTTCTGCTTTCGATTCTTGTCTCGTAACCGTGCTTCCATCTTCAACTTGTCCTTGGTCTTCTTGACTTTCTGCGGTAGCTTGAGCTTCTGATTCTTGCTGGTTTCTCTCAGCAACTCCTCCGCTATCTGTGGTCGATTCTTCTGCAGCCACTTCAGCTGGGCTTTGCTCTTGATTGGCATCTTGTGCACCTCCTGTTGTTACTGCTGCAGCTGTAGCGGCAGCTTGATTTTCTAATATTTTAGTTTGTGCTTCGGCTTGTTTTACTCTTTCAGCTTCTAGTTTTTCTTCTGCTTTCTTACGTTTAGTTTCATTTCTTTCAGCTTGTTTTAAAATTTTTGCATTTTGTTTATTTAATTCATCTCTTTGTTTTTGTTCATTAACAATTTGTTGCAGTCTATTATCTTGTTCTGCTGTTGTAGTCATATTAGCTTCACGCCTACTAATAGCAGCTGTAATAGCTTGAAGGTCTTTGTCTTCTCTAGTCTTTAAATTTTTCTTACCTATTAGTCTATCTCTTTGAGCTATTAACTCTTGTTGGTCAAGAGTACTTAAAGTTCTACCTGTTTTTAATTTATATAAATCATTGTTTATATCTGTCTCTGGTTTAATTTCGGGCTGAGCAGAAGTTGTTTGAGTACTGTCGAGTGTAGGGGTCCCCTGCCCAGCTTGAACTGTTTGTAAAATCGGATTAGGTGCAGGTATAGGTGCATTCACAGTATCAGCAATATTTAAATTAGATACAGGCACAGGTGCTGCAGCTGCTACAGGAGTAGGCTGTTGCCTTCTTGTATTTCTAGCACGACCTGTTGGTGTAAGTAAACTTCCTTGCCCTGTTGGTATAGGTTGTTGTCCAGCTAAATCTAATTCTAATTGGTCTGGAGATACCTCTGGTTGTGTGGGAACAGGTTGTGGTGCAACTGGATTATCATCAAATAAATCTAATTGTTGAGGAGGAACTGGAGGTATAGGTGGAGTAGGTTCTGGAACTCCTGTTGGATTTCTCCTAATGTCTCTAGTTCTTGAAGTTACTTCAGGACCAAATAATTCACCTTGTGTTCCTACAGGTGGCTCTGGTTCTGTTTTAGGTTTAGTTGGCTCTGGTTCTTTATTACCTTCTGGATTTAATATATCAGCAGTCTTATCTGTTTTAAGATTTGCAATACCACCGATAGGACCACCAATTGCAAAGCCTGCTGCAAACGCATTGAGTAATCTTCTGTAAGTACCAGCATCTCCTAGCTGGTCTGTGCCACCTAGTAGTATACTTTCTTGTGCTAATTCAGTAGCACCTTCTAGTGCACCACCAACTGCAATACCTTCACCAGCTCTTCTAAAAATATTTTTAGGACCACGTTTTAATACATCAGCACCTGTCTTCATCTTAGCTGGATTTAAACCTAGTACTTTACCCGCTAAGAAAAACTCAGGTATAACTTCAGCTGCAGCATAAGGGAACGAACCTAGAAAAGCTGTACCTCTATCACCAACACCAGTCTCTAATACTTCACCGTATATATCGGCTTGACCTAATTGTTGAGCTCCAAGTATAGATGTACTCGCTGCACCACCTATACGACCTTGTGCTCTACCAGCTTTTTCTGCAAATTTAAACCCAGCATATTCTAAAGCATCATCTCTATCAGCTCTATTCTTTTTACCTGTAAATGGATTGTTATACTTAACATCGTTTTTAACTTTTGTTGCACCAGCCATACCTGATACTTCACGAAGAAGTTTTTTCTCACCAGCAGTCATTGGTTGATTTAAAGAATATTTTTTAGCAGCAGCTAATACACCTTGCTTAAATGATTCTTTACCCATCAATGCTGACACAGTTCCACCAAATGCTGTAAATGGGTTTGCACCCCCACCAGCTAGTCCACCTGCTAGTCCACCAGCTAAAGCTACAGCTATAGACTCTAAGATCATAGGGCCTTGTTGTGCTAAGTTTGCTACAAACCAGTCGACTAAACCGTTAGATACAAACTCACCTGTTTCGTTTTGAAATTCTCTTTGGAATGGTTGGTTTTTATATAAATCTGCTAGTGCTTCGTCAACCCACTCTTTACCTGTCTCTTCTTTACCGTAGAATTGTAAGCCTCTACCAACAAGTAGCTTTAAATTATCAACACCAATCCCAAAGTTTCTAGCCATTAGATTACTTGTAGTAGGATTCTTTATACTTTGTATATAAGTAGTAAAACTTTCAGGACTTACTTTAATCCAGTCTTGTGCTACATCCATCGGAGCTGAAGCTGCAGGTCTATTTAAATATTCTTTTGAATCAAGTGCTGACTGATAGTCATCAACGTCCATAGTAGCACCGTTGATAAATAATTTTTTAGTTGATGGACTAAATAATACTTGAGGGCCTAAGTCTACTTGCTCAGGTTCTTCAAATTGTGACGGATCTGTGACTACGTCTTGAAGTCTATTTAAGTTACTTATTTCTTGGTCTATAAGACCAGCTGAATCTCTAACAACAAAAGGATTCCCTGGTACATCTATCTGTTGTGCTTCACCAATGCTACCACTATTAAGTGGCTCTAAATCTCCTAGGCCTAATCTTGTACTTGTTGTTCTAGTAGAATCAACCATGACTCTCCCTACTGAGTAGTACTATATGCTCGTTCATATCCTGTAGACCCTGGTGTTAATGATTCTTCTACAAGTCGTGTTTCTGGTTTTCCATTTAAATTTAGGTACTCTACTTCTTTTATTATTGATAACGCTTCACCTCTTTTAACAAATACTTTACCGTCAAATGTACTAAATTCAAGCTTTGGATCAGCCCTCTTCATATCGTCTAATAGTGCGTCATATCTTTTTAACATAGCTTCTTTCTTAGTTTCAGCTAAAATCTTGCTTAATTCTTCTTTTGTTTTTAATTGGCTCTTAAATGCTAATTTAGCATTTTCAATATTTGCTTGAGTTAATGCACTTCTGTGCTTGCTATCAAATAAAAGTCTTAATGTTTTAGATACATTATCAAGACTTAAAGCAGCTTCTATAGTTGTAGGTAATCCATCATCACCCATCTGAACTATATCAAACTTACCGTCATCTCTTTTAATTATTTGTGTATCTACGCCGTTATAAAGACTAGCAACTTTAGAAGCACGCCCCGTTCTCCCTTGTTTTAATTCGTTTAATGATTGCATACCTTCAAGATAAACTATCTGGTCATCTGTTTTCTTTAAAACACTTTTATATGCCTCTGCAATCTCCATATTTTTTCTGTAATCTTCTACACCGCCAGTGTTTAAAGCTACTTGTGCTAAAGCATAGTACTGCTGAGCACTAAAGGCTAAGTCTCTTCTGTCTTCTAAAACATCTTTTACTTCTTTTCCAACGTCAGCTGCTTTTTTAAAGTAATTATCATTAAGTATTTTTTCATTAGTTGCTTTTCTTATTGCTTGCTCTAATTCAATACCAGATGCTAGCGACTCTCTTTCAAACAAAAGTAGACTATCAGCTCTTCTCCTACCAACTTCTACACCAGTAGACTCACCTTCGGAATCAGCTTTCGTAACTCTACCTGTATTATCTATTGTTACTTGAGTTTTTTCTTGAAAATCTTTTAGCTTTCGTTCGTATTCTCTTTTTGCTCTGTTCTCATTTTCATACAAAATACCTGCTCTATCAGCAATACCTTGTTCTATAGCTCCCGTTCTAAGTTCAGGAGATATTAAGTTATCCATTCTTTTGTAATTTCTATCATCTAGTGTATTTCTATTAATAGTTGAATCTGTTCCAGAAGGCACAGTCTTTGGGTTAACAGGATTAAAACCAACTTCAGGTGCATAATCTGTTGAAAATTGCTGACTAGCAGCTCCCGCACCTGGAGTAAAATACCCTCCTCGTGTTTGGTCAAAAGGTTGCTGACCTCCACCTAAAAAACTAGGTGCATAGTAATCATACATAGAGATAGCATCGCCATCTTTAGTCCTTAAAAATTTAGATGGGTCTTGTCCTGGAAAAGCAAAGTCACCAAATACTCCAGAAAATTTTAAACCTGCTCTTTCTTTTTCCGCTTGAATTGGGTTATCTGCTGTTTTAATAGCAGCTACAGAAGCTGTAGGTGCTTTTGGTTCAAATTCAGGAGCTTTAATTTCACTAGCGTCTGTACCATAACTACCGTCAACATTTCTATCCATCATCCTTCGCAAGCCTGCTGAGTCAGGAGCAGATAAATCTGGAGCTTGGTTTACAAAATCACCTCGTTTGGCTTCAGTTCTTTCAAGAACTTCTGTAGCATCTATACGTCTTTGATTAGCGTCTTGTAATGCTCTTAAATCAGTTGCAGACTTAGCACCTCTTAGATAAGCATCTGGGCTTAATGTTAAGCCTGTTTTAAATATACTCATGTGTTTCTAATAAGTCCTGCGTTATACTGATTAGTACCTAACAACGGTCTTATGTTTTCGTCTGCATCATTTATCATAGTTTGTGACTGACGACCTACCATTGCAATCTCATCATCTATTTTTTTCTGTTCTTCTTCATCTCTACCTGTTGTAGTATTTAAACCAGCTAGGTTTTCATAAATAAGAGTCCTGTCTTTATCTCCTTCTTGTCTAGCTGTCTCAAAAGTATTCTGTAATCCCACTAAACCAGCTGCGTAATTAGGATTGCTAGTTGGTAGTGCAGTGCTTGACGCATTTAGGTATTGGTTTTGTAAACCTACACCTTGTAAAAACCCTGTATCAAAAGCTTCTTGTCTTGCTTTTTGTCTAGCTATATCTAATCTAGATTGATCACCAGCGGTTCTGCCGTCTCCTAGAGGGTCAAAAGCATCTCTTGCCCTTTGCTCTCTATCCTGACGAGCACCTAAAACTAGTGACCTATTAGCACTTTGTAATGCGTAGTAGTTAGGGTCTACAAAACCAGCTTGAGTTAGATATTGTTTAGATAATTCTATCTGCTGGTTGTATTTCTCAATATCTCTAGTTTTTAATTCTTCTAGTTCTTGTCTTCTAGCTTCTACTAGTTCTTGTTCTTCAGGTGAGAAACCAGGAAGGCCTGCTTCAGGTACCATAGCTGATGCAGTAAGTTGCCCTACAGCTTGTAGTGTTGCCGAAGCTAAAACATCTGGACTAGTTACTTTATCATAAATTTTTTCACCCGTACTTTTTATTACATCTGTTAAAGTTTTACCAGTTGCTTCTGCTGCTGCACTTCTTCCAACTGCGGTTTGTACTCCTGGTGCACCTAAACTTGATGGAACTCCAAGATCTGCTGTTGTTAACCCACCTGGACCAGTGCTTGTTGGAAATATCTGTTCTGCTGGTGTAGCAGCAGTTGGATTTACATTTGGTCCTGCTGATACTATCTGCTCTCCTGTAGTAGCTGTAGTAAGCGACCCTGGATTCATATATTCTTGTATACCACCAGCTAAACCAGCTGTTAAACCACCTGTTAAAGCACCTCTGGATATTGATTGACCTGTAACAGCCGCCGATATAGCACCCATAGCCGCACCTGTAATTGCACTACCAATTCCTGTAGTAATAGCCCCAGCCGCAATTCCTGTTGCAGTGGACACAGCCGCAGACACACCTAGTGACGCAGCAATTGTAGGTGCGGCTATGGGTATTGCTATTGCTGCTACTACCCCAATGACTCTACCTACGCTTCCACCATGCATTGTCGGATGCAATGGATGTATAGTGTGTTGACTGTAATTTTTAATTGAAACTGCTAATGGATTTAATTCTGTAGACATTTAACCCTCCGATAAATCTTGCTTTAGTTTAATGTATTGTTGCTTAAACCCAACATTTTCTAGAACTCTTTGCATCGCTGGATGTACAGAACACTCCATCTTTTTTATCCCGCAAATCTTTGCCCAACCGCAAACATGTTTCCAGAACATGCTAATCATATTTTTTAAATCTTTACCACCTAAAGCTGCTACATTCATAGCTGTATACTTTGGATAATATACTAATTCTAATGCCAAAGCTAACTTTACGTCAGGTATTTCAGTGCTATCATTCTTAACTGCTATAATAAACATTTCACCTTTTAAAGCTTTAGAGTATATATCTTCTATGCCTAGCTCTCCGTCCATTTGTTTATCAATACATTTTTGAAATAGCGGTGTGCATTGACCCCAGTATTTATCTAATAGCTCTTTCGATGATAATAATTGAGGTTCGTATTTAAGTTCTTCTTTTTTTACCTCATGTAACATCTGGCTTATCCTCATAGTTAGCTAGCATCTTATCAAAAAATTCTGTGCCTTTAGCCATAACAACTTTCTTAGGTATAACGTACTCGCCGCCTTCCATCTCAGCGTTGTTAACGCCAGCTACTTTAACTGGTATACCACCATCGTTATGTGCTGGTCCTTTCAATACGCCACCATCTTGCATGTAGCCCATTTTATTTCTTACGCTCTCAGGTAATTTAGATAGACCCATATTACCTTGAGGTACTTCTAGTAGCCCGCCATCTTTCATTTGTTGAGCTGGCTGAAACTGTACATCAGCGTCCATTGCTTTTCCTGCTGTAATTAATGCAATAACTAAACCTTCATCATACTCAACAGGTAAGTCTTGTTCTGTAGCTAAGCCTTTTTGTATAGCAAACTGTCTAATCTGTGGATACATAGCAGGGTTTTGTAATACAACTTTTGCTAACTCAACTGCCATGTTTAGTTCTTCCATGTTTAGTTCACCTGTTTGTAAACCTGCTTCTATACCCGCTCTAATTCTAGCTATAACTTCTGGATTCTGTGATGCCATTTGATTAATTTCTGCATCAATAACTCTACTATCCCTTGGGCCTTGTTGTTGCATTTGTATACCAGCTGGTTGCACCATACCACCTTCTTGATATGTAGCTGTTTGGTTTTGTGGTAGATCAAAGTTTCCTTGTTCAGGCATGTCTACTAAAGCTTGTATCTGAGGGGGTAAGTCTAAAGAAGGAGAAGCTGAAGTATCAATACTTTCCATAGGAGTTTTAAATTCGTTGTTGTCCATATATTATCCCTTTATCTGTTCTATTAAAGCATTTAATACAGCTCTTGTAAAAGCTAAATCATTTGCTAATGTTTGTACATCTGTCAATAGTTTACCATAATCTTCTAAGCTAACAACATCTTGACCACTTATTGTAAAGCCTTCTCCCTTAGCTGAAGTCTGTCGTAAATTCTGTAAAGGTTGAATGTTTACAGTAATGTCACCTTTTGTAACAGCTTTACTTTGTAAATCTGCTTCGTCTCTTAGACCAGCTAAAAGCTCTACATTCTGTTTAACAGCAGTAATTAGTATACTTTGAGCATCACTAAGTCCTTCTTCTGGTAATCCAGGTACTGCTACAAATCTAGCCATTATATTGTATTTAATCCTTTAGGTGTTTCACCTAGATGTATTGACCTAATTCTAGCTGATCCTGATACTGCGACTTCAAACGTGTCTGAGCGATAACCAGAAGGTAATCTAAATATATCACTTGACTGTATAGTTCCTTGAAATACTATTTCTTTATCTATAAATAGCTTAAACGTAACAGGTAATGTTCCTGATAAAACTTTTAAGGTTTGTGTTTGACCATCTCCATTTACTGGAAAAGCGTTTAGAGTTCCTATATTTACTTCTCTATTACCGCTGACAGTATAGTCTGTAGGCCCATTCAAACAACCTAATTGTTGGCTCTTTGCCCACACTGCCGCATTGAATGTAGGCACAGCATTATTATATGATGTTTCGTTTATGTTCTCATCAGTTATATCTGTATAATCTGCAACAACTCTAGCAGCACCCATGTTCATATAGTTTTTTGTAACTATAGTTTTAGACTTCCACTCTAGAGGAGAAAAAATTTCCCCTTCATTGTCCCATTCTTTTATACTAGTTAAAATATCACTAGACGTATTATCTGTAAAATACATAGTACCTGCTATGCTGTCTGTAAACGCAGATGTAAACGTATATTGAGAAGTAGTTAAGTAAGGTACTTTATCTCCTCGTTCAAATATAAATGATCCTGTAGAGTGTGACCCAAAATATTTTCCATTATAGTAGTGACCTACTATTGTTGTAGGGTCTAAATTTTCTGACCATGTATCCCAATCATGAACACTTCCTGTTAATAAAGCTATACCAGCTCCTGGTTTATATGCTGCTAAACCACCATGTGTAGCCCAGACAACACCATAACCCATATTGACTACAGATTTTTTGTTAATACACGGATATTCAGTATCAATCCTTTGTGAAGTCATAACTTCTGGAGTACTACCTGTAACTATATATGGATATTTTTCTGTTAGAACTAATATGTAAGAATCTGTAGACGCTACAGCAACAATGTTTTCATCAAATGTTAGCCTAAATTTTATAGGCCAAGCATGTGGTTTATCAGGGAATGAGAAGCATAGTTGATTATCAAAGAAACCTGCCAACATATTGTTGTTTACATTTGTTAAACCTTTCATAGTAGATTTTGGTTTATCATAATCTTCGGACTCTATTATTGTGGATAATCCTGATACTAAAAAATCGTCTGTAAAATTATAAGACCCGTCACCCCAGTACCTAGCTGTAAGAGATAACAACTCTGCAACATCGTGAAACAAAGTTCCATTAGCATCTGCTGTAGATGATATATCTCCACCTGTATTACTATAAGTAAATGTTAATCTATCAACAACACTAAGTACTATCCCACCAGTTACATTAAAATTTCCGCTATCAGTTGTAGTTCCTGATAATTTAAATCTGTCACCAGCTATCATATTATGAGGAAAAGCTAATTTAACTGTAGCTATATTAGTAGACCCGACACGTGACAACGTAGCTGTCGCTGTTGGAAACCATAAAGTATCAAGTAGAAAAAAATCTGATGCAGCAGCAGATGTAACACTGCGATATAAATTTATACCCCTTACAAAATTAGCACCACTCGGTTTAGTTTGTGGTATGTTAGATACAGTCACTGTTTGACCTTCTTTTATAAACAATTCATTAGATACAGAAGACGGTATAGATTCCTCACCCCAAGGTGTAATGTGTGTGTATATGTAAGTTCTTATCTGTGTATTGCCAGCCATATCAGCTCTACCAGTAGTGTTAGCTGTTTTTGATACTGTATCTCCTGGGCTAAAGTATTGAAAATCTGTAGTATTAACAACTGTTACTTCAACATTTGTACCATTAAAAGACTTTGCTTCGTCTGAAGTACCGAAATCTCTTATAGTTACTACATTTCCTGATCTTAAATTATGGTTGCCAGACCCATAAAAAGTAGCTGTGTTACCAGAATCTCTTTCGTAATGCGTAGCACTTACTACAGAAAAAGATGTTGCTGTGCCTGTTACTGTAGTTGCTGGTACATCTAAACCTAAATCATAATAACCGCTTGATACAGGATATGGTTCTGAACCTGTTGTAGCTAAATCATAATTACTAACTTTAGGTACTCCATCACCTGTAAAATAAAATCTTTGCTCGTTATCTGACGAGTCCGAAGCTTGTAACACATCAACGTCAATAGGCCAACTAAGCCATACTAATGCATTAGTACTTGGATCCTTTAGAGCATATATAGTTTCTACTGTACCTAACCTTTCAGTGCTATCTATAATTTTAGGTATCCTATATGGTATAAGGTCTCCAGAATACAGCTTCACATTATAAGCTAGTTGTGCTGCAGTAGTAGGTAACAACTCCGAAGAAAATTTTGGAGACTCACCTAAAAAATTTGTTACTTTAATTGATGCCATTATGTTCTTGCGTACCCAGGTTTACCCTTAGATGAATTATCTTTAGATTGTTTACGTTTAACTGCTGCACGTTTCTTACCAGCAGACATACTTCTTGCTTTAGCAGAAGGCACACACTTAGGATACTTACCTCTTTTCTCTCCT
>Ga0181379_1000369_pt1 | contig 22738 bp, 19 predicted proteins | sample 2SPOviralmetaG_FD_130115 | JGI IMG/M metagenome (GOLD analysis project Ga0181379, IMG submission 130115) | Marine viral communities from the oligotrophic San Pedro Time Series (SPOT) site, San Pedro Channel, CA, USA - 2 SPOT_SRF_2009-07-10 | ecosystem: Environmental > Aquatic > Marine > Strait... | reverse complement strand
TTAATACTTGAATATTTTTTTCTTAAATAATTAAAGAAGCATATAAAGGTTTTAATATTATTATAAATAAATGGAAAATCTATATGAACCTTTATTAATATTTGTTACAATTTTTCCAATTACTCATAAACTACCCACTTCACATAGTCACTCACTTTCTTAAAATCGCCCCCTTTTGCCGCGAGCAAAAAAGCCATCCCGAGAACTAGAGTTAGAGTTATCTGTACGTCCCCTGCTTACAAAATTATTTACCTTTACCGGGTCAGGTGAACTGTCACAGCTTATCCCCATGTTGTTGAGGACGTATTCGGCATATTTACCATCTCCTTTCTCCATCCATTTGTTAAAATTCTCTATGCGCTCGCTACGGCGCTCCTTCTTAGCCCTTTTAGAGCTCTTCTTCTTTGGGCAGGCGTTGCCCACGCACGAGCCACCCCACTGCTAAGCCACTTCGCTCCAGCGGCTTGTTCTACCGGGTCCGCTGCTGCAGCCTCTGCTTCTGATGCTGCTGCTTCCTGTGCTGCTGCCTCTGCTTCTGCTTCTGCTGCTGCAGCCTCTGCTTCTGCTGCTGCTGCTGCTGCTTCCTGTGCTTCTGCTTCTGCTGCCGCTGCTTCCTGTGCTTCTGCTTCTGCTTCTGCTGCTGCCTCTGCTCCTGCTGCTGCAGCCTCTGCTTCTGCTTCTGCTGCTTCCTGTGCTTCTGCTTCTGCTGCTTCCTGTGCTTCTGCTCCTGCCTCTGCTTCTGCTTCTGCCTCTGCTCCTGCTGCTGCAGCCTCTGCTTCTGCTGCTGCTGCTGCTGCTTCCTGTGCTTCTGCTTCTGCTGCTGCTGCTTCCTGTGCTTCTGCTCCTGCCTCTGCTTCTGCTTCTGCTGCTGCAGCCTCTGCTTCTGCTGCTGCCTTTGATTCTGCGACTTGTTCTGCTTCTGCCTTTGATTTTGCGACTTTTTCTGCTTGTTCCTCAGCAGCAGAGGCTGCTGCGACTTGTTCTGCTTCTGCCTTTGATTCTGCGACTTGTTCTGCTTCTGCCTTTGATTTTGCGACTTTTTCTGCTTGTTCCTCAGCAGCAGCCTCTGCTGCTGCGACTTGTTCTGCTTCTGCCTTTGATTCTGCGACTTGTTCTACTTGTTCCTCAGCAGCCTTCTTGGCAGCCTCTTCCTCAGCAGCAACACGAGCAGCAGCTGAGGAAGCTGCTGCTTCTGCCTTTGATTCTTCGTCGGTAGGTGAAGTCTCCGTGGTTACTTGCTCTAGTTCAGGAGCTGCTACTGGCACAGCGACTGGCGGTGCTTTAATTTGTCTTTCTCGGGGAGAGGTAAGCTTCCCCGCAAGTCCACCTAATGCATTCACAGCTGCTGCTGCTGCCTTGATATCTCCGCGTGAAACCCCCTGTGGTGCTGCAGGCTGCCGTCCGCTGTGTCTCGATGGTGTAGGTGCCTTTTTAGCTACAACACTTTGTACATTTGGATTACTAGATGGATTCCATTCCAAACCTAGTGCATTCACAATCTTACCTAATGTTTCTTCCCCCCCTCGCTTCCCACTTTGTGTATTAGTTATAAGTTTATTAGTACCAGGGGGTCTATTTTTTAAACATACCCTTTCTAAAGATTCAATACTTTGTTTGATATTATCTAAATGTTGACATAATATATTATTATCTAACCCTTGATTATTTGCTCCACCATATAAATTAATACGTCTTCGGTTTATCCTTCTATTCGAACGTCTATTCGAACGTCTATTCGAACGTCTATTCGAACGTCTATTCGAACGTCTATTCGAACGTCTATTCGAACGTCTATTTGACCTTCTATTTGACCTTCTATTTGACCTTCTATTTAACCTTCTATTTGAACGTCTATTTGCTTTTCTTATCGAACGTCTATTTGACTTTCTATTTGAACGTCTAATTGAACGTCTATTTGACTTTCTTATAACGTTATTTCTATAACGTTTAATAGACTTGGATTTTGACCTTTTATTTTTACGTGTCATCTATAATATATATTAGATAAAATTTTGAATATCTTTATGATGATAACCGGTCATAAAAATATGATGATAATATAAAAAGAGTTAAAATAAAGAAAATTAAATATTTTACTGGTCTACACCACCTTCTCAACTATAGAGGTTGCTGCGACTGCTTTATCATCTTTTTTATCGGGAGATTCTTCTTGTGATTCCTGGGATCCTGGCTGACCGAAGAAGATTGCGTCTTCATTACTCACACGCATTCCCTTCGCTCGGTTAGCTAGATCTCCAGCGGTAGATCCTGTAGTTTCCGTAGCTATATTCGACTCTACGGAACCTTCGTGAGGACTAAGAGATTGATCTAATGATTTAACTACACGGTCTTCATCTTCTCCCAGATCTTCTCCCTCTGTCTCACGTATTTCCCCCTGTTTACCTTCTTCCGCTTGTGATTCCTGGGATCCTGGCTGACCGAAGAAGAATAATGCGTCTTCATTACTCACAGGCCTTCCCTTCGCTCGATTAGCTAGATCTCCAGCGGTAGATCCTGAAGTTTCCGTAGCTATATTCGACTCTACGGAACCTTCTTGAGGACTAAGAGATTGATCTAATGATTTACCTACACGGTCTTCAGCTTCTCCCAGATCTTCTCCCTCTGTCTCACGTATTTCCCCCTGTTTACCTTCTTCCGCTTGTGATTCCTCTTCATGGAGGTCTTCATTTTCTGTTTCTTCACCATCTACATTAGTCTTCTCCTTTCTGTCAATTTTTTTTAAATTTTTCCTAAGTTGACTCAAAGTTTGGCCTTTACCTACAGGGGAAGACTCAATAACCTTTCTACGTAGTTCTTGTTGTTCCTTTTGTGTAACAGTTAGAGGTTTATCAGTTATAGCTTTATTTTCACTTGATTTTGTTTCAAAACATTCTTTTTCTAAAGATTGAATGTCTTGTTTAATAGTAGTTAATTTTTGATATATATTATCTAATTCTTGATTATTTGCTCCACCATATAAATTAAAACGCCTACTTTTAGTCCGTCTATTCGAACGTCTATTTGAACGTCTATTCGAACGTCTATTTGTCTTTCTTATCGAACGTCTATTTGTCTTTCTTATCGAACGTCTATCTTTTCTATTTGAACGTCTATTTGACTTTCTATTTGAACGTCTATTTGACTTTCTTATAATGTTATTTCTATAACGTTTAATAGACTTAGATTTAGACCTTTTATTTTTACGTGTCATCTATAATATATATTAGATAAAAATATGAATATCTATTTAGTCATATATTCAATAAATAAAATATATAAAGGAAGAGAGATAAATTATCTAAAGATGATTAAAGCTTGTATTTTTGATTTAGGAGGTACAATAGTTGATAAATTCTCAATTACACCATTGTTATCTTTAAAAAATACATTTCAAAAGCAAGGTATTTTGATAAATGATAAACTGATATTCAAAGACATGGGGAAAAATAAATTAGACCATATAAAAGATATACTAGATGATCCAGTAGTTTCAAGGAATTGGATGCATAAATTCGGTACTTTACCTGGAAATAATGAAGCAAATATGTTGTTTAATGATTTTAACGAAATACAAGGACTAAATTGTAAGGATTATATGGATATACTTCCGGAAACAAAAAAAACAATAGAATATCTTAGAAATAATAATATTAAAACAGGAGTAACTACTGGGTTTAATAAAACTAATATGTTACTTGTAAAAGATAAATTAGAAAAAGAAAATATAATGATAGATAATTATGTTTCGTCTACATGTCTAAACTTGCCAGCACGTCCATCACCTTCAATGGTAATTGAAAATATGAAGAAATTAAATGTATTGGACCCTCGAGATGTTATAAAAATAGACGATACTGTAGTAGGTATAAAAGAGGGTAAAAACGCGGATTGTTGGACTGTGGGAGTATCAATGTGGTCAACAAATATGAAGGTAAAATCAATGTACGAGGCAGAACATATTAGTAGAGATGAATTACAAATGAGAAATGATGCTAGTAGGTATATTTTATTAGGATCCGGAGCCGATTATGTAATTGATAATTTGAATGAATTACCTATTATTATTAATAAAATAAAATCACAGAGAAAAAATTATTTTTTAATAAAATAAATTTGATAATATCTTTTTTTTTTTATAATTATGTAATTATGTCAATAAACATCATAGATGACCCGAAATGTTTATTTAAATCTACAGTTATATGTGAAATAAATAAATTAAAACAAAAAACAAGAAAATATTGTAAAGACTGTGGAGAATATGGCCATAATAATATGATACAGCTTGCTTGTCCAATCAAAATTATGAATGAAAAGGTAATGAGAAACCGTATAAAACGGTATATATTAAAAATAGATTGTCTTGGAGATTATCAAATTGATGAATTGTTTGAAATATTATCAAAAACATTAGGGATTAGTGTAAATACATGTAAAAAATTATATTCAGAAATACCAATAGATGAATTGATAAATAGAAAGATGGATATCAGTACATATGTTAAAAATATGAAAAAAATGAGATGTAAAGAATGTAATTGTGAAATACTCGATATAATTAAGAATAGAGTATGGAAAGATAATACACTTTGTGATAAATGTTGGTATAGTCATAAAGAAGAAAGGGATAGATTATGGGAAGATATAAAGGGTTATAAAAAAGAAGAATGCGTTATATGTAAAAAAGAAAAGACAGATAATGGAGAAAGATTTCACTATGACCATATAAATATGTTTGATAAAACTGATTCAATATGTTGTATGGTTGATAAAGGGTGTAGCATTAAAGAAATATTTTTAGAGATAGATAAATGTCAAATACTATGTTTACCATGTCATCATACTGTAACTGAAATAGAAAATCGTTTATGTTTCACAAGAATTAAGACATTTATAACAAAAAAGTTTAATAGCGAAGAAATAACAGAAGAAGAATACATTAATGAAAAGAAAAAATATCAAGATATTTATGAAAAGAAAATGAAAACTATTTATGAAAAGTTGATGGAAGCTTATTAAATAAAGATATCTTTATCAATGATAATAACATGGAATTAAATTATATATATGTAGATGAGAATATTCTAGATATTGTTTTTGAAAGACTTAAAATAAAAGATAAGATATCTTTTTGTTATATAAATAGTTATACATATAATAGATATAAACAACGAATAAAAAATATAATTTATAAATCTATTAATGTAGATTATAATATTTTTTATGATCTCTTACAAAGATATGATTACAATAGTGAAGAATTAGGTCTTTTAAAAGAAAAAAGTGTTTATGAAATTAATCCTGTAGCTGCTGGAATCCATACATATTATGATTTACGATTTATCTTTGAGATAGTATATAAATATAATTGTGCATTTAATAATTATGAATTTCCTAAAAAAAAATCAAATCTAAAAATATGTATTGAAAATATAAGGAATAAGATATCATTTAATCGTTTTGAAACGATAAATAATATTAATAAAGATACAAGTTTATTCCCATTGGCACATTGTTTCAGACCATTAGCTTATAAAACGCGAGAAGAAAGATGGATGTATTTATTTGGAACGCCTTGATCTCCTTCTGCTTCTACGTTTGCTGCGCCCACCCCTTTGTTTTTTCTTAGTTTGTTTTTTAGCGCCCCCTCCCCTTAATTTATCATTAAGATATTTTACAGGAGTCCTTTTACCAGTAGAATCTCTCATAGTATATGGATTCATTGAATCATGATATTCCGATATTTTATCAATAAAATCAAACATAGCTTCAATCCCTTCAATATCAGTATTTTCAAGAAATAATGCTAATTTAAGTTTTTGTTCTGGTTTTAAAGTTTCTAATTCTTGTAGAAACATAGTAGTAGGTAATCTTTTTTGCATTTGTTGTTTATCCTGGTCTTCCATATATTTGATAAATGTGCCCCTTTCTCCAGAAGGTTTTTCTTTGAGATATGCTATATCTGAAAAATGAGTATGCGGATACAATTGACGCGTTGGCCTTACTGGGACATTAACTAATGTTTTGGAGCCATAGTCTTTTGATATTAAATGTTGAGGAAGATGATTCATATCTGCTCCAAGAGTAACTAATTGAGCGGCTGATTTTTGAGCCGGAGTAAGTTCAAAAAACTCTTCAAAACTATCAGAACTATCTGAGTTTATTCCAGTTATATTATGATCATCAATTAAACCCAATGAGTTATAACCTGGTATAAGTTCCATAGTAGTTTTATCTTGATATATTACAGGTAAATTTGGATCAAAACCGTACTGTCCAAACATTCTAACATAATCAGCGGACATTTTTCCAAAATAAAGGACCGGTTTATATTCTATTCTATCAGCTATATGATTATGTGATTTTACATAATGATTTAAATACATTTCAATAACATCTTGTGGAACGCTACCATCGGTTAGTAGTCTTAAAAATGCTTGTATATTACTATGATAAGCATTTTTACCTGAACCAGAGGCTATAATTATTAATAAAGGAGTCATTGTATGTTCTCGACAAAGTAAATGTGAACCGAGAACACCTGGAATTGTAGGTAATATTTGTGAAAAATTTCTTCTTTGAGAAGCAATTAATACTTTTTCATAAATAAATGAATGATTGGAATCTGTTACATTTAAATCGACCATTCCAGGGATATTTTCTAAGGAATATTTATCTAAATAAAATTGGAGATCCATTATAATATAGTAGATAAAAAAAAACATTGATATTTTTAGATGAGTTAATAGTAATGTGGGAAATCATGTTCTGGAAGAGTCGCGGAGTAAAACATCTGGACCGGAGAGAATACTGTCATAGTATTAAGGTGCTCAACCTTTCTTCCTGTTTCTGATTGAAGGGGTATAGAAGAGTTCATTGGTTCAATGATAGGGATCGCACTTGCGAAACCCCTTTGATACATCGCAGCAAACATCACGAAAGACATGAAGTAGAATATTCCGAAGAGGAATAAATAGACAATCTCAACGACATAGTTGCGGTCCATTGTTCTGTAGTAGCTATACTTGTTAGTTTACGAAAGTAACTTTCTTAAATCAAATTTAAATATATAAAGATAAATGATGAGTTTATAGTATATTACTATGATTCACGTGATTGCAAGGAATGAGAACAATAATCTCGTATTTATTAATGGAGAAAGAGAATCTTTTAGAATGAGACAGAGGGCTAGGACCTTGGATAGAGAGAAGGTTCCTCCTCTAAGGTTTGTGAGCTACAAGGAAGCTTTAAAGATTCTGCGTAGAAAGCAGATATATGGACCTGTCGAACTGTATACGGTTTCAAAGCTTTAAAATAATTATTTCTTTTATTTCTTTTATATTTTTTTATTATTTACTTAAACATAAAAAAGTAAATTTGATTGATAATAATTACTAAAAACATATTAATTATTAAATGGATACATTAATTGAAAAACTAGGTGGACCAGATGAAATTGCAAAATACATACAACGCGATATAAGTTTACAAATTATTGCAAAAAAAAATGATATTAAAAGATTTGGCCCTGCGACAGAAAAAAAATTATTAAAATTCTATGACCAATTTTATAATTCAGATGATATCATACAAAAGATAAAAGCCAAATATATAAATGTGAAAATTGAAGATAATGATTCTGCTTATGAAAGAGTATTACCTTTACTTGAAAAGTTCAAAAGTGAAATAGATAGAGTGATATATTTATTAGATGATATTATTTGTGGTGATTGGTATAAAGAAGATATAATGAATAGTGTTATTGATATAATTACTGTTGGAGGTGATGAGAAGCATACAAGGAATGATCTAAATGAAATCTTTGATATTAAAAATGATCCAATGATATTAAAAAAGTATATCCCTACAATTAATCTTAATAAGATAGATAACATAGCATTAGACAATAAATGGTGGGTAAAAGAGAGTCAAGTAAGATATGATTGTTATTCTTTGGATTTTATCCAAAAGCTATGTGAAGAAAAAGGACATGTTTATTTTACAAAATCAGATATGGATGATTTCTTTAGAAAACAAAAGAACTTTAATAAAGTATCTTTGAAAAGCATAAAAAACAGTCTTGAAAGATTAGTATATGATGGTTACATCTTTGAAACACTTTTAAATCATAATGATAATGGTAATGATAATGGTAATGATAATGATAAATGTTGTTACTTTTACAAAGAATATTATGATAAAGAAGTAGAAATATTGAATATTATAGAAAAGATGAAATCAATTACTTATTCTGGTTTAAATCTTAATAAGTCTGATTACAAAAAGAAAAAAATAGAAGATATAACAGATGAACAAGTTTCTGCCAATAATGGTATTAGTGAAAACTGTATTTCATTCCTAGATGGTCCGGGTGGAACAGGTAAAACAGGGAAATGTATCAAAAGCAAATGTGATCTCTTATGTGGTAATCTAAGTGAAGAAGATGAAAGTACTAAAGTTATCTTTACAGCTCCAACACATGCCGCGAAGAAAAATGGTAAAGCATCTATTGGATATGGAAAGAATATTAATTACAATGTTTTACATTCATTGCTTTATTCATATTATAATGAAGAAAAAGAAGAAGAACTAAATAATCTATTATCTATTTTACGAAAAAATGAGACAGAATATCTTGTCGTAGATGAAACTAGTATGGTTGATATGCCTATGTTTCATGAATTACTAACCACTATTAATAGATATTTAAATGAAGGAGGTGATATTCATGTAGTATTTATGGGTGATGGTAATCAATTAGAACCAATTGGTATTGGTAATCCATACATATCACTTTTAAACAAAGTTCCAAGATTTACTTTAACTAAAAACTTCAGATCAAATGAAAAGATTATTGATTTCTGTGATGTAATACTTAATAAAGGTCCTAAAGGGAAGAATTGGAAAATGAATACTAAGTTTCAACAGAAGTATAAAGATGTAATCCATTTTGATTTCACAACTCATGAAACACAATGGAAATCATGTTTAGAGAAGAGACTTCTTGAATTAAAAGAACGTGGATTTAAGCCGTATGAAGGAGAAGAAGGTGAAGAAGAAAAAAATAAAACATTTCAAGCAATATGTCCTTGGAATTATCAAAATTCAAATAATATATCAAAAGATATTTGTATAGCTATCAGAAGAATATTTAAGGGTAATGATTCAAAAGAAGTATTTGAAATTGGAGATGTAGTCATAATGAATCAAAATGTAAAAGGGTTATTTTACAATAATGATTTAGGTAGGATCGTTGATATAGATGAAATAGATGGTTATGAAATAGAGTTATTTGAAATATATCCTAAGCCTAAAGGATCAAAAGAAGAAAAAGAAGGTTATAAGCATAAAGGTCATAGAATAAATGTAACCTCTAGTAAACGTGTGAGAATACCTATAACATTTAAGAAAGATATCTATAGTAATATGTTTATAAAGCCTAATTATTCAAGGACAGTTCATGCCGTCCAAGGTCTTCAATTCCCTGAGATATTATATGTTGTTCCAAAACAAGGAGGTGATTTCATAAATATTAAGATGAATTACACTGCTTATTCAAGGGCAAAATATAAATTGTATTTAATCGGTAATAAAGATGCATTTGATGGTTATCATTCTAAAAACCCTTCTCCAGCTAAAAATACAATACTTCCATTTGAAGGAGAATTAATTGATTCAATAAATGAAACATTAAATGGTAAATCGTATACACGTATATTCCAGAACAGTCAAACAGAAAGTTCTCTAGGTATATCAAAAAGCTTAAAATATTCTGTTTGGGACAGAGATAACGGTGGTATTGATGGAGATTGTAGTGATTGTGGAAAAACTATAACGATTAAGCAATTTTATATTTCTCCAATTAATCTCGAAAAGAAATATGAACATGGGAATCTAAAATGTGTATGTTCAAAATGTTTCAATAAATTTGAAATATACTTTGAAAAAAAGTAAATAAAAAAGAAAAGATGAGCTGGCCAACAGTTCAGTCAAGAATATTTCCATTGCATTACCAATACATCGCGTTTATCTTGTCATTTGTGTTTCCTCCTGAGGCATCACTATGTATAACAAGAAACATGAAAAAGTTTGATGAAGAGGAAAATAGGAAAGAACATTTCCTGATGTATGAATATGGTCATATCATTCATAATCTTGTTAAAATCCCTAGTGAAGCGATCCATTATTGTCGTTCATCAATAAAAGAAATATATAGATACAGTCCACGTTTTACTACATCATCCACAATGTTCATGAGAAATGTAGTTGTTAGGAAAATCAAATCACTTGGTGAGAAAGCGAGGAGACATTCCACAACTACCAATTTCATTTTCTGGATGGGCGATTTCTTTAACAATAGTAATGATCTAATACAAACCAAAAGTATATCAAAAAAGTTGATTGATTTTATTAAAAGAGAAAATATAAGTAATAAACGGATTAAAGAAGTTTACAATGAATATAGTATATGTGATATTATCATTTCCAATAGAAATTATGAAATCAAAAATATGAATGAACCTGTTGTAATGAGACAGAATAAATATGTGAAAAATAGGGATGAAATTAAACGAATAAAAAAGATGGAAATAAAGGATTATGTCACGAAAAATGAAAAACCTGTTAAATTTCATAGATTTTCTATGAAATTTTCTAAGAATGTAAAACATTATAATAAAAAACCCATGCGTTATAATATGTCACGTAACCGTCGATCTTGCTGAATTAAAGTATTTAATCTATTATTTCAACCCCTATTTTTAACTGTCCATTCCAAACTTCCTCAAGGCCACGATAAGAAAAGTGGTACGCATTTGGATCAACTTTTGAGTGTGTCGCATAAAAACGTATTGACGCCTCGTTACTTTCAAATGTTATTTCTGGAGAAACTAATATACGTGGATTAATATATTCTGTATCTTCCTCAAGCGGTCTGGTTGGTAGATGCGTGCCTTCATACATTATATAGGGTCTTCCTATCTCTACTCCTCCATTCGAATGAGGTATCTTTCCTGAAGAGTTTCTATACCATCTATTTTTGTGTATATCTACATGGTCTCTATCTTCCGGTGACCCATCTGGATTTGTTAATGAGCTCAATTTTTTTGGTAGCGTCGCAATATCGAATATACCCGGAGATGGGGAGGTTATCTCATTATAAATTTCATTATTATTGTAATCATTTACATTGTAAGTATAAATACCTCTATAACCATCACTGCCATCTAATTGTTCACGTGTAAGTGCGCTTACACGCCAGTTTTTATAGTTACTTAGAGGATTATCATTATCTTCGTCTGCTGGATTAATATTAACACCATTAATTGTCATATCATATATTTGTAAATCATCACGAAAGCCTTGGTTGCCGTAATTGGACGATACTTCTGTCGCGAGGCTGTCGCCACCTTCTTCCCTATTAGTGTATGTACGTGGGGCATAATATATTAATATTCTTCCTTTTCTTCCTGTGATAGTTTGACCATCATCAAGATAATTATCAAGGTCTACAGTTATTTGATCGGCACCTGTAGGGGTTTCTGGTAGCCCAGTGACTGTTGTTGAACAAGTCGGGGGTAATAAGCAATTATTTTTACCTGGTCCTTCCATGTTGACGGGGCCTTCAGCATTAGTACCTACTTTACGGAAGCTGTTGTCGATTATATCTATATTCCAATCATCTAATTGGATATCTTCACCTCCTCTTACTTCCCCGTTCACCACAGAACCCAAACAGTATGCTGAATCTAGAGCATAGCAAGCTAATTTATCACCTGGGAAACCTTCACCCCATATTCTTGCTTCATCAAATATTATATTATTAGTACTTTGAGAAAAATCAGATGATGGGAAAACACCACCTTGACAGCAATAGTCGGGTATTGATGGATCTATAATTGTAGCTTTTAGTGATTCTGGTATAAATCTATCTGCTCCACATTGATATTTTTCACCCCAGTCTCCACAAGTTAATTCTCTACAACATTCATCTTCACTGTATCCTATACTTGAATCAGGGAGGGGTGTCGTCGTTGGGTCATCACAAACTGATGTTATTGTGGTCGAATACCACTCTCCACAAGTCAATTCTCGACAACATTCTTCTTCACTGTATCCTATAGTTGAACCAGGGAGGGGGGTAAGTGTACTATTATCGCACCCTTGTTCTAGACTCCCATTAGAGATACCATCATTATAGTCTTCCCCTAAAAACCAAAGATCACATGTTACATTATCACAACATTCAGCTATAGATGAACCTTGTCTTCCAGCAGAAACAGATGGAAGTGGTGTCTCTAAACCAAAAAGATCTGGACACTGACCGTTTAGAGGTTCACCAAAATAATTGGTATTCTCTAACCATTCATAACAAGAACCAGATATAATACTACAACATTCTTCAATTGTATTACCAGGGGTATTTTCTTCATTAATTGTATATCCATCTGGACATTGATTATTTGGTGATGCGATCCATTCATTACACATAGGTATTGGAGAACAACATTCTCCAGTTGTACTACCTATAGTAGTGTCTCCATTAAATGTATATCCTTCGGGGCAATCCTCTATTACATTCCATCTTCCGCACCTTGGAATAATGCTACAGCATTGTGTGAATGATGAACCTTCTACATCATTTCCTATAAAGTTAGTACCTGAAGGACAATTTCTTGTTCTATTCCATTCTTCACATGTTGATGGGGGTGGAGTGATGCAACATTCTTCTTCGCTATTACCGAGGATATTATCTGCTTTTTGAGTATAATTACGAGGACAATCATTTTCTTCACCCCAAGTACCACAATAAATATTTGGTTCGCTTTCTACATTATTTGTTGTACATATTTTTCCGTAACATATTAAATCATCGCAACAATCATCATTATCGGTACAAGAGGACGCCTCTCCCTTACATTTTAGTAAAAAATAAACAATAGTCCCTATTATAGCACCCACAGCTAAAAATGCCATAAAACCTATTAAATAGGGAGACATGGAATCACTTTCATTTCCTAAAATTTGACTTTGTAATATATTAGAATAAATATTACTATCCATATTATATATATATATATTATAATATATATATTTAAAAAATTAAATTTCATTTTGGTTTTGAAAAAAGAGCTATAAATTCTAAATAAAAATTATTTGATACTAAAACTAAAATTTTTTCTTTCACTTTCATTTTTTATTTTAGTTCTCTTCCCAAGATGTTTAAAATATTGTTGAGATATTTTAAAATGTTTGGGTTTTTTATTTTTAAGAACTTTTAAACGAACATATAATATCATTCCAACTTGCCATATTCTTTTATGTGGATATTTTCCTTTTTTATATAGTTTTTCTAATTTTCTAATTGTATCTTTTACATCTTTTATTGTAGTATATTTAATTGGTATAGTATCTGTTGGATCTTTATCTATATAAACATCGAATGATTTTTCAGGATTATTTGGATTAAATAAAAATTGTTTTTTTGATTTTATTTTCTTATTTTTATATTTACTACGACCTCCTTTTTGAGTTTTTTTACATATATTTTTGGTTCTACCTAATCCATATTTTTTATCAATATATTTCATATCTTTTGTTAAACGATTACATTCTTTATGATTGTTATTTCTTCGGTATATTCTAAGAATATTAAAACGTGCTTTCTTAGATATCGCCGCTTTTTTCAAAGATTTTTTAGTCTTTCTACTTTCTGACTGTATACCTTCATTAATAGCTTTTATTCTTTCTTTTTGAGTATCATTTAATTTATATTTATGTTTTTTATTTTTATAAGATAATATCCTTAATTTGGGTAATTTAATAGTTTTTTTATTTTTTACCATATAATATAATATATATTATAAAATTATTTCATCTTGTGGGTAATCGTAACATTTACAAAATTGTGAAGCATATCTACCATCACTATCATCAATTGGTAATCCACCATTACTACCTGAAAGAATACAATTTTGTAAGAAATCATTTTTAGACCATGGTTGGGTTTCTAATACTGAAACATCTACACCAGCACCTTCTAAACTATCGACTCCAAAAGCATCATCAATAATAGAGAATGTCCTGTAAATTGGATTAATATAATTACAAATATATTTATTTGAACCATCACCAGTTTGATATTCATTAAAATACCCAGTATATAAATATGGTAATTGATTTTCAGTTTGAGGTAATATAGTTTCGCATATAATTCTATCAGTCAATGAAGTATCTCCCCCTAATGAAGCCATATTTACTAATTCCAGTTTTTCTGGAGTATCTACATCTTCTATTTTAATATGGCAATGCTTCTCCCTTTCATTACAAAGGTCTTCACAGCTTTGACCTGATTCACTATGATACCATTCACCCTCATAACAACATTCTTCTTTAGTGCTTCCTAATGTATCCAGAGGACGTGGTATATTATGTCCACAATTCCCTACTTTGTTTTTTAATGATAATTTACTTACATCTAAATCTCCAATATTACCTTCTTCTATGATGGAATATAATTCTTGATTATTATTTATTTCTTGAGAATTTTCATCTAAAAGGTAACCATCGTGAAATTCCCAACACATTTGCTTACAACATTCATCTGTTGATTTTCCATCAGAATACCTATCTAAATAGTTATGTGAATTTTCATCCCTTTGACAAATATCTTTTGGTATTTCATAATCTTGTTCATTATTTTCTTGTGATATAAGGTTTAATATATTTCTTATATTTCTAATATTATCATTATCATCATATTTTTTAAGCCAAATATCTGGAGAAAATGGACTTACAAGAATATCACTACTTCTAATATCCCCACTGATAAATCCCTGAATATTACTAGCAAAATTTTCAACTGACCAGTGAGTCTCTTCACCATAAAGCATTTTCCATAATGAAGGTTGATCGGTTATATCATTTCCAATATCATCTTTTATAACAAGTTCCCAACCTTCTGGTAATTGGAAACGTGGTGTTTCTTCAATATTATCTAAATATGGATCATACCATGTTCTTTCTTGTAAATCAAAAAAGCGACATGATTTTACACAGCATTCATCATGGCTATTAGCTTGTTTTCTTTCTAATAACATTTCTCCAAAATGACAACCTGTTGTTGTCGTTGTTTGATCAAATAAACCATTAGACCAATCTTGACAATCAAAAGATTTACAACATTCACTAAAACTATTACCCTCTTTTTCTAAACTTTCAGGTAATAAAGAAACCGTACTACAAACATTCATCATCGTTGACTGATCTATAATATTTTCCCCTGAAATTGATTTATAAAAATCATTACAAGTAAAAGCCCTACAACAAGATTCATTTCCATAACCAATTATATTCACATCATTAGGTGTTTTATCTACTATTCCACATATATTTTCTTTAGTTTCACCAGTATTTGTATTTATTCCATTAAACCAATGGCTACATGTTGTACAACATTCATCTCTACTATTACCTATTTGACCTTCTAAAAAAACATCTTCTTCATTATCAACTCCACAAGTACCACCACGGATGTCCCTCCATCTAATACATGTTTCCTTTGAACAACATTCTTCTTTACTGTATCCATAACCTTCCGGACCTATATTTGATAAATAATATCCATCATCACATGCCTGTGTTGGAACTGTAGAAGTTACCCATTCACTACATAATCTTTCCCTACAGCAAGTATTAATGCTATTACCATGATAACGTTCTTGACTATTATCTTTTGGAATTTTATTTTGTGAATCACAAATAAAAATTCCATTATTTGGATAAGGTGTATCTGATAATAAATTACTAAACCATTCTGAACATAGTGGCAATTGATCAGCACCTTGTAGTTCGCCAGACCCTTGTAATTGATTGGGCGTGTTAACACCGGGTACTGTACTAACAGTACACACTTGACTAGTACATGTTAAATTATTACAACAAGAGGATGCCACTTCATCATTCAAAGTTGTATCAGCAGAACACGATTCACCAACCCTTCTACATTGCTGTGGATTACTACATGTACCTTCATAACATATTATATCTTCTGGATTGCAGCAAGTATCATTTGAACCACATGTTTCCCCTATATTTTTACATGTTTCAACACCTTCTTCTTTATTTATAAAATAATAAGCTAACCCACCAAATGATGCTAATATCAAAAATAAAACTAACATTATTACTTGTGGTTTATTATCACCCCCACCACTAAAATTATCATACATATATTATATATATAGTAGATAAAAAGAATTAATATAAAATAATAATTATTAATCTTGAGGCTCTGTTACACAACAATTTTCTTCACCAAATGCATCTAATGTTGCAGTAGTTGAATCAATGATATATCCGTATGGACATCGCGTATTAGGCAAATTACCCCAAGAAGAACATGATAATTCTAAGCAACATTCTTCTTTATTATATCCAGGATATTCGTAAAATTCTTCTGGAATACCTTCTCCATCTGGACAATATGTGTTTGTCGTATTCATATATTCTTCACATGTTCCAAGTTTACAGCATTTAGAAGAATAATCACTAATAGATGCTTGAGTATCGGCGTTTTCTGTATTAAAAATTAAATCATAGGGTTTACATAAATCTGGGTAGTTTAATTCCCATTCTAAACATGAATATTCTCTAATTAATATACTTTCATCTGGTGTGTCAACATCGGGTGTGTCAACATCGACTACCTTACAGCAAGAATTAATACTATTACCTCGATAGCGTAATTGACCATTATCTTTTGGAACTTTATTTTCTAAATTACAAAGTGAAATACCATTTTCTGGATATTCTAAACCCGGTAGGAAGGTATTAAATAATTCAGAACACAATGGATCATTTGGATCACCGTATTCTCTATCATTATCAGGGGGTACTGAATTAACAGTACATAAACCTTCAAAACATATTACATCTCCAGGACTACAACAAGTATAATAATTCATTGAATCACATGTTTCCCCTATATCTTTACATGCTTCAACTGTTTCTTCTTGTACTTCATCTTTTTCTTTATTTATAAAATAATAAGCTAACCCACCACCAACTGATGCTAATAATAAAAATATAACTGAAAATATTATTATTTTATTATCATTATTATTATCATTATTATAATTAGTATTTGGATAATTTGAGAGTTGTTGAAAGGGTTGTTGAAAGGATTTTAATGGTAATAAAGGATTTTGATTATAATTTACTGATTGTTGACTGAAACTTTTTCTCATTATAGGTGTTTGGTTATAATTTACCATTAATATATATATATATATTAAAATAATAATGATTTTAGATGGTAAAAAGTTATCAAAAATAATAAATGTAGGGTTAAAAGAAAAATGTATAAATCTTAATAAAAATGATATTATACCTGGTTTAGCTATTATATTGATTGGTGATAATCCTGAAAGTCGTAAATATGTAGAATTAAAAAAAAAAGCATGTTTAGAAATTGGTGTTGATTTTAATCTTAAAGAGTATAGTGAAAATATAACTGATGAAATAATTATAAAAGAAATAGATAAATTAAATAAAGATAAAAGTATCCATGGTATTATTGTTCAATTACCACTACCAAAAAATCTTAATGAAAATGAAATATTAGATAAGATTTCAGTTAAAAAAGATGTAGATGGAATTCATGAAATAAATGCTGGTAAACTATTTTTAAATAGAGAAATATTATTCTCACCCTGTACTCCATTAGGATGTATAGAAATAATAGACCATTATGGTATTGATGTAGAAGGTTTAGATATTTGTATTATAGGATGTAGTAATATAGTTGGTTTACCATTATCTATGATGTTATTAAGGCGTAATGCTACAGTAACCTTGTGCCATAAATACACGAAAGAATTAAAAAATAAAACTTTGAAAGCTGATATGATAGTTACATGTTGTGGAGTACCAAAAATATTAAAAGAAGATATGGTAAAAGAAGGGGTTATTATAATTGATGTTGGTATTAATTTTGTGAATGGAATATTAGTTGGAGATGCTGATTTTGATAATTTAAAAAATAATTCTAGTTATATAACACCTGTTCCTGGTGGTATAGGTCCAATGACTGTTAGTATGTTAATGAAACAAACAATTGAGTCAGCTGAAAGATTAATAAATTAATTCATTATATATGTTTAGATGTTGTAAATATAAAAAATGTGATTGGTGTAAACAAAGAAAAGAAGATGTATGGACTATCAAAATATGGTGTAAATATTATAATAAAAATATTTGTGAGGATTGTTATGATATGAAGCGTAATAATTATTTATGGATAGATATCGATTAATACAATATCATACGAAGAAGAAGAAGATGAATCTTCTGTATGGATATCATACCCACCATCAAAATGTAATATTATAAGGGCAACAATTGCTTGAACAAGCAAGAAACAGCTGAAGCATAAGATTAAATAACAAATACATAAATGAAAATTATGAGAGCATTTTTCTTCTTCTCTTCTTCTCCTTTCTTTTATTGGATTTTCAATATCGGAAGGATATATCATACCGTATTCCCCCTTCATATTAAATTAATATCAATAACTATTTGATATCAAATTTAAATAATAGTATATTATAAATGTCATATAGAAATGTTTTCTTTGGTATCTTAGGAGATGAGGTTGTCTTTAATTCAAGAGAAGGTGATGAATTAGATGGTTCTGAAATGATGACTTATTTACCTGAAATATTTTACAATCATCCTTTAGTTAAAAATGAAAGGTATGGATTAAAATTATTATATCATGTTTTAGTTTATAGTCCTACATCTGTAGGGGTAACCTTTTATTTAACGAATAGTAGTTTATATTATGGAGAAGATATAAAATCTAATTTAGATCAATCTCAGTGTAACATACAGGTTCACTTAGACACTGAAGATAATGATATGGTTATAAAATGGGTTGGTGTAAATACCGCTATGAGAGGTAAAGGATTAGCCCAATATTTAATAACTTTAACATTATTGTATTGTTCTTATTTTTCAAAAGATATTCATATATGTACATTAGACGATGATAGTGATAATTATGCCAATGGCATCGATGATCCAGATGAACGAAGGATGGCTCAGAGTAAAAACTTATATTGTAAAATGGGATTTACATATGAAGATGAAACAGGTGGTCCAGAAATGGAAGGAGATCCTGGAATACTGCTCGAAAGAAATATAGGTAAGTTTATTAAGAAAAGGTCGGCTTCAAGAAGTCGTTCATCAAGTTCTGGTCAAAAAACAAACAAAAAAAGACCAATGACACGCTCACAGACAAGAAGATGAATTATTTTAACAATATTACATTATGATATCATATAATTCTTTACCGATTTTAAAATTAATTTCACTTGAATTGTTATCTAACCATAGTTGAACTTTTTTTCTAATATCTTCTTTTTCAACAAGTTTGATGTTTTCTTCCATTAAACTTTCATTATTTTTTACTAGTTTCATATTTTCTATCATTAAACTTTCATTATTTTTTCTCAATTCAACGATATAATGTGGTGGAGCTTTTATTTCTATATATTTCATAAATACACTTGCTACACTATTTAGACCTTTAGTAGGTTCACCCGCTTTCGTGGGTTTCACACTATAATTCTCAAGTATATTTTTTATATCTTCTAAAAATTTATCAGGTGTTATATTAGTAAATCCAATAAAGTTGATTATACTTTCGAAACCCCCTCTAAACTGTCTTGATTCTATTTTAGCATTACAAATTTGTTCTTCAATTAGTTCATGCCAAAACACATGTTCTTCGAACTCCGTTACATATGATACTTTGTTTTTTTCATTTAGGGGATTATAATCCTCTTCTTCACTATAAATATTTAAATTATAAGGAGTAAATAAGTGCCATAAACCTGTTTTAAGTTTATTGTATTCTTTATAACCTAATTTACCAGTTTCACTCATGATGCCTTCTGCTAAAGCTCCATCAAATTCCCACTCACCTTCTTCTTCTATATAATTACCATCACCGCATTTTACCTTGTATTTTTGTTTAGGATATTTCTTCTCAAAGTATTCTCTCAAAGAATAATTAATATTTTTCATAATTGAGTTTATTAAAAAGTTTTATAACGAATCAAATTTTTAAATTTATAAATATTAAGGTATGAAAACAGACATTTCTAAATCTTTAATTGATGGATTCATTGATTGAATTGTTTCCAATAATTTATTTTTTTCTTGAAAAAAGATATCTTTGATATTTAAATCTTTTATAATTTCTTTATTTGTTTTATTGAAACAAAGGAGATCTTCTTTTCTAGGGATATCAATTCCATAATTATTTCCATTGATTATTTCTGGACAACTACTTGCGACGTAAATATCATTCGCACCATTATTTTTAAGAAGATTAACAATATGTTTGATAGTATTCCCTCTTACAATTGAATCATCGACGATTAAAAGATTCTTATTTTGAATAAATGATTTAATTACATTTAGTTTGCGTTTAATATTTTTCTTTCTTTTTTCTTGTGTCCCCATGATAAATGTCCTACTGACATAACGATTTTTAGTAATCGCTTCACAATACTGTATATCTAATGTCCTTGAAAGAGATAATGCTACTGGTTTGCTTGTATCCGGGACAGGAACAATATAATCTATCTTTTTTAGGTCTTCATAATCTAGAGTATTGAGTATTTTATATCCAAGATGTTTACCTAATTGATATCTGAAATTATAAACATTTACTCCATACATAGTGGATTCTTCTCTGGCTAAATAAATCCATTCAAAAATACATGGTGTGAATGGGTTATTTTCTGGAAAAGATATCTTTTCATAAGTTTTTTCATTTAAATTAAAAATATGTAGGTCATTATTATGGATATCAGAAACAAACCCATAATCAATACTATCAATACAGACTGATTCTGATGAAATAATATAATTATTATCTTTTTTTCCTAATACTAATGGACGTATACTATTTTTATCTTTAAAACAAACTAGTCCAAAACCTTCAATGATACAAATACAATTATAAGAGCCTTCAACATTATCACGGATCTCAGAAATTATATTTGTTAGGTTTTCATTGTTAATGATTCCATATTTATTTATTAGATGAGATAAGAGGTGTAAAAGTATAATACTATCTGATGTTATATCTTGATTTAAAACAATATTATTATCTTTCATATATTTGATTAACTTATCTGTTTTCCATATTTGTCCATTATGAACAATTGAAATATTATTGAGGACAAATGGTTGAACTTCATTAATTGTATTCTCTCCCATAGTAGGATATCTTACATGACCTATACCACACGAAGTTTGTATATTTGTTGTTTTAGTACTATTTGATAACATACATTTTTCTTTAATCAGTTGTATCTTATCATCTTTTAAAAATGAGAATCCAAAAGAATCTTGACCTCTATGTTGAAGATGATATAGACTCTCATATAATTCATAAAAAATATCTTGTTTATCAAGAGATAATAGCGCAGTTATACCACACATAATACTATACTATAAATACATAAATTACTTTTAAACTATTTTCTTTTTTGAGTTTTTCTAGTATTTCTTCTAGTAGCCCTTCTAGTAGCTCTTCTAGTATTTCTTCGAGTAGCCCTTCTAGTATTTCTTCGAGTAGCTCTTCTAGCAGTAGCTCTTCTAGTATTTCTTCTAGTAGCTCTTCTAGCAGTAGCTCTTCGAGTAGTGGCTCTTCGAGTAGTGGCTCTTCTAGCAGTAGCTCTTCTAGCAGTAGCTCTTCGAGTAGTGGCTCTTCGAGTAGTGGCTCTTCTAGCAGTAGCTCTTCGAGTAGTGGCTCTTCTAGCAGTAGCTCTTCTAGAAGTAGCTCTCCTAGTACTTTTCTTAACAGGTTTGGGTTTACCTGAGTCTTTTGTAATCGCTGATTTAAGTATGAGAGGTTCAAAATGATGCTTACCGGCATTTTTTTGTTTTGAAAGATTGTGAAATAAATAGATATCATTTTTATTATTATTTAATTCATAACCTAATCCAAAATTATGGAGATTACCTGACTTAAGTGGTTTTTCAGTAAATACCCTTACATTTCTTCCAAATAATTCTGCAATAGCGTAGATTTCAAATTGACCAGCATAAGCATAATTACCACTCATGAAATCTAAATATTCATCAATAGATTCATAATTTGGATCTCTATCGTTTTCTTCAGCTACTTCAATTTCATTATCAACACTTTCTTGTAATTCATCTTCTAAACGCAATCCAATACCTTTTATTCTATAATCCATATTTTTACGTAACCAATCAACCACTCTTTTACGGAGGGCATTTGATTCTTTCATTAATTGAAAGGGTTTCTCTTTTGTTTTTCTAACTTTTTCAATAGTATTAAACTTCTCTATTTCAAAGATAGTAGCAAGTGAATGGAAAAAACAACCTCCATCTGGGGGAGATTTTAAATGATAAAACTCTTCTAGTATCATATACTTATATATAACATAAAAAACATTTATAGGGTTAGGTTGTAGAAGAGAGTTAGACAAATGTTTCAATGAGCTTATCTAGAAGATGGTTAATGTTATTATCGCTCAATGTGCCCTTGAATTCATATATCATGTTGTTAATATGAGTCCTCCTCCATGTCTTCAGGGGTTGTTGTAGTTCCCATTCAAGTCCTCTTCCGTAGTAATCATAGAACTCTTTCTCGGTGTAGAGCCCATGGTTCATAGGGTCTGGACGGTATTCTTCG